>TARA_R110002126_G_scaffold51939_1_pt1 | contig 26067 bp, 23 predicted proteins | sample TARA_R110002126 | Tara Oceans TARA_R110002126 (sample SAMEA4397536) | marine metagenome | biome: Polar Biome; feature: [DCM] deep chlorophyll maximum layer (ENVO:01000326); material: water (ENVO:00002006), including particulate matter (ENVO:01000060) such as... | depth 30 m | reverse complement strand
ATAATTACACTGTGAACCATAATTTGTTTTTAGTGTCGCGCTTGTGGGATTGTATAAATAAATGTGTCCACTTATAGCGTCACCCGTATCCACTTTATTCAGAGTATCAGAAAGACAAAATGAATCTGTTACTGTTCTTGCTCCAACACCACTATCACACTGTAGCCAATTTCCTATATATCCGGTAGCTTCCCATGTAGAACCATCATCATTTGACACTTCTAATTCGAATTTCCCATCATTATCTGCTGGAAACACATTAGAAAATAATATAAAATAGACTTTATAAGTGTCGGTAATGTATGTGCTATCAAATTCCACACTTGCAACTGCGCTTGGTGAGGCTGTAATTAGTTCGACAAATGATCCGACTCCTGATAAAGCTGCAAATTGTGGAAGTGCTCCAGCTCCCTGGCTGGTTAATACGGTTCCGGCTGCACCAAGAGCAGCTACATTTTGTTGTGTTCCAGTTGCTGTCGTTCCGGCTGTAATTAAACTATAAGCAACTCCACCTGTAGACCTTCCAGTTCCCCCGTGTAAGACTCCAACGTCTGTGGCTTCCCACGTTCCAGTTCCAATTGTTCCTGTAGTTACAAGGGCTGTGTCACCCGTCCAGGCTGTTATGTTGGCTGGGGTAATAGCTCTATCGGTTGCAGTTCCTGTGTTCGTTTCCGCATCGGTGGCTAGTTCTATGACACCAGCCTGAGTTGCGGATGCTGCTGTACCCTGAATAGAGAGTGTACCAGCTCCAGTTGTAAACGAAATTGAACTATCTGAACTAGTTAAGGTTCCAAATACGGGATCTGCTGCTGTACTTCCAAGAAGCACTTGTCCATTTGTGCCAACTGTTATTGGAGTGACTGCTGCTGTTCCAGAACCAACCATAACTGAATGATCTGTGATCGTGCTGAGTCCTGTACCCCCTGCTGCCACAGCAATATCAGTTCCGCTCCAAACGCCTGTTGCAATTGTTCCGACTGTAACTAAATTAGTACCACCCGTCCAGGCTGTTATGTTAGCTGGTGTAAGCGCTCTATCTGTGGCTGTTCCAGTGTTCGTCTCAGTGTCTGTAGCTAATTCGATTACTCCGGCTTGCGTGTCTGTTGCTGCTGCACCTTGAATTGATAAAGATCCTGCACCTGTAGTAAATGTAATCGTAGAATCTGAACTAGTAAGCGTACCAAATACAGGATCTGCTGCACTACTTCCCAATAAGACTTGTCCCGATGTGCCAACCGTTAGAGCTGTGATAGCTGCTGTTCCACTTCCGACAAGTACTGCATTGTCTAAAAGTGAGCTTACTCCAGTACCCCCCCCCGAGACTGGAATATCCGTTGCATTCCAGACACCTGTAGTAATTGTTCCCAATGTAGTAATAGAAGCTTGACCAACGTAAGCTGCATCGATATCAATTATAGGGGTAGCACCTCCAGAACTTGTGATTCTGCTAGCTGTCCCTGAAACTGACGTGACCGTTCCAGTTGTAGGAGCAGCCCAAGATGGTATACCTGCTGCTAATGTTAGAACATGAGTGTTTGTTCCTACTGCTAGTTTTGCAAGGGAATTGGCACTATCTGAGTAAAGAATATCACCTGTGGTGTAGGTTCCAGTCCCATTTCCACCGCTGGTCTCTACCAGTGGCGTTACTAGTGTGAGTGCGTTTAGATTAACGTTACCGTCCTTATCCCATTTAAATTCTGTAAGAGCTGCAATTTGTAGTTCGTCTATTATTGGAGTGGTAGAGAGTGAGTTACGAGTTCTGGTTATTCTAACTTCATAAAGTCCAGAAGTAGCTGTTGCCCATCCTGCTAGAGAGGAAGCATCCCAAAGGATAGCACCTGAATTTCTGAAGCCATTTGTACCGTCTGCTGGACTAAATGCTGAGAATGCTGCTCCACCTGTGGAATACTCGAATGTAGGAGCTACCCCAGCGCCAGAAGCACCAGTTGAAAGAATTATTTCATGCTCTCCCCATTGAGCTGCATCACCGATTGTAATTGTATCATTGTCAGCAACGAAAATTGAGATAGCACCAGCACCACCAGAGGCAAGAGCTGCTGTTACGTCTACAGCTTTATTTAGAACACTATCAGCATCACCAAATGTACCTGATTCATGTACTATTGGATTAACGTTGATACCAGTCTCATAACCGTTGACTGTTGCTGATCCTTCTGCTGTAGTAAGAACAAGGTATCCTGCTATGATACCACCTGTTGAAGCTGATTCATCAATGTTTACCAGGATTGCTTCTTCGTCTTCTCCTGCTGCTAAATTACCAGTGATAAAATCGATATCTATAGCTTTGACATCTGTAAACCCATTCGCATCGCACACAATCTCTAAAGCATGGTCATCGTTCTCTGCTGCTGTATGATCTAGTTCCATAGCACCAACAACATGAAGCGTGTCACCTGGAGTAGTTGTGCCTATACCTAGACGATTATTAGTGTCATCCCAGAAGAAATTAGCATTATCTTCGGTTAAATTAGTTCCATTAGAGAATACAACTGATCCAGCCGTCAAAGAAGTCGTTAAGCTGTCTGATGTAACCGTAGCAAATTGGGGTAATGCTCCAGCTCCCTGACTCTGTAAAAGTTGGTTTGCTGTTCCGACTGATGCCACTGTTTGATGTGCGCCTGTAGCTGTTGTTCCTGCTGTAATTAAACTATAAGCAACTCCACCTGTAGACCTTCCTGTTCCACCATGTAGCACGCCTACGTCAGTTCCGCTCCAAACCCCACTAGAAATTGTTCCCACGGATGTTAAGGATGAAGCCAAAACTCCAGTACCTAAAGTTGTGGCATTAAGAACTGAAGTCCCGTTAATTTCGTAAGCGTCTCCGGTAACTAGATTTAAACCACCAGTATCAAATGTTGCTTGAAGAACACCAGATCCCTTAATTTCGATTGTATTATCTTCAGAATCTAAGATAATCCCTGAAGCTCCAGCACCGTTCGTAATAATTAGAAGATCAGTACCGTTGAACAAGATACCAGCATCGTTTCCGGCTCCTAGTGTTAATGAACCTGCTGCGTTTTCTGCCGTTCCATCTACATCGATATTAATTATTCCGCCAGTAGTAATATTGGAAGTCCCATTATCAATTGCTCCGAATCCTGCTGCAATTGATCCACTTCCAAGAATTCCAACTGTTGTAATAGATGCCTGACCAACATAAGCTGCGTCAATATCGATTACTGGCGTGGTTCCACCTGTTGAGGATATGCGATTTGCTGTTCCTGATACACTCGTAACTGCTGAAGTTGAAATTTCCGATGCTACGTAAGTTACTACTGCTGCTTGTGATGGAACTAAAAAGTTGCTATTAGCTGCCATTGTTCCATCGGTATCAATCGGAACACCTGTCGTAAATGATTGTGACATTACACTAAGTCCTCAATATTAGGATTAAATCTCTCTAGATCATCTAAATGAGTAGCTGCGTCGAGTTCAGATTCTAGATTTCTTGCTAAATTACGCGCTTTCTTACGAAGAAGGATAGTTTCGTCTTTGATAGGAATTCCTGAAGTTGGGTCTGCTGATCGTATCACTTCCCAATCGGTTAGCTTTAAGTACTTAGTTAGACTCTTGCGTAACTCAGCCTTGCGCTGTTCTTGTACCTCTAACAGCACTCGTGTATCCGTCACAGAGATTAATACACCATTCTTATATACTTCATTTCTAATTCTCATATTAATCAATTCCTATAGTTATGAGTGGCATAACCTTAGCGGTTGTTCCATCTATAGTTGGGTTAGTTAAGGCGTTACCTACTGTTATTGTTCCACCTCCTGAGTATAAACATGTCTCTTCGGTAGTTATTGTAGTAGTTAATACAAAAGCTAGAGGTAACGCTCCGTAATTAGTATCTGCAACAACATAAATATTACCGTCTCCTACGTTTCCACTATCAATCAGATAACCTACCCAATATCTTCCAGCGGTTAATTCTTGATCCACTACTACAGTTTTTAAGCCTGTACCATTAAGAGATATAGCTCCCGATTCAAATACCTTGACATCAGGAAGTCCATCAGATCCATAACTATATAGGATAATTTCTACATCATCTCCTGCTGTAGCGGATACGTGTACAGTTATATATAGATTATTATACGTAATCGTTTTTGGAATATAGGCTGGATAATATAAAATAAAACCTGCATTTGAAATTGTAGAATTTACTGCTGACCCTATTGGCGATAGAGTAACTGGACCTAGAGGTATTGACATATTAGAAATAGTAGCCTGAGATATTGCATCAAATCTGTCGGTTTCAGCACCACCACCTCCTGCTGCCCATTTTACTCCAGATGCTTCCGCAGCATCGGCAGTCAATACTGTATCATCAGCACCAATAGCTAAACGAATGTTATCCGATCCATCACTAACAATTACATCGCCTTTAGTAGTTGTTGGAGACAAGGCATCAAATCCTTCAGTCTGGGTTGTTTGACCAGTCCCCCCGTCTGCAATTCCTACTGGAGAGGCTAAACCACCACCACCACCTGTCGTATTTCCTTGTGTCATTAGCTATGCTCCTGTCCATGTGCTTGGAACGAAAGAGTAGCCAATGTTGCATACACGCTTATGACATCTGTGGTTGCTAGGGTGATACCTACAGTTGCTATAAAAGTGTCATTTCCGGCTATCGTTACGTCATAATAAATGTAATGTTCATCGGATATTCCTGCTCCCCCTGGTCTTATTGCCACTCGAAACGAAGTTGCTGTTGCTGATCGATTACATACTATTATACTAGAAACACCACATGTAGTGGCTCCTGGTACTGTATATAGTGTTGTTAATGTTGCTGCTAAGGGATCTACCTGTCCCAGTACCTTTAGTACATTTGCCATCTACATTCCTCCTAGTAAAAATGAATAAGTATAGTCGTCAGTTTCTACGACTGCTGGAGCTGCCCAAGAAGGAATTCCTGCTGCTAATGTTAGAACTTCTGTATTAGATCCTACCGCTAACTTTGATAAAGTATTTGCTGCTGATGAATATAAAATATCACCAGTTGTGTATGTAGTTTGATTTGTGCCTCCAGAAGTTTCTGGAAGCGCATTAGCAAGAGTAATAACTTGAGAACTATCAATCCTTAATGCTTCTATTGGGGTTTGTGCTGAATCTGCTGAAGTAGAAAATATCATTCTACCAGGCATATCATTTGAACCTGGAGTACCATCAACTTCTACAGTGATTTGACCAGCTAAGGCATAGTCTGTGCCATCGAATCCTGCTGAAGCAATAAGAGATAAAACATCGTTATCCGCAACGACTGTTGGGGAACTATGAGTTCCACGACTTCTTAACCCTACAAGATGACCACCAAATCCAGCCGTTGAAGAATGTCTATGGCTGATTATTCCACCTAGATCAGTAGCGTTTTTACCTTCAGCACTAATAGTTGCAGTGATAGAAGCTCCATTGATTGTAAAGCTAATATCTTGAGAAGTATTTCCAACGGTAAGATCAGTTGTTACAACAGCTCCACCAGTACCATTTGGTGATACGATTACATCGCCATTTACATCTGTAGAGGATACTGTGTTGCCGTCTAGAGTAAGGTTATCGACATCTAATTGTGTGAATCCAGTAGCTACACCGACATCATCAATAGTTACAACACTGTTTTGGATAAGCTTTCCAGTTGTACTGTCATAACGTGCAATAGCATTATCAGTTGCACTTGCTGGTCCAACAACATCACCAGAACCACCACCACCTACCGATGCTAAATCAATCGTACCAGATCCAGTTGTGAATGTAATAGAACCATCTGTTGACGTTAGTAATCCAGCCCGTATATAGGGAGAAGAAGACGAACCGATAAGCAATTGTCCGTCTGTATCAATTTGACCCTCAACAGGTGAATCTCCTGTGAAATCTACATTTTCACAATTAAGTATCTCATTGTCAAAACCACTCATTATTAATCACTCATTTTAAAGTTTTAAACAACGACATATGTTCCTACTGCTGAGTAACTTATCGTTTGAACGGCAATTCCTGTCGCTTGTAAAATTATGGTATTTCCACTTGCCACAACATCCATTGTTGCACCAACTAGAGATGCGTCTTCATCTGCATCTTGAAATGGCGCTCCAATCATTGTTGCAGTACCAGCACCATCACATTTTGCGCTTGCATCAACGGTATAACCAACTCCATCATCTGTTCCTGTGTCGCGTCCTGCAACTTTAAACTCAAATCTATATACCTTTGCTGCTGCTGCATCAAGAGTGAATGTAATAATATCACCCGTAACCGCTCCAGTTACAGAGGCTGTTCCTTGTAATCTGTTGGTTAATTCAATAGTTGCAACATTTGTTGCTCCAGAAGTACGGATACCATTTGCATTATCAACTTCTGTATCGTCTCCAAGAAGTTGGAGAATGTTTGCTGCTGGTACGGCTGGTCCTAATACGTCCGTTGTGAATGACGTTGGAACTGTTGGTGTTGCTGTTGTGCTTACGATTCCTGCTTGGCTCATAATGAAACCTCAGCTAAAACAACAAGGTATACAGATCCCGTTCCGGCTGCTGCACCTTTAATTGAAAAAACAGTGCCAGTAGGAAATCCATATTCGTTTTCAAGACCTTTATTCGTTCTAAGATCATAAAGAAAGAATGAACCAGCTCCAACGAAATCATGGTCTGTTGAAGCGTCTGTTGAAACATCAATATCTTGATCGCTGTTGTTGATTATTTTTACTAAAACTGCTGGAGAGGTTAATGCACTTCCGAGAGTCTGAAATGTATTATCAAAAGTAGATGAATCTCTATCACCCCTAGGGAGATATTCGGCTTTTCTAGACATTATTCACCCTCTCTTTTTTGTTGTTCCGCTTCTGCTATACGCATCATATCAATAACGTGTAACTTCATTGATGATAGAGCATCTAAAACTTCTCCTAGTGGAGATTTTGGCTGGTAATATAGTTGAAATAGACGTTTTTCGTTTCCTTTGACCTCTAACTTTGACACTTGCTTTAACATTGTAACCTCTTATTTTTAATTATTAATAATAGAAAAGCTACCCAGTTGCTAGGTAGCTTAAGATAAAAGGTATTTTACACCACCGCACGACCCATCCACAAAGTACCGTTCCAGGTTAATTCGAGAGATTCGAATGCAGTGTTTAGAACATAAGTGGCTGCACTCGCTCCACCTGCTGCAATATTACCTGCTGTTCCTGTAATAGTTACATTTCCCCCTATAGCTGCTTGTCCTACTCCATCATATATAAGATACTTTCTTCCGGTAGCTGGTGCTGCTGGCATTGTTATCGCCAAAGCTCCCCCTGTGGAGTTAGTATCGATAATATAATCTGATCCCAAAACTGTATAAGGGGATGCTGCTGTCGCTACTGCTGTTACATTCATGGTTAACCCAGAATCCATAACAACACCACCAGTACCAGAAAGAACCTGTACGGCTCCGGCTGCACCACTTGCATTAATTACGATTGCGTCTGCTGCGGATTCAGTTGCTGTTACGTTTACTGAACCACCAGTATTCACGATGTCAATGTCAAGTCCAGCTCCAGCTCCAGGAGCTGTGATATCAATACCACCTGCACCAGCACTGATAACAACCGCATTGGCAATTGCTTCGCCACCAGAAAGATTTGCACTACCAGAGGTACAAACTAGATCTAGATCTTCACCAGCTGCACCTGTTGCGGTAACGTCAATTCCCCCAGCTGAGGCACTAATAACGATTGCATCTGCTGCATTCTGACTAGAGGCTAGATTCATTTGTAAGGCTACATCAGCATTTAAACCACCTGCTGCTGATTGAAGGCTAATTGCTGAAGCGTCAGCTTCTTCGGCATTTATATTTACTGATCCTAATGTAGAAATTAAACTGAGGTCTGCTGCTCCAGTAACAGTGAAGTTGGAAGCTAGAGCAGAATCTAGAGATACGGCTCCGGCTGCTGCATCAACAATGAATCCACCAGAACCACAATCTACATCAATTCCACCTGCTGCATCACTAGCATCGATTACAATGGCTGTAGTTGCAGCTTGTGAGGACACTAGGCTCATTTGTAAGGCTACGTCAACATCTAGACCACCTGCTGCTGATTGAAGGCTAATTGCTTGTGCATCGGCTTCTTCAGCGTTTACATTTACGGAACCAAGAGTAGAAATCAAACTTAGATCGGCTGCTCCGGTCACTGTAAAGTTAGAAGCTAGAGCAGAATCTAAAGAGATTGCTCCGGCTGCTGCATCAACAATAAGGCCACCACTTCCGCAGTCTACATCGATACCCCCAGCTGCATTACTAGCATCAATTACGATTGCATTTGTTGCTGCCTCTGAAGAAACCAGACTCATTTGTAGAGCTACATCTACATCAAGTCCACCTGCTGAGGCTGCGATATTTACAGCATCATTAGAAGCTAAACCAGAAGTAAGGGTAATTCCCCCAACATCGGAAAGAAGATCAATTGAAGCTACTCCTGTTCCAAGGTCTGAATGAATTTTAACTGTTTCGGATGTTCCACCGTTTGCACGAAGATAGATAGCACTAGCAACATCTTCTGTTGATGAAATATTAACTGATGATCCGGTAGCTGCGATATCAATGTCTTCTCCGGCTGCTGCACCACTTGCTAGAATATCAATACCTCCAGCACTAGAGACGATTGTAATTGAATCGGCTGCGTTTTCACTCGCTGAGATATTTACAGAGGAACCAGTTGAGGAAATATCAATATCTTCTCCGGCTGCTGCTCCGGCTGCTGTGATATCAATTCCACCAATAGTTGAGGAAATAACAATGGAATTCCCTGCACTTTCTCCAGCTGTAATATTTACAGAACCTGCTGTGTTTACGATATCAATGTCTTCTCCGGCTCCACCTGCTGCCGTGATATCGATACCACCTGCTGAAGCGTTTAAGATAATCGCATCGGCTGCATTCTCAGAACAAACCATGTCAAGACCAAGAGCAACATCTAGATCAAGTCCACCTGCTGCGGATTGAATCTGAATTGCGTCCGCTGCTGCTTCTTCAGCATTTAAAATGACTGCACCAAGTGTAGATTCAACAGTGAAATCTGCTGCACCTGTTACTTTAATATGTCCAGCTACTGTTGTGTCTAAATCAAGAAGTCCATCGGCAACTAAATCCGTACAATCAACCGTTGAAGCTGTTGTATCTCCAATAGGTCCAGGATCTGACAAAACAGCCGTTAAGTTAGAAGGCTGAACAAAATAAGCTTGTACACCTGTAGAAGCTAAACGAGCGACTGCATTTGCGTTGGTAACTAATTTACCAATTCCTGAAGTACTAACTGTTGATACTGGAGCTGCTGCAATTGCAAGCGCGTCCGCATAAGTTTTAATAGCTAGAGAAGACGAAGCGGTAGTATCTAGAGCACCTGCAAAAGTACCATCTGTACTAAGGGTTAATTCATTAGAATTCCAGTCACCCCCACCAATGTGAACATATAAAATAGAGGGGGATACACTTTCATCTATCCAAGTAGCACCTTTTGGGTAATCTGTGTCTGTAGTAGCTGGAGTACGTTGTGCAATAATTGGGGGTGACTGAACTTTTACAAATGGCTGTGAACGTCCGATTGCTTCTTGTTGTTTTGGCATGATTTAATCCCTGGTTAAGGTTTTTATTACACACTAAACATTTTATAACTATATAACAATGAGTTTATTAAAAAAATAATAGTACTAGACTTTTTAAGGTAAGTAGTGATATGTTAGGAACATATGAACGAAGAATATTATAAACCAAGCGAAGTCGCTAAGATTCTTAAGGTCTCTCCAAAGACAATCAATAACATGATTAACGATGGAAAACTTAAAGCACTAACAATCTCAGGAAATGAAAGGAAGTGCTATCGCATACTGAAAGGTGAGTTAGATAGATTCGCTGCTCAGGAATATGAAAAATACGAAACCAAGGAAGGTTAAGATGTATATTATAAAAAATAGTTTATGGGTAATATTTGGAATTACAATATTTGTATGCCCAAATCCAATTAGTGAATTTGGACTTTGTAGTTTAGCTATTCTTGATTGGGTGATTCTTCCCTCTCTACAATCTTAGTAATTTCTGCTAATGCTGTTGGTAATGCATTAGGATTTTTCTCTATTATTTTGAGTAAACGTGGGATCTTTGGATTCTTCATGATTTTGGGTAAAACATTTTTGGCTATTTCTGCACCTTTTGCAAAAATAATGAATTTGCCAAGAGGAACTCCTAAAGCTTTTAAAACTAACATGCCACTTAAGAACTTTCCTGGATTATCTAAAATACTTTGAGCTTGGTTTTTTGTAGTATTTATAAGTGATTTTTCAATTGAGGATGTTAATTCTGGAAGTCTACGCAAAAGTTTTCCAGCTTCAGGATTAACTTTAGAGATTGCATTCATTAAACTTTTATTTTTAATTAATTTCTTTGCTTCTGATAGGTTAATCTTGCCATCTTTAAAAAGATCTTTGAAAACATTTTGTATAAATGTCGTTTCAAATTCTTTAATTAATGCTTTTCCATCCTTAATTGAATTAAGCGTATTTCTTACAAGGTCTACACCTTCAGGTGTTTGCATTAAATCTAGTGTTTTTTTAGGATCTCTACCAAGAATTTTATTTGTTATTGCATCTTCTAGTATTGTTTTCTTTAAACCCTTTGTTCTCTCTTCTAATATTGTAGGTTTTGGCTCTATTTTTTTAGGTTTTGGCTCTATTTTTTTAGGAGTAGGAATTACACTAGAAAGATCTTTCACTATTTCAGCTTCTTCTGGAGCAATCATTTTAAGAGAGTTAAACAATTCTCTATTTCTAACCAAATCTTTCGCTGCTTGAATGTTTAATTCCCCATCCTTAAAAAGCTGATCGAAAACATTTCTAACAAACAGGTTTTCCATGTTCTTTAATGCTTCTTTTCCGGATGCACTGCGATTTAATGTACTTCTTACTAATTGAAGCCCTTGTGGATTTTGCATCATTTTTAAAGTGACTTCTGGAGTTGTTCCAGATAAATGAGCATTAGTCACATCATCTAATATTCTACGTTGTAGCTCTTGTGTTTTACGAACTACTCCAGAGGGATCTGATAACTCAACAAGTTCTTCAAGAATATTTTGTCCACGAGGTGTCAATCTTTTTTTCATTAGATCTATATCTTTTCTATTTTTTTTAGACAAACCCTTGAAATCCATTTCATCTAAAACTAGACGATCTAAAACAGTGTTAAAGTGACTATCTTCACCAAGTGCGTTTTTAAACCATTCTATATCTTGAGGTCTGGAAAGTGCGCCTCTAGAATCTAAAACGCTTTCTCCACGTTGTAATTTAATAACTGAATCTTTTCCAAATCGTTCTACATTGTTACGGTGTGAACGTTTAGCCTTTCTTAAACTTACATAAGCATCAGGATTCACTGCTTGAAGATTATGACCCAATTCTCTGCTTAGGGCTTTACGAACAGGTGAAAAAACTTTAGATGCTTTTGCTCTTGATTCTAAGTCTGGAAATTCAAAATCAAATAAACTTCCAAAATTTTGCTCTCTTTTTATGGCATCTTTAAGCTCTATCCCTTCTTCTAATGCTGCTCTTAAGTTCTTAGCTTCATTGATAACAATTTGTTTTCCAGGTCCAGAAATTCCAGCGGTTTCGACTTCTTCAAGAACTTTATCTATTTCGCCTACAGTTGTGGGGAAAATACCTTGTTGATCTTCTAGCATGAATGTTGTTTCATCATACAGATTTGATGTTTTACCTCTTTCACGAGTGAATTTTTCTCCCACTTCACCAGCAACTTTTTGAAGACCCACTTCAACATCTACCTCTGGAGCAAGAGTATTAAGAAGGGGTCCTTTTGTTTCAGCTTCTATTGTTTCTAAAATATCAGAAGTTTTAACAGGCTCATCAAATTTTATAGATGGTGGTGGTGGTTCTTCTGGTGGGTATTCAAATTTTGCCGTTCCTCTTGAAGGTGGTTCTCCTGGAGGTGGTTCTCCTGGAGGTGGTTCTCCTGGAGGTGGCGGTGGTGGTTCTCCAGTTGGAATTTTTGCTTGTGGTGGTTTTTCAATTTTTTGAGCAAATTCAGATAGCTCTTCTTCAGTTAATTCAATACCCTTTTTTACAACTTCTTTTGCTGGCGGTCTTTTTCCAGAAGCCAAAATAGAAAGTATTTCAATAGGCGTTGCGACTGATTCAGGAAGTCCAACCTCTCTAGCTAAATTACCTACAGTCCTAGCTTTAGCAAGTTCACCAGCAATTTTTCCCCCAAACATAGGAGCATTTTCAACATAAGTTCCAATAGTATCCTCAACTAATCTACCACCTGCTGTTTGAGGATCTAAATCTACTTCCAAAAATTCAGATAAAGAATCTCTTGCGTCTTTTCTTGTTGGCAAATCTTCTATTTTTAACCTTCCAAATGGTCCTTCAGAAATTGCAGAAAAGAAATCTCCAACTTTACCAGCTAACATTCCAGAAAAATCTTCTAACGCTTGAAGTCCAGTCATTTCTTTAGCTTGTTGTGCGCCTTCTTCACCTAGTAAAAATTGTGCTGGGGACTGGTCTTCAACTCTTTTTCCAGTAATCTTTTGTCCTAAGCGACCGCCAAAAGTATCCGCTGGTTTTTCTTCTTGTGGAGGTCCCATACCAAAAATATTTCTAAGAGTACCTTCAATGGTTTCTTTTGGTTTGGTTATAAGATCTGCACCAAATTTAACCGTTTCTCCGGCTGCTCTTGGAGCACCTAATATTCCTGTAACTGGAGATGTAACAGCTTGAGTGGCAACATCAGATACAACACCACGTTCTTGATAACTTTCAATTCTTCTAAGAATATCCGATTCTGAAGCACCAGCATCTCTAGCCCTTGTAATACCTTCTGATAAAGATTCTTCAGTTCTTGATATTGAATCTAATATTCGATCTTCAGAAATACCTTGGTCTCTTGCTTTTTTTATATTTTGTAATTTTACAACCATGATTAACCTTTAATCAGTTTATCTAATTCTTCATCACTTAACTTAGAACTTTGTCCACCTTGAATATTTCCGTTTGGATCATTTATAAAACTATATATTTCTTCTTCAAGATGTGCTGATTCCTTAGTAGCTTGTCTAAGAGCTTCAACTTCAGAATAACCTTCATTTTGTAATGCTTGTATTCGCTCTATATTTTTTTTCTCTAACATAGAAGCTTTTAATTGAGCTTCTAAATTTGTTTTTAGAACGCCTGGAGATAGTTTTGGCGAAATTTGACCTGATTTAAACGAATCAAACTCAGCTTGAATTCTTGGCAATGTGGTAAAACTAGTAGTTAATAACCTAGCTCCTATACCTTCAATTTGTTGAATGTCTTCTGGTTTAAACATTTCTCCGTATGTACTATCATACCATTTACCGCGCCAAGGTCCTGTTTTCATACCTTTATTTAGCAAGTCAAGTCCTGCATTAATATCTGAAATCCTTCCAGGTAATTTTAAAGCACTTTCACCCATATTTTTTAATTGAGCTGCTTCTATTATTGAGGGCTTTGATTTCTCTTTAGCTTCTAATTGTTTTTGATCTGCTAATTGTTTTGCTTGGTCGGCTTGCTGCTTTTGAGCAAATTCCTCTTTCTTTTGGGTTATTTCAGCATATTTCATTAAATTATCAGGAGTCAATCCAGCTAATTCTTCTGGATTTGCATTTCCAAACATAGCTTTAGATAAAATTCCTGATTGTTCATCTTGTGCTTGTTTCTGTTGCCTACCAGCAATTCCTTTACCAATACCACCACCAATAGCACTACCTAAAGATTCACTGAGGCGACCCATAGGATCTTGACCTGTTTGCACGAAAAAACTCATTATTATCTCCTAAAATAACCTAAAATAACCCTAAAATAATCCAAAAAACCTAACTGTTTGCCCTAAAATAACCCTGGAAATCCAGCTCCAGCAAAACCACCTAAAGCACTACCTAAAGCACCTTGACTTCCTTGCTTGTGCTGATAGCCAAACGGTTGCGCTCCCAATCCTTGTTGAGAAAGATTTTGGAACTGACCCATAATATCTTGTGCTGATTGCTGTTGAAGACCAGATTTCAATTGAGCAAGTTGCGATTGTAAACCAGCACTAGCCGAACCTAAAGCCTGACCAAAACCAGAAGATGATAAAGCTCCACCACCAGCACCAGCAAACTGCTCCGCTATACCAGGGATGGTTTGTTGTTGGAATTGCTGCATGTAAGGATCTGCAAAACGCTGTTGAGCTGCTGAACTAGGGTCCATCAATTCACGTAATCCAGAAAGAGCTTCTTCTTGACCTTGACCCAATTGACCTTCACCACCAAGCATCTGCATAAGCTGTTGTAGAAATTGTGTTTGCTCAGGTGACATAGACGGAAGTTGCTCGGTCTTGTCGTCACTACCGAATAAAAAATCAAAAATACCTGCCATAATTTACCCCTTTATACTTAGCCTTTTATATATTCAATCACAACGGTAGTTTCTACGAATGATGATCTATTCGAACCTGTTGTAATAATTACATCTCGATTATCAATCTCTAAGCTAACATTATTTACCAATGTAGGGCTAGAAAAAGGTAATGATATAAAATTTAAATTTGTTAAATCGGATGATGCACCAAAAAGTCGAGTCAATCTAGTATTTGTATTAATAGTAATATTATGAGAGACTCTTTTTTCTGATGCATCGGGAAGTCTACCAAAATTAATCACCGTACGATATGTGTTTCTAGTGTTGAAAGAATCGTTGGGATCAAAATACTTTTGAAAAGTAGCCTGTTCGCCAAGCTGATAAAGCCCACCCTCTTTAGTGTTGATGGTATCAACGACTTTTTTATGTTCTCTATCAAAAATCTCTGAAAAATCATCATAGTTTTCTGGTAATTCAAAATCACTTAACTGGTTGGATGTTAACGGCTGGTCACTACTGAAGCTCATGATATTCTACCACCTGGTTTCATCCACATCATAATGGCATTCATAACAAATGCTTGGTCTAGAATGGATCTATCATTCATTTGATCACCATTATAAGTAATTTCAACCGATATGAATTGACCAAATACGGTCGAGTAAAAACGATTCCATGTAATCATTGAGTTTTGAGCTGGAAATAGAGGATTCTGTTGAGTTTGATAAGTTTTCTGACCTACTTCCAAGTTTCCCTTTTGTGATTCTGTGGTGTTGGCGTAAATATTAATGGTAACAATTCCACTAGTGGTTTCATCAGTAAGAAAATCAATGTGTCCTAGTTTTGATTGCTTTCCTTCCATCATAAAAGGATTAAAATCTTTGGTTTTTATAGTCATTCTAGGAAGTAAAGTTGCTGTACCCTTTCCGATATAAGTACCCGTTCCGGCTGCTGGAGTAAATGAAAAATCAGTAAAGTAATCTTGCTGAACTGAATCCCACTTTTCAATGCCAATTATATCGGTATCTAATGCTCCAGATAGTGACACTCTAAAAGTTAAATCATTTAATCCCGTTACAGCTATAGATGAAGAATCTGAAGTATCAATAAAAGATAAATTCTCTAGATATATGATTTCACCATCTTGAAGATTATGATTTGGAATAGTCAATTTAACAGCGGAAGCAGTACGATCTATAGCTGTGATAGATAAAGACTCATCATCGAAAGATTGAGCTGCGAATCTGTGAACAAATCCCTGTTGATTTCCGCAAATGACAGACTGAAATTCTTTTAATGATGCTGGATCATCCCATTCAATTTCGGTATCATCCCAAGAAGCATTGGTAGAATCCCAAGTAACACCTTGTATCTCTTGATAGATCCCAAAAGCGGTTACACTATTCCTGAAGATTGCAAATGTTCCATTGCGATAATTATATACCAAGGTTTTATCAGGGTATTTTTTATCCACATCTGAAAAGTTTTCATCATTAAGTCCATCATTAAAACACCAATATACGACTTCTTTCTGAAAATCTCGGATTCCATGAACTCTTTCTTTTCCCTGGTTATCATTTCGAATGGAAAAAACTAAGTCTGGTATTTTTTCATCTATTCTTTGGACATTTTGAACGGTAGCTGCTGTTATAGCTCGATCACCCACAGTTAGGACTCCATCATCAAACAAAACAGAGGAAAATTGACTATCTGATCCAAAATCTGAAGATACACGCTCCCAAACGAAAGGTAATCCATAATCACCAACATAACGTAATTGCCATGTAGACCTTTCAAAAAATACAATCAAAGTGTTCTTAAAGAACTCATGAGTGATTATTTGCTCATTAGTAGGAGCATCGATAAAACCACCACGCCCAAATATACTTGAAACCCACGCTCCATTTTGAGTTGGTGATCCTACCTGACTAAACCTTAATCGGTTACTGAAATTACTTGCTGTTACTCTTGTCGCACCTTCATAGGTATTAAGAGCTAGTAATCTCCCATAATAAGGTACTAAATCTCTGGCTGAAAATAGATAAGTGGATTCATACTGGTAAGCTGCGTTAACGTCTGCATCTGCGGTCATTGCTGGGGTTATCGTTAATACTATGGCTCCAGTGGTATAATCAATCGTACCACTAGAAGTTGATGGTGATCCTTCAAGAGTTCCATCCCTAGCATAATCAGTAAAGATAACGTCATTATCAATATTATTATTACTAACGGTAATGGTTACGGTTCCAGGAATAACAGGAAGGTTTCCTAGTGTATCGTTTATGGTAGTCCACGGGGAGACTAAACCCGTTAAAGATTCCTCTAGAACTGTAGTACCACCCACCGTTGGCGCAAAATCCGTCCAAGAAGAACCGTTCGTGTGACGCATTGGAGATAGAGCATCATTATCAAAATTAGTCACAAATAGCTGTTCAACGGTAGAATCAGAACCGCGATAATTGGTTCCTTGGAAAAATTGAGAATCAGAGCCGTTCCATGTTGCACCGGATGATCCTAGAAACTCACCATAATTTGTGCCATCGAATACATAACAATAAACCGTATCAAAAACAAGAGTGCTTTCGAAATTAACGTTATTGGTTTCTCTTTGTAGGATACCCATCACTGGCAACGAAGGGTAATAATTATAATCCGCTTCTATTGTTTCAAGATTTGGTGGTGTACCTCCAGCATCCCACTCAATATGAATTAATCCAGTTATATAATTTACATAAGTACCAGGATCAACATCATAAGCTGTTCCGGATGTTCGGGTAAACGCTCCATTGCCATTATCTGTAAACTCTGTATCATTTGCACCTCCAGAATCAACGCGAATTATAATACTTGAAACTTGAAGTTCTGCATTGGGTTGAGCTGCACGAACTGTTGATAAAATGTCTGTGATATCATAATCTGATGTACCATCTGCTGCCGTCTGTGACTGAGCAGTTAAAACCCTTCTCAACCTTCCTAGTAATTTGTTACCTTCTCTCTTTTTCACACGATCACGCCATACATAAGCATTTTCCAATTTTGGATACGCTTTATCCGGTAATAGAAAAGACTTTTTATCATTCTCTAGACCTTGGTCTGATCCAGCTATAAGAAAAGGTTGTAAATTCATTACACGGGTCCTATGGCTGTCCAATATAAGTTATCTGCATTTTGTGTTGTACTTGTTCTATAGAGAAACTCGGTTGCTATTGGAGTTCCTGTAGTTGCGTAAGCGGTTCCTGTAGTTGCATGATTACCCGTCAATGTAATTGAATATGGAGCTGCTGAAAATGCTGTGAATCCTGCTGCTACAGAAAATGTAACGGTTCCCGATGCACCTGGAGTAGCTACAATTCCCCACTTCATTAAAAGACCACCTGGAAGGAATGACATACCCTCAGTGGCGTTGACGGTTGATGCTGCTGTTGTTAATTGAAGCTCGGCTCCGTCACCCTCACGCCTGTAGAATAAACAAGATTCTGAGTCCGCTTCTTTTGTGTAAACTCCACCTTCATTAGCTGCTGTTGTTGGAGCTGAAGATTGTTCCGGCATCTGAAGAAATGTGTGCTTACCAGCTCCAGAAGTCTCGAAATCAACATGGTTTACTTGAAAATGTGTATCAATATCAGCAAAGTTTGAGTTTATTTGTTGCCGTGTTCCACCAAGGGTATTACCACTTACCGGAATATTATTATCATATGCCATTACTTCCCCTAAAATTGTAGCAACCACCCATAGGTGAATTGAATATCGTTTCCACTTGATTTGTTCCAAGTTGCGCGTATGTTCTGGTTTCATTCAACGCATATCTCTCTTGCAACATCTTATCCATCATGATGATACCGTCTAGATCTTGACGATCTTCAAATATCTTCTTAGAGGATCCTGCTGCTAATGTTTCCCACCACTCTAAAAGTTCCGGAATACCTGTTGTAACTTGTACGTCACCATCTCCCAATGGTTCAGTTCCCAATAGAACTTGTGATGGTCTTCTCCATGCTTCTATCTGAATTGTGTACCCTCTATCAGGAACAGGTCTAAGCGTTATCTGATTCTGATTGAACAAAACAGCTTGAGGAACATTCATATTTGATGGGTAGTAAGATATTTTAATTATGTTTCCAGAAGGAATTGCGGAATTGAAAACTAAACCCGTAACCGCTCCAGTGGTGTAATTAATAGCCCCTGCTGAACAATCTCCAATAAGATTACCATTTCCATCATCAGTTACATTAAGCGTTGTGATGGCTGTATTTGCCGTTATAAGAATGTTCTGCACTCTAGACGGGTTAGGCTCTGCAAATGAAGCCGGATAACTACCTGTAGCAAATGTAACCGTTGGGTTAACTTGAGTATCCGTCATAGGATTGTTATTAAAACTTCTACGGATAGGAACACTCGTTAATGTCCCCGAATACGCTCCAGTTGTACCGTCTCCAGTATCCAAATCTTGCGTTTCTTGAACGTTGAAATAAAGATCAAAAAAAGAATTTGGATTCGAATAAAGACTAACGAGTTTCCTATCAACAAATGCTGGGCCGGATAAAGTTGAGTAATGCACATAATCAAATGGATACACATCAATATTCTCTATCGTGTTGATTGTAAACACGTCCTTTAGCTGTAAGCTTCGGAACTCTGCTGGAAAATCATAAAGATAAAACGAATTGATATAATCAATGATGTCCGAGTCCGTTAACTGGAGAGAATTTCCCGTTCCTGTTAACTTCCTAACTTTTGTGATTATATCCCCTAATGTTGCAATGCTCATTGTCTACCTTAATTTACGTTATTTAAAACATTTCTACGGGTGTAAAGCTGACTCTAGAATCTTTGGAGAATGTAGTTGGTAAACCTCTACCAGGTAATTCATTACCCCTTTCAGCTCCATTATTCACCCCAAAATTACGTACTTTTTTAATTGTATTATTCAAGTGCCTTGCAAGACCCATCGGGATTTCACATATTTCAGCGTGAATAAACTTATACGTCACTAGCATATCTTCAGGGAAAAATCGATAGTTAAATTCTAACCATCCACCTTTTGCGTCTAAAAATTCAAACTTACCCTTTACAAGGCGTTCACTTTCTTTTCTAAGTTTTCTCAAAAGCTCTTCTTTAGCTTCTGGTTTCATTGTTTTCGTTTTTGCTTTTGATAATGTTTTGATTTCCATTGTGACTCCTAAATTTGATGAAAGAGGGAGTTTCCCCCCTCTATGTGTGAACCTATTCTGCTACTATTCTGCTACGTGACTCTCAGAATATTCAGCGTACCAATCGTATACCGCACTTGTGCTTGTGATAACGTTAGTTCCGCAACGCATAACGTGACGGTTTCTGTTGTCAAAAGCTGCTGTTACGGGTACTCCTGGGGGGTTAGCACCGTCTTCCGGTCCTGCACCTGCTGGAATTACCATCGCTGGGCTTACACCTGCTGCATAAACCGCAGAAGTAGGTGGTAAGAACGCTGAAAAACCTGAACTATCAAGATCAAGTGTTACAGTGTAAGTACCAACCGCAGTAACGATTGCACTCTTGTTGTTAGCTTCTAACATTCCGTAAGCGGAAGGAACTCTAAGAGTAACCTTTTCACCGACTGAAAAGTCATGAGCAACAGACATAGATACCACTGCGTTAGCTGCTTGAGTAATACCAACTGCTCCAGCCAAAGGCACAATGTACCGATTTCTAGGGAACATTCTACCTGGAACAATCAAACGAACATTTCCAGCAGTTCCCACCGCTGCAAAGTTCTGAGTATCCAAGTTTAATGTAATGTTGGTGTTAGTCGTTACAGCTGTAACCTCAATCTCATATCCTGAAGTTTGAAGTTGAGCGGTGGTATTATCCAAACGAACAACGCTACCCACTTGAATAGATCCTGTATCTGCCATAGTGACAACGCCAGGATTAGCCAATGAGATGTTTGTTTGTGCCAATGCCGCGAAAGTTGGTGGATTAGCTGTATCAAAGAAACGGAAACCATTAGTAGTTCCAGCTTCAGTTGATAAAATACCAGTAGTTACAGCCTGATCCATTGATTGAAAAGCTTCTTCAGCCATTCCTTTTTGACGGTAAGATTCTACAGACGTTTCCGCTGCATCATCTCCCCATGCTGTTCTGTTTCTAAGAACAAACTTATCGGGCGCACCGTGTGGTAACACAACATCGTGAAATGCTAGTGCTGCTGCGGATGTGAAAGATCCACTATCTCTATATGTAAAAGCCATAATGTTTCCTCCTTATACAGCACTTAAGCCAGTTGAACGTAAATTTTGAACCCACAAATCGTTTGTGATACATTGCCCTTGATAGAACGAGCTTCCTGCTGTATGACGAAGCATACAAGGATCGTTGTTAGTTCCAGGTGGTAGGTAGATGAACTTAGCTTGTCCACCTGCTTGCCATACAACTTTATAACCTTCCTTAGCAGTGACAAAGCAGTTAGCTACGTCATTACCAAGTAAAGATGCTGAAGATGTAATGGAACCTTGTGAAGAAACAAAACAACGAATGTTGTTAAGTCCACCCCATTCACTTGATAAGGATTTATCGATATTTGGGTATTGGAATTTACGTACGAATCCGCTCATGTTGTTAAGGACTTTAATCATACGTGTATGACACATAAGACCATAAGAATCACCAATTGGAGATGTTCCGATTTTGTCCTCTCCACCAATCATATTGGTTACATATTCACCATCGTTTCCTTGGAGAACTGCAACAATATCATCGAAGTCATCGACACTTGCTTCAGTTGGTAAATCACCATTACTTCCCCCAACACAGTTAATCAAAGAAGCTGTAGCCTCTAAGTTATCGCGTTGAAGAACATCTTGAGTTTCTTTCAGAGCTTGACCCAATCGGGCTGCTGCTGAATTCAAAACAGGATCTTCGTTGGTGATTGTAACTTGTTTAGTTAGAACAATATAGGTAGCGTATACCCTCACACGGCAATCTACATCTACACGATTTAGACTTTGTTGTGGTGGGTTTAGTTGGGCATCATCCAAAGGAACCGGAAATAGATCTAAACGATCATATCTTGATTGTCTATCGATGAAACCTTGGTTGTCGGGAAGCTCCACTGGAGTTGCAAACAAATTGTGAATGTTGTTTCTCTCTGGAGTCGACAATAATTTCGCATTGTACCGCTGTTGTATTTGCGGTGGCATTGTTGCAATAGAAACTGTCATTATAACCTCTGTTATTAATAACCGCTGCTAGCTCCCCGTGATGCATTTGTCATTTCTTCAAAAAGTTTACTCTTTTCAGCACTAGTAAGTCGATAAGCTTGGGCCATTGGCCGTTTACTAAAAGCTTGTGGAGATTGAACAGTTTTTTCGTTCTTATCAATCTTCTTTTCCACTTCCTTTTTGTGACGCTTATTACTTATTTCGTCTGTAAACGCAGCTCTTTTTAAATAGTGGTAGGACTGAAGTCCCATTTTATAAGGATCTTTCAAGTCTGCAATCGTTTGGGCTAACTCGGGTTCTTTTTCTTCTAACAAAGCTATTGAATCCGCATTAACAACATCCTGAAAATCATCGTATTTAGATTCTAGCCTTTGAAGGAATCTAGAACTCTTATCTTGCTCTTGCATTTCCTTGTATTTTCTTTCCGCTATAGCTTCAGCACGCTTTTCAATCCGTTTATCGGTCTGACCCCATGTAGGGTAATCGTCTGTTGCTATTCCAGCGAATTCATCAGGTTCTTCAACCTTCTTTTCTACTGATACAGGGTTTTGCTTTGCATTAAGAAGTTTCTCTATTAACTCGTCTTTAGCTCGTTCTCTAATTTCGGATTCTCGTTGCTTACGCCTGATTTCTTTCCAGTTCCTTTCTTGCTTGTCTTCAGGCTCATGACTTCCTTCAACTTGCGTTTCTTGAACTTGAGATTCATCAGTTTCAATAACTTCCGGTGTCTGATCCAGAGGCACGATCTCTACGTTTTCGCTATTTTGATCTTCAGCCATTAATATTTCCTTACGTTGGCGATTCGCGATTGCAGCCTTTTACATGTACGTTTAAGGTCGTACAGAAACCTTTATTATAAGTTATAAAATCTTTAGTATTTACGTCTACAAAATAATTAAATTATTTGCATTTATAAAATAATTTTACCGGTCTTTTCTTCGCACGTTTTATCTGTGTGAAACTTGTTTGGTATCCAAAAAAAACCAAGCTTAATTTCAGCCTCAATGGTTTTTTCATCTACTTCTTTAGTTCTAAGAAAATTAAGATATGAATCTCGATACGCATTTACCGTTTTAATATCGTACCCTTCAACCTGACTGCTATCCATAGAAACTTTTATGAATCCAAAGTTTGATAAGTCGTTATCCATCCACTGCCTGAGCATTGAAATATATTCGTTATCATAAGAAAGGAAGTTGGATATGATGTTATAAAACTCTGAATGGTGGGGAATATCCCAACAATATGAGACTTTACACGATGAAGGTTCCACATGAAACACTAGTGTATTGTCTTCGGGATATGGTCTATATTGAGATACAAATAAACGCCTTTTTATTGCGTTCTTCATCTGTAAATCCCGTTCCTCTACAATGTTAATATAGAAAGGCTTACCGCTAAAAGGGTTCGACTCTATAGTTTTGTTAAGGTCTGTTACCAAGCTATTCGCTAATTCAGTTCCAATGTCTTGCACAACAAGACCACTGGTATTATTCTTTTGCGCTTCTTGGTAGATTGTACCTACCGTTCCGTTGTCTCTAAATTGTGATTTCATAATGATTTAAAAAAAAGGGAAGTTTTAATTTCCCTTATTTTCTAGTAACGTCCTTTAAATTTCTGAGAGCTAAGTTTTGAGGCTTGTTTACTCATAATCTTATCTTGACGCTCTTTGTAACTCAAAGTTGTGTTGTCATTTTTCTGTGAAAAAGATGAAGCTGGGGATTGACAATCCTTTACTTTAGCACTCATTCCACCACTTTTAGAATAATTTTTCATAACTAACCTCCAATAGGGTTAATCACAACTTATAAAAAATTAGATTTAATCACATTAAAATTATATCCTGTTAGCGGGAAAATCTTTAATTTGTGGTGTTGGAATTTCTTTTGGGCGAATTTGCTCTCTATTTGCTTCCTCTCTAAGTTCTTCTTTCTTGTCGAACTCAATTTCGTTGATACTGTGAAGCGTGCTTATTTTAGCCAGCAAATTATTAGTATCCATCGATTGCAATTCTTTAATCGTTTTAACAAGATTAAGAAGACTTGCGGTATCTTCATTTTCAGCTCTTGAAAGTTTATCTTCAGCAACTGCCATATCAGTTTTGATTTTAGCAACGCGCTCTTTAGCAAGCCCATCCTGTGATCTTGCATAAGCAAGCTTGGTTTCGTTATCAACCGCAATTTGTTGCATTTGCAGTTGTTTCATCTGATTTTCTTGTTCGGCTTGCGCTTGTTGGAATTGCTCCATCTTCTCAAGTAACTTATCTTTCTCTTGGATTGTTGATACTTCAATAGCTCGGTTAAGAATAACCGGATTCGTACCGCCTGTAAGCTCGTACAGGTGTAGAAGCTGTTGAAACTCAAGTTGATGCTGGCTTTCTGTTAGAACGCCTTGTATGACTTTACAACCATACTTAGAAAACGCTTTGTTATCAAATTCGGGGGTTGGCTCTTCACCAATGACCTCTTTTACCTTGTTAAACGTCCAGTTCTTTTGAATCATTTCAAGCATGATATCACCGCATTGCTTTTGGCTTTCATCGAACTGATCAAATAACCTTTGTAAAGTAGTAAGCCCTGCACCTTGTCGAAGCATTGATAATACTCCAGCTTTTTCATCTATCGCACTACCAAGCAATTCATCATTAATTCCCGTTATGCGATGCGTTATCTTCTCTAACATATCCTCCATTTGGATCATCGTTGGAGCTGGGGGTACAATTTGCATTTGCTCAACATCGGCCATCTGGAACTTTTCATCGATAACCAAAACGCGCCCATTACCACGGTTTAAACTGTCATCGGGTCTAACTAAAGCTCCCTTTTTAACTTTCATTCCTTGCTGTTGGGATTCTAAGATATCAAGATCGGCAACCTTTCTACGGTTAAAAAGATACTGAGCGTCTCGCATATCGCGAACAACTCCCCTAAATTTATAAGCATAATAAGCCGTATCAGGGGTGAAGTAACCTAAGAAAGCAACAAAGGGATAACGGTCAATACCATACGGGTTAGGCTCATCAACAAGTACCACATCATTAAGAAGTAAAGCCCTACGAACGGTTTGTTTAGGCTTCTTCACTAGCTTGAATCTGTTGCCTGTCATATATTGAACGTGGCGAAAATCTTCTTCATCACCATCAAACTCTTGTATCTCATTTGTGGAAGTATCAACAAGATATTCGGCTTCACGCGACGATAAATACCAATATTCATCAAAAGCAATTATGTTTGAGGATTGAAGTTGATTAACTTCAGGCATGTAATAAAACTTGTCATCACGATAAGAACCATTCCCCAATTTCATAATCTCATCGGCAAATTTAGGATACAATAAAGCAGCTTCATCACGATCAAAAAATTGTCGTGTCCATATATAACGGCAATCGGTTAAGTCGCTTCTTCTAAAGTAAGGATCGATAAGAACGCTCTTAAAATCAATGTAGCGCGTTGTTATTTGGCCAGACGGATCTATAGAGGTGTCATTATGAATGCTTACAAGGCCAATACCTTGCGTTAATGCGCCCTGTTCAAACGCATCCGAATAAACTTGATATGCGCCCGATTGATTATGAACTTGATAAAGGCATTTTGTGAACTGGTCGGCTGTTTGTTGCATCTGATCATGAACGGGAATACAGATTGAAGATTTTCTATTTCTGCGTTGGTGTCCCGTTACCATTTGAACCATCGAATTGATCAAATTGAAGTTGAACATCTTTCTTTGCATGGCACTAGTTGACGGAAACAGAGAACTCCATATTTCCTGATCTCCCAAAACAAAACGCTGGTCTACATCGGCTTCATACCACTGAGATTGTAGAATATTAATAGAATCGTGGTAATTCTGATCCATTTGTCGCTTCATGCATTGGTCGACTTCAGGGCCAGGAAAGAAGGTTGGGTCGTTCGATCTCAAGGGGATACCTCTTTAAAGAAATTAAAAGGTTATACTCCGACATATAACCTTTTTTTACAATTTCTTTAAAGAATTTCTTAAAACTTCCACATAGCGTGCCCACTAGAATATTTTAATTAAACAGGCTTCCAGAATTCAGGAACTTTGCACAAACTGTTAGCCGGATATAAGATTGCTCTACCTTGACAAGTTCCAAGCATTTCATTTCCTTTGATATCCTTAACCCATATTTCACCCTTTTCGGGGGGATGAACGTCTTGAATTTTGTACCATACGGGGGTTTTGTCTTTGATATCCGTAAACAACGCCCTGCATCTAGAAACGCTTCCATTGAGTTCAAGAATAGCTTCATTAAACCGTTTAGTGTTTCTTTCGAATTCAGAAAAATTCTTATCCATTCGAAATAAAGAAGCATTCATTTTTGCAACGTCATTCCCCATTTCAGAAATAATATTTTCATTAAACCAATTCTTTATACTCTCTTCAAGATTGTCAATTTTATCGTCTATATATTTAATTACTTCATCGTTTTTC
>TARA_R110002126_G_scaffold266759_1_pt1 | contig 26119 bp, 7 predicted proteins | sample TARA_R110002126 | Tara Oceans TARA_R110002126 (sample SAMEA4397536) | marine metagenome | biome: Polar Biome; feature: [DCM] deep chlorophyll maximum layer (ENVO:01000326); material: water (ENVO:00002006), including particulate matter (ENVO:01000060) such as... | depth 30 m | reverse complement strand
TGACCTTTACCATATCCTACAGCAGTTTCTAAATTATTTGTCATTGAAACTCCTTTACTTTTTAAACCTGCTCTTTTATATAAGTCATCTTCTATTCCATAAAGAACAAGATTACCTTCCAAATCATAATTAGGTTCGTCATATTGCCCTCTATAATAACTATAATCATTTTGGGTAATAGTACTTGATTTAGAATACCAATCAGCTATATCTGTAGCTCCTACTTTGATGCCATCAAGTACTACAAATTCATCTACTCCTTGATTCTCCATAGAAATACGTAAATTATCTAAGTCATTACCTGCTGTAAGAGATGGATGAAGAACAGATTGTGAGTATTTAAGATAAGTAGGAATAGCTAATCCATTTGCAATTCTAAGTTCAAAATGGACTCCTTTAATAGGTTGGAAAAATAATTCCATAAATTTATAATCTGCTGTACCTTTTTTTATTTTATCTAAGTTAGCTTCATGTTCTTTAGTAAAAGTACCTGTACCTCTAAAAATCTCAATAGCACGGTCCATAGTAATCCAAGCTTGTGCATCAGTAATATTTACATTTTTATATTGTTTTACAAGTTTTTTAGCTTCTAAAGTAGCTTCTTTAATAGTTTTATCTCCTATAGCTAAAGCATTAGCTATTAAAGGAACATTTTCTTCTATAAAAAAATCAGATCCTTTAATCATATCTTGCCCAGTAGCTTGTGTATATGTAGGTTTTACTAAATACTCATTTTCAGAGTCTTTATATATACGCATATCTGTGCCAGTACCTATACCTCCTGGAGTTCTTTTCTTAACATCTCCTAAAGTTTTATAAAATCTAGTATCACCAATAAATAATTTAGTCATTTCTAAATTCATTATAATACTATTAAAAACTATATCAGCATGTGCATTATGAAAAGCTCTATTATTATGACTTTCATGTCTATTAACATCATCTTCAGTAATACCTCCTATTGCATTACCTTCTTCATCTTCTTTTACAATATTTTCTACATATCCGTAGTTTTCTACCATAGTCTTTGTACTAATTTGCTGGAAAACTCCCATATCTTTAGTAATTCGTACTTGGTCATTTATATTTAGTAATAATGATTCTACTACATATTCATCTAATCTTTCATACATATCAGGATCTGGAGAAAAAGGTTGTCCTGTAGATTTATATAATCCTAATCTTCTTGCTAAAGGAGTGCCATAAGAAAGACTTGGAAGAGTACTTAATGTAGCCCAATTTCCTACAGGAAATCCTTCAGGAAGATTTTCATCAAATAATTTTCCATTTGCTTGGATTTCATTAGAATAAACTTTTGTTATACCGTCTTTAGCTAACTTATAATGAAAATAAATAACATGCTTATTTTTAGGTATATTATTTTCAGCACCTAAAGTAAGTTCCCCTTTAATTTGTTCATAAGCTACATAACTATTAGAAATTTCATCTATTACATGACCAGTAACGTTACGTATAGAAGTATAGTTTTCTACATTAAACCCTACTTCTTCATCATAAGTAATTCCAGAATCCATTACTTTTGGGCCCTTAATATTGTAATGTCTTGATTTATCAGCAGCATTTATATATGGATAAAATCCTTTAAGGACTCTATTCATTCTATCTGCCATATCATCTACTTTTTTAATATTAGAATAAGAATCTCCAAGATGGTCACTAAATTCTTCTTTAAACTGATTCCAATGTAGTAAAGTAGTTTCATTTCCTTGACGTAAATAAGTCAATAAATTAGAATGTTGGTAATAAGGAAGAGAAGCTAGCTCGTCTAACATTTCTGGATTTTCTTTAGCTTCTGCTAAAAATTTAGAAATATAATGGTATTTAGAATATGCCCAGTATTTATTACCCTTAGCTCCTTGAACCATATTTTCAGAGTACATATCTGTGAACATGATGCCATATTTAGCTAATTTTAATAGTTCTTTATCTTCTGAAATAGCTGTTATAACTACCCCATAATTTTTTTCAAGACCTTTTTCCCCATTAAGCATGAGATTACTAATAGAATATCCACGCTTAGTTTGCACATATACTCTTCCTAAAATATTTTGTATTACATCTTTAATAAATAAATAATTATCTTCTTCTTTAGACTTTTCTTCATTAATGTAATCATCTTTTAATAAGTACAATGCTCTAGGATCAATAGCAATTCCTGTATTTTGTAATAAAGTATTAATAGCTTCTATAAAACTAGTTGTAACAGTATCATCTAAAGCCTTATTTTTTCTAATAATTTTACGAAAAGCACTTTCTAAAGCTCTATATTGTGCGATTAAATCTAAAGCTACTTCATCATTTATAGTAGCTTTATTATAATAATCTGTAAGTACAATTTTATTTGTAAGATTTTGTTCCCAACTATTTAAAAGTATCTGCTCATTAGATACTTTTCCCATATTTTCTGAATTACCTATTTTATATACTTTAACTCCACTATCTGTAGTAGAGTTGAGAGTAGTAGTATAATTAATTCTACTCATACCAAAAGCTGTACTAAATTGAGTTTTCTTTTGTTCAGGTGTATTATTATTTTGTAAAAAATGTTGTATTGTTCTTAAACTAGGGGCAATGGGAACAATTTGTTCTATTTTTTTTGCCATAGTTTTTACTATATCTTCTGTTAGCTCATTACTAACTATATCAGCTAGTTGACTTTGTAGTAAATTCCAAGTACCAGTAAAATTATTAAATTGAGGTAACTTAAAATGCTTAGTTAATACTCTATCTCCATTAAAATCTAATTTAGGATTAAATGCTATTAAAAGTTTAGTATTAGTAGTAGCGTTATCTTTCCAATTAATTTCTACAGCATCTTTAGTAATATTTCCAGAATCTTTTGTTTCTAATTCATCTTCTTCATTAAAAATTACCCCATAATACTGTTTAAGCTTGAGTTGAGCTTCTTTATATAGAGCATCAAAGATAAGAGGCTCCATAACATAATTTATTTTATCAGCTTCTGACTCATACCCTTGTTCTGCTAATTCATCTACATGGTCTAATAACCAATCATTAACAGGCCCAGAAAAGTATGGGCTTCCAGAACTAATATCCACTCTATCTTTATGCTCATTATTAAGAGTTTTGAAATCTTTAATAGTTTCTATACCTGCAGATTCCATGATAATATAAATCATAGCATCTGTAATTTCTTCTATTTCCTCTTCATTAAATCTATTAAGTACATTATTATTTTCAGTATTTATAGGAGCTGCATGTATATACCCTTTTTTATTATATATTTCTAACTTTTCAGAAGGAGTAAAATCTTTAGATTTAGCAATAAAATTCTTTACAGCATCTTCTGCCATAATAATAATTTTAGAATTCTTAGGAGTAAGACCAAAAAATTTACGAATTGCATTCATAATTCTTCTCCATAGAGACTTATCTACGGCATTAATTTCACTTCTAAAAGAAGGATTAGTCATTACTTCAGATATAAATTCTGAGTTACTTTTTAACCCATAAAGGTCTTTTTTTATTTTAGACTTAGTTAAAGAGTATAAAGCAGTTATAGTATCTACAAATTCTTTTTCTGCGGAATTAAGTATTTTATTTTCCCCATGTTTTTGAAAAGGCATTTCTGTAGCAGCATGCATTAATTCATGTAATAATAAAGTATGAACATCTGCTAACGGCATTATAGTAGCCCATTCTTCATTAACATATATCCTATTAAGGTCAGGGTCATACACAGCGGGAGTAGTTCCTGCTTTTTTTCTTGTGTATCCTGTAAGCTCCATAAAACCTTTTAAAGGGCGAGAAAACACTACTACTTTTTCTGTAAAATAAGAGTTAAAATTAGCAGATTGTAATAAAGACACAACAGCTTGAGCTACAGGATCATTAGTCTGTCTTTCAATACCTGCAAGTACAGTTTCTGCAGTTAATGATTTTTTAGTACCTAAAGGTAAAAATTGTGCTACTTCTTTACGAGTAGGTTTATTAGAAATTCTTGTAGGAGTATCTGCTTCTTTAAGTCTATCTTTACCTTTTTTACCTTTACCCGTTCTTCTTCTTTTAACGGGTTTTTTAGCTTCAACCTCACTAGTTTGTTGTTTTAACCATTCTTTAGCTCTTTTTTCCTTTTCAAAACTACCTTCAGGTATAGGAGAAATTTCTTTTTTATCTTCAGTAGCATTTTTTTTAGCTTCTTGTATTATTTCTTGGTCTCCTACAAGTAAAGCAGGAGAAAAGTTAAGTATAGGATTTACAAAGAAATTTCCTTCTGGAGTAGGCCTTACATGTGTTTGTAATACTCCAGAATTAGCCCAAAATTTAATAGCTTTTTTATTATCAATAAATGATTTAGATACATTAAAGTAATTATGCTGCATTAAATTTGCAATAAACTTAGCTTTTATTTTAGGATTATCTATATTATATTTCCAAGTAATATTACTTGATATTCTTTCTTGCTCTAATACTTCACTATTATTCATATAGAAAGTTGAGTTTATATTTTGAGCATATTTATTAGCATTATGTCCAAAATATATTTTACCTCCTTCTACATAAAGAGTACTATTATTGTTTTTATTATTAATAGTTTCTTTTCCTTCATGTACTAAAAAACTAAGTAAATTACTATATGTCCAATCATGAAATAATAAACCATTTACTTGAGTGCTAGGAGAATTAATTATAAAGTCTTTAATTTCTGAACTTATTTTTGTAGATAAAGAATTTTTATACTGTCTTTTTCCTTTTACTTTTTTTTCTCCTAAAGAAGTTAGGTCTTTATATAGCATATACACAAGCGTAGCTGCTTGGTCATCTAGTTTTTGATGAGATACTTTAATAGGTACTACAACTCCATTAGCAGCTTTAATATTAGAAATAAATACTCCCCCTTGTTGTTTATCTATATTAATAGAATGATCTAATTCAGTAGCTTCTTTAATAATATTTTCTCCATTTTTTACATAAACATATGATTCAATAAATGTTCCTTTATCTGCTCTATATACTAATTTAAATTCTTCTCCAAATACATTTATTAACGGAGTAGATTCTTCTACAGTATTAAGTACTCCATATCCTTCTTCAGAAATAGTACTAGCAACAGTAATACCTTTAGTAGTATTTTCAACAATGATTTTTTTAGTATATAGTAAGGCATCTAACTCTCCTTCATTTTTAAAATCAAAATCACTATTATGTAACCAGAATCTAAGCCCTGTTTTTTTACCATCATTTCCTAAAATCCAAGCAGTTATAGGTAAGTCTAAAATTTCATCATCAGTAAGAGAAGAATATCCTTCTACTATTTTTTCTTTTATAGCCTTAGAAAGAAAAAAATCATCTATTTCATATTGTATTTGAGTTCCTATTAATTCATTATTAGGATTTTCAATAAGTTCTGTAAGAGCTCTAGCATTTTCTACTAAAGCAGCTTGTTCAGGATCAGATGCATTGAGAGATTTCCAAGCTACTTGAAGAGATGTAGGTTGAGAGTCTTCAAGAATATATATAGCTTCTGTTTTGTCTACATTATTGTCATTAGTAATAGAAGGACTAAGTGCTTTTTTAATTGCAGTAGTAGTTTCTTTACTTTTAGTTTCTTTTTTTGTTAGATCAGCTATGTCAGAAAGAGATTGTCCTCTGCCAGAAGTTTCATTACCTGTTTTAGTAGCTTCATTAGAAAGGGCATTTACTGCATTTTGTAATTTTATTAAACCCGCTTTTGCTTTATCAAGCTTTTCTTTTTCTTCTGCTACTATTGGTTTAAGTATTTCTTTTTGTTTTTTTATATTTTTTTTAAACCCATTTAATTTTTTAGCATCAGGATGGTTTTCTGCAATACCTTCTGGATATTTTTCTTTAAGTTTTTCTATACCTTTATTACTTCTATAAATAGAAGCTTTAGCTTTCTTCTTTTGTTCCTTATAATCATCCTTAATATCTTGTATTCTTTTGTTCATCTGAGCTATAGCATTTTCTGCTACCTGCGTCTGTACGTCTGCTATATCTCCTGCTATTGCTTGTTTTTTATTACTTATTATAGAAGCTTCTTTAATTTTAACTACTTTAGAATTAATTTCTGCTTTATTATTTTTATATACTTCTTTTTCTATAGTAGTTAAATTTGTTTTGTTTTTACTTGCTATTTTTTCTGCTATAGTATTTAAAATAACATCTGAAGTATTTTCTAAATCTGAAGCATTTCTATTTCTACTATCTTGTTCTTGATCTTCTTTATTTTCTACAGCAACTTTTTTAGTAATTGGCATAGATACTGGGTATTGTTTTACCTCACTATCATTAATCTGTATTTGATTAAATACATCTCCTTTTTTATCAGTTACAGTACCTTGAAAAACTCCAATAGTTTCTTTACCATTTTCTTCTATTACAGACACTACATCATCTACTTTATACTCTTCTTCAGAGTCCTCTGTAGTATTCTTAAGTTTATTCTGCTCAATTTCTTCTTTAAGCTTCTTTTTCTGCTCTTTTTCCCAAGCTTTTTCTCCTTTAGGACTTCTTTTAAAATCTAGGTCTTTTTGTAATTCTCCTATTTTTTCTTCTTGCTCTTTAATTAATTTTTTTATATCTAAATATTTTTCTAAATTCTCATTTTTTTTAGCGTCTTTTAGAAAGGCTTCATAAACTGCTAAAGGCTGTCCTTTAGCATCTTCAAGATTATCTATATCAAAAGTAATAGACTCTGTTTCTCCCGCTTCATTTTTATAAGTATGAGTCTTAGCAATATTTTCTAATGATTTTTGGGCACCATCTTCAATATCAGTTCCATCTCTATAATTACTTTCTTGTTCTTGTAATGCCTCTAAAGAATCTTCATATATTTTTTTAAATAATCTAGATCTATAAATACCTTCAGGGTTACTAAAAGCAGAATCTTTAATCCATTGTTTTTCTAATAAAATAAGTTCTTCTCTTAGTTCAGCAGCTTCTTCTTGCGCCCCTTCTCCAAGTTCGTTTAATCTTTCTTCTCCTATACTACCGTCTTCAATACTTTTAAGATAGTTATCTACATGGTCAGTAGTTCCTGAAACTAAATTTCTGGCTACTGTAGAATAAAATTTTAGTTTTCTTAAAACTTTTGCTGTAGTAAAATCTTCATTTTCAATAGCTTCTTTTTCTATAGAATTTTCTATATTATTTTGTTTGATAGTGCTATTAATAACATCCATGGTCTCTTCAACAGCTTCTGTATTATGTCTAAGAGCTGCTTGACGTTTAGTTTCATTATCTTTGCCATAGTTACCAGTGATAAGATTAGTAGCCATTTTTTGACCTCCCGCACCAAAAATTCCCATTGCCCCTTCTAACTGTGCCTGAGAAGTGCCTATAGCTTCTATAAAATTATTTAAGTAGTTACCATATCCTAATTCTCCTTCTAAAGCTCTTTTTTCTTCAGCAGCTTGAAGTCCAAACTGCCCAACTTCTTCCCCATATTCTTTAGCTCCTTGAAAAATAAAACTATCTGTTAATTTAGAAACTTTAAATGCATCAGGGTTTATTAATTTTTTATATGCATTATCTTTTAAAGCAGACTCTGCTAATTTACCTCCTCTAGTAGTACCTATACCTTTAACAACTCCATGTAGTTGTATATAATTAGTAACTATAAAAGCTCTATTTTTAAGTAAAAAAGAACTAGCAGCATCATTTGCCATTTCTTCAGAAATTTTTCTAGAATGTCCTGCTTCCAGAGCGCCTTTTAGGACACTATCATGAAGCTCCATACCCATGATTTTTCCTTCAGCGTAATTAGTAGCAGTAGCAGCTAGTCCTGCATTCATAGCTTCCACAAGTTTGGGATTTTGCCCCATTAAACTCATGTATTTTTGAAGCCTCATGGCTTTACTTGCCATACTTAATCCTTTAGCTATTCCTAAACCGGGTAGTAAAAATCCTATTCCAGAATCTAATACTCCTTTAAGAGCTTCAGCATAAGAGCCAAAATCTAAAGGGTCAAATACAGGATTTTCTCCTCTATTTTTTCTGTAAATTTCTCCAAAACTTTCATCTACATCTTCTTTTAATCCTACTGCCAAATCAGATAACCAATTTCCTTCCCAAGTATCTACATCATCCATAAATGGAATAGTCCAGTTAGTTAAGTCCGCCATGTACCCAACATCTTCTATTGCAGTAAGACCTCCTTTAACAACTCCTGCGGCTAAAGATGCTCCAACTTGTGTTGCAAAATTTTGATTATTAGCCATAGCGGCTTCATAATCCATTTTTGGATTAAAAGTAAATGCTCCAAATTCATCTACATACTCATCAAATCCTATATTATTTGGTAATTGCCCTGGAATAGTACTTGATTCTAAAGTTTTACCATAATTTTCTTGTAAAGAAAATCCAGCAGCAGCTTTTCCAGTCATTTTATTACGTCCTGCAGTAATAGGCTTTACTTCACCTTTATTATAAGCTTTTAAAAAATCAGTAATATAATCTTGTTCTTGTTCTTCTTCTTCTTCTAAATGAGTTTGAGGATTTAAAGCCATAGTTAGTAAGTTTTACACAAAAATATAATATTTAATTCTCTCCTTTACTTCCAGAAACTGCAGAAGTATTTTCTTTCCTCATTTGTTGATAAACTTTTTCCATAAAAACTCTAAGTTCTAGAGCAAATTCTCTACTATCTGTAGATACGTCACTCCCTAAAATATCTTGAACCATTGGTACAGAATTATTCATTGCATATTTTACAGCTTCATCATCTAAATAACTATCTTTTCCAGGATATTTTGATAAAGTTTGGGCAGCTATTTTTTGAGTATTTTGAGTAAACTTTTGTAGAGATAATATATGAGCAACAGCTGCTTTCCATGAATCTGAATTATCTATTAATCCTCCACCAAAAGAATCTGTTTGAGTTATTCCAGGGTTATTAGGATCATCAAAAGCTACACGAACTACTCCTTGGTCTGTCACACTAAGTATTATTTCCTCAGGGTCTATAGATGTGAAATCTATTTCCCCTCCTTGAGGAGCGTATCTTTTACTTGCTATTGTTTCTCCTCCAATATTTATTTTAAAATTTTTCTCTTTACCTTTAACAGGGTTAGAAGGAAATTGATTATTAAAAATGTTCCATCCTATTTGGTCTTGTACCCCTATTAAGTTATTATAATTACCTACGTCTTCTATTACTTGATTAGCAGCTTTTTTATTTTCACTTCCACCTTTACCTGATAAAGGATTTATAGAATAATCTTCTGCTATTTTACTCCAAACTTCTGCAGCATCTTGTTCATTAGGAATAGCGTAAAAATCTTCAGTAATAGGCTCTCCATTTTTGCCTATTTTTTTGTGTAACCTGTAATGTAACATAGGAGAGTTAATTTGCCCTTCTGCATCCTTTATAGCAGGTCCTGTAACTCCTATAAATTCTAAAGTATTTTCTTTTAATACACCGTCTCTATTAAATACTCCAGCAGTTTCTTTTACAAATTTTTTAATTGCATCTTGGTCTGATGTCATAGGATTTCCAGAAGCATTTAAAACAGTATATCCCTGTATTCCCAGCCTCATTGTTTCTCCCCATTTATATTTAGCTTGACTTTTTTCGTTTAATACTTGCCCATCAGATGCTTTATGTGATATTGGTATTCTTCTGGTACGTATAGTTCCTAATTTACCTTCATACTCTTTAATAAGTTCATCAGTTTCATCTGATAAAATATCTCTTATCTCCTCGTTACCATCATTAACGTCTAAGTGATATTGAGCAAGATTATCTAAGTATGTTTTTTGGTCATCTGTAAGTGCAGCATGCTTAGTTTTCCAAACACCTTCACCTATAGCACTATGTACAACTCTACTTGAGGATTGAGAACCTGTCTCAGGATATTCATATAAAGTTCTATCATTATTAATAGCCTCTATAGCATCAAGGAATGTGTCAGTAGTTCCATCGCTTTTCCGTGGCTGATCAGGGTCTGCAATATTTGCATTAGAAATACCATCTAAAACTACACTGTCTTTACTATCCTCAAAATCTTGAAGTTCTTTCCAATCTTTATTAGTATTATACAATTTATCTTGATAAGCGTCTAAAATAGTTTGCATATTAGCTCTCTTAGCTTCTAATATATTAAGACTAGTTTTAGCTGATACATAGTCTTGGCTATTATTACCTTTAGACTCTTTCATTTTTTGTTCAGCAATATCTATTTGATCTATTATACCTGGTTTACCTTCTGTACCATATAGTTGATCATATACAGCTAGAGGAGTTTTTGGATTTGTTATTTTCCACGAATTAGCTGTTATGGAAGGTTGTCCTTCTTTATAATTTTTAGCCTGTTGTTTAGCTATTGCACTACTTCCTGAGCTTTTTTTACCTTCTTTTATATTTAGTTTATTATTTGAAGCAAGAGTAGATAGACCTTCCATCATTCTTCCTAAATGAGTATTCTTAGGAGTAGATGTTTTCCAATCCATAAAGTCTGATTCATTAATTCTATTATTATTAAACCATTCCTCAGCTTCTTCTTCATTATCAAATTTACTTCTAGATTCCGCGTATACTTTACTATCACTCATATGTTGAGCAGCGTTAATTAAATCATCACTCATTAGTAATCCCATAGAACTAGCTATTTCTTCTTTTGAATTACCATTTAATGTGCCATAAGCATTTACAAGTTGAGTTTTTGTCATTGCTTCTACTTCCTTTTCATCATAAGTTGCTAGTAGTTTGCTTTTCATTTGGGCTAACATTGTATTCATAGCTCCTTGCATGTCTTCTCCAGACATATATTTAGGAATATTAATACCAGATACATCTCCTGATGTTCCTAAATCTATGTCATAAGACTTTTCAAAAGAGTTCCCATCTAAAGTATTTAATGGGTATTGAGCAAATTCTCCTTCCCACCCAGACTCTTTTACTTGTGCTTTATACGCATTTGCTTGTTCTAATCTTTTATTTAGCTCAGACTCCATACCACCAACTTTAGTCTCTTGTCTAGCTAAAGACATTAGCTCTCTACTAGAAGACGCGTAGTTACCTGGATTAGAATATATACCGTCAATAAGGTCTTGCTTAGCTTTTTCTTTATTTTCCCATAAAGTTTTAGCAGCTTTGTCATCTCCTTCCCAATGGGGTAAAGTGCTATTGTATTTTTCTGCTTCACTTAATAAAGTAGAAGTTCTTTTATCTGCAGCAGCTCCTGCATACATCATTTCTCTAAACGGAATAGGTGTATAAGTATATTCAGCTGCAGTAGTATATGGATTAATTGCCATTTTTATTTAAAATAATTATAAATTTTATAATTAAGCGTTAGTTTGTTGTTGAGCCAGCCACTGCTCATAAGTTTGTTGATAAGGATCAATTCCTGTATTTTGTTGATTTCCTTCTGATTTCCATTGCATACCACTATTTGGATTAAATCCCCAATAAGCCCCACCTTTGTCTAAAGCACTTTCTATATATTGAGTATTTCTATTTCCTGCAGCGTATTTACTTTGATTTTCAGCTAAGGTATCTCTAACATCTTGCATTTTTCCATCTACTCTATTGTTCCAATCAAAAGCTTGTAAATCTGCTAAAGTACGCTGGCCTCCTCTAAGGTTTGCGTTATCATATATTGATTTTTTAAATGGACTAAGAGCCGCTAATTTATTAAATTGAGCACTAGGACTATTAAGCTTATAATTCATTTTTGTATAATCTCCTAATATATCAGTAGCTCTATCCATACCTGCATTATTAGTTCTATCTTGATATAATAGTGACTCAACTCCTGTAAGATCTCTAGCAGCTTTATTAGCTCTATCAGTATTAAATCTATTTTCATTTAATGCCCTTTTTGGTGAAACATATTCTTGTTGATAAGCAAGGTTTTCTAATTCATTATACCTTTCTATATCCATATTTTCCATATCAATTAAATTGCTTTCTTCACTATTATAAAAAGGGTCATTTATATAACTACGAGGGCCTTCTAATTGTCTTAAATTTTCTGCAATAGGGGCTCTTAAACCTTGTTGAATAGCAAAATTTGATATACTGTTACCTGCACTTTTACCAATATTTTTATTTTTATTGCCTTTTTTGCTTAAAGCTTTACTAGCTGTACCTAACATGTTATTCCAATCAGTTCCTCCAGTCTCTCCACTAGCATCCCAACTATCTCCTAAAGTATAACCAGGAGCTACACTATAGTCACCATTAAAACCTTGACCATTTATACCTGTTTGTGTTGTGGTACCAAATGGTTGACCTTCATTAAATAAATTTTCTAACCCCATCCCACTTTCTCCACTACCTCCACTAAATAAATCTGATAATCCCTCCATACCATCCATACCATGCTGCGGCAATTTTCCTCCATATGAGCTTCTATAATTAGGCATTCCAAATTTACCAACAAGATTATATCCTTCAGGATTTAGCTCAAAATCATAATTACTTTCTTTTAAAGAATTTAATTCACTAGCACTAAGACCTGCCCTATCATTTATATTTTCCAGCCCACCTACTAGTGAGCCTCCTAAAAGTCCTGAAGCGCCTTTAGCTGCTCCAAAACCCATATCTGTTAATACTTCCTTACCATCTGCTCCTGAATTAATATTACTTATTCCACCACCTAATGCACCTATTACAGCAGCAAGTGGAATTCCAAGACCTGTTGTTGCTATTAATCTTCCAGCACCTTGTAAAAATTTACCAGCTTTATCCCATCCTGGATTAGTAACTTCTATATCTTTATTTTTTTTACCAAAAGCATGTTTAGGCATTCCAGAATTTCCAAAACTATATTGAGGGGAGATTTCTCCTCCAAGTTTAAGAGTAAGAGCTTCTCCTTCATTTAGATTGTGCTCTCCTTCTATATTGACTAAGTCTTCCATAGAAGTAGCTTTTTCAATACTTTTATCTCTCTCTTTTTTAGCAGATATTTCTTGGTCTTCAATTAAAGGACCATCAAGAAAAGCTATAATATCAGCAATGTGTTTTTTATAACTTTTTACCAATCTTCTATCTGTTTCTTTTTCAGATTTTTTTTGCAGACCAGAAACTACTTTTCCAAGTCTAGCAGCCATATCACTATGTTTAGTAGCCATTATGTAAAAAGTTTAGCTCCTTTAGGTAATAAACTATTAGCATAGTTTACTGCTTCTTTTCCTACGTTAGTATGTATAGAATATGCTTTAGAACCATCTCCTCCTATTCCAGGAATTCCTCCTTGAGTATTTGCAGTCATATCTTTATGTTTAGGACCTTTTAATTTTTCTAATGTAGCAATACTATTACTAAAGATTTCTTCTTTTTTATCTTTAGGATTAGTAGGCATAAATGGCTCATTACCTGCAGTAGTAAGTACTAATTCATTTCCTTCTAATTCTTTATTAGCAATATCTCTAGCCATTAGATCTGTTGTTCGCATATCTCCTGACCCATATTTATAATAATTCATATTATAAGGTTGTTGGCCTTGACCATTGTACCCTCCTGTAGGACCTCCTTGATTTGAGTATTGATTCCAACTATTATTCCCAGTAAATCCTTGATTAGCCATAGGACTTTGTGTATTACTATAAGCATTAGGATTATTTTGATGAAATGCTGTCCAATAGTCATCCCAATTTGTCTCTCCACCAGGTTGGTTATTTTGGTTATTGTCTCCATAAAGGAAATTTGACCATCTAGGGAATGTATTACTAAATCTTTCTCTACCATTATTACGGATATTATTTAGCCCATCTCTTACTGGTGTAGGAAAATTTCCTCCCCCACTATTTTGCCCGTTACCTCCTCCTGAAAAAGGACTATAATTATTTCCTCCTGTATTTGGAGTATTAATTCCTGTAGAAAATGGAGTACCATTTATACCTACAGAGTTAACTCCATTTGCAAAAGAATTTGTAGCATTAGTAAAATTATTCATACCATTAGCTGCAATAGTTCCAGCAGTATTTCCAGCATTACTAGCAGTAGCTCCCGCAGTATTTATACCATTATTTATACCAGTTCCTGCATTATTTATGCCATTATTTATAGAAGTATTTGCATTATTTGCTGCATTATTTGCATTATTTAAACCATTAAATATGCCATTATTTGCTGCTGCTCCAGTTTCTTGCGCCCAATTATTAAATTGGGCACCTTTTTCATTAAACCAATCTCCAAAACCTCCTCTAGGAAGCATTTTACCTCCATTTCTATAGTAAGCATCATGAGTTGTTTTATATCCAGCACCAGGTGCATTATTATTAGTCATTCCTCCCATTATTGGTGAGGGTATTGGAGGAGGTATTGTATTAGGATCAGTATTGTTTACGTTTGTATTTGGATTTTGTGGATTTTGTGGATTTTGAAATCCCATTCCTCCTGATATTTGTGATAATCCTGATAGTCCATTTTGTATTATTCCCGGCATACTAAATGGATTTTGTGCTTGAAATCCTTGATTTTGTCCTTGAAATCCTGGATTTTGTCCCATATTTCCAAACATCCCATGTTGAGGTAACATTGATCCTCCATATGCCATTCTTTGTTGTGGACGCATTCCTGCAGAAGCGTACATCTCTGGCGTATAATGTTTGTAAGTTTTATTTGGTTGTGGGAAATAATTATTAGCGTTATAATTATTATTTTGAGGATTAGGCTTTTCTTCATTTGGAGAACCTAATAACAATCTTCCTAAAGGAGTGTTTCTTAAAAAATTTCTTCTATTTTCTTGTCTATTTTCTTGTCTATTTTTTCGCATTTCAGGATTAAAAAGTCCAAGAAGTCCTCCATTTGTCCCCCCATTCATTCCTCCATTCATTCCTCCATAAGTACTACTAGCTCTATTTGCTCTATTTAAATCATTTAATGATTGCCCTGTAGTATATGCGGAATTAATATTTCCAAATATATCATCATAATTCCGTTCAGGAGAATTTGCCCATTCATTTATTACGTTGGGATCAAACTTATGTTGTGGTAATTTATTCATCATAGTGTTGTTAGTTGTTTCAAAATTACTAATATTATTTGACATAGAAGTATTTATATTTGAAGATAGCTCTACATCTTTTATTCTTAAAGGTTGTATTTCTAAAGGGTCTCTCATTTTGAGCTTATTAATTCGTTAATATATGTATTGTGCTTTAATATTCCCTCTATAATGTCACCTATTTCTTTCCCGTATAAAGGATGTTCTTTCATAGAAAGTCCTTCTTTAGGTATGGGAACTCCATATGCTTTCTGCATTTTGTAACCGTGATATCCTTGTTCTGTTTCTGGAAACAAAGGGCCTGTCCCATTATAGTATTGCAATGCTGATGCTCTGTCAAAAACACTATCTTTTTCTGCCCAATTTAATTTATCTTTAAGAATATCTACAAATGCAAAAGGGTCATTTACTATATCTAAACCTTTTTCATCTGCTGTAGCCTCTTGTACATGACCTAAATTAGGATCTCTTTTACCTAATAATGATTCTTGAAGACCAACAGCAATAGCTTCATAAGGATCTACTCCTAGTTTAAGGGCTCTATCTACTATTCCTGATACTACTTGTTTATTATAATGCCCTCCTTTTAAATCTACATTAGGATTAATACTATCTCCAGTAGTCGCTCTTATTACTCTTGGGTCTTCTAATTCAAAAGTATCTGCGTAATAATCATCTTGCCAATCAATATCTGCATTATTTTTTAATAATCTATTTTCACTTTTTATTTGGTCTAAATCCCAAGCATTTAAAAAAGAGTCTCCAAATGCTTTTGTGTCTCCCCACATATCAGATAAACTACTTGTTTGCATTTCTATTTCTTCAAGTAATGCTTTATCTTCCAAATCTTGTTGGTCACTTATCATTTGAGCCATTTCCTCAGAAGTATAATTAGGAGTAGTAATATTTGTATAAGTATTATCTATTGGTGCAGGAGATGGAGGAGTAAGGGGTAAATCTCCTATCTCTCCCCCATTACCATATCTATTTAATGCTCCTCCGTATTTAAAACTATCAGTAACTCTAGTATCCTTTGCATACTTTCCTTTTTTAAAGAAATAATCTTCATATTCTTTTTTTGACATTCCTTTAGGAGCTTCTCCTGGAAAATTTGCAGTAGCCCAATGCCTATCACTTTTTACATTAGATACATTAGGTCTAACATATTGGTCTGCCATAGTACCTGACATTATTTTACTTAACCTATCATTACCAGCTAGATTATATTTAGGCATTTCCTTTATAGTTGGAGAAAGTCCTTCTTTTGTTAGCATTTTTCCTGTATAAATAGGGCTAGGCATTCCTTCCCCACTACTATTCCAAAATTCTTTTTCAGCTATTAAAAACTCATCATAGTCTGTATAAGGTTCTGTACCAAAGAAATTAAGTCCAGGAGCTATATCACGAGGTTTTTCTACTTCATTAATTGCATCATCTAAACGGTCTTCTGCTGTACGTATACTAGGATCCATTTTACCAAGCTGCAGTAATCCAATAGCACCTTCTAATGAACCAGTATTCCTAGCATCTTGAGGAATATTAGTTATTTCTCTTGTAAATTCCCCATTAGTAGTATTAGGAAATCCTTCTGAAGGAGGATATACTTTTTGAGTGGGGTTTTGGTATTTATCTATTGTTATTATATCTTCATAGGACATTTCTTCTGTGTTAAAAGTCTCTATTCCGGGCATCCAACCTGTATCAGAGATGGTATCTCCTTCTGCAGACTGCATAACTTCTCTTAACCTTTCCAGTGTCCTATTATTTATATAATCCTTAGTTACTTCACCAGCAGTAAAAAAATCCTTACCTGTAGGTAAAATAGAATAATCAATTGACCCATACCTAGGTATATATTCTGAATGCTGATCTGCATCTCTTAAAATTTGTCCCCTTTCTTCCCTGGATTTTCCTTGTTTTTCATATGTCATTAATTTATCATAAGCATATGTATTACCTTTTTTTCTCCCTTCTCCTTCAAATTCAGGAGTGGATAAAGGCATGCTATTCATATCTTCATTATAAGGATTAGTTTCACTTTTTGAAAAATGAGGATGATTATTCATAAATTTAGCAGCATCTATATAGCTATTATATAACTGTAAACTATCATTATACATCTGCTGTCTGTAAGCAAAATCAGCAGCATCCTTGGCTACATAAGGTTTTATTTCATCTCCGTTACCATACTGAGGTAATTGCCCTCCCATTTTAAATTGATTGTTGGCGGCTGTTCTTTTATCTAACTTACTTTTATTCTTAAAGTATGAGGTATACTCATCTTTAGTCATTCCTCTAGGTGCTTCTCCAGGAAAATTAACTGTTGCCCAATGTCTATTACTACGTACTCCAGATACGTTAGGTCTTACAAATTCATCAGAAGCTGTTCCCTCTTGTATAGCTACAATGGTATCTATATCTAAGTCATAGTCTTCTACATCCATAGGATTTAAAGATGGTGGTTGTTCCCATATTTTGTTTTCTCGGTTAAAAACAGGAACATCTATTGGGTCCATTTTAGGATAGTGACCATAAGTCATTCCACCAGACGTACGGTTAATAGGTCCTGGAATATAGCCGGGAGTAGTAGGGTCTTTTGTAAACCTCATTTTATTTTCTCCATCTTGCTGATACATCTCCATTCTAGGCTTACCCAAATGTCCTCCTTCTTCTTCAGCTTGCCAATCTACTGTACCATCTGCCTTCATTATCAAAGGCCTTGTAGGGAAAGACGGTCTTGTTGTAACAGGATCCGCCATAAAACCTATAGCACTATCTAACATACCACCTTCTGTCTCATCAGGGTAATCTCCTGGTACTACTGGTTGAGTAGGTTTTTGGTATATAAGATTTTTACCATCTCCTTCATATTCCCCAATAGGTTTTATATCATCATGTACAATATCAGGACTATTGGGTCCTGTATATACATCCTTTATTTTATACTTACTATGGTCAAAGTTTTTAACCTCCTCCGTAGAAAGGTCTGCTACGTTAACAAACACTCCTTCATCGTTATAGAAGCCTGCTCCTGGTCCACTATATCTATCTAATTGAAAGTTAATTTTAGAGTTATCTTTAACAAGTCTTAATGCCTCTTTCTGCATCTTAAACTGAGCGGCATCTCTTATTTGTTTTTCTTCCTCTGTAGGGAAATCAAATGTACCAAAGTTTATTTCATTCTCTTTTTGGAAATTACTGAAGTTATATAAATCTAAACTATCAGAGTACATCTGATTTCTATAATCAAAATCTGCTTGGTCTTTAGCTACGTATGGTTTTACTTTCTTTTCAGGCATAATTTTATTCTTGTTCAGTATTTAATGCTCCTACTCCTAATACTCCTGTTCCAACAACTCCTAAGGCTTTAATCTCAGCAGTTTTATTTTTGTAGTTTTTAGGTACGTCAAATTCATACCAAGTGTTTCCCTTAGTATCAGTTACTTTCTTAGCTTCTACTCCTAAAGTCTTCTTAATCATTTTAGGAGCTTTGTCATACTTATTAAGTATAGTAGCATACTCTGATTCATATACAGGATATGGGGAGTTAGCCCTTTTCTCAGCTGTTATTATTTTATCTTCTGCAGCCTGTCTTATTTTATTATACTCTACAGCAGTTATATTCTTAGCTCCTTTCATATACATAGGAGGATCAAATTTTTCATAAGCTACTACTAAATCTCCATCTGCATGCCTTAGTTCAGTAGTACCATCACCGTAAGTAATACTATTCTTCGCATGTTCTAATTGTATGGTCAGTTGTTCTGGATCCATTTCAGGATACCCTTCTACTTTAGCAGCTGTTTCAGAAGTAGGATATCTTACTTTAGACTTACCTGCATCAACAGCTTGGTCAACACTTTCCTGTAGTAGTCTTGCTTGGTGATTTTTTTCTAGAAGGTCTTTTTGAGTACTGTTCTCAAAAGAAGTTTGTCTATTCTTAACTTGCTGTACCTGAGACTCATACTTTAGCATTGTATTTCTAGCCTGTTCTACCTGTGTGTTATGTATAGGATACCCCTGTTCATCAAGTTCCCCAGCGTCAAATTTCTTCTTAAGGTTTTCATATGTACGAGTAGACATAGCATGCTGACTCCTAGAATGTTTTAAGTAACTCTCTGTCCTTTGTGGATCAGGAATACTAGGCCTATCCGCTTTACTAGCTTGATAAAAATCTGACTGTGCCTCCATTACATGGAATACATCAGGCTCTTCATTAGATACAAAGCTTCTAGTATGTCCTAAGTCATCAGCGTTATTAAAATGTTTATTAGCCCCTTCCCCAAATCTAGTAGGATTTCCAAACGTAGTACTTTCAAGAGATATCACTCCATTTACTATTGCATCTTCATTCCTCTGTATTTCTTTTTTGGCAAAATCTTGGGCCTCTTTTTTACTAAAGAAATCCTTACCAGTATTCCACCCTTCTATGCGCCATTTCGGAAGTCCATCATAACCAATATGTGATGGGAAAGCTTTATCACTATTCATGTTATCTTTGATGTATTGAAAATGTGGAGGTACTTTACTAGCAGACCTACCTACACCACCATCATTATGATATCCAAAATTATTATTAACATCATATCCTAAAGACTTCATACCATGCCGTGCATGTCCAGTAGTTGAGCCTCTTTGTAAAGGTACTAGCTCCTCAGAGACTGCTTGCCTAAAGTCATTATAGTCTATATTCTTTTGTCCAGGGAATTGCTCATCTAATACTTTGTTTATAATGTACTTATCTGAATCCGCTGTATTCCCTTTGTTAGCTATGCTCCTAATGTTGTTTACATTTATCTGACCGTCTTTAGCTATCTGTTTCTCTAAAGGACCTCCGGACATAGTAGTACCTAGCTGTAACTTAGTATACATTGGTTGGTCTATAGACCATGGCACTGGATACATATCTGGATGTGTTCCTGTTCCTGTATAATCATACCCTTTTGCCATAGGATGTTGACTGAGTAGAACATCTCCATCAGTCCTTGGGTTAAGGCTCGTCCAAAGATTATCTATCTGCTGGCTCATAGGAACATTACCTTTTGCAAAACCTCCAGTAGGATTCTTTCCCATCCCTCCTATAGGATTTAATGCATCTAAAACAAAATTACCTGTTTTACCTAATCCTTTTATTGCAGGAGTTCCTGGTAATGCCATTAGCTCTACAGGAACATAATCTGCTTTTCCTGAAGCTGGATATCCAACATTAGGAATGGTACCCATAGCAGTATATGGATAGGCCTGCTGATCCCACTCCTCTTGTAATTTTTTTGTATAAGCATCATTTTCAAATTCTTTTGCTTCTGCAAAAACTTTTTCTGGTTGGTAAGCCTGCCCACCTTTCCAATCTTTAGTTTCAGCTATCTTTTTATTGTTTACAATAGTTTTAAATAGTTCTTTTTCGTAAATGTCTTTAGGAGATGCTTCTCTAGCATAAGTAGATTCTATTTCAGAACCAAAGTCTGATATTGTAGGTAATTCCCCTAACCAAGATGGCTTTTTATTTTTTGGTACTTTAGGCATATTATTACAAATCTAATATTTTATATTACATTGGCACATCCATGTAATGAGTTATAATATCGTGTATTACTAAACGTTTATCTTCATCATCTGATTTAGTAAATTCTAATTCTAATTGTATATTAGGATTCCTTAATCTACTATTAGTTCCACTAGTATCTCTAGGTATAATAGTTCTCCAAGTTCTCATACGTCTTTGAACATTTTCATCTGGTATAAGAGTAATAGCCTCTGTATCCTGATATTCATTAAAGTACCTAGCTTGAGTAAGTGTCTCATTAAATACATCTAAACCATCTGCATTTTCTACTTCAGTAAAAAATTCAAGATTATTAAATACTTTAGTATGATCTCCTTTAGGATTTATTACTAAATCTAATTTACAAGAAAAGTATTCTCCATAAAAAGTACTTCTTTCACTATGGTCATGTATATAGATAGTATCTTGTATAGAACTTTTTTCTACAGCAGCATCATTATTAATTACAGTATCATTTTGAGAAAATATTTTTCTACCATCATTAATATAATGTCTTGGGAAATGATCATAAAAAGATGAAAAAGCATCTATATTTTCATTAAAAACAATAGTTTCTTTAAAAGGATTTGGCTCAAGGATAATATCTGTATCTGTTTTTGGGTCAGTTATAAATCTAATTCTTTGATTACTATGAAAAGTCATAATAACTTCATTAAATTTATAATCATAAGTACCAGTTACTCCATTAAAACGTATTGGGTTATCAGTAGTTAATAAACTATCTACTATAGTATTATTAAAAAATGATGACATAAATTTACTATTTGAAAGAACTTCTAATTTATTACTAAATCTACAAAACTTTCTATGTACAGCATCAAACCAATATATAGCAACAGATCCTGAAATAACTCCCCATTGATGAAAAGCACCTATACTATTAGATATATATGTGTAATCTGTTAAATTTCTTCCTGTACCCATTTCAAGCTCTGCCCCATCAAGAGATTGAACAATTGCTCTTGGATTTACTGCTAATTTTCCAAAACCTTTGTCTTGCCACCACATAGCATTATCATTAAGTATAGCTAATTTATTAATAGGACCATACTCACCATCTACGTCTTTGTAGTTAAAAGGTTTTATAGAGCTCCATGAATCAGAAAATTCACCACTAGTTTTAGGTTGTGAGATGTATATTCTAGTATCATATTCTCCTATTAAGTTAGCCCCTTCTCCTGTAATTAAATATTTTTGCAAAGTTTTTTCCCTATGATACATAATAGGTATTAAATATTCATCTTGCTTTTCTTCTCTTAAATCTATATCTCCACCAGGACCTTGAATAAGATTATTAAGATGAAATCCTACTCTCATATCTGTATTAATAATACTACAAATAGGATATATTTTACCTATTAAAGGAGTTACAATTAGATCAGTATCAGTACCTGGAGCTCTATTTCCCGTAGTAGCATCTCTTCTAGCATATGAATAAAGTTTCTTTTCATCAAAAGCAGCTATATAAATATCTCCTCCGTATACTTCAGCTCCTACATTAACATCTTCAGGATCTACTTTAGCATAATGACCAGTACTAATATATTCAGTATTTAATACATCATTATAAGTAGCTCCTCCATATTGTCTATCCAATACTCTACATAAATCTACAATAGCAGTTGCTCCTTTTCTACTTACATCAGCTGTAGTAAATTTATAATTTCCATAATTTCCATATACACCTCCATTCCAAAGAGAGTCTTGGTCTAAAGACCCAATTATTTTTCCAAAACATTGGTTGTAAAGATCAATAGATAGTCTACCAGCGTCAGTACCTTTTGCAGATGACACAAGAATAGTTTGACATCCTGGAGAAAGTAAGTTTAAAGGAGCTTCAGGCATAGTAGGAGTTACATCAAGATTAGATAAAAATCCTCTGTTATCAAACTCTTGCCCTGCCATTTCTATTTTAATTTGATTAGCTCCAATTTTTAAAATATTATTAACATATCCTGGACCATTTTCTATACTAAATTTACGTCTATCATGCCTGCTTACAGTATTACAATTAGCTAATGATTTAGTATATCTATTAAGATAAAAGTCAAGAGTGGGTACAGAAGGCTCTACAATAATATTTCCTATTATCACAGGAACTACATTGTTTACTGACTGTGAATTAATATCACATACTTGAGAATATCCTGCTACAGGTTTAAAATAATAAGAATCTATAAAGTCTTTTTCATCAGTATTAACATAGTCATTTACTCTAGCACCGCTAATAAATTTAAGATCTGGAGAATCAAAAGTAGCAAACCCTTTTGCAGTTTGAATTACAGTAGTTTGCCCAAAATCCATTCCTAATCCTGCTTTTATTCCAGCTACAGCGGTTATTCCAAAACCGTCAATTACATCTGTATAATTTGCTAATGGAAATCTTACAGGGTTTGGATCAAGTGTTGTAGCAGAATCAGGATCTGTAACTTCTACTTTCATTACTCTATTTAAAGCTCCTTGAGCAATAATAGTTCTGTCTTTTTCTTTTCTAGGAGCTCTAACAATAGAGTACCCAGATATTTTATCTGCAATACTAGATACATCTACATCAAACCTTATTCCTAAATTAGATCCTACAGTAGCATTTTTTCTAAAATTACTATTAGATTTAGGTATATTAGCCGGTGACATTGCTGTTCCTACTTCACTATGAAATTCTACGGAATGTCTTGAGTTACCGTCAACAGAATAAACATCTCCATCACAGGGCATACGTATATCTCCAATCCATTTAACTTCAGAAGGTCTTCCAGTAGGAGAATAGAAAATAATACCAAAACGGTATATTTCATCTTTCATGTACCCTTTAAAAGTAGCTTCAATCCTATTATTTTTATAATTTTTAAATCCTGGACCAAAATCTATTGGGATAGGATCATCAACTCTCCCTCTTATACTATAGTCTAAAGAAGACTCTATTTTAGAATTAACAAAAGGAGTTCTACTTGGGTATAAACCACTTCCTAACCATTGATCTGCAGGAGTAGTAATAGGAATATATCCAGGACCTTGATTAAAAGTTTCATTACTTGGAGCAGCTTCTCCAGATTGATCAAGAATTAATTCTCTTGAAATAAATCTATACTTTATATTAGGCCCTTCTCCTCCCATAACACCGCTATTATACTGGTATCTATAAGGTCTATAACCTCCAGGTTGATTGGGTACTCCTGGATTATCATCTGTTCTATCATCATTGTGAGGATTGATAACATCTTTTTCTAAATCTACTCCCCAATTTTTTTTAGCTATAGTAATTCCTGGAGTAGATACATAAGTATCAGTACTGCCTAGTTTAAATCTATATGCTCTAGCATCAAAATCAAGATTAAAAGCAGCTTGTTTAATATTTCCAAACAATAGCTGATTGTCTTTAACTGCCATTGTTTTTACTCTTTCAAAATCTATGTCATAAGTAAATAAGTCAACTAGCGGGATTATTTGTTTATCTCCTAAAGAAGATAATGTAAATTCAAAACTAGGATCATTACTTAATAGTTGTTCTTCTACACGGTAAGCAATATAATTATCAGGGTCTTTTTCATAAATTGCAAAAACATATATTTTATCAAATCCTTTTGGAATATTAGGAATAAGATAATTTAAAGATTTATTACTCCCTACAGTAGTTAATGGATAGTTTATATTTTCAACATTAGTATCTACTCCTCCTGAAATCATATCATCATTAGTTATAGGAATAGCTGAAGATATAGGAGCAGTTACTGTAGTAGACCCTCCAAATTTTTCTAATTTATATGTTAAATATAATATTCCTGTAGGTAATGCCCCACCATTTTGTTCTTCTAATCCAGCTAAAGCTGGGTATAATTGAGCTTTATTATTTAGTAATAATTCATCAGGAAATAATGTAAAAGAATTGGGGTTAACAATGTCTATTCTTCTAGGAGGACTAAAGTTATCTGTAAAATATACTAATTGTTTTTCTATATTTTCATAATTACCTACAGCTTCTATAGGATGATCAAGGCTAAAATTTAATTCCCCATAGTATATTAAAGTTAATTTTCTATCAGTAATAGGAAATTCTACAGAATATTCTAAAGTCCATATTTGTCCTAAGTTTATAGCATCTTCTGCAGTAGAAGTATCATTAACAGTAAATAAAATTATTTTATCTCTTAAATTTGTAGACCCTATTACAGTAAAGTTTTTTTGACTATTAATAACTTTAAAAACACCATATTCAGAAAGACTTGAGTTTCCTAAATTAGTAGTGTGTGATAAAGGATGTATAGGACTTTCTATTATTAACCTATCACTAGTATTAGAACGATGTATTATAAATTTTAAATCAGCAGGTAAAGTATTATTATAATCTCTAACGGCTTGTTCTATATTATCTAAATATTCTTGAGGAGTATTAAATATACCATCTCCAAGAAATGGGTATAATCCAACAACAATATTAGTACTGTAAGGAGCAGGAGTAAGACCAGTAGCAGGGTTTAACATAATTATAACTGTCTCACTATTTTCAGTGCCAGAATCTTCATATGCTTTTTCAGAAGGAACTATTTCTAAAAATCCATTTAATGCTGGAAAATTAACTTGAGGAATATTTCCTTTAATATTTTCCATAGCCCCAGTAGACAGACCTTTATCTGTAATAGGACGTAAGTCTCTAGAATTTTTATATTGGTCTTGAGGATACTTCTGTTTAGAAATATCTTGATTCATTCCTTTTATAAAAGTATTCTTATGACCTGCCATTATGTTATAGAATTATGTGTGTATTGAGCAGATGGATCTCCCATATATTTAAATCCTGTAGCATGTTGGTTTAAATTAGGAATTAACCTAACAAAAGCATTTTTCCAAGATTCCATTTCATCTACAGAAGGCATAGCTGCAGCTGTAGTTGCTGCTCCCATATACCAATCTCTTTCTTTTTGTAAATATTGAAATTTATCTCCAGTCATTTTACCTTGCATCCAAAGTTTTTGCCCTATTTTTTCAGCTACATATGCTTTAGCCCCTTGTATATATTTAATATCATCTGGTATCATTGGCATACCATCAAGATCTATAGGAAATGCCATATAGCTAAGGTCTATACTACCTGTTTTAAAGTTAGTAAATATATAACAATCATTTACAGAGTACGTAAGAGTAGTGGCACAATTGTCTTTTAGTCCATTTTGGGATTCTATTAAAGGACTATCAATAGGTAATGATGTTGTGCTATCAGGAATGTTAGCTTCAGCTTTTTCAGCACCTTTATGAAAATTATCAGTAGTATGTCTCATAGGAGCTTTACTCTTACCTTCTCTTGCTTGTACTATATATAACATATCATTAGGTAATTTACCTCTATAGTCTTTTATAATAATAGGACAAGGGTTACCTATCTCTTCATTACCATCAGTATTTCTAGAAATATATTGAGAAGGAGAAGCTACTAAATCCATAAATTCACCTAACCATTCAGCAATGTTTATCCACTCTACTTCATGAGTCCATCCATAGTCTCTAAAAACACCTTCTATAATTCTATTTATTTTTACGTATTTTCCGTTTAGTGCCATAGTATATTATTTTTTTTCAATCTTTTTCCAAACAAATCTAACAAATA
>TARA_R110002126_G_scaffold23750_22_pt1 | contig 26144 bp, 19 predicted proteins | sample TARA_R110002126 | Tara Oceans TARA_R110002126 (sample SAMEA4397536) | marine metagenome | biome: Polar Biome; feature: [DCM] deep chlorophyll maximum layer (ENVO:01000326); material: water (ENVO:00002006), including particulate matter (ENVO:01000060) such as... | depth 30 m | reverse complement strand
CGGCGGCCCGATCGCGTGGGAGCGTCTGTCGCACCACGGCGGCGTCGCCCACGTCTTCGAGATCACCGTCGTGGCGGCCGACTCCGACCGTTTGCATCACCTGGCCGCGGGCCCGTTGCCGCAACGCGGGACCGCGCTGGTCGCGTGCGGGTACTCGGGACGGGTGACGTGCGTCTGGTGGGCGGGCGAGTGATGCCGGATCCCTACCTGCACTTCGAAGATGCCGGAGCGAGTGGGACGTGGGTCCCGGGGCCACCTTGGATCCTCGGCCATCGCGGCGCCCCGCGCGAAGCTCCCGAGAACACCCTCGCCAGCCTGCGGCGCGCACTCGAGATCGGCGTCGACGGCATCGAGTACGACCTGCGCGGAAATGCTTCGCACGAGCCGGTGTTGATGCACGACGAGGACCTCGCGCGCACCACCGATGCGAAGGGGCCGTTGGCGGCGCGCGGCCTGCCCGAACTGTTCGGCGTCGACGCGGGCTCGTGGTTCTCGCGGCGTTTCGAGGGCGAGCCCGTTCCGTTGCTGGACGAAGCGCTCGACCTGTTGCGCCCGAACGGGGAGGCACCCTTCCACATGATCGAGGTCAAGGAATCCGGGCTGATCCAGAACGTCGCCGAGCGTCTGCGCGGTTACGAGGGTCGCATGGAGTTCCGCATCGCGTCGTTCCTGCTCGACGTCGTTCAGGAAGCGCGTGACCTGGGGCTGCCGACGATGTTCCTGGCCGAGGACGCCACCGACGACGTCCTGCGGTTGGTGCGCCGCGAACGCTTCGACGGAATCGGCGTCGGCCCGGGCGGCTGGCGCACCGACGAATGGAACAACCCGTGGCGTGGCATGGAGCGTTGGGCCTGGTCCGTCGACTCACCGCGCGATTTGCTCGAAGTCTGTCGCGGTGGCTTCACCGGTTTCAACACGAACGAACCGCACCGTGCGCTCGCGGCTCGCGCGTTGGTGCACCTGACTCCGGGTGACGACAACCCGTGGCCGGTCGACGTGCCCGCCATCGAAGTCATCCCCGAGCATCTCGACGAGGACACGGCTGCCCGCGGCCAGTGGTTCGGACGTTGGGACGTGGAGGCGCACGTGCGCAACCCCTTCGCGATTCCGGTCGAAGCCCGTTGCGGCGCATTCGTGCGTTCCGGCGCGTTCGAGATCGATGGCCTGCCGGCGGTGTTCGACCTGGAACCGTACGAGGACCGCGCCGTGCGCTTCACGCTTCGTGGCGGCGCGCGGTCGCCGGGAGCGGACCCGTTGTTTGCCGCACTGCTGAAGTGGAAAGGCACAGCGGGGCCCGGTTCCACCGACGAGATGCGCAGTGGGGGGCAGTTGCTGTTCGACATGCCGCTCGCACGCTATCGCGCGACCTCGGCCGACGGCCTGACGCGGCGCCTGTCGTTGTTGACGGAACGCGCTGGCGACCCGTTCGCCTCGATCAACCTGCGCCGGATACGCGGCGTGCTGGATCTGTCGATCGAGAGTGCCGGCGGCATCGAGGACCCGACGATCGTCGTGCGCCTGGGCGGCGAGGTCCATCGCGGCTCGAACCGCATCCGCATCGCGCCTCCGATCTACGCCGACCGTATGCCGGACGGCGTGCCGTTCAGCGTCGCGATCGAAGGCCACCGCAAGGGCGAACCTGTCATCCGACGCTGGGCGGGTGGGCTCCCCGAGGGCCTGGGCCACGGCATCCCCGGGCGCCTGCACCTCGACCTGAACGCCTAGTCCGCGTCGGATTCTTGGCCGCAACCGAACCCCGAACGGTTGACGCCCCCCGGCCCCCGTGGACAATGCCGGACCACTCGAGCGGGAGTGGATCGGTGCTGGTGTGCCGCCCGGCCTTCAAAGCCGGTTGGGTTGCGTGAACAGCGTGACCGGTGGGTTCGATTCCCATGCACTCCCGCCACTCCTACTCCTTCGCGACCCCCAGGGCAGTGGGTCTAGGTCTGGCTGCAGCCGGTGTCCTCAGCACGACCGGCTCACCCGGGCGAGACGGAGATGAGTCCTGCGTTTGAAGAATCATCGGAATCCGCGGAGCTTCGTTCCGTGCGTGGGTTGGGTTGCCCAGGAACCTGACCCCATGCACCAGAACTCCACGCACTTGGGCCTCTTCGGCTCGGCCTTGCTCGTCTCGACGCTCATTCTCCTGGTCGGTGCCAGCCACCGACCCATCAAGGACGAGGTGCCCGAGGCTCCGCTTGTTCTCGACCAAGCGGCTCGTGGAGCAGCCCCCAAGGCCGAGCTTGCAGGGCCCGGCTTCCGAATCGTCGAGGAGATCGGGGGAACCGCAAGCGAACTGCGTGGAGTCCTGATCGTCGATGGGGTCGGTGCCCCTGGACAGACCATTCTCCTGGAGGACAGCCACATGTTGTCGCGCACGTTGGCGGGCGAGTTGGTCCTTCCCGATCGAGAGTCCGTGACGGCAAAGGATGGCAGCTTCGAGTTCCTGGCCCTGGCCCCCGGAAAATACGACGCCTGGTTGGATGGCGGATCGAATCCGATTCTCAATGGGCAGGAACTCTGTGCTGGAGTCGCCTACTTCCTCCAGGTCGGCAGTTCCGCCGGTGGTGCGTCGAAACCCGACTAACTCGATCGTGCCCCCCGCCCAAGCTCCTGGCCCTGCGGCGGGTCAACCCACGGGGGGCTTTCGGATTCTCGAGCTCGGAGAAATCCGGCGCCGTACCCAAACGTGAAAGGGCCACACTCCTGTACCTCGGCGCTAGCTGTTCAGAGGGAGAGCGGGTAGAGGGTCTGAGGGTGTCCCCAAACCCGGTCCACTAGTTACTGGGCATCAGGCCGGATGGATGAGGCGGGGACCTGGGCAGGCTTTGCACATCAGTTGAGGGAGCCGAAATCCCCACGAGCCCCGCGGAAGGGTTGCGGGCGGCTCGTTCACACTCAAGAGGCGTGCGCCGACAGACCGACTTGCGACACTAACTGCAGCGCTGGGGAGCGTTCGTGAGAGGTGGGACATACGGAAGGTCCCGAGACCTCCCCGCGAGGATCTCGGTTGCCCTGTGAGCTGGAGCTCAGGTCGACCTAGTCAGCAGCATGAAAGGTCTCCAGCTGCACTCGTTCTCCGCGCTCTCCCTGGCTGCTGTGATCGCGTGCGGAGCCGTGTTGTCGCCCCGGGGCGGTGAGCTCCAAGTCGAGGTACGTGGGCCATGGTCGGTTCAGGATGGCGGTGGTTCGGTTCAGCGCCGTGCTTGGGTCGAACTTCTGGCCGAAGACCTGCCCGTGCGCGAGAAGGACCTGGTCGCGTTCTACCACCGTGAACGCGAGTCGTTCGACGGGGACCTGGCGGCGTCCCTGTTCTACCTGGACGTCTGGGACGTGATCGGGCGCTTCGGGATGCCGACGTCGATGTGCCGCGAGGCGTCCGTGTCGCCCGGTTCGTTCGATTGGGAGTTCACGTACTCCGGTGTCGATTTCGTCATCAAGGACGAGTTCGACGACATGGTGCTCGTACGTGGATTGACCTTCACGTTCTCAGCCGATGGGCTGACGTGCGTGGACGTCGTGGTCGACGACGACTGATCCGAACGCGGAAATCGAGAGTTCTTGCTCTCCAGGAATAGTGGACGCATGTGGAAATCCCTCGGGGGGTGATCCGCAGGGCAGGGGACAGCATCCTGGCGTGGTTCTCACCACCGTCGAGCGGATGTGCCGTCGCTTGCTTTCAACGTGCCGTGCGAGTCTTCATCATGGGCTCGTTCGGAAACTTCCCGATGTCACGGAGCGTGACGCTTGCCTCAAGACCGAGACGATCTGCTCGAGTTGCTCGTTCGTCGTGCGATCCGCAACGAGGAACCCTTCCAGTCCTTCGAGCCCGCGCTGCGTTCCCTGGTCGGCGCTGAGTCCGCGCCAACGCTCACCGACATCGCCACGGCGCTCGACGATGCGGACGATCCTGCGCTGGTCGAGCTACGGGGGCGCACCGAGTTGCGACTGTTGCGGCTCGCGCGACGCGCGCATCTCCTGCGGCAGGAGGGGCGCAGCTGGACGACCTCGATGGAGTCCGAGTTCGGCGAGCTCGACCTCGGCTCCAACACGACAGCAGCGCAAGGGCTCGATCGCCTCGAACAGGTCCTGCTGCATCTCTATCGCGACGAGCGCGAAGCGTACGCCGCAGCGATCTCGCAGCTGGATCGGGCGGATGTGCCGTGGGAGCACGTTCCTTGGGAAGGGCTTTGCGAGGTCAACGGGCTGGGGGACTTGCGACTCGGGAGTGCGACACCCGAGTCGGTCATCGAACAGCGGCCGTCCGGGGACCTGTCCCGGGCTGAACACCGAAAGCGCGCCCTCGCATCCGTCCTGAGGCTCGGCACCCAAGGGCCCGACCTCGACGCCGTCCTGCGGAACGACGAGTCAGCCCGTGATGCAGCGCGGAAGCAGCTCGACGAGCGGGGTGCGCGCTACGCCGAACGCACGCCCGAGATCCTGGCGCAGGTGATCGCCGACCTCTCGCCCGAGGTCGGGCACGAGTTGCGCGCACGCATTCACGCCGCGGCCGCTGCCAAGCTGCCGAGCGCGAGTGCCACATCCGTACCGATGAACGTGACTCCTCAAATGGAAGTCACCGTCAATCCTGAGGGCGGCGCCGACGAGCCGGCAGAGACCGCCACCCAGGAGGACGTCCCCGCGGTCCTGCCGCAAGCCGAACCGGCGTCTGCCGCGCCTTCACGGGCCGCTCTCGAACCCAAGATCGCCCCACCCAAGCGACCGAGCGTCTGGCGCAGTCACCTGCAGCCGTTCCTGCTCGACAACTGGTACATCGCGGTCGGCGCGATCATGGTCGTCGCGGGCAGCTCGCTGGTCGCCTACTTCACGTGGGAGAAGCACTGGGCCGTGCGCTACACCGTGCTGCCGATCCTGCTCGGCGCGTTCACCGCGACCCTTGCACGCCTGGGCGCCTGGCTCGAGCGCCAGGACGCGACGTTGACCGGTACCGGCGCCGTTCTCCGCGGCGCCGCGATCGCGTTGCTGCCCGCGAACTGCATGACCGTGGCGTTGTTGGCGGACGACGAGATCTCGAACAAGGCGTGGCTCGTCCCCCTGGTCGCGGCGGTCTATCTGGGGCTGTTCGGGATCGGGCTTCGGCGTTGGTGTTCGGCGGTCCACCCTCGATTGGGAGGTCTGCTCGGCGGCACGCTCGTCGGGCTGTGCGCCCTGGTCGTGCTGGAGCCGCTCGCGACGGCGTGGGCCTTCACCGAGGTCCAGACCAGTTGGCTGCTGGGGATCGGCTTCTACGTCGGATTCGCCGGACTGGCGCTCAGCCTGATCCGCTTCCTGTCGTCCGTGCTGACCGAGGACCTGGCGCGCGAACGCCGCGTGCCGTGGTTCTTCGGCGCGACCCTGGTGATCACCTTCCTTCAGGTCTTCGGCTGGGTCCACGCATCGATCGGGCATCTACCGCGCGTCTTCACGTACGCGCCGATGCTGATCCTGGCCGGCGCGTTGCTGCTGCGCACCGAGCGCCGCGTCATCGCGTTGACCGGTCGACCGGACAAGCTGCGCTCCGAGTCCTTCCTCGGCTACGCGCTCGTGCTGTTGGGATTGCTGATGGCCCAGGGTCACGCGTACGTGCGCATCGGTGGATTCGCCCTCGCCGGACTCGTCTGGTTGCGCCAGGCCGTACCCGCACGGCATGCCTTGCACGCCTGGATCGGGCTGACGCTGCTGACGTTCGCAGGTGCCTCCGTGACGCTGGTCGAGGGCTTCCCGCCTGAACTTCGGCCCTGGGCGGGCCTCATGCTCGCCCTCATGTGTGGCGCCGCATCGCACGTCGTCGGCAAGCGCGGGCTCGACGTGATCGCCCGCGCCGCCCGCAACCTGCAGGCCGCGTTGCTCGTGTTGACGTCCGTCGTCGCGATGCTGGCGCAATGGCACGACGACACGCCGCCGCTCTGGACCGCCCTCCTGCTGGCGATCTCCGCTTCGGCGTTGTTCGTGCGTGCGCATCGCGACGGCCGCGAGCGCTGGGTGGTCACGGCCTCGGTGCTGTTGGCGGCGACGTTGCCCTATCTGGGATTCGTCGACCTGGCCGGTCGCACCTGGGTCGGCAACACGATGGTCTTCGGCTTGGGCGCGTTGTCGATGGCGTGGATCCTGGTCGATCGCCTGTGTCCGACGACGCTGACCCGACGGTCGCGCTCGACGGTGCTGTGGTTCTACGGCGGCCTGGCGGTGGCGGCGATGACGCTGCGCGTGTTCCTCGAGAGCGGAACGCGCACCCCCTGGCTCGACAACACGGGGCCGTTCCTGTGCGCGCTCGCGCTGGTCTTCGCCACGTACTGGTCGCGCTCGCTGATCCCGGCCGCCATGGCCGCCGTGATCCTGGTGATCCTGTTCCCCGAACTGCAGTCGAACTACGAGGAGACGTTCGATCGCCTCGGGTGGGGGACCGGATTGGGAGGAGGCGTCTCCGCCGTACTCCTGGTCGTTGCCGTATCGCTGTTGCGGCGTTGGCCCAGGTTGCGCGAACTGGGTGAGGGTGACCAATTCCTGGGACGCGGTCCGTTCCCGATGCGCCGGAACGACTGGACGCTCTTCACCTGGCCGATCGTCGCGTCGGTCCTGTTCCTGATCACGAAGACCGGGACGATCGTCCTGGTGCAGAACTACGACCATGGCATGGGGACGAAGGCCGCGGCGGCCCAGGTCCTGTGCGGGCTCGCCTGGTTGGGACTGGGCGCGTTCGGGCGTCGCACGACCGCGAGCCCGTGGGCGGTGCGCGCCGGTTTGCTGACGATCCTGATCGGCGTGTTCTCGCGCGTGGACGACAAGGACCATGTCAGCACGGCGCTGCTGGTCGCGTTCGGAGGACTCCAAGCATTGGCGCTGGCGATCCACAACTTCGGTCCGGCGTGGGGACGTTCGGTGCTCGTGGCGCCGATGGCCCGTTGCGTGCGGTGGAGCGTGCTGGGGACGTTGCCCCTCGTTCTGTTCCTGGTCGTGGCACCCTTCGAGGTCCCCGCACGCACGCACCTCCTGGTCGCGTTGTCCGCGGCGGTCCTGATCGTCAACGGAGCGCGCGGAGGTCGATGGGTCTATGGGTTCGCGCTCTTCCCGTTGATCTGGATCGAGGCCCTCTACTGGAGCTTGCCGACCACGCGCGCTGGGGATGCCGAGTTCTGGCGCGTCACCGACTGGCACCTGCTGGTGACCACCGCATCCGTGGTTCTCGGGATCCAGGTGCCGAGCGCAGCGCTGCGCGGCTCGTGGTCCGAACGCTTGCGGCCGGTCGTGCAGCCGTTGCACCTGTGGTCGATGGGGTGCGCCCTGCTGCTGGTCGCGGGCAGTTTCGATCACGCCTTCGGTGGTGTGCCGTACAACCTCCCAGGTCTGGCCGTGCTCGCCGCCAGCGTGCTGGCGGTGGCCTGGAGCCATCGCTCCGGCGTGTTCTTCGTCCTGGGTTCCTGGCTCGCGTTCCTGTTGTGCCAAGGACTCCCCGAATCGCCCTCGGAACTCGTTCAACCCTGGCGGCTCGGGCTGTTCGCGTGCTGGTTGGCGGGCGCGGGTCACCTCGCGCGGAGCGTGCCTCGAGCTTGGTCGTCGGGCAAGGACCTGCTGCGCATCGATCGCATCCCGCCGGCCTGGACCCTGGCCACTTGCGCCGCGGTCGTCGCGCTGTCGGTCGTGCCGATCCACGCGGCCAGGTCGTCGTGGTACGAGGCCCACGGTCAGCTCGCTGCGATGTACTTGGCAGCGATCGCCTGGTTCCTGGCGGGACGACTCGTACAACAACGCTGGACCGGCTACGTCGTCATCGCACTCGCGACGCTCGGCAACGTCCACGTCGTGCGCGTCTGGCCCGGGGCGTGGCTCCATGGCCACGAGATCTCGCAGGCCCAGATGATCGGAATGGGGATGGCCGCGACGCTGATCGCAGCGTGGGTCCTGCGGCGCAGGATCCGCGCCACGGACATCGTGGATCGCGCGGCCAGCGTGCTGTCAGTAATGCTGCTCGTGCTGATCGTCGGCCAGTACGTCGCGCGCCCGACCGTCGTCGGGATGAACCGCACGCGCCTGATCGTCTCCGGTCTGCTGGCGTACTCGGCAGCCTTCACGTTCCGCAGTTTGGCGCGCCGACCCTGGACTCCGCCGGCGGTGTCCCTGCGTTTCGCCGAGAGCGCGTACCACCTGGGCGTGACCGTCGCCATCTGGTGCGGCTTCCTGATGATCGAGTGGTTCCAGCAACCCTCGCGAGCGCTGGTCGCGTTGAGCGTGCCGTTCTTCTACTTCGTTCTGCGCGCGGACCTGCTGCGCGCGACGGATCGGCGTACCGCGATGCGCTATGTCGAATCGGCGTCGCTGCTGGGGTTCTTCCTGCTCGGGCTCTACCTGCTGCGCGGGATCTTCCAGCTGATCCTGTTCCCCGGCGAGCCCGTGCTCACCAGTCACTATCACCACAACGCGCCGCTCGTGATGGCGGTGGGGCTCGGCCTGTTGCGCTTGCATCGCCACGGACTCGGCGAGGTGCGCGCCTTCCTGGGCGGCATCGCGTTGATGGTGGGCAGCTACTTCGCCCTGACCTGGTTCGAGGGATTGAGCGTGTTCCAGCACGTCGTTCCCGCCAGTTGGGCGTTGATCGCTGTGTGCTTGTTCTGGACCGTGGCCCAGCACCAGCGCTCGCCCCTGCGTGTCGGGTTGCAACGTTTCGCGGGCATCGACGATGCCCAGTGGGCGCCCTTGGCGCGGTCCTGGGGTTACGTGGTGCTGGTCGCCGGTCACTGGCCAGGGATCCTCGTGGCCTCCACGTCCGAACCGAGCACGACCATGCTCGCGCCGTTGCTCGTGGCGACCGCGGGGCTGGTGATCTACCACGGTGTTCTGCGCGGCATGAGGGCCTACTTCGTCGTGGCCGCCGCGGAGCTTCTGCTGGCCCTGCACATGGATCTGCTCGCGGACAGCTATCTGCCGTGGAAGGCCATCGTCTGGATCTTGCTCGGTCTCTGGGGCGCCCTGTTCGCTTGGGATCTGCTGGCTGCCAAGCGACTGCCCTGGGCGATCGCCTCGACCATCGCGAACGTGCTGGCCGTGTTCATCGGCGGACACATCGCCTTGCACGGTCCTGCGAGCCATGTCGGGCTGTTCGCATTCACGCTGGGCGTGCTGCTGATGTTGATGACGCCCAGGGACGAGGCGCAGTGGTCGCACGATCGCGGTGATCTGTGGACGCCAGCTCTGCTGCTGGCTCCGGCCTGGCTCGCCTACTTCGGACAGGGTACGCCGTACGAATTCGCCGATTCCTGGCCGCGCGTGACCGCGGCCCTGGCCCTGCTGGGCACGGGGGCGGCGGCTGCGTGGTTGCGGGCCAACCCCCAGGAACTGCCCGAGACGGACCGCCCGCGCTTGATCCACCGGTTGTTCGACCTCGTTCTGCGCCACGGAGATTCGATCGCGCGCGCCGCGCTGTATCCCGCGTTCGTGGTCGCGCTCGGCACGCTCGCCCTGCACTACAGGGAGGGATTCGAGACCCGCGTCCTGGTGGGGCTGAGCTTCCTGTTCGCCGGGTGCGTGGTCGGCTTCCATCACGATGGTCGATCCCGTCGCGCAATGTTGCCGTACTACCTGTTGCAGGTTGCCGTCGCCGCGTTCTTCATCGCGATCCGACGCCAACTGATGTTCGCCGACGTGTGGAACGTCGAGTACGACGTGTGGGTGGCGTGCGCCGTCACCGCCGGGCTCGCGGGCGCGAAGGAGGTGCTCGACCTACGTCCCCGCGAAGTGTCCGTGCCCGTGACGAGTTCGCTCCTGTTGATGCCGGTGGTGGCGCTCGTTTGGACCAGCGTGCATCCCGACCTGGGGTCGCGGGAGGCGCTCCTGGTGCTGGGCATCAACAGCTTGGCCTACAGCTTCATGGGGCGGGACGATCGCGAGTCGCCCTACAACCTGGGAGCGGTCGCAGGCTTCGTCGGCTTCGTGATCCTGACCTTCTGGAGCGAGCTGGGACTGCACAGCATCCAGGCCTACGTGATCCCCGTCGGGATCGGGATCCTGGTGCTGTCGCAGTTGTTCCGTGCGCGCTTGTCCGCCGGCGTGCGGACGCAGGTGCGCTTCGTGGCGTCCATGGCGATGATCGGAAGCTCGGCCTACGAGGCGCTCATCGATCCGACGTATCCGATCGCGTTCCACATCAGTTTGATGTTGCTGGGGCTCGCGGGTCTGACGCTCGGCGGCGTGTTGCGCGTGCGCGTCTACCTGTGGACCGGTTGCGCGAGCGTGATGGTGGCGCTGGGTTCGATCACGTACCGAGGCATGGTCGGGATGGAGAAGGCGACGCGCATGAGCGCGATCGGCATTCTGATCTTGATCCTGGGTGCGGGGCTCGTCGCCAGTGCGATCTACTACAAGACCCACCGCGAAAGGGTGAACACCACGTTGGATCGCATTCGCCGCAAGCTCGGTGAGTGGGACTGACCTGACCAGGAACCGCTCTGTCGCTCGGACCCTCTGGAAGGACGATTCAGCCTCGTATCGCCGTGATCGAGGCGGTCCGCAGGGATTCGACGGCGCCCGGGGTGTCGAGAGCAGCGATTCGGACCCGTTCGCGGGATCCGAACAGCCTTCGGCTCAGCGGCTCAGGCGCATTCCTGGACCTTGCTGCGCACCGCGTCGTAGTGCGCTGTCAGGAAGTTCGCCCACGTCTGCGATTCGCCCTGCTGGGTGTAGACGTCGTTCGTGGCCTGGTCGCACTTCACGGGAGTGGTGTAGTTGGAGAGGCCCATCGTCGAGGAACCACCGCAGGCGGCCACCGCTGCGGTGACGTCGGCCAAATGGCGTTCGTCGAAGTCCTTGAGGGACTCTCCCTCGTGCTGAACGGTGACAACGAGTTGAGGCGTACCGTTGCAGTCGATGCCGGTCTTGAGCGTGCTGGGTTTCAGTGTGGCGGACATCGGCTACTCGGGAGCGTTCCTGCGAAGCATGATCAGGCGGAGTTCCCTCGCATCCTGAAGGTGACGCTCCTTGGTGACTTCGGGGTCCTCTTCCTCGGGGTCGATCGGCGTGTAGAAGCTACGGCGATCTCCGATCATGGTCAGGTATTGGCGTTCACCCATGTACTTGACGGTGCCGAGGTGGCTGATGCGCAACTTCGCATCCGTGTGCAAGTTGCTGACGCCGCCACTCACGCTGAGGGCGATCACCAGGATCCAACCTGCGACGAGTCCCAAGGCCAGCAACCAACGTTGACTCGGGTGGGACTGGGGTGCCGGGGCCACGCCGACCTGGACGAATCGAGCGGTGAGCGCGGATTCGGACCGGGTGAATTCGGGCAGGGACTGGGGGGCGGTCTCGACGCGGCTGCGTAGGACGTTGACGAAGCGTCTTGCGAGGTCGGGCGTCATCCTGTCGGCGGCCAGCGTGGATTGGATGTCCGCGAAGGAGACTCCGTCGGACCACTTGCGCAGGGCACAGGCCCAGATGTCGAGCGCGACGATGCTGCCTTCGAGCGGTGTGCCGCCGCGGATCGAATAGCCCTTCTTGCACGCGGTGCACTGGAAGCGGCCGGGACGATCCTTGACCCGGTAGTGCTGGCTGGAAAGGCATGCCGGACACTGGGGTCCTTCCGGCCACTTCGCTTGCTCGAGAACGTTGAGCGCGAGGGCCGGATCACCGAGCGGTGCATCGCTGTCCGCAGCCTGCAGCGCCGAAGCGATCTTCGCGCCGAGTGCGTGGGCCGTCAGGGGCCGACCGCCGGACGGGGAAGGCGTCGAAGGTGCAGATTCACCCGACGTCGGCACTTCATCCTTCTCTCTAGAATCCATAGGAAGATTGTGCCCCTACCCGTTGGGGGACGCCATGTTCGCGTTTCCACATCTTTGAAACCGCCGATTATCGGGCCCGGAACCCACGTTCCATCCCGGTTTCGGACCGTCCCAGGGTCGTCTCAACGGTCGAGGTGAGCACGGACGAGCAATCCGGACTCGGAACCGGACCTTCGGATCATTAGCCTCGCGGCGTGCGAACGTCGATCCACGAATCCACCAATATCCAAGGCTGGCAGTGCCTCGAGGCTGCTCGCATCGATCCCCGTCGGTCGGGCGCGGGTGGATTGGGCGAGGCCTTCGACGAGGCCTTTCTTGCGGTCGATGCACAAGCGGAGGCGCGGTCCGCCGAGCAATGGTCGCAGCGCTATGGCGCGCACCCGTTGGGGGCGCCGGCCATGGTCGCCGTCGCACATGCTGCCGACGAACCTGTGGAGACGCCTGGCGCGCTGCTCGGGCATGAGTCTGCGGCGAACCCCACGCGCGTGCTCGCCCATTGGGGCGCCCAGAGCGTTCCGGCGCGCGTGGAGGACGAGTCCCTGGTCCTGGGCCACGTGGTCGACACGTTCGCCTCGAACGGTCTCGGCCATGCCGCTCGGGCGCGCATCTTCGAAGGTGTGTGTCATGCGTTCATCGATCGTCACTGCGGTCCACGGTCGCCGCGGTTCTCCTTGTGCTTCGGGCTGCCCGTTCGACCCGCGTGGCGATTGGGACGCGCCTTGCTGGGATACGAAGTGCTGCAATCGGTGTGGCGTCTCGAGCGCGACGCGACGCACGCCTCGATCGCGATGCCGGCGGGCCTGCGACTCGAGGAGCCCGAGCGCTTCGACGCCCAGGACACCGCGCTGTTCGATCGCGTCGCCGCGGAACGCCCCGTGACCACCACCCGCCCTGCGGACTGGCTGGCCTGGCGCTTCCACCCGTTGCTCAGCCCGGGGGTCCGACTGTGGCGCGTCTGGCGCGGCGACGAACTCGCCGGCTGGTGCGCCTTTCGCGTGACCGAGTTCGAGGGCGAGCGCGTCGGCTTGATCGTCGAACGCGTGGTCCCCGCGGACGATGCCGAGGCCCGCGCGGCGCTGGACGGCGAGTGTCTGCGTGCTGCAGCGCGCGCTGGCGTCGAGCGCGTCGTGTTCGTGTGTGCGGAGCCGTCCCCTGAACTGGCGCGCATGCAGCGCCGTGGTTGGGTCGCGCGTCCCTCGCGGACGACGTTGGTCGGGCGAGCGTTCGGCCGTTCTCGGGACGCGGCCTTCTGGGGGCGTAACCTCGTCTGGACCCTGGCCGACACGGATCTGGCATGAGCGCGCGGACTCTGATCCAGAACGCGTTGACCGAGGCCGACGCGCCGGCGGTCCTCACGGCGTTCCGCGCCGCTTTCGGACACGACCGATCGCCCGCGGAGCACGTCTGGCGCTATCACGCCAATCCCGCCGGTCGCCTGGCGCGCATCGCATACGACGGCGACCAGGTCGCTGCGATGGTGGCCGCCCTGCCGACGCACGGTTGGATGGACGGCCAGCCGCTGATCTTGGCGCAAGGCACCGACACGTTCGTCCACCCCGATCATCGTCGCGGGCTGGCCAAGTCCGGCGTGCTGGCCCAGGTCGGCGAAGCGTTCTTCGACGATCATGCCGAGGACGTCGCGCTCTACTTCGGCTGGCCGGTCCAGGGCTACCGTCGCGCCGGTTCCCGCATGTTCGGGTTCGAGCGACTCGGTCGACAGATGGCGTTGGTCCGCGAAGGGACGCGTGCGGTGGCCTCCAGCATCGCGGTTCACGCGGACCCCGAACTCGACGAGCGCGTGACCTGGCTGGGGGAGCGCTGTCTCGCCGAGTGGGGACTCGCCACGTTGCGCAACGCGGATTGGTTCCGCTGGCGTTATCTCGCACGGCCCGAAACGAACTATTCGATCCTGGCTGTGGGCGATGCGTCCGCGCTGGAGGGCATGTGCGTCTGGCGACCCGTGCCCTGGGGCGACACGACCGTCGCGTGCATCGTCGATTGGCTGGTGCCGCCCGAGGCGACCGAGGTCGGCGAGGCATTGCTGGATGCGGTCGACGCCGCGGCGCACGAGGCGGGCCTCGCGACCGTCGCGCTCTGGATGCCCGCGTGGTCGCCGTGGTTCGCGTGGTTCACCGATCAAGGGTTCTGGCTGACGCCGACCGAAGCGGAGACGGTGGTGCGCACGCAACATCCGCGCATCGATCTCGAACGTTTGCGTGACGGCTGGTGGTACCAGCTGGGCGATTCGGACCTGGTTTAGTCGAAGGCGAGCTCGACGTCCGTCGTCTCGCCGTCGCGGATGCTGACGTCGATGGAGCGCGCCGGGTGGCCGCGAACCTCCACGGTCAGCGTCCAGAGGCCCGGGGGCGCATGCTTCAGCAGCAGGCGCCCGGCGGACGTCTCCGCGACCACGCCTTCGGGCACCGTTCGGCCCAACGTCGCGGCTCGCGGCATCAGCTTGAAGTTCAGCGCATCCACCGATCCTCCGTCACCGTCCGTGAGCGCGACGCGGACGTTCCCTGAAGGCGGGTAGATCGGATCGGGGACGTGGACCGTCCGAACGGTCTCGCCACCCCGGACGCGCATCTCGACCGAGGGCGGGGTGCGATGGCTGAACCAGAAGTCCTCCCGGGCGCGCGGGGGCCAGGCACGCACCAACCATTCGCCGAGGTCCGCATCCTTGGTCTCGATCCAGAGACCCTCCGCATCGGTGAACGCATGGCCCAGCGAACGCTCGCCGCGCGCCACGCCGACGTACCAATCAGCGGCGGGTGTTCCGTCGGGACGTACGAGACGAAGTCGCAAGGGTGCGGCGTCGAACTGGGGATCCGTGGGCGGCGAGGCCTCCGGTTCGATCGGCGCGCTCTTCGGTTCCATCACGACGACGTGCGGGGACGCGGCGGTGCCTCGTTCGGGCCAAACGGGCGGCGGGATGAGACCCGTCGGCCACGTCAGGATCGCGACGGGCTCCGGCACCGCGTAGCCATCCGCGTGCGCCATGACCCACAGTCGGCCCAATCGGGTGTCGTCGATCTTGACCTGAACCCCTTCGACGAAAGGGGCCGCGTCGAAGATCACGTCGCCGGTCGCGTCGCTGACACGTGTCCAGTGTTCGAGCAGCACGGGCGCGTGCGGGCGCGTCAGGTCGAAGTCGGTATGGCTCGCCACCGTGTGCTGCCAGGCGCCGGGCGTCCAGGGCTCGACCGCGGGCTCGATCGTGACGCGTGCGCCCTCGATCGGGAGGCCGCCGGGATCGACGACGCGGACGTGCAGCGGGACCGTGGGGGCCAGCTGGATCCGCACGTCGTCGATGTGCGTCCGACCTTCGGGCGCGGCGACGAGGCTCGTCCCCATGCGCCCATCGGGTGCGATCGCCATCAACAGGTGGTGAGCACCCAACCAGGCCAGGCTGGGTCCGAGGTCGAAGGCCCCGTCCGGATCCGAGTGTCCCAGGACCCGGTCGTTGGTGGCCGGACGCTTCAGGTTCGCCCGATAGGAGAGGAGTTGTGCACCGGAGACCGGCTGCCCGTTCGCGTCGACCACCTGACCCGCGACCGCGGCCCCGCGATGCATGAGGATCACGCCCAAGTCCATGCCCCGACCGTCCCGGGCGTAGCTCGAGTTGTGCCCGAACTCCTGATGTCGACATGCGGCCGTGATCGGCATCGCCCAGGGGACCAGGCCATCGCCCCGCACGCCGATCTGGTCCATGACGGCCGGTTCGGCCTCGATCCGGAAGCGTCCGTGCTCACCCACGACGCCGAGGACCCGCGCAACCTCGAGGGTCCCGGGCCGGAACGCGACGATCTCGCCTCTCGCGAGCGCGCCCTCCCCGTTCACGGAGGCCACGCCCTCGATGGGGACCGTTCGGGTGCTTGGAGCAGGCGGGCTCACGGCGGAGCGGTCGTTGCGGGCGGGCCCCGCGACCATTGCGTCGGGCTCAGCTTCGCGTAGATCGAGGACGAGGTCCACCGGCGCCGACTCCGCGTCCTCGGCGAACGCGAAACGGTCGAACGCGAACACCGAGATGCCGAGGATCGTCGCGGTCGCGATCCAGACGCCGATCCCGATCGCGGAACCGACCTGCGTCGCACCGTTCGAGGCTGCACGCACGACGACTTCGCGAACTTGCGACAGATCACCGACCTCGCTCGAGCGCGACAGCGCCGGACCGATCAGGCCCACGGGCAGCAACTTGCGCAGGCGTTTCAGTCCGCGGTGCAAGCGCACATGGACGGCACCCGAACTGATCCCCAGCGCCGCAGCGATCTCGGCGGGAGACTCGTCGCGCACCAAGCGTCGTTCGAGAGGCTCGGCGTACGTCGCCGGCAACTGCGCGAGCGCCTGGCGCAGATTCGCCTCGAGTTCCTTCGTCGCCGCGTCCGCGGGAGGTGTGGACGGTTCTCGAGCGAGCAAGCGCTCGACGTCGGGCTCGCGACCTGCCTTGCGCCACGACGTGCGCAGCTGTCGCACGAGGATCCCCGTCAGCCAGGGTTCGACGCGCGCTTCCGCCCGGAACCGCTCCGCTCCCTCGATGGCGGCGAGGAAGGTCGCCTGGACCGCGTCCTCCGCCTCCTCGGGACGCGCGCCCAGATGTCGGGAGAGGCCGATCAGTCGCGGCGCGACCCGGTCGAACAGCTTGCCCAGCGCCGCGGCGTCCCCGCGCGAGCGAAAGCGGGTCCAGAGGCGGTCGCTGGGGTCGAACACGGACATGGGGGCGAGAACACGATGGGGGCGCTGCTGCATGGTGACAGCCATTGCCATCACGAAGCTGGACCTTACCGCCCGAGCACGGGAAACTGCGCGCATGGCCCCTCGACGAAACTACTGGCTGCTCAAGAGCGAGCCCGATGCGTTCTCCTTCGACGACCTCCTCGCGGCCCCCAAGCGGACCACCTGCTGGGACGGCGTGCGCAACTACCAGGCGCGCAACACCATGCGGGACGACATGAAGGTGGGGGACGGCGTCGTCTACTACCACTCGAACGCCAAGCCTCCGGGTGTGGCGGGCTTCGCCAAGGTCGTGCGGGAGGGCTACCCCGATCCGACGCAGTTCGAGAAAGGGCACGCCCACGAGGACCCCAAGGCGGACCCCGCGGACCCGCGTTGGATGATGGTCGACATCCAAGCCGTGCAGGCCGCGGAGCGCTTCGTGTCGTTGGACGAATTGCGTGGTGTGAAGGCCCTGGAGGGCATGGCGTTGCTCCAAAGGGGCCAACGGCTGTCCGTCCAACCGGTCTCGGCGGCGGAATGGAAGGCACTGGCGAGGCTCACAGGGGTCTCCCAGGCCGCTTTGAGCGTCTGAATCGCCCAGATACCGTAAGTGCTTGCTGGAACGGCATTTCCGTGTCTCTGGAGACCCTTTCCAGGCACTTCGAGGCGTCGGAAACGCCTTTCCTCGCGGGTTCCGGGTTGATCGAACGCGTTCCCAACGTGTCTCCTAGGGCCCTTGAGGCGGCCCGCGGGGGTCGCCCTGCCCCTCAGCGCCCCCGGCGATCCCCCAACCACCCCTATATACGACCATGAGCCAGTTCTTCGACAAGCTCGTTGAGACCATCGAGGCCACCCGCGGCGACGTTCAGAAGGCGGAGGACGGCAACAAGGCCGCCACCAGCCGCGTCCGCAAGTCCATGCAAGAGATCAAGAACCTCGCGCAGGACCTCCGCAAGGAGATGCTCGAGCTTCGCGACGCCGGCGGCGCACAAAGCTGAGCCTCGACGCTGTCGTACGGGGTGAAGACCCGCGTACGTCCCACCACGCGCTCCCGTTGGGGGCGCGTGGTTGTGTTTGAGGGACGCCCGCCACGCAGGCCGGGCGATGCGCTCCCGTTGGGGGCGTGAGGTTGTGTTTGCCGGACGCTGGGCACGCAGACCGGACGATGCGCTCCTGATGGGGGCGCGAGGTTGCGTTCGAGAGCTAGGCGCTCGTCAAGAGAGGCGCGCTGGCATCGCCCGTTGGTTCGTCCTGCACGGCCGTGTCGCCGAAGTTGGGCACGCTCCACTCGTCTTGAATGCGGTTCAAGCGCCACCCGCGCAGCACCTCGGTGGGCAGCAGGCTGCGGTAGAGGTGCGGGAAGGGTTGCCCAGCGCGGGAGGTCTCCCAGCGCAGGTGGTCCTCGACGGCCCGCGCATCGACCTCGACCAGCGTCACGGAAGCGACGTTCCGGAAGTGCAGTTCGAGGGTGCCGGCGATCTGCGAGGCGCTGGACAGGTGGACGAAGCCCTCGGACGCGAGGCTGGGCGGACTCCACGGGCCGCCACCCGCTTGGAGATGGGCGGCGAGGTCCTCGTCGCGGATCAGGTGGAAGATGCGCGTCATCGGCCCAGGACCTCGAGCTCCGGAGCGTCGTCTCGCATCCAACCTGCGGCTCGTGCGCGCGCGGCGAGCGTGGCCAAGGCCGCTTCGCCGACCGTGCCCAGGTCGCGCGTGTGCTCGTTCACGTACAGCTCCACGTGCTGGAAGAGGACCTCGTCCGACAGCTCCTGGGCGTACTTCGACAGGGTCGGCAGGGTGCCGCGCGGATCGGCCTGGCCCACCGCGAGCGAGTCCGCGATCACGGCCTGCAGCGTGCGCAGCGTGTCAGCGGAGAGCTCGCGCCGGGCGAACAGTCCGCCGAGGGGCAGCGGCGCGCGGGTTTCCTGTTCCCAGCGGGCGCCCAGGTCCTCGACGCAGGTCAGCCCACGCTCGGCGTAGGTGAAGCGACCCTCGTGGATGCAGACGCCGAAGTCGGCGGCGCCCTGCTCGAGTGCGGGCATCACGTCGCTGAACACGACGTGATCGATGCGCCCGACCCCATGGAAGAGGCGGTAGAGGAGGTGAGCGGTGGTGTGCGCACCCGGGCAGAGCACGCGCGCGTCGGCCGAAGGTGTGGTCCCGGGCCGGGAGGCGAGGAGCAGAGGTCCGTTGCCGAATCCGAGGGCCGAGCCCGTCGGAAGCACGCCCAGCGCCTCGGTGTGTTGCAGGGCCAGCGCGAAGCTGCCCTTGGCCAAGTCGAAGCGTCCAGCGGCGAGGCCGGCGTTGAGCTCCTCGATGTCGAGCAGTTCGAACGTGAGGTCCAGTCCGCGGCGGTCCACCTGTCCCGTCAGGAGCCCGTGGAACAGGAACGTGTCGTTGGGGCAGGTCGACAGCCCCACGTGCAGCGCACGGCTCATGCGTTCGGTTCCTCGAGGATCTCCGGCAAGGCCGCCGCGACCGCCTGGAGCGCGCCGTGGATGTCCCAGGACGCCGTGTCCCGGTCGCCGGCCTCGTTCGAGACGCCGCGCAGGACATGACAGGGCGTTCCGCTCATGCGGCAGGCCAGCGCGACGCCGAAGCCCTCCATGTCCTCGAGCTTGGCGCCGAACCGCACTTGGCGATCTGCGGCTTGGGCTGCACTGGCGGAGGCGGCGGCGACCGTCAACAACCGCGGTCCCGCCGGTTCGAGCGGCAAGCTCTCGATCACCGGGCTGCGTGCCAGCATCGGATCGCCGGGCCACTGCGCGAAACCGAGCTCGGCCGGGCCCAGTCGCTCGGGACCTTCCCCGGCGCCGATGCCGTCCATCCAGACCTCGCCGCACCGGACGGCGCTGCCGATCGGGTGCTCGTCCAGGTCGTAGCTGCCGGCGATGCCCACCAACACGACGCGCCGCGGTCCCAGCAGCGCGATGCGTTGCGCGGTGCGTGCGGCGGAGGCGACGGGGCCGAAGCCACACAGCTCCACCAGACCGGAGCCTCCTCCGAGGTCGTGCAGCAGGTGATCGCGCTCGATTGCCGTGGGGACCAGGACCAAGGTCGGCGCCCCGGGCGATGGGTTTCGTGTGTCACTCACGGCGGGAGTCTCGGCCGCGACCGGGATTGCCGCAACCGCCTGGCCGCGAGAATCCCGCATGGGTGACCTAGGCGCCGGCTCCTGGGAGCGATTCAGAGAAAAGAGGCCCAACCCCACCCGCAGTTGCGGAGGCCTATTCGCTGGAGGACATCCCTCCGGAGGTGGACCCTATGGCACGCACGAATCGACTTACGCCGGAGTACCAGGCAGCCCGACCGCATCGCGGACGGTGGCGCTGCCTGTTGGCGGGCGCACTCCTGGCTGGATGTGGCGGCGGCGGTGGCGGCGGTACGGCCAGCCCCGGCGGCACGAACCCCCAGAATCTCCCTCAATTGATCGTGTCGAGCGTCGCGGTCAATGCGACCAACGTGGCGCCCGGCGGCAGTCTGTTGATCGGCGAGAGCGTCGACAACGTCGGCAGCGTGGATGCGACCGGGTTCCGGGTGGGCTTGTACCTGTCCGACGACCCGACGCTGGACGCCCAGGATCTGCACCTCGGGTCCCGCACCTTGGGCAGCCTTCTGGCCGGCGAGACCTCGACCGGCGGCGGAACGTTCCAGGTGCCGATCGACACCGTTCCCGGCGACTGGTGGGTTCTGGTCGCCGCCGACGATCTGGACGAGGTCGTCGAGGGGGACGAGGACGACAACGTCGCGCGCCCGATCGACCCGGTTCAGGTGCTCGTCGTTCCTCTGCCTCAACTGAGCCCCAGCCTCGTCGTCAACGCCACGACCGTCGTCCAGGCCGGCCAGACGATCGAGGTCACCGACACCGTGGCGAACACCGGTGATGCGACCGCGGACTCGTTCCGCATCGGCGTGTACCTGAGCGCCGACGCCGTGATCACGACGGCCGACACGCTGATCGGATTCCGCAGCGTCACGACCTTGGACAGCCTCGAAGAGGACACCGCGATCGGGAACTTGACCGTTCCGTTGGCCACCCCGGCGGGCGTCTACCGGGTTGGTGTCGTCGTGGACGACCTGGCCCAGGTCGGCGAAGCGAACGAGAGCGACAACGCCCTCGTCGCGCTGCAGAGTCTCACCGTCCTGGCGGCTCCCCAGGCGCAGATCGTCGTCGACTCGATCGACTTCACGCCGCCCTCGGTCGACGTCGGTGCGAACGTCTTGGTCTCGGACGTCGTACGCAACGACGGCGACGTCTCGTCGGTCGCCTTCGTCGTCGGCGTCTACCTGTCGGCCGATTCCGTGGTGACCGAGGACGACCGCCTGCTCGGCGTGCGCACGGTGCCCGCGCTCGCGCCCGCGGAGTCCAGTGCGATCGTCGATCACCCGTTGCCGATCCCGACCGACGTCCAGTCCGGCACCTACTTCATCGGCGCGATCGCCGACGTGGGGGACGCGATCCCCGAGACCAACGAGATCGACAATGTCGCCGTCGCTCTCGGCACCTTGAACGTGACGGTCCCGCCGCTCCCCGACATCGTCCCGACGGCGATCAGCGCGACGCCCAACGTCATTCAGGCCGCCAATCTGGAGCCCATCCAGTTCTCGGTGACCGTGGCGAACCAGGGCGTCAGCAGTGCCGGGTTCTTCCGCATCGGCCTGTACCTGTCGACGAACCCCGTGATCGGCGCCGAAGACACGCTGCTCGACGTGCGTCAGATCACCAACCTGGCCGTCGGCGCGACGACCACGTTCAACGGCTCGACGACCCTTCCGGCGGGCCTGTCGCCGGGTACGTACTTCATCGGCGTGCGCGTCGACGACCTGAACTCGCTGAGCGAGCTGTCCGAAGGGAACAACGTGCTCTTGGCACCGGGCAGCATCGACGTCGTCACCGCGCCCGTGCCGTTGCCCGACCTGGAGGCCAACCTGGTCTCGCTGTCGGACACCTCCGTCCAGCCCGGCGACTCGGTCGTGCTGATCACGCGCGTCGAGAACGTCGGGGACCTGTCGGCCGCACCGTTCGCGACCGGGGTCTACCTCTCGACGGACGCCGTGATCGACGCGAGCGACATCCTGATCGCCGAACGTCAGCAGATCGCGGGCCTCGGCATCGGTTTCGCTGCGGTCGTGGCAGGTCCGATCACGTTGCCGGCGAACCTGGCTGCGGGGAGCTATCGCTTGGGCTGCTGGGCGGACCACACGGGGACCATCATCGAGAACGACGAGGACAACAACACGTTCGTCGCGCTCGGCATGGTCGTCGTGACGATCCCGCCGCCGCCCGCGCCGGACCTGGAACCCCAGGACTTCACGTTCACGGGAGCGTCGTTCGCGGCGGGGGACACGGTGCCGGTGAGCGACACCGTGATCAACGAAGGACCGTTGATCAGTTCGGCGTTCCGCATCGGCGTCTACTTGTCGGACGACGACACGGTGACGACGGACGACACCTTCGTCGGTTGGCGCGACGTGGCGGACCTGGGGCCGGGCTTGACGAACGGATCCAGTTGGAACATCACTCTGCCGGTCGACACCGCGGCCGGGACCTGGCACCTGGGGATCGTCCTGGACGATCTGAATCTGGTGTCCGAGATGGACGAGTCGAACAACACGCTCGTGGCGAGCACCACGTTGGAGATCCTGTGAAACATCCGATCCGTACCGCGCTGCTGCCCGTCCTTTGCCTCGGAGGGATCGCGTTCGCGTTGCCGCGAACGCAAGTTGCCTCCGACCGTCCGAGCGTGAGACCGCTGGCCGGGTCCCTGCATCCTGGTGTGCAGGCCGGGCGGTTGAAGCTCGCATCGCCCGTCGGTGGCTACGTCGATCTGGGTGCACCTTTGACGGTTCACGAGGCCGCCGCGCTCGGGTCGTACCGTGCCTTCCACGACGAACGGCGTGCCTGCTCGAGAGCGGTTCTCGTTCCCGAGACCGCCAGCGAGTCGCCCGAGGAGGCCCTCGACGCCCCCGAACGAAATCCTGGGCCGAGAACTCGAACCGATCGCTGACTCCGCGGCTCCGCGTTGGTATACGGGCGCGGGCATGGAACCCCGTTCGAGCAATCTGATGGCGCGGCAAGGGCTGCGCGCCTACCCGATCGCAACGTGCCTGGGCACGTCGCTGGTCGGGCTCGTCTGCTGGATCGCGTCCTCGCCCACCTCGGTGAATGCCGCCGATCGCGGTCGCGCCCAGGACGCGGGTTGGAGCGTCTTCCGCGCGCCGGAGCCCATTCACCTGGGGACACCGGATCCGGGCGAGCGCTCGGACGTCTGGGCCACGACGGACCCGGCCAGGGTCGGTCCGGGCAGTCTGGATGAGGCCACCCGCGCAGACCTTGTCGATGGGCCCGCAGGCGGAACCGACGACGGTCCCGATTCGGGGACCCTCGAGCAGCCCGCAGGGATCGGCATCGCCGGCGAATAGCACCTGGGTTCGGTGATGATGCGACACGATGATCCCGCAGTGCGGGCGGCCCTGGCCGAGGCCTTCGGCTTCGACGATCTGCGTCCCATGCAGGCGGACGCGATCGATGCGGTGCTGGCCGGGCGCGACGTGCTGTTGACGCTGCCGACCGGAGGCGGGAAGTCGCTGGCCTTCCAGTTGCCGGCCTTGGTGCTGGACGGACTGGTGCTCGTGATCAGTCCGTTGATCGCGTTGATGAAGGACCAGGTCGATAGCTTGCGGGCCAAGGGCGTGCGCGCCGCGTACGTGAACTCGTTGGTCTCGGCTCCGGACCGTCGCAAGCGCTTGGAGGCGGCTACGAACGGCGAGCTGGACCTCTTGTACGTCACGCCCGAACGCTTCCGCAGTCCGACGTTCCTGGAGCTGTTGCCGCGCATGAACGTGGTGCGCTTCGCAGTCGACGAAGCGCACTGCATCAGTCAGTGGGGGCACGACTTCCGGCCCGACTACTCGCGCTTGGCGATCGCGCGGCGCCTGGCCGGTGATCCGCCCGCCATCGCATTGACCGCGACCGCGACGCCGCGCGTGGCCACCGACATCGCTGAGCGCCTCGAACTGCGCGATCCGGTGATCCTGCGCGCTGGTATCGAGCGTCCGAACCTGTTCCTCGCGTCGACCCGTGTCGTGACGGACCACGAGAAGCTCGACCTGCTCGAGGCACGCCTGAAGCAACTGAACGGCGCGGGCATCGTGTACGGCGCGTTGATCAAGGACCTCGAGTTCTACGCCGGCGAGTTGGCGCGGCGAGGGCTGAAGACGCTCGTCTATCACGGCGGACTCTCGGGACGCGAACGTCGCGCGATGCAAGAACGCTTCATGGCGTCCGACGATGCCGTCGTGTTGGCGACGAACGCCTTCGGCATGGGCGTCGACAAGGCGGACATCCGCTTCGTGTTGCACACGCAGGTGCCGCGCACGCTCGAAGCCTGGACGCAAGAGGTCGGCCGCGCAGGTCGGGACGGCGCGCCTTCGTACTGCGAACTGCTGTACTTCGAACAGGACCTGGCGATCCAGGAGACGTTCGTGCGCTGGGCCAACCCGACGCTCGAGTACATGGTCGGCCTGTTCGAGACGCTGAAGGGTTGGGGCGAGCGCTTGCAGGTCAAGGACGTGGACGACCTGCGCCAGGAACTGCTGGTCAAGGAGCGGCGCGACAACCGCGTCGGCATCTGTCTGCGCTGGCTCGAGGTCCTGGGCATCACGCAAGGGTCGTTCGAGACGCACGACCTGGAGCTCGTGCGCGACCTCGATCCGAACGAACTGCCCGAGTTCTTCGGGACCGGCGACAAGCTCAAGGACGACCTGACCGGGTTGCTCACCATGGCGCGCTTCGCCGGTGACGAGTTGACCTGCCGGCGCACGCTGCTGGCCGACCACTTCGAGCTGGAAGGGCCGAGCGAACCGTGCGGCGCCTGCGACGTCTGCACGAACGGTTCCACCTGGCGGGCCGCGCACTTCAACGGGCGCACCACCGATGGTGACGCGGGTCTCGCCCAGGACCGCGACGGCGCGTTCCAACGGGGCGACTGGGTCAAGGTCGGGCGCCACTTGGGCCAGGTCGTCCAGGTTCAAGGTGAGGGCAAGCGCGTGATGCTGACGGTCGAGAGCGCGAGCGACCTGCGGCGCCGCAAGGTCAACCCCGCCAAGCAACGCGTCGAGCGCCTCGACAGCTGAGCTTCTGGGGGTTCGGATGGAATCCGCCCTGGCCACCCGCGTAGGGTGCCGCCATGCCCAAGATCAAGACCCTCTTCCGCGCCGTCGCCCTGGTCCTCGTCGTGGTCACCCTGCTCGGCGCTTGGGACAACTCGCGCGGGCTCGCTTTCGTCACCGTGACGCCGATCGAGGGGACCCTCGAGCCCAAGGATCTGGGCCTGGGCGATGCGACGCTGCCGGACTACAAGGTGCGCCTCGAGGTCGCTGGATCCTGGGTGACGATCGGCACGCGCCAGGACACCTCGGCAGTCGGCGGACTGCAGTTCGAGGTCGTCGAGCGCATCGACGTGAAGCAGATCACGCAGATCGAGCTGACCGAGATGGACAAGGTCAACGACGACCTGCTCGAGCGCAGTGAGGTCCAGGGCCTCGAGATCCGGGGACAGGCGTTCACCTTCCTTCTGCAGGATCGGTTCGACTCCCAGATCGCGATCACCTGGCTCTTCAAGACGCCGCTGGGGGTGCTGTTGATCCTGGGAGCCGTGATCTTCGTGCTGCTGGGCGCGATTCGCGCGGGTCTCGAGAACCTCGACTGAGTCGCTCGGAACGTCCCTCCCCGATCAGGGTTAGGATCTGCGCATGCGTGCTCTCCTCCTCCTGCTCGCGCTCGGTCTGGGCGCCTTCTTCCTCGCGACGTGTCAGCTGCCCGAATTCGAGGGCACCCGTGGACCGCGCGATGCGAACGCCCGCGCGGAATCCCCCGGTCCCACAGGTCCGTCGAAGCCGCGCAACACGGGGTCCTCTCCGGGCCCTGCCGGTCCCGATCAGCCGGTGGCGAACCCGGTCCGGACCGGGCCCGTCGTCCAGCTGGGTCACGCGACGCCCGATACGTTCCCCGGCCCCGTGCACAAGGACGCGACGCGCGGCACCGAGGGGTACTGGGGCATCCGGTTGAAGGAGGTCGATCAACGCAGTGATCAAGGGCACATCCTCGGCAAGGGCAAGGCCGCGGACGAGGACCTGATCCTCATCTTCCGGGCCAGCGGCGACGCCAAGATCGGTACCTCCGAACGCGATGGCGCCGACATCATCCTGTTCGATCACAAGGTCACGTCCGCCACCGTGCGCGGTGCGTCCGACGATCCGCTCGAGGTTCACGACGGCAAGTTCCGCATCACGATCCCGGCGGGCCAGGCGGGCTGGGCGTTGCACTCGAAGTTCCCCTCGAGCGGGAACGCCAATCGGGGGATCAAGCGCTTCCGGCTCGAGTTGATCCGCGTGGTCGGCAAGGACAGTGGTGCGGACTATCCCGTTGGTTGGAACGCTAAAGGCGAGTTCGTCATCAACTAGCGCATCGCCACCGTCAGATGGCGAGCCAGAGGAGTCCACGCATTGCCACCGTCAGGTGGCAAGCCGGCAACATCCAAGCCACGCCGCAGGTGTGGCCCCAGCGTGCTCTACGACTTAGGCCTCGGGATCTAGGCCTCAGGACCTACGCCAAGCCCCCGCCGGTCCTGCGCCCAGGTACCTAGACGTGATGCACGGGCC
>TARA_R110002126_G_scaffold291752_1_pt1 | contig 26261 bp, 12 predicted proteins | sample TARA_R110002126 | Tara Oceans TARA_R110002126 (sample SAMEA4397536) | marine metagenome | biome: Polar Biome; feature: [DCM] deep chlorophyll maximum layer (ENVO:01000326); material: water (ENVO:00002006), including particulate matter (ENVO:01000060) such as... | depth 30 m | reverse complement strand
CTCCTCTGGTGGTTGTTCAGAAATTATTTCGCAAACTGCTCGTGTAAAAGTTAATGAAATCCCTGTAATTAGTGATGCTAAAATTACTATATATAGTGAAGCACCTTTTAATTTTGAAGCCAATAGTATCCTTGCAAATACTATTCCTATAGGCACGCAATACACTTGGACTACTCCTACTTTTAGTCCCGTGGGTAGCATCCTTGGATCATCAGCAGAAGTAAATCCACAAAACACAATCAGCCAAACTCTAGAAAATAAAGGAACAACTCCCATAGTAGTTACATATGTTATAACGCCAGCAACTGTAAGTTGTACAGGAGATCCTTTTACATTGGAAGTTACTGTTAACCCAAATATTAGTTCAAATGCAATAGTTACCAATATTACTTGTTTTGAAGTAAATGATGGAGAAATTACGACAACTATTGAAGGCGGAATTCCCTTCAGCTCTGGAAATCCTTATATGATTTCTTGGTCTGGACCTAATAGTTTTACCTCAAACAACACCTTAATTTCAAATTTAGAAGCAGGTTTATATACACTAAGAATTGAAGATAGCACAGGATTTTTTATTACAGAGGAATGGAATGTTACGCAACCAGATATTTTAGAAATCACGACAGATGTACAACAAAATATCTCTTGTTTTCAAGGAAATGATGGTCTTATAGAAATTACTATTTCTGGAGGTACAAATCCATATACTTTTAACTGGACAACGACTGATGGTAGTGGAATTATTGCAGGTGCTAAAAATCAAAATTCGTTAACCGCAGGCACTTATATTTTAGAAGTTGTTGATGAAAATAATTGTATCACCAATGAAACATTTATACTTACAGAACCTGAGGGATTAACTATAGAAACCACCTCTAAACAAGATATTTTATGTTTTGGTGATGCAACTGGGTCTATTTCAATAAACGTTACTGGAGGTACACAAATTGAGGTTTCTCCTGGTGTATTCGACTATAACTACAATTGGTCTGGACCAAGAGGATTTACGAGTTCATCAAAAGATATCAGCAATCTAATAGCAGGAACATATACAGTTGCTGTTACTGACAATTTAGGTTGTACAACAAATACTGATATTATCCTAAATGAATCACCAGAAATAAACATCGCCTATACAACAACAGATGTTAGCTGTTATGGAGAAGCTGATGGATCTTTAGATGTTACTGTTACTGGTGGTGCAGGTTCTTATCTAATTTCTTGGAGTAATTTTGGTAATGGTTTTTCGCAATCTAATTTAACCGCAGACACCTATATTGCTACCATAACGGATAGTAATAACTGTGTAAAAGAAGTTTCTATTACAATTAATCAACCTATATTTTTTATCGATCCTGATGTGCAACCCATTTCATGTAATGGGGCAAATGATGGTTCTATAAATTTAAATTTAACAGGAGGAATAAACCCAATAACTGTTACTTGGAATGATGACCCCAGTGCTGGTGTACAAAGAAATAATTTAGCTGCAGGAACTTATACCGTATCAATTATTGATAGTGACCCGAAACAATGCCCTATCGAACAAACGTTTATATTTACAAATCCGCCTGCAATCGCAGTTTCTAGTATCGTTACTGATGCTATTGATTGTAACATAGCCAATAGTGGAATTATTGATGTTTCAGTGTCTGGAGGTACTGAACCTTTTGAGTTTACTTGGAGCAATGGAGCAACTACAGAAGATTTAGAAAACATACCTCAAGGAGAGTATAGCGTTGTAATAAAAGATGCCAATGGCTGCAGCGTAACCCGACAGTTTTCTATTTTTAGACAAGACCCAATTGAAATTGAATTTATTGAAAGCTTTATTACAGACTGCGAAACAAAAACAGTCACTAAAAAAGTAGAAGCCAAAACTTCTGGTGGATTTTTACCGCACACCTTAAGCTGGTCATCTGGCACGGTTTCTGGGGCAAATAATGAAATAATGACAACGAATCAAACAGGTGCGTATGTTTTAACGGTTACAGATGATAACGGTTGTGTGTACGCAAAATCTATTTTAATAGATGAAATACCAACAATTGGAGATCCTGATTTTAGATATAATGCTTTTGCATTAGACAATTATGCCTATTTATCTATTGAAGATCCTATACAATTTACCAATCTTTCTTCTGGAAGTTATACTAGTGTTACCTGGAATTTTGGAGACGATAGTTTACCTGTAAATGAAGAAAACCCAATTCATACCTACAATGCTGTTGGTAATTACACAGTTACACTTACTGTTGAATATGAAGCTGGTTGCACATACTCCATAGAAAGAGTTATTGATATTACCATTGGTTATAAACTGATAAACCCAACTGCTTTTACACCAAATGGAGATGGATATAATGAAACTATTAGACCAAATTTTAATGGTTTTACAGAAATTGAAATGAATATATATAACACTTGGGGTGTGCTAGTTTATACTGAAAAAGGAACTTCTTTAAAAGGTTGGAATGGAACTATAAAAGATACTCCTGCTGAAAACGGTAACTACATGATGGTCGTAAATGGAATAACATTTCACAATAAAGCTATTACCAGCTCAACACCAGTAACATTACTTAAATAATATGAAAAATCTCATAATTTTCGTTTTTTTAATGTTATCTGCAATAGTATTGCATGCACAAGATGTTATTTTTTCTCAAAATTTTTTAGTACCAGAAACCTTAAACACTTCTTTTACTGGTGCATTAAGATCTTCTAAAGCAGGAACTCTACACAGATCTCAATGGAGAAATTCGGGTTTAAAAACCAACTCCAGTTTTGTCTTTTTTGATACTTGGTTCGAAGGGTATAAAACAGGTTTAGGAATTAGTGCCTTAAACCAAACAGAAAGCGCATCTTCATATACGTTTAATCAAATTAATTTTAATTATGCTATGGCATTCCAAATAAGCGATTCTTGGTATTTTAGACCGAGTATTTCTGCTGGTTTTGGCGCTAAGAATTACGGATTTCAAAATTTGTTATTAGAAGATCAAATTAATTTAAATTCAGGAAATATAAACAACTCTACTTTAGATCCTCTCTTATTGAGTCAACTCAGAAGTTTCTTTGATTTTAGCTCATCTATATTATTTAATAATGATGATTCTTGGTTAGGATTAACCATAAAGCATCTTAATAAACCTAATATTTCACTTACGGAAAACGGAAATATTCCTTTAGATGTATTTATTTCTGCACATTCAAATATTCTAATTCCGATATTTAACAATTATAGAAATGATTTTGCAGGAATGAGTAAACTATATTTACTCACTAACTTTATGATGCAAGGTCAGTTTAACCGCTTAGATATTGGAACACAGTATGTAATTGATGATCGTTTTTCTTTAGGCATTTTAGCCGCTACAAGTCCTATTAAAAATGCAAATCAAAGTGCGTTTATTTCTTCAGTAAATGCGTTTACCGGAGTGCGATGGAATGGGTTTAGATTCGGCTATTCTTATGATATGAATACCACCAAATTATTAAACACAGGAGGCATTCACGAATTTTCAATCTCATATGATTTTGTAGTAAATATTAGAATGCTAGAACGATACAAGTGCGTACCTTTCTTTTAATTTTAAAAAACGAAAAGCTTTTTTTAGATACTGCATTGTTGTTTAAGGGTATCTAAAGATATTTAACCTTAGCTTTAGTCCGTTTATCGACAGTAAAAATAGAATCACCCGTTTTTAACTTTTCTCTTATTCTATGTATTTATCTTTGTATGACAATAATTTAAGTTTAGAAGAATACAAACAAATTTTATATGAATAATTATAAAATTTTCAAACCATTAAGATTTAAAATATATATTAACTCAGAATTTTGTAAATTACAGATGATTTTTAGCTCACAAAACCCCATTTCTATGAAACCACAATTAGCCCTTATTTTAAGCATCAGTTCGCTATTATTTTTATTTAGTAGCTGTAGTTTTTCAGAACCTGAAGAAAATGTAAATAGTATAGATCAAACCGGCGCTGTATTAACAATACCTGATGGTTTTGACTTTAGTACATATCATAATGTAAAAATTAACATTGTTGATAACGAGAATTATGCAAAGTACGATGTATATGCCTATTCAGATGAATTATACGATGCAGGCACAGAAACATTTGAAAATGAATCTGGTGAAACCATTACAGAAACCGTTTACAAGTCGGATGTTTTAGAACAATTAATTTTTTCTGGCGTAGCTAAAAATGGCGTTTTACAGCAAACCATTAATTTACCTAAATTTTATGACAAAGTATACATCCGAAGAAATGAAACCTTAAAATTTACTTCTTCCATTAAAGATATTATCAATCAAGAAGTAAATTACAACGCTGCTGAAGCTAAAACTTCATCAAAATCAAGCGCTGCAAAAAATGCAACTGATTATTTGTATTGTGTTAACGGCTCAGGTCAATTATTTCAAGTAGACCCTTTAACAGGAGCGTTAACAGATGTATCACAAATGCCAATGGGTAGCTATACATGTGCTATAGATCAAGAAAATAAAGTATTGTATTCAATTGGTAGGTCAAATCCTTATCCTTTAATGAAATATTCAATTGAGCAAGACACTTGGGAAACTGTTGCAAATTTGGGTATCGGAGGACCTAGATTAGATTTTAACAAAAATGATGGATTACTCTATTTTTCTAAAAATGATATATTATACACCTTTGACCCTGCTACTGGAACCAATTTAAATACTTGGGAAATTATTGGTCTTGACAATAAAAGCGGTGGTGATTTAGCATTTGCTGAAGATGGAACTTTATACATGTGTACGTTTTCTGGTTTGTATCGATTAAATTTAGATGCAACTAATTCATATCAAAGTACTCGAATAAGTGCAGACAGCCTGCCATTTCAGCCAACGTCAATGACTTTTGATTCCAATCAAGAATTATGGCTTGCAAATAGTGCCTCTAGTAGTAATTTAATTATTATGGATACACAAACAGGTGGTTGGCAATACCAATACGGGGCAAGTGCAAATAATAATAGTGATTTCGGAAGAACTATAAACGATTTAACAACTTTTAGAGTCTTTGCTGATACTGCTAGTCTGCTAGATTCTGATGGCGATGGTGTAATAGATATAGATGATGCATATCCTGATGACGCAGAAATTGCTTTTGAATTTTTTACTCCAAGTAAATACGGAAAAGGTACTATTTCTTTTGAAGATTTATGGCCAACCACTGGAGATTACGATTTTAATGATGCGGCGTTAACCTATCAAGCTATTGCATTACTAAATTCTGATAACTTGGCGGTTCAATTAGATTTTACTTGTAATATTAAAGCAAATGGAGCAGGATTTACGAACGGTATTGGATTTCAAATTGATGGCTTATCGCCTTCTGATATTGAAAGTGTTTCTGGGCCAGTTTTAACGCAGAATTTCATCAACCTAAATCAGAATGGTACAGAAGCAAATCAAGACAAAGCTGTAATTATTTTAGCTGATGATGTAGATAATATTCTAACTGAAACAAAGATTTCTATTCGATTTACAGCACCAATTAGCACCGATAAACTAGGTGTTGCTCCTTTTAATCCTTTCTTGATTGTAAATAGGGTAAGAGAAAAAGAAATACATTTGCCTTATATGAACCCTACAAGTTTAGGAAACAAAAGCACAACATTTAATGGCTCTAATAAAGATACAGACGGAAATTACGTTTCAGATAACGGATATCCATGGGCAATAAGTATTATTCATGACTTTAAAGTACCTAAAGAAAAGGTAGCAATTACTGAAGCCTATAACTACTTTAGTGTTTGGGCAGAATCTGGAGGTTTAGATTATGAAGATTGGTATAAAGACTCAGTTGGTCATAGAAACGAAGAGCTAATTGATAAATAATATTTTCTAAGCCATGATCATTAATACATTGCTAATTTAACCCCTAAAGGTTTTAGAAAAGTGTCAAGAAATGTAATCGTATAGAAATTAAAGCTTAGCTATTTTTTTTACCACTTTGTTGTTAATCTGAATAAAATAGACACCCGCTTTTAATTTAGAAACATCAACCTCTAAATTTTTATAATTCGTGCTTTTTTCGATTAATAAATTGCCACTTATACCAAAGATTTTAATTGAATTAACAGTACTTTTTGAAGCCTTAATTGTAATACTATTTTTTGAAGGGTTTGGATAAATATTAAAATCTTCACTTGTATTTTTAATACGTTCTATGCTTAGTGTTGACCTATCTGAAAAAGCATCCATAGCAATAGAAGGACTTCCATCTGCATTCCAAGATCCTTTACCATAAGAGGTAAATGGACTTCTGGCTATTGGTTCCCAATAAAAAACACCTAAACCATCGGCTTGTTTTGTTTTTTCTATCATATATGTAATAAATTGATAACTAATGTCTTGACGATTGTAAGAAAAACCAATTTCTACCATCATTACATCTTTATTATACCTCGATTTTAAATCAATCATATTATCATAGGTATCATCAACATAAGATTTCCAATTGTCTTCATTTGGATATAAAGACATTCCAATAATATCAAATTTACTTAGTTGAAAACCATTATTAATTAATCCACCAATATTCCATTGAAATAAGCCATTATCATTTCCACTCGCAATATGTAAAATCGTTTTAATACTATTGTTAAACGTTTTTACGGCATTTGCACCGGCATTTAAAAACCTAGCATAATTGGCAAATCCACCAGTTGATGCTTTTCCAGTTGTCCAAAGCATTCCATCATTGGTTTCGTTACCAATTTGAACCCATTTAGGCGTAATTCCTTTTGTATTTAAGGCGTTTAAAATAGCTGTTGTATGGTTTGCAACTGCAGTTTCTAATTGTGAAACCGAATAACTAGACCAATCAGCCGGTTTAGTTTGTTGCCCAGGATCTGCCCACCAATCACTATAGTGAATACAAATCATAACATCTAAACCATTATTTTTTGCTTTTTCTGCTTTGGTAACTACATCATCAATATCACACCAACCATTAGCATCCGAATTATCTGGATTTACCCAAACTCTTAATCGTACAGCATCTAAATTATATTCTTTTAGCAGAGGCATTAGTTCTTTTGTATTTCCTGCATTATCTTTCCAAGAATATCCTTGAGATTCCATTTCTGTCATCCAACTTATATCGGCTCCTTTTGCAATGGTATTCGTATTAAAATCATATCCATTGGTATCTTGTAAAGTTAAGGAAGGCGAATTCCAATAGCCAGCCCAGGCATTTTCTGTCCATCCACCACTTGCATATAATGTTGCTTTTACTTGATAATAATGTCCTGCCGGTAAATCCGCAGACAGCTTATGAATGCTTCCCACAAAAAAGGATGCAGATTTCTGAATATTAGTTCCTGCTTGCTGATTATTTAATGTAATGCCATTAATGTAACTTACATATTGGTTATTGCTATCCAAAATTTCTAAACCTATAAATATATGATTTGAAGATGCTCCAGTTTCACACGAATATTTAAAATTAACCGTTAAATCTGCTCCTAAAAGTGGACTAATTTCCAAAGGGTTTTCACCAAAAGAAACAATTTCTATGGACTGTGAAAAACTAATTGTTGATAGCAGTATGAGTAGGCATGAAGTTATTTTTATTTTAGAAATCATTGGTGTATTTTTAATTATGTAAATTTTTACTTTTTAAATAGGTTAACACTTTTTTAGGATGATCTGTTTGAATAATTGCAGGATGTAACGCAAGAATAGCATCAACTTTTTTTGTGTTATTTTGAATAAATTCCTCATCAGGTTTCCAAAGAATATTCATAAAAACTAGGATATCATTTTCTTTTGCCCAACTCATATTTTCTGAAGTGAATGATTTTTCATTAAGATGTTGCAATTTTGATGCAACATTTTCTAAGTAATACTCCATTTCTGTTATATTGGAAACTTCTGGTAAAACAGCATAGGACGAATCTATTGCTAAAATTTTCTCTATTTTTCTTTTATCCCAGATATAAGAAAACACGGCATTTTGCATTTGATATACTTTTAGCTGTTGATGTAATTTGCTTACATCTACTCGTTTGATATCTAAATTCAAAATAATTTTGTCTTTCGATAAACTTAAGACTTGGTTTAATGTTGGTATTTTATGATTTGTGATCTCGCCATTAAATGTAAGGCTGAACTGTTGCAATTCTGCATACGTATAATTACTGATATAGCCTTTTCCATTTGTAGTTCTATCAATTTCATTATCGTGCATTAGTACTAAAATTCCATCTTTTGTGGTGTTTACATCAACTTCTATAATATCAATTTTTGCTTCTATGGCTTGTTTTATGGATGCTAATGAGTTTTCTGGTACAAATTTATGATAAGCTCTATGTGCACAAACTAGAATTTGATTTTGGGATAAATTTTTAATTTTTGAAATAACATTATCGCGAACTATATAAGGATTAGTAGTGTCTGAATGAACTGTTTTTTCTGAACAAGAAAATATAAATAGAATCGCAAAATAAAATAATAATCTGGTTGATGCTTGTCTCATAATTGTATTATAAACCTTGTCGTTTTACTTTCTTGTTAAATGAATGTTTAACTCGCTTAAATTACATCATCAATGTGAACAAAACTAAAACCTAAAGATTTACCATATTTTAAAATTTGTTCTAAATCTTGCAGTTTAGCCTTGGGATTTCCAAAATCAAAATCGTGCAGTAATACAATTGCTCCATTATGAATGTTTTTTTGAAACTTTTTAAACATTTGGCCTTCTGCATTTTGAGTTTTATCCCAATCTTTAGTGGTGATAGACCATAAAACGGTTTTGATGTTTTTTTCTGCTAAAAAATCTATTTGTTGTTGTGTAATTGCACCATAAGGAGGTCTGTAATAGTTCGCTTCAGATATTCCATTTAAAGCCAATTCTTTGAAGGTTTTTTCTACTTGTTTTTTCCATAAATCTTCATTGGTTGATTTATTTCCATTTTCGTGATTCCAGCTGTGATTTGCTATTAAATGACCTGATTTTTTCGCTTTTTCTATAATTTGTTTATTTCCTTTTAAGTTTTTTCCTTGCCAAAAGAACGTTGCTTTTGCGTTGTATTTGTTTAGAAGATCAATAATTTCTGAGGATATATTTGTTGGTCCATCATCAAAAGTGAGTGCTATTTGTTCTTTAGAAGAATCGCCTTTTACAATACAAAATCCGTTACTTTTATCTTGTTGATTTAAAAATCGATTTGATATATTTTGTACCTGACTTTCACTTTTAGCGTTTATCTTCAAATCTTTTGAAGTTGCACTAAACTGAATAGCATTGATATTAGCTATTGTTTTTACTAAAATTGAAGCAATTCCTGCAACCGCAGAAACTGTACTTTCTCCAATTATTTGTGCATTTCCTTTATCTACAGCAAATGTTATTTCTCCTTTAAAATTTGGAGTTACAGTTCCGTTTTTATCTGTAATGTAAGCGTGTACAAAAAAGACATCTGAATCTAATTTTTCTAAATTGTCATATTCATTATCAATGACAATTTTAATATTTTTAGGTGCTAAAGGTGTTTTTCTACTATCAGAAACGACTAGTTTTTTATTGATGTATGCTTTCGCTTCTAAAGTTCCAGCGATAAATTTTGGAATGGTAAACGTAAATGGAGGATGTTTTAAATTTGTTGACATTGCATCTGTATTTGGGGTTTGCTTTCCTAAACTTTTACCGTTTAAAAATAATTCCACTTCATCGCAATTACTAAAAATTCGTATGTCTAAAGAACTGTCTTTTTGCCAATTATTAGCAATATAAACCATTGGTTTTCCAAAAGGATCATTGGCATCTCTTTGACTTTGATAAAAGTAATACGCAGGTTTTGGCAATCTGAAAATATCCATAATTCCTGATGCTTCTAAATCATCTGCATAACCCCTGTTATAATCGAACATCACCCAATACCCATCTGCAAAAGCAGGCGTATTTAAATTGTCATTATGTGCTTCTTGAATATTAGTGGCTTGCTGTAACAATGCTTTTTCGCCTGCAGAACGCAATTGTCTACTAGAACGTTCTTGTTGTAATAATCCACTCCAATCATCTTGGTTTAAACCAGCATTCATTGCATAATATTCCCAATCTCCATATTCTGAGACGTTATATGGTTTTTTTAAATCTTTATCATAATGTTGCAATCTGTGTTGGCGCGCTTGCAAATACATATCATAACCATAAGATTGCCAACCAGCAGTAAAATTTTGGTCTCCTGGATATTCTTTTTTAGCAATTGTAATTAACGAATCTATAAACGATTCTGGCATCCAAGATTCGTTTAGCGAAACTTCCCAAGCCATAACAGACGCGTGGTTTCTATCTCTTCGAATTAAATCTTTGGCAGTTTGAAAAACGTGTTTTTGAAACTTCTTATCTTCACTAAAATATTGCCAACCTAAAATCGCGTCGATTGTTACTAAACCTAATTCATCACACGCATTCATAAAAGCTTTACTTTGTGGATAATGAGACAATCTTACATAATCGAAACCTGCTTCTTTAATCTTTTTTGCATCTCTATAATTGGCGTTATCAGAAAGTGCGTAGCCAATAAAAGGATATTCTTGATGACGATTTACGCCTCGTAAAAACGTTTTTTCTCCATTTAGATAAAAATCTTGACCCACAAATTTCATCGTTTTAATTCCGATTCTGGTTATTTCAGCATCAATCACACTTCCATTTTGGATAATTTCTGTTTTGAGATGGTATAAATTCGGTATTTTTGGCGACCATAAGTCTGGGTCTTTAAGCTGGATATTTGATGTGATTTGTTGATGATCATTTATAGCTAAATCATAATTTTCGGTATCAACAGAAACCACTTCAATATTATTTTTAAGCAACGTATTTCTCACTAAAAATGATGCAGATTTGTCAGTTTCATTTCTAATATGCGTTTTAATATTGATGGTTGCTTTTTCTTTTGAAACTTTAGGATAGGTTACAAAAATGCCACCACTTGCTGTTTTGTTTTCTAAAATTGCATCTGTAATGTACAGTTGGTTTTTAGTAAGTAACCAAACATTTCTGTAAATGCCTCCATAGGTATTAAAATCTAAAGTTTCTAAAGGTTTTGGACCTGTAATAGGATTATCTTTATTGTTTAATTTTACTGCAATTGTATTTTTTTTATCAAAATTGGCAACATCAGAAAAATCGATAACAAAAGGCAAATACCCTCCTTGATGTTTGATGAGTTTCTTATTATTTACCCAAACTTCTGCAATATTCATTGCACCTTCAAAATGTAAAAAGTGCTTTTTCCCTTTGGCAGCAATAGGTAGCGAAAATTCTTTTTTATACCAACTTACGCCTTGCCATTGGTTGTTTACAATTTTAGGTTCTATGTTGGCTGTATGAGGTAAACTTATTTTTTCCCAAGAATCAAAATTGTTATCAGAAATAAATTTTTCATCAGTAATAGTTTCATTTTCTACTTTTAGAAAATGCCAACCTGAATTGAATTTTACTTTACTTGACGTAAAATCTTCATTTTTTGAGCATCCATTTAGGCTAAAAATGAAGATTAGAAATAGGGTAGAACTGATGAATTTCATTTATTTTAAAAGTATTTTATACAGATGTACTTGTTGATTTTTGTCAAGATTCTCTTTTGTGATTTCTGGTCCAACTGAAATCTGAATGGCTTCAATATTTTTGGCTTCAAAACTTAAATTTTCTGTTGATGTTAGAAAATACGATTGAAAAGGAGGAAATGGTCTTGGCAGTAAAACTTGTGCAACTTCTTGTAAATCAGTAAAATTAATTTGAATATCTTTTGTTTCTGAAGTCAATTCAATTACTTTTCCAAAAACTTGTCCGTTTTTTAATTGTAAAGCAATTTGAACTTTTTGATTTTCTTTATTACCTGACGAAGCTGTAACTACTATCGATTTTGCATTTGCTATATTCTTTTGATTTCTTGTTATAATAGCATCAATTAAAACTTTAAAAGTCAAATCTGGATTTTTTGCTTTTAGATGATCTGCATAAATATTTAAATAGTTTTTAGAATCAACTTTATGCGTTATTTTTTCAATTTTATATTTGATAGCATTCCATTGTCTTGGCCACAAAAAGTTTTTGGTATTGTCATCTAAAACATCATACAAAACTAATATTGGTTCTTTTTCTACGATTTTAGTTGTGTACTTTTTATCACCTACAAAATCCCAATCACTAGGACTTCCTAAACTATTTTCAGGGAACGTAATTTGCTCTTTATCTGTATCTACAACAATGTAATAGTTAAAAGATTCGCTATATATTTTGTTTTTCGGAATTACAACTTCATAACTAAAATTGTTCTTTTTGGTCATTGTGTAATTATCCGTTTTTTGATAACCACTTGGCAAAACAACTTCCATTTTAGTAATTTTATGTGGACTTACTATGTTAACATTGATAGTCAAATCGTCTCCTTTTTCAATTTCTTTTAAAGGTTGATGAACTATATAAGTCTGTTCAATTTTTTGATGCGCTGTTGCAAATTCATCTAATTTGATATTCCCTAATTTTTGATTTGTATTGAAATCATTTGCTAGTTCTTCAGAAGAAATCACATACGTTCCAGGGCTTATGGTAACACTTTTATTTATTGCTTTTGATTTAAAAATATTGTCAGCATTTATGCCTTTGATAAAAAAGTTTTCCCCTAAATCATTCAACTCAATTTTGATGTTGTTTTTATGATTTTGTAAAACAGCCACCGTCTTTTTTAAACTCGCTTTTTCAAAAGGATCTTTTACCCAAAGTACATCTGGTAAAACTTCTAATCGCCAAATTCCTTTTTCAACTTTATCTACAAAATAGGCGCCATTTCCAGCATAGTTGATAATTTTTGAATTACCCACTCCAGCAATCTGTTGAAGTTGATTTGTGTCTTTTGGAATATCAGTTGTAGAATTTGTGTAGAAAAATTTACTTTCTGAATTGTACACAGCTAAATCATTTTCATACTCTAATTTGGTGTTTGAAAAAGAGTTGTTTTTTGGATACCTTCCAAAATTTTTCCCATTAGGTAATTCACGAAAAACTTCACCTGCAATTTTCATAGAAATTGCTTTAGAAGGTGTGTACGCCAAGTTTAAATAATGGGTTTGATATTCTGTATTCGCAAAGGCCAAATCTAAAGGTTCATACGCAAATTGCGTGGCAAATTGAAATTTTGCTTCTCTAAAACTTCTAGCCATTGCGGGAAAAATAACTGAAGAATTGGTGTCTCCTGAATCGAATTCATAAATAATTCTGGTTTTATTTTTGAACGCTTTTTTGTCTTGAAACGGAATTTGATATTTATCTACATTGGGTAAATAATTGCCTTTTAACAAACTGTTATGCACCAAACCTGTTGGATACCATTGAAAAGTACACCCTTGAATATCTGCTTTTAAATAAGCATCAACAAATTCTGAACGTTCAGAAACATTATAGAAAATTGGGTTTTTAAATCCCGTTTTTCGAATCACTTTCACCATTTTATTAATGTAGGTTGTCGCAACTTCTCCATTATCGTGCCTTGGCTCGTTGTTGATTTCAAGGGCAATAATATCTGGGTCATTTTTGTAGGCAATTCTTGTATATGGATTTACGTGATTTAATAATTGGGTAAAATATCGTTCTTGTTTTTCAAGAACTTTATCTCCAGCATAGGTTTGCCATTTTCCTAGTTGGGAACTAAAACCTTCTACTTCAAAATCTTTTTCAGGGTATCCATTACCACCCACTTTAAAGGGAGTTACAATAGTTTTTATGCCTCTTTCTTTCAATTTAGCCAAAGTATAATCTAACAAATCTAATTGTTGGGTTTTGATGAGATTTCCTAAACTATCTGTGATTTCCATATCCCAAATATGAACTCTGTATGCATCTAAACCTAAACGTGTAATGTGATAAATATCTTTATCAATAGCTTCTTTATGTTTTTTGTCAACATAATTTATCGCCCTAAAACCGTGTGCAAAAGGCAAGGTGTAATTCACGCCAAATAATCTAATTTCTTTGTTATTTTTACTATATCTAAAAACACCATTTTCGTCTACATACGTAGATTTTTGAGCATAAGAAAAAGTAATAGCTAACAAAATAGAAATAGACAGAAAATATTGTATTGCTTTTTGCATTTTACGGTTTTAATTATAAGAATTTGTTGTGTAAGTTATTAATAATTATTGTTTTATAAACTTCATTGTTTTTGATTTTTCTTCGGATAGAATGGTTAGCATATAAATTCCTGAATTTAAACTAGAAATATCGATTTCTGACTTTAAAAATCTAGAAATAAAAACTTCTTTACCTAATACATTCGTGATTTTAATGCTCGAAATATTTAGTTCGCTATAATTTTTCAATTGAATTGAATTTTTAGCGGGATTTGGAAATATTGTAACAGTATTCAAAACCCCATTAATATCATTTACGCTAGCAGTAGAAGCCGTTAAATTAATTTGTGTTCCAGGATATTGACCTGCTAACCAAGTACTTTGTTCTGGTGTTTGTTTTAATTCTATATTTATTTTATAATTTAAATTTCCCGTTAAATCTACTGAAGCTGTTGTTGCTTCAGGGATTGTTAAATCAAATGAGCCAGTAACATCTGTTCCTGCAACTGCATTTGCCAATTCAACACCAACTACTTCTGCTGTCCAAGTCCAATCGTTTAATAAATTAATGGCACAATAAATATAACCATCTGCTGCAATTGTGTATTTATAATCTATTTTAATTGTTGTGCCAATTTCTGCCGTCGTTAATTCTGCTGATGTAAATTCAATAGATTGTGCGCTCAAAAAAGTTGAGATAAATAAGGCGATAAAAAGTAATTTTGTTTTCATAATTTGTGGTTTTTATTAATAATTTGTGTTCACGGTTTTTTATAAAAAGAGAGTCTCCTAAAAGGTTTCCCTCTTTTTGTTAACTAATTCAAATAAAGTGCTGTTTATTACATACTATTCTTAATTATTTCTGACCAGATTTCATATCCTTTTTCGTTTAAATGAACGCCATCCGTAGAAAAATCCATATTCATTTTACCATCTAGCAATACAAAACGCTGATGAAGATTTATGAATGTAAACGGTTCTTCAAATGCTGAACTCTTTAAAGCAGCATTCAAATCTTTAATTTTAGGAATTAAGTTTTCTGTTGTTGTTGGTAAAACGGTTTGAACAAAAATTTGGGTATTTGGACTTTTTGTGTAGACTTCATCCACAATTTTTAAAATATTTTCATGGATTTTTTCAACAGCATCAGGATTATGAAACAAATCATTTATCCCTATTAAAAGAAATACTTTTTCTGGTTTATAAAAGGTGATTTCATTTAATCTTGCTAAAATACCATCTGTGGTGTCTCCTGCAATTCCTCTGTTTTTTGCTTTGGGATTGTTTACTTTTTCTGCCCAGTTTTCTCCTTGTTCTGTAATGCTATTTCCAATAAAAACGATGTCACCGAAATCTAAAGGATTTGCTTTAAATTCTGCTATCCTTTGAGGGTAATGTGTCTTTGTCCAATCTGAATGTGTAGAAATTACCAAATCACTTGACGGATATAAATTATCAGGAATTACAATTTCTTCTACTTCAATGATGTTTTCTTCATTGTTTTGACTACAAGAATTTAAAGACAAAATCAGCAAAAAAATAAAAGAAGGTTTTAGTATATAATTTTTCATTTCTGTTTTTAATTTAGAGTGATTGTTTTATCGATAGCATTTATTGTTATGGTGTACGTTCCTGGAGAGCCAACGAAGTTAAAATTACCATCACCAGTTCCGTCGTTTACAAAATTGCTATCAATGGTAAAACCTTCATCTTCGTAATAGGTCATATTAGTGTTGGTATCCCAAGTACCAAAAGTTTTAAAAATTCTAAAAATATCATTAGAAAGTATAATGGAAGCTGACCAAATATTAGGCATATTCTCTACAAATTCGATAGTATCAGCATTAAAACCCCAACCTCCTGGAACTGCGCCACCAACTGCCCAAAGAGAGCCAGATTCTTCTAGTGTTATGGTTTTGGTGTTTTTATCAATAGTAATTGTGTAAATTCCTGGGGTGCCTATAAATTTGAAACTATCACCTGTATTTTCAAAATTGGCATCTATTGTATAGCCTTCGTTTTCAAAATAGCTATAATCTAGAGCCGAACTCCAATCTCCTGGAGTCGTGAAAAAATTCATAAAACCGCTACCAAGTCTAACTTTTAATTCTAAAACATCTTGACTGCAAGTAACTTCTGCGCCAGGGAAATTCCAACCAATATCTGGAGTAGCATCTCCTAAAAGGTATAAAGAATCGCATTGGCCAGTATCAATAATTTTCTCTATAATTCTAATATTTACACTTTGTATTTCTGATACAATTTCTTGTGAACCTGCACCACCATTTCCTATAGAAGCTTTTATTCTAAAATAAACAGCACCACTATTATTGGTGTCTCCATTACTATCGGTAGTTGTTGGGTCGTCATCTAAATTTAATTGAGTTGCCAAATCCATTAATTGACTAACCAATACAATATGATTATTTTCTGTAGTTCTGCCAATTGAAGTAATGGTAAGAAAATCTGAAAATGCAGACGCTTCTACCTCATACGTATTTGTAGTTATTGGAGTAGGCTTGTTCCAAATAAAACGGTCTGCAATATTCTCTTTTGTTTCTTCGGATAATAAATATTCAGCGGCAAACGAGTTATTGAATATAATTTCACTAGAACTTAAATCTGCTGTAAAAATTGCTGTTTCTTCTTCATCACAATTGCTAAAAACTAAAGTAATTATAAAAATAAATATTAAATATATTTTGTTTGTTTTCATCTTTATCTCTTTAAAAATTAATACCCTGGATTTTGTTTTAATTTAGGATTCGCCAATAAATCTGTAACCGGAATTGGAAATAATCTAAATTTAGCATTTACAGCAGCACCACTTTTTACACCACCTTTCCAAGCCCATAAATACGCTGCAGTTGTAAATTTGTCGTATCTTATTAAATCTGTTCTTCTAAAACCTTCCCAAAGTAATTCTCTAGCTCTTTCATCTAAAATAAAATCTAAAGTCATTTCATTATTACTGATATTTCCTAAAGTGCTATTTGGGTCGTTTGCATAAGCTCTTCCTCTAATTTGATTGATATAATTCAACCCCAAATTTGCATCTCCAGAACCACCTCTTAAAACAGCTTCTGCATAAATCAAATACATTTCTGCCAATCGAAAAACAGGGAAATCGATATCACTTAAATTGTTAAACGTATTTTCTTGATTGATGTTAGCACCATCTCTAGTTACATTTCTATATTTATAAACGGAATATCCATTTAAAGAATTGGGTAACGATTCTACTTCTAAAGTCCTACTGGATTCGTTGTTTTCTGTCCAAAAGACTGCTCTTTTATCGATACTTGGGTCGTTAGAAGGAAACAATGCAGGAATAGATTGTGTAACTCTGTATAAATTCCAACTAGAACTCATTCCGTTTACGGAAGCTGTAACACCTGCAGCCCCTAAAGAATAGGTATTTGTGCCACCCCAAGTTCTTACTTTTTCGTTATCATAATTAAATGTGTAGATAAATTCATTTGTATTTTGATAATTATCACCCAACATTAACCACTGATGATTTTGCTCTAAAGAATACCCTGCATCTATTACTTTTTTACTGTACGTAATTGCTTCTGTATATTTTTGAGTCTCTGTATACGTTTCTGCATTTAAATACAATCTTGCTAACAAAGACCAAACTGCAGCTTTGTCTGCTCTACCATATTCATTTGCTCTAGCATCAACCATAAGAGGTTCAATCTCCTTTAATTCTGATTCGATATAATTGAACAAATCTAGCCTCATTATTTGACCAGGAATTTCATTATTCTTTAAAGTATCTTCTGTTGCAAAAGTTGGATTGCCAAATAAATCCATTAGCATCCAGTAAGAGTAAGCTCTAATAAAACGAACTTCGCTTTTAAAGATTTCTATTTCTTCTTGTTCAGCTGCTGATAAACCTCTATTTGCTACAAGACTTGCTTCAGATTCTATAATAAAATTATTACATAATGTTATAAGATATAAACCACTTTGATACACACCTGTAGATTGATCGTGCTCTGAAGACCAGTTTAATGTGGTTTCTTGGTGATCTCCCCAAGTATTTACAATTTCATCTGTAGTTACTTCTTGCAATTCAAAAAAATCTCGATAAAAAAAATTGTTAGCGCCTGCAAATTGAATGTATGCAGAAACCATTGCTTGTTTATAACCATCAACAGTACTAAACTGTTTCTCGTTAGTTAATGCGTTTGTTGGAAAACGATCTAAATCTTCTGTGCACGAAATGAAGCCAATAAGAATTAGCAATGTCATTAAAGGTTTTTTTAAATAATTTGTTTTTTTCATTTTTATTGCTGTTAAAAATTAAAATTAAGTGCTAAAGAAAAAGTTCTGGGAGCAGTATAATTCCCTCCGAAATTTGACCCAAAATTGAAAGGAGATTCAGGATCTCCACCTTCAAAATTTGTTAAAATAAATACGTTTTGTACAGATCCAGAAAGGGTTAAATTTGAGCTGTTATTTTTAGGGTTTAGCATATTCCCTAAATCATAACTTACGCTAATATTATCCATTTTTAAGAAAGAAGCGTCTTGCAAATAATGGTCGCTAAAACCTTGATTTGCATTGCCACTTTGTGTAAATTGTGTATCAAAATAATCTGTGTGTACATTACCTCTAAAAATACCATCGTAGATCGATGCTAAATTATCATTTGGATTAAAGAAAATATAGTGCCCCAAATTCGAATGAAAAGCCATATTTAACGATAATTTTTTATAATTTAAAGTTGTATTAAAACCAATATTATGTCTTGGTACAGAACTTTCGCTTCTATATCTATCGTTTTCATTGATAGTTCCATCTTGGTTAATATCTACCATTTGGTCTTCAATAGGGTTTCCATCAGTGTCATAAACTTGTCTGTATAAATAGAAGGTGTTTCTTTGAAAACCTACTGTATTTACTAAAATACTTCCATTAAAAAGCCCAACAGTACTATCATTATCTTCAGATAAACTTGTAATTTCATTTTCGTTATACCCATAATTAAAACCTGCAGACCAGTTAAAATCTTTAGACTGCACAAGATTTGCATCAATTTTTAATTCAAAACCTCTGTTTTCTAAACTCCCAATATTTTTAGTGATGTTGTTTGCAAAATCGGTTCCTGAAGGAATAGAAACGTTATTCAGTAAATCGTCTGTTTCTCTTAAATACACTTCGAAACTTCCTGAAATTCTATTGTTAAAAAGTCCCCAATCAACACCAATATTATAGGTTGTAGATTGTTCCCATTTTCTATTTCTATCTGTTGCAGTTGGGTTAACGCCTTGTACAAAACCATTGCCAATTGGGTATTGAATAAAAGCTTCACCTAAATTATAAATAGGAATATATCCATAATTCCCTATACCTTCTTGTTGCCCTGTAACCCCATAACCTACTCTTAATTTTAGGTCAGAAACAACCTCAGAATTTTTTAAGAAATTTTCTTCATTTATTTTCCAAGCTCCAGAAACAGATGGGAAAACGCCCCATCTATTGTTTTGAGAAAAACGTGATGAACCATCAGTTCTAACGGTTCCTGTAACAATATACTTTTCATCAAAAGTGTAAATTAATCTTCCAAAGTAAGAGATTAATGTGTTTTGTGGAATATCAAAATCGAAATTTGGTTCAGAACCTGGTTGCAAAATTCCATCTACATCAAAACTTGGATAGAAATAATTTGTAGTTTTAAAATCATTGTAAGAATACCCCGCTAATGCATCAATTTTACTTTTAATGTTTTTGAATTCTTTTGAATAATTAAGTGTTGCTTCTAAAAATATATTTTCAGTTTCAGAACCTGGATCTCCGGCTGAATTATTTCCATTTGAAATATTAGCAGGAAAGTATTCTGCAGGCGTAAAATAACTCCAACTACTTTTTGCAATATCATACCCTGTATTTAAATTTACGCGTAAATCTGGAAAGAAATGTAATTTATAATCGAGCTGTATGTTACCAATACTTCTTAAGTTTTTGTTTTTACTTTCTACCTGTTCTAACATAGATACTGGATTATAGTGTCTTAAAACGGCTGGGTTAGAAGCGAAATCTGTGTATTGCCAATAGCCACCAAAAGTTGAATTTGGGTCTAAAACGGGCTGAGTAGGATCAAAAGTTGTGGCTGTATAAATTGCGCCTTCATTAGCTATTCTCTGATCTTGCAATATCCCTTTTACATTTAAATTAATTTTTAAATGCCCATCAAATAAAACAGGATTTACGTTTAATGTAGCTGTAGTTCTTTTAAAATTACCTGTTCTTAATGTTCCATCTTGATCTAAATACCCCAAGGATAATCTATAGGGCAAATTTTTAATTCCGCCAGAAACACTCATAGAAGTTTCTGTAGTTAATGCATTTTGAAAAATTTCATCTTGCCAATCTGTATTTTCAATGCCTAAATTATTCAATATTGATGTACCAGAAACAATTTCTGCTCTTTGTGCAACTTCTCTAAATTGGTCTCCATTTAATACACTTTGCGTTAAAAAATTTTGAGAAATAGAAGCTTTTGTTGAAAGCGAAAATTTTAAGGCATTACTTGTTCCTCTTTTTGTAGTGATTAAAACTACACCATTAGAACCTCTAGAACCATAAATTGCAGCAGCAGCGGCATCTTTTAAAACACTAAAGGAAGCTATATCTGCTGGATTCAAAGCACTTAGAATACCGGGGCCATCTGCCAAGCCAATAGGGTTGCCATCAATAACAAATAAAGGATTATTTGAAGCACCTAAAGAAGCCCCTCCTCTAATTAAAAATGAACTTCCTGATCCGGGTCTACCACTTACAGGTGTAATTTGAACACCAGGAACCTTATTTGCAATCAATTGTTCTGCATTGGTTACAAAACCCATTTGAAAATCTTTTTCTGTAATTCTGGTTACAGCTCCTGTTACATCTTTTTTCTTAGTAGAACCATAACCTATTAAAACAATTTCATCTAAGCTCTCTGAAGATTCTTCTAAACTAATGTTTAAAATATTCGAAGTAATTTTTACTTCTTTTGTCTGATATCCTAAATAAGAAAACACAAGTACATCTCCTGTATTTGCTTTTAGTATATAATCTCCATTAAAATCAGAAGAACTACCAATTGTTGTTCCTTTAACAATAATGCTAACTCCTGGTAAAGTAGTATTCGTTTTTTTATCTGAAATCGTACCGCTAACTTTAAGTTGTTGCGAACTTGATACAAATGAAAAAGATAAAAAGATAATGAGACTCAATACTTTTTTTATTCTTTTTAATGCCCTCTCTTTGTTTAAGAAAACCCTCATAGTTTAGTTGTTATTTTAAGTTAATTAAATGATATCAGTTTGCAATGACCTGATAGTAATCTGTTAACAAGTGCAAGTAAATTGAAATTAGGTCTTTTAAGAGGGGGCAAATTCATTCAATGAGTATTAAGAACTCATAAAATTTAAGAAATTAGTATACAATAAGGCTAATATAGTTAGTGCCTAATTTTTTGTTACGATTTTAAGTAAGAAGATGGATTGTGTTTGAACTTATTTTTAAATAATTTGCTAAAATATTTTCTATCTGAATAGCCTACTTTAAAACAAGCATCAGAAACAGAATAACCATTTTCTTCGATGAGTTGTTTTGCTACGGATAATCTATAATCTCTGATAAATTCAACGTAAGTTAAACCTGTTAACGACTTTATTTTTTTGTATAATGAAGAATGACTCATATGCATTTGTTTAGAAATAAAATCTGATTTTAAATTGTTAGTTTCTAAATTTTCTTCTAAACACTTGTATAATTTTTCTAATAATTCTTGATCTTTTGAATTGATATTTATTTCTTTTGGATCTAAGTTTTCATCTTTTATATATTTACTTTTCAGTGTTTTTCTGCTCTTTAAAAGGTTTTCAATTCTTGTGATAAGAAGTTCTTCATCAAAAGGTTTAACTATATAATCGTCAGCGCCTTTATTATAGCCAATGGTTTTGTCTTCTAACGCAGTTTTTGCTGTTAAGATAATTATCGGTATATGACTTGTTGTTGAATTTGCTTTTATTTTAGAAGTAAATTCAATACCGTCCATTTCAGGCATCATAATATCACTTATAATTAAATTTGGATAAAACTTGGTAACCAATTGTAAACCTTCAACACCATTATATGCCTGTATTATCGTATAATTTTTGGCTTCTAAAAGTTCTTTTAAATAATCTTGAATTTCAATATTATCTTCAACAATAAGTATTGTTTTTCTTCTTTGATTTTCCCTATTTAGTTTTTCTTGAAAAAGATCAATAGATTGTTGGCTATCATTACTATTATTTTTGTTTTCAAGAATATTTTTAAAAGAGTTATTACTTTTTAAAAGTTTGATTTCAAAAGTACTTCCTTTATTTAATTTGCTTATCACTTTAATTTCTGCATTGTGTAACTCAACAATTTCCTTAGCAATTGACAAACCTAAACCAAATCCTTTATTTTTTTCGGAATGTTCATATTTAACTTGATAAAAGCGTTTAAAAATTTTCTTTTGATTTTCTGGTGATAAACCAATTCCATCATCTTTAATAAGAACAATTACTTGGTTATCATATTCTTCTACACAGACCTCAATATTTCCACTATCATTTGTAAATTTAAATGCATTTGATATTAAATTAAAAATTACTTTTTCAAGTTGATTTTTATCAAACCACACATAACTTTTGGTTAAATCGGTTTTAAACTCGTAATGTATATTTCTATCTAATGCTATATCCGAAAAAGACAAGTAAATACCCTTTACATAAGAGATAAATTCGTTTTCACTAACGTTAAGTTTGATGTCATTTTTCTCTAATTTTCTTACATCTAAAAGTTCATTTACCAATCTTAACAATAAGTTACTGTTTCTTCTAATAGTATGTGCTGCCTTAATCTGTCTACCTTCTTTGATGTTTTCTTTCTCAAAAAGCCTGTTAATTGAGCTAATGATTAATGTTACAGGTGTTCTTATTTCATGAGAAATATTGGTGAAAAATTGTTGCTTTAAGGTATAAATTTCATTATCTTTTTCGTGCATTAATTTTTCAAATTCTAAACTTGATTTCAATTTCCCCCATCCGATTACATATTTTCGAGCAATTAAAAATATGGTTAATGTAAATAAAAAATACATTGCTATCGCCCACCAGGTTGACCAAAAAGGTTTTAAAATTTTGATGTTGATTGAAGTATAATCAATCCCCCAAGAAGCGCCGATTTCTCTGCTTTTTACTTTAAAAATATAATCTCCAGGAGACAGATTTGTAAAAGTAGCCGTTCTATCTTGCTCAACATTTCGCCAATCTTTATCAAAGTTTTCTAATTTTATAGCATATTCTAAATTATCTGAAAAAGGGTAATGAAGACCTGCATATTCAAACGTAAAAACATTATCAGAATTTTCTAAAACGATATTTTTTTGGACTTGTATATTTGCTGTTAAAATTCCTTTTTCTGTAATTGGAACTTTTTTATTGAATAATTTAAAGTTTGTTAAATAAATATCAATTTTTTTGGAGTTAAAATTTAGTTGATTTGGGTTGAATTTTGTAACGCCTTTAATACCTCCAAAATAGAGATTATTTTCATCATCTTTAAAAGAAGAATTAATATGAAAATCTCCAGAAAGCGCTTGGGGTCTTACAATGGTTTTGGTTTTAGAGTCAAATTTTAAAATTCCTTTTTTTGTGCCAAACCAGATATCTTTATTTTCATCTTCAACTATAGAGGTAACTGTACTATATTTATAAAGTTCAAATCTTTCAATCGAAAAATCTTCTAAATTCATTCTACATATTCCCGAACCAGAAGTACCAATCCACAAATAATTTTTTGAGTCTTTTAATAACGAAAACACAAAATTACTACTAATTGTAGTTAATTTATTTTCTAAAAAATTGAAATGTTTAAATTTTTTAGTATCAATATCGAACATATTTAAACCTCCTCCATAAGTGGCAATCCAAATTTTATGTTCATCTTTTTCAAAAGAAACAATATTATTATTACTTAAGCTATTACTATCATTTTCTTTGAATTGATAGGATATAAATTCCTCTTTTTTAGTATCAAAATAATTTAAACCACCACCCCAAGTAGCTACCCAAATGTTATCGGCATCATCGAATATTAAATCTCGAACATCGTTAAAGCTTATCGATTTTAGATTGTCTTTAGATTTTAAAAACTGCTTGTATTTCTTTTTTTCTATATCGTATTTAATTAGACCATTAGAAAATGTGCCAAACCATAATTTTTTTTGATGAGATGAGATGTGTTGCACATATTTTACTATCTCGTTATTTTCAATTGAATACTTTTTATTCTTTTTCAAATCAAAAGCCGATAATCCATTACCGTCGGTTCCAAATACTAATAAGTCTTTAGTTTTATGAACCGACAAAACAGGAAAAGGGTTTAACCCTAAAAAATCACTATACAAAAATTCATTTTGGTTTTCTAATCCAATTATATTTATACCGTTCCAAGCTGTACCAATCCATATAGAATTTTTATCAATTTCTGTTATTTCATAAACTGCATTCCCAGATAAAGAAGACTTTAACTGTGGACTATACATATAATTAGTTATTGAAGGTTGACTACTATTTGGGTATTGAATTTTGTACAAACCAAACCCATCTGTACCAATCCATAAATTACCATTACTATCTCTTTTTAAAGATCTAATAATTGTTGTGTGTTTTTTTACAAGTGTATGGTTTGTTTTAAAAAAATTAGCAAGTGTATTGGTTTGCAAATCAAAAACTAATAGACCATTTCCTTTAGTTCCTATTAATAGTTTATCTGAATTCAGTTCTTCAAAAACATTAATAAAATCTATTTTTCTGTCGTTCTCTAAAGTTATTTTCTTAATTTTTTGAGTAGTTTTTTCTAAGACAAAAAGGCCTTTACCAAAGGTGCCAATCCATAAGTCTCCTTTTTTACTTAAATATAAACTTGTTATATTTAAATTTTTAAGAATTGTATCTTCATAATTTTTAAAGGTATTATTTAAAAGGTTAAAATGAACTAAACCAAGTTCTGTAGCTAACCAAATAGTTTCATTTTTGTCTTCAATAATTGTATTTATATGATTTGAAACACTTGTATTAGAACTTTCGATTTTATTATTATAAACAATAAAATCATCTTTTTCTCTATCATAAAAATTTAAACCTCCATCTAAAGTAGCAAGCCAAATTCTATTTTTACTATCTAGGAGAATATCTGAAATGTCATTTGAACCAATTTTAGAATTTCTTTTTTGGTACACTTTAAAACTATGTCCATCAAATCTGTTCAATCCATTTTGAGTACTAATCCAAATAAAACCATTTTTTTCTTTTATGATTCCAGTAATACGAGAATTAGATAAACCGTTTTGCTGGTCAATTTTTTGAAAAACTGTAGAATTTTGTCCAGAGATGATGATAACTTCGAATAGAATTAAATAAAGAGTAAGTATCTTAAGAAGGTATTTCATAGAGACTAATTAGATCAGTAGTAAACTTATCAAAGTTATTTCTTTTTTTATAATTAGTTTGGGGATGATTTCATATTTTTAGTACCAAAAAATCGGAATATAAATCTAATTTGGTTTTTTAAGGCAATAGAAAACAAATATTTATTACTAGATATGATAAAAATATTCACAGAATAATTTAATTCAAGTTTTAACGTAAAGTATAGCTACTTTGTTATTCTTACATAGAAAAACTAATATTATTGGCTTATTAAATTCTTGTATCGTTTTAACTTATAAATTAACTCCATTAAACCATTCTAAAAAAATATTTTCCCTCTTATCATAACTTAGGTTTACAGACATACCATCGCTTGGTTAAATTACCACTAGCTGAGTAAATTTTCTCTTGTTTGACAAATCGAATGCACTTTCGTATTCAGTTTGTGCATCTAAATTAATTAATTCCTTTAATGTAGGCATAAAAAAACGGTTTAGGAAAACTAAACCGTTACTTTTAAATACGTTATATGTTGTAGCGGAAACTGACTCTAATCAGAAATCTTCGGGTTATGAGCGCTGCGCCTATCAAATTCTAAATGCATTTACTGGGCTAACCTACTAACAGCCTTTCAAAAGATAAAAACCTATGCAGTTTTTAGTTTTCTG
>TARA_R110002126_G_scaffold36734_3_pt1 | contig 26303 bp, 27 predicted proteins | sample TARA_R110002126 | Tara Oceans TARA_R110002126 (sample SAMEA4397536) | marine metagenome | biome: Polar Biome; feature: [DCM] deep chlorophyll maximum layer (ENVO:01000326); material: water (ENVO:00002006), including particulate matter (ENVO:01000060) such as... | depth 30 m | reverse complement strand
GCGTTGGGCGGCAGCTTGACGGGATTGCCGACAGGCGGTTCACCTATTGACGTGGACTCTTCGACAATCCAGAACGTCCCATCGCCTCGGTCCCAGATCGTGTCGATCTCGTTGGAGGTGCTGTTCTGGATGGGCAGCACTTCCACGACGTGGACTTTGATCGTCTCGATGTAGTGCCCGTAGCTTTTGAGAATGCGTTGCGCCACTTCGATCTCGAAGCAATGCCGACCCGTGCCCGAGCAGTCGGGGCACTCTGCGCCAGTGTCCATGTGAGTCGGTTCCCCGCCGCACAGGTCGCACGGACGGTCCAGATCCTCGAAGTCCGAATACCGATACTGCTCACCGAAGGCGGTGATGATCCACCATGCCGTGTCCCCGTCGATCAGAATGTCGTCGTGTGAGATCGGCGGATTGTCGCCCATGCGTTGCCTCACAGTCCTACCCTTCGTCCGTACTCGGCGATGAGTGATGCGTCGGTTAGGCCGTTGTCCTTCTTGTACGGCCACTGGTGTGCCATGTGAGGCCACATCTCGGTGGCCTTGTGGCGGCTGGCGTCCTTGTCTTTCTTAATGAGAGCAAACTCCTGCTTCCACTTCTGCGGCGTAACCCGAATGAGTGGCAGGCCGAGCGTCTGAACGCATCCGATTATGAGGCCAAACGATTTTCCGAACTTGAACGTCGATGCGATTCCTTGGCCTGGCATCGAGCCGACCTGTTCGAGAATGACTTTGACTTCATCGTCCCCCTGGGGGTAATCCGACCAGCTCTTGATCTTTCGGGCCACACTTGCTCCGTCCACCTCGCCGTCGATGGCGGGCATCCGAACCACTTCGTGAAGCCCTCCTTGCGCCCCAACGAGGGCGAGGCCACCGGTCTGCCCAGGGTCCACCCCGATGTACCAGGTCATCGGGTCTCGTCCCGTGCGCCGAGTACAGCAGCCCGGTCGCGCCTGTCTTGGATGCTGAGAAGATCGGTGCTGAGCGCTTCAACGATTGACTCACGGATGAGTGAGGCCAGCGACTGTGGTCTCTGTTCGGCGATTTCCATGAGGTCTTGTTTGAGTTGCCAGGTGATCGGGAGGTTGAGCTGGACGGTGATTTTGTTGGGGTCTGGTGCATTTGCCATAAGTACATACTAGCAGTCAGGATGATACACTATGTTGCATTAGTGTTACATTTTAGGTGTGGCGGTGTGGCGCGCCACACCACCCTCGGGAGGGTCAGCTCGACCCAAAAAACAGCGTTCCCCTATAAAATAACCATATTGGTATGTGTTTAAGAGGGCAAAGCAGCCCCCCCAGGTGTGGCTAGCAGCCACACAGCCACACCCAGCCACACCGTACACATGTATGCTTACCCCATGAAGGCAACTCCCCTCCACGGAAAAAAGCAGGACGGCCGAGGCCAACACAAAGTCATTCCGCTCTCCGACTTCCGCAAACAAGCCTTCCTCGGCTGGCTCTGCACACCAGTCAAAGAACGAGACCCCAAGTCACAAGTCGCCCTTGCAGACCAGCTCGGCATCGACCGCCAGACATTGCGAGCCTGGCGCAACGACAAAGAGTTCCTCGAAGAGTTCGAGCGCCGCTACCTCGCAACCATCGGCGACCCCAGCCGCAAAAGCGAAATAATGGACACCCTGTACAAGACGGCCATCGACCCTGATGACCCCAAGCACGTCCAGGCAGCCAAGCAATACTTTGAGATCGAAGGTTCCGTCAAGCCCGCCAAGATCGACCTCCAAGTCTCAGGCTCACCCAAAGAGCTGACCGACGAGCAACTGGCCGAGATCATCCAACTCAAGGCCGTAGGCGAGATGGAGCAGCGAGAGAAAGCATGACCAACGAAGCAGACTTCAACTTCGACGAGCTACTCCGTGAAGCCGAGTACCGCAAATGCGCGCCCGACACAAAAGACCCGGAAAAGCTACTCAAAGCTTTCGTCTACTTCTGCGAAACTCACTGGTCAATCCGCCACCCCGAAAAAGGCCGAATCAGGTTCCATCTATTTGAAGCCCAGGTAGAAACAGTCGAATCTTGGCTTAGTACAAGGTACAGCCTGATCCTTAAAGCCCGCCAGATCGGATTCTCTACTCTCGTTGCAGCGTTTGCCTACTGGAACGCCCAATTTTACCCAGACCGCCCGATACTCATGCTGTCACGCACCGAACGTGAAGCCATCAAGCTGTTACAGAAAGCCAAATACGGCTACCAGTTCCTAGACGAATGGTTCCGCTGGCGCGCAGGTCCGATGAACGCCACGCAAACCAAGATGGAGTTCACCAACGGCTCATACATCGAAAGCCTGCCATCAGCATCGGACCCAGCCCGAGGCGAGTCCGCCTACCTCGTTGTAGTCGATGAACTTGCTTTCCTTCAGAACTCTGAGGAAGCCTGGTCAGCGATCGAGCCTGTTGCTGACGTTGGGGGCCGGGTAATCATGCTGTCCACCGCCAACGGCGAAGGCAACCTATTCCATAGATTGTGGGTCGGAGCCACCAACGGCACCAACCGATTCACCCCCCTATTCTTCCCCTGGTCCGCCAACGGCAGAACCCAGGACTGGTACGAATCGAAGAAGATCGACCTGCCCGAATGGGTTCTCGCCCAAGAGTACCCGTCCAACCCGGACGACGCCTTCCTCAAGTCAGGCCGTCCAGTCTTCAACCTCGAACGTCTCAGAGAGCTAAAAACGGACGAGCCACGACAGGGCTGGTTGGAGGTCAAGGGGAAGGAACTCACGTTCCGCGAAGACGGAGGGGCGCTCAGTATCTGGTCCGAGCCTGACGCAAAAGGCAAGTACGTCATCGGGGCCGACCCATCCCAAGGACTGGAGCACGGCGACTTCGCCAGCGTTCACGTCATCAACGCCCGCAACTACGAAGTCGTCGCCAACTGGCACGGACATATCGACCCCGACCTTCTAGCTACCGAGATTCTCGAACCCCTCGGACGATGGTACAACCATGCTTTGGTCGGCGTCGAGTCGAACAACCACGGCCTTACCACTCTCAAGTTCCTGGCACAAAAAAAGTATCACCCCATTTACATGGAGCGATCCGCCAAGTATAAGAAGTCGGTTCCTACCGATGTCCTCGGTTTTCGCACTACGCAAATCACCAAGCCGTTGATGATCGACGAACTAAACAACGCTCTCCGTGGACCAATGGACCTTCGAGACAGTAAGACCATAGCCGAACTACGCACGTTCACACGGGACGAAAAAGGACGCATGTCCGGTTCTCCGTTCGATGACCGGACCATCAGCCTTGCTATCGCCAACCAGATGCTCAAGTACGTGTGGCTCGAACAGTACGACGTAAAGGACAACACCCCTCCGCCGGGGAGCTTTGGGGCATGGGAGAAAGCCCTATACGGAGACACGTTCAGTGATCTGGTATCCGGGAGTAAACGCAAGTCCAGGCCCAAACGTGACCCAATCGGAAGTTTTTCTGTGAGAAACGACTGGTAATCGGTAAAACCTGTGCGAGAATCGTTGCATGGCAACTCGAATCCAAAACAAGTCACGTCACGGTAAGCGAGTTATGGCTACCGCGACCTACTCCATCAGCACGGGCGCAGTCACCGAGGTCAAAGGCCGGATGCCGAAGCTCGACCCCCGCGGCTTCCCCGGCTTCGGCGGAGTCAACAATCCGGTTTCCGTCAAGCTCACGGCGATCGCCTGATGCGCGCCAAGGTCTATCGCAACACGCAGCCATCGCAGCCCCTGCCAGCGCCGACCGCCGAAGAAGGTCCGAAGCGCCGCAAGAAGAAAGACAAAGCCGTCGATGAATGAGTGCGTTCACCAGGACTGCACCAACACGGTTGAATCCAACAAGGATGAGTGCTACAGGCATCGCCTGTTAAGCGTCGGCGTCACTTGGCGCGGCGGTGCCCGCTTGGGTAAGTCCAGTTGGAACGTCTCCAGGGGTGACTGGATGCGCGAAAATCTAGGAACCACAGACGACCGCGTGGTCGGAAGACAAGGAATCGAAAGAGCGCAATGAATAGCAACGAGTACCTGTCCTGGATGCAAAACGAGCTGCGAAGATCCAAGCGCTGGCGCGCCAACGGAGACCGCAACTACGAAGACTCCTGGAAGCGCTACATCGACCTGTACAGAGGCCGTCATTACGACGCTAAAAACGGAGTCGATCAGCTAACGGTAAACATGGTCTTCGCGACCCTGAACGTGATGGCACCAGCCGTGGCTATCAGGAACCCCAAGTTTAACGTCAATTCTCGGACGCCAGAGTCTGCCCCCCAGGCAATCATCACCGAAGAGGTACTCAACTACGTCTGGCAGTCCAATCATTTCCAGCAGGATTTCCGTCTTTCCATCAACGACTGGCTTTGCATCGGACACGGCTGGCTAAAGGTCGGATACACATTCAGGAAAGAGCCGGAGTCCAAAAAGACTGAGGGCGCAGGGGTCAACAACGCATCCCATGAATCTGATTACTCCGACCAGGGTGTTGACGATCGGGAAGACGTTGAAGGAAACGTCGAAACAGAACTCGTCATCCACACCGACGACGACCGCCCCTTCATGGAACGTATCTCGCCGTTCGACATGTTCGTTGACCCAGACTGCCGCCACCCCAAGGAGATGCGATGGATAGCGCAGCGCACATGGCGACCAGTAGCCGACGTAAACGTTGACAGCCGATATTCGGCAACCAACCGTAAGCGCGTTTCCGGCGGTAGCTGGTCACGCTGGGACGGAGGGCAAGGGGGAGGTAGCGGTGACGCCAGGGATTCTTCCGAGAAGCCGGACCAGGGAGCGATCACTTACTGCGAGATCATTGAGTTCTACGACGTAAAGCGAAACAAGGTATCTACCTTCGCAGCCCAGACGTTGAGTAAAGAGTCGGCAGAGCAAGCAGGCTTCCTTATCAAGCCCACGACAATGCCGTACGCGTTCGGCCAGCCGTTCGTCATGCTCCGCAACTACGAGGTGCCCGACCACTTCTACCCGATGGGCGACGTACAGCAGATCGAGTCATTGCAGCTCGAACTCAACGAGACCCGCAATCAGATGCTCAACTACCGGAAGAAGTTCCGACGAGCTTGGCTATATGCGCGAGACCTATTCGACCGCGAAGGCATACAGGCGCTGGAGTCTGACGACGACAACGTGATGATCCCCGTCATGGGAGAAGGCAACCCGGCCAGCGCGATCAGCCCCGTCCCTCCATCTATCACGCCACCCGAGTTCTTCGATCAGTCGGCGATGATTAGTAACGACATTGACCGCATTTCTGGCGTTTCGGACTATCAACGAGGGGCGCAGCAGTCGATCAGGAGAACAGCCACCGAAGCCGGGATGATCCAGGACGCAGCCAACTCTCGCGCCCAAGACCGTCTCGACAAGGTTGAAACTATCCTCGCGCAATGCGGCGAGCGGGTAGTCGGACTGATGCAGCAATATGTGACCGGAGAGCAGGTCGCCCGCATCGTCACGATCCCGGTAAGGGGGTGGATCAACTACGACAGCGACCGCATCCAAGGAAAGTTTGACTTCGGGGTCGTGGGAGGCTCAACCGAGCCACAAAACGAATCAACTCGACGCCAGGCGGCACTCCAGGCCGTGGACATGTCTGTTCCGTTTATGCAGCAAGGTGTCGTGAACCTGCCCGCTCTGTACATGAAGTTGCTGCGAGACGGACTCGGATTCAAGGATGCTGAGCGTTACGTCAATACGCAAGGTGGGCCGCAGGGCGGACCTCCCGGCCAGGGGGGTCCGCCTCCCGAAACCCACCAAATGCCAGATGGGAGCACCATGCCCGATTCCGAGATGGGTCAGGGGCCACCACAGGGAGGCCCACCTCCGGGTATGCAAGGCCCACCTCCGGGTATGCAAGGCCCACCTCCGGGTATGCAAGGCCCACCTCCGGGCCAGGGCGACATGCTTGACCCCCAAATGCTTCAAATGATGCAGCAGCAGATGGGCGGTGCGCCACCGCCAGCGGGTGGCGGCGCAGGCGACGTTCCGCCTGAGCTGATGGAAGCCATGATTCAAGCAGCAATGCAACAGTAAAGATGACTATTCACAAATAGCGCAACATATGTCTATGATGTCTTCACACCACAGACCAACCCCTAGAAAGCGGAGTCAGTGACAGAAGAATACGAACAAGCCCCTGAAGGGGTAGAGGCCGAAATCAGTCCCGACATTGGGGAAGCTGATGGAGACACCCAGGCCACCGAAATCATCGAAGCACCGCCGATCGAATACCTCGACATCGACGACACTATTGCAATCAAGCATGTCAAAATCGAAAGAGACGGTCAGGAGATCAGCGTCCCACTACGGGAAGCTATCGACGGGTACAACGTCAATTCTGTTGCCACCCAGCGATTCCAGGAAGCATCTGTTCTACGCCAAGAAGCCGAACAAGCCGTTCGACTCCAGCAGGCGATGCAGGCGAACCCTGGTCTCACGATCCAGTACCTCGCCCAACAGGCCGGGGTAGGAGTACAGGAGTTCCTCGGAATGGCTGAGGCGCAGCAGGTTGCTGCGGCCCAGGAAGTATCCGAGGACCAGTATGTGGACCCGCTGGAACAACAGCTTGCCGAGGAGAGAAACGAACGCCTTTCTCTCCAGTCCCGGTTCGAGCAGCGAGAGGCAGACGAAGAGCTTTCGCGAGCAGTCGGTGGCCTGAAATCCCAGTTCCAAATCGACGATGACCAAGCACGGGCAGTCGTGGGCCGAGCACTCCAAATGGGTGTTGGTCCCGACATGTTCTCAATGATCTACCAGTCAATGGCCTATCAAGCAGGGCAGCAAGCCCAGCAACAGTCGGCCTCAAACCAGCAAGCTGAACAGCAGCGGCGATCAGCCGCAGTCGCCCAGCAGGCTGCGGTGGTGGGTACGGCGCAGAGTGCAGTCGGAACGACGACGAATATGGGAAATCAAACATTCAGCTCAATCCGAGAAGCTGTAATGGGTGCCTACGAACAGGTAGAGCGCTCCGCACGCTGATCGGTCTCTTTCCCATAAGGACCAAAAATTATGGCACTCGCCACTCATACCCCAACAACGTGGAACGACATCCTGTCCACCACGATGCACAACTACCACAAGACGTTGACAGATAACATCTTCAACTCCCGCCCGCTCCTCAACTACTTGATGAGCAACGGCCGAGTTAAGAAAACCTCCGGTGGTATCTCCATTGTGGAACCCCTCATCTACGTCGAAGGTGACGCCGACAGCTATGCAGAGTGGGACACCGTAACGGTAAAGCCCGTGAACACCGCCACTGCTGCCCAGTTCGACTGGAAGCAACTGTATGCCACCATTGCCATCTCCGGCTTGGAAGAGGCACAGAACAACGGCAAAGAGATGATCGTCAATCTTCTTGAAGCCAAAATCATGCAGGCTGAGGACACCCTCAAGACCAAGCTGAACGGCATGTTGTTCGGTACCACGGCTGGCACCACTCCAGCCAACGACTTCACGTCGCTAATCACCCTCGTTGACGACGTTGCGACTGCTGGCGGTATCGCGCCCGCAGGGGAAACTTGGTGGAAGTCCATCGTCACCGCCGTTGGAGCAGTTGACGCCGCAGGCCTAGAGGCAGCAATGCGGACGGCCTACAACTCGGCATCCGACTCCGGCAACGACCGCGTGGACTCGCTGTTCACCGACGACGCTGTGTTCGGCTTCTACGAGTCCACGCTCACCCCGCAGGTGCGCTACACGGACACGGCCAAGGCGAACCTGGGGTTCCAGAACCTCATGTTCAAGAATGTTCCCTTATTCTGGGACTTCCAGTGCCCGGCTGGCGTCATGCTCGGCCTCAACTCGAAGTACGTTGGACTCACCATCCACAGCGACCGCGACTTCAAGCAGTCGCCGTTCACTGACAACCTGTCGGGTTCGGCGGCAAGCTCAGGAGCCGCCCCCGGCGGACCCGGTATCGCCACGGCCAACGGCCTTGACGCCCGCGTGTCGTTTATCACGACATACGGCAACGCGACGATCCGTAATCGTCGCCGCTGCTTCAAGCTCACGGGCATCTCAGAAGCCTGATTCCCTCTAAACCCTGGGGAGGTTCTGCCTCCCCAGGGTTTTTATCTGCAATGATGGAGGGCAATGGGCAACTACCAACGCACACAGAACTCACAAAACGAGGGCATAGCTCTCGCACACACCATCTCGGGCGAGAACGTCCAAGGGGTCGGCGGGGTGCAACATGCCAGCGGTGACATTCAGCCAGCAGGTCTGCACTCGACTGCGCCATACCGACCGCCAAAGCGCCGGGCGCACGACAAGGGGGAACAGCTACTCTGTTCGGCGGAAGACTGCAAGGCGTACCCCATGAAGACCCACCCGTACTGTTCTGGGCACGCCCGCAGCCTCGGCCTTGTTTCGTGGAGCACAAAGAAAAAGGACGTAGCTAATGGCGACACTGGGTGATCTTAGGACCCTTGTCCGAACACAGACAGAGACCACCGACTCCGAGCTTCCAAACGGAACTATAGACTGGTACATCCGCCAAGCATTTGAGCGCACTATCGCAGCGGAGAACACTTGGCCTTCGTACGAGGAGGAGTGGAGAGTCACTCTCCCGGCCAACAGTCTGTCTATCGCCGTACCCATCGACTGCAATCGGGCTTCGATTAACTCCCTAACCGACTCGACTAGCTTGTTTCCCATCTTTCGCCTCAGCATGATCGACCACGAAACGGCAGAAGACACCTACGGCTGGGGAAATTTGTCCACCGCATACCCGTTCGAGTATTCGCTATGGGGCGGTGAGATTTACCTTTGGCCTCGCCCTAACTACGCAGCCGATCGCTCATACACGCTGAGAGGTCACCGGTATCCAACGGACTGGATTTCAGGAGGAGAGAACTCGGAGGTTGACGCTGATCCGCGCCTTCATTACCCGCTTGCGAACTATGCGGTCGCCCTAGCTTACGCCCAGCAGGAAGATCAAGCACTGGAAGACGACTACATGAAGCGGTGGCAGATGGATGTCGTGGCGGCAACGCAGGCAATCATGGAGCCATCTCGTCAGCAGCCAATGTCGTTTGGCGGTGGCCGTAGAGGCTTCCGTCGCGTCACCTTCTTCAATATCCAAAGGCCGTGAGGTAACTGAATGCCGAATCTTCCAATCCCCGACATATCTGCTGAGACGACTGAGGCAACGGACACGATCCTTGGGGTCAAGTCCGGCACCGACAGTCACCTTGCCCGACTTCCGTATGGGGCAGACCTTGCTACCAAGCTCCCGTTGACCGGAGGGACGCTCAGTGGGGCGCTCAACGTCATCGCGCCGACAACGGACTCAAGCGCAGCAACCAAGCTGTATGTCGATACTGCCGTGGGCGCTACTGGCGACCTGTTGGCAGCAAACAACCTGTCTGATGTTGCTAATGCTGCAACGTCACGCACCAACTTGGGTTTGGGAACAGCGGCGACGACGGCGGCTACAGCGTATGCCACGGCTGCTCAGGGCGTATTAGCTTCTACGGCTACTCAACCTGGCGACCTTGGCACGTTGGCACCAAAGGACAGCATTGCTGTTCCTGGTGATGTGACGGCGACCGGGACGGCTGATGCCACTACGTTCCTTCGAGGCGACGGTGCGTGGGCTAGTCCTGCTGCGTCTAGTGGCGGCTTGCTGGCAGCAAACAACCTGTCTGATGTTGCTAATGCTGCAACGTCGCGAACGAATTTGGGTGCTGCTCCGTTGGCGTCCCCGACGTTCACGGGCACAACGACGACCAGTACCCTGACCGCTACGGGTGCGGTGACGCTCTCAGCCGCCACGCCTAACCTGAAGTTCTATGAGACTGACGGCGTGGCAGATGAGCGGCTCTACCAAATAATGGCAAGCAACAACTCTTTCGTTGTGCGTCAATCTACGGACGCCGGAGCCAATGTTTCACAGCTGATCCGATATGTCAGAGCAACGAAAGAACTCAGACTCACGGATAACACGTCCGTCACACTCCCAGTGCCGACGACGACGGGCCATGCGCTCCGGTGGGGTTCGGACGCCAACGTCACCGCCCTGACCGCTACGGGTGCCACGACGGTCGCCGCCCTGACCGCTACCGGGAACGTGCTGATTCCTGATGGGAACGCGGACGGTGAGGCGTTGGCGTATGACCAACAAAACGCTCGGGTGCGTACTGGATTTACGGTCGGCTCGGGGGACCCGTGGGCAAATTTCTTTATCGACTCCACTACAGCCGGATACATAAACTTCAAGAGATCAGGAGTCGGCGAGTTCTACATTTCAAACGGCGCGACCGGTGCGGGGAGATTTAGTATCCACGGCGTCGCGTCCGGTCTTCACCCTATTGAGATTCAGGCGGACGGGCGACTTGACCTGGACAACGCCCTGGCCGTCACACTCCCAGTGCCGACGACGACGGGCCATGCGCTCCGGTGGGGCAGTGCCGCTAACGTCGCCGCCCTGACCGCTACGGGGAACGCAGCTATCGTTTCGGCATCGCCTGACTTGAGGTTTGATGAATCAGATCAAGCGTCAGGTAGCCGGGTGACCAGGATGCACGCCAATGGCGGCAGCTGGTTCCTATCTGTAGCAGCGGACAACGGGGCGGCAACACAGGTGGTGATGCAGTTCAACCGCTCGGGGGTGGTCGTATTCAGCGCACCTTCCGTCACAGTCCCGGCACCGACAGCAACCGGCCATGCGCTCCGGTGGGGCTCGGACGCTAACGTTGCAAGCCTCGAACTTAATGCAGGTGGCCTTACTGGGCTGGGCGATGTGGTCGAGGAAGTTTCGACGGCGAACGTCACGGGTGCTTACACACTTGTTGACGGGTTCGGCATTTACGACTTGACGATGACGGCCGACTCGACGCTCACGTTCCCGACTGCTCCGGCGTCGGGCGACGGCACTTCGTTCCTTCTGATTCTTCGTGGTGCGTTCACGCCGACTTTGCCTGCGACTGTCGATTGGGCGGGCGGTACGCCTCCTGCTTACGTGGCTGCGTTGTCGATGTATGCGTTCACGACGGTTGATGGTGGCGCAATGTGGCTGGGTGTCCAGGCGGGTGCTGGTTTCGCATGACCGCCGCACAGAAGATGATGATGGTGGCTCCTGCTGCTGGCGGGGCGTTCAATCCTGAAACAGATATTGCGTGGCACTCTTTGTTCTGGGCCGAGGGCACAGACTTTAAGGCGCTTGGTTTGGCGGATGGTGCGTCAGTTGCTACGTGGCCCAACGAGACCGGCGAGTCTGACGCTACACAAGCGACCGAAGCGTACAAACCGTTTTATAACGATGCAGATTCGGTATTGAATAACCTGCCATCTGTTGAGGTGAAAGAGCCGGGGTCTTCCACGCCGTCATGGATGAAAACGGCGGCGTTCTCGACGGCCCCGAGTTATACGGGGGGCGTTTCGTTTGTCGCCATCGCTTACAAGGTCGGTACGGCCCCTGACCGTCAGGGCATGTCCGGTGGGCTGGACAATAACAACACCAACACAGTATTCGCACGGTACGGGACAAGTGTGCGGATCTGGGCTGGGGGAGCCGCTCGGGCGGGTTCGACATCAATGGGGAACAATGTCGCGCACCTTGTCGTTGCGAAGTTTACCGGATCGACGGGCAACGACACCATGGCGCTCGACGGGTTATCGCCCACCATCGACGCCGACTCTGGCCCTGACCAGATTGACGGGCTTATGCTATTTGCCCATCCAGGGAATCCGACGAACGAACATCTCGTTGGTGGCATCGCCTTCCTCGGCGTTTTCGAGGGCGACATCACGCAGGACGCATCGTACGGAGACTTCAAAACGTGGGTTGGTTCCCACTACGGACTAACAATCGCATGAGGGGAACAGCATGAGTTACGCATTGGTTATCAACGAGGCAATCACAGAACAAGCCTCGAAACTTCCATCGTCGGCCAGACGACTAGACGACGGGTCGTGGGTCATGGATCTTCTGACTGCCGACTTAGGGTTGCAGCAGGCGTGCGGCTGGTTCCAAATTGTGGATACACCTCGCCCTCCCGACACCGCAACAACGACCAGTGATCGCAGCATCCAGATCGTCAACGGCTTGCCGACCGTCGTGTGGACTGTTCGAGACAAGACTGCGGCAGAGATTGCAGCCGACGTTGCTCAAGCCGAATATGAGGCTGAGGTTGCACAGGTAAAAACAATGATTGTCCCGATGCGCGACTACTTGGATATTGCAGCGCCTACCGCAGCCGAGCTTGAGGAGCAGGTTGACCGGCTGACCCACGTTTCGCTCTTGCTGACTAGAGACTTATGAGCCAGCTAGAACCACTCGATCTCATTGACTTCACAGGTGGCCTGAACATCAGGCGCACTGAGTTCAATCTTGGCGAAAACGAGTCGCCAGGAATGCTAAACATCGAGATCGACCCCCGAGGCGGGATCTTCACCCGGCGTGGATGGGACCGATACAACAACGCCGACATCGTTGCCGACCCGACAGCGTGGAACCCACGCATAGCGACGATCGCCGTAGACCAGGGCGGTGCGTTCAACATCTTCATAGCGAACGGCACAACGGTCCACAAGACCAACCAGGCCGGGGCTTCGACCGACATCGGGGCAGAAACCCCGACGTTCTCGGTTGGCGGCACAACGCACCTTGCAGATTTCGCCGAGTGGGGGGACGCGGTGTACATCGCCGCAGGCACGGCCAACCCGGCCGTCAAGCACGACGAGACGGACACTCCCAGCAACACGATTCTTGGACGCGCCTACAACGACGACTACACGACCCCCACGGGCGGCGACATGCCGCGATGCGAGCACGTCGAGCCACACGGCTCATACCTGTTCGTGGCGTCGGTTGACGAACTCATCGACATCAACGGAACCGGGGCCGGACTACAACGCTCCCGCCTCCGTTGGTCCCACCCCTCAAAGCAGGAGGATTGGGCAACCAACGACTACCTCGACATCGAGATCGGCGGCGGCACGATCACTGGCCTCATGTCTTTCCGGGATCACCTGCTGATCTTCAAGACTGATTCGATCTGGAGGCTCTACGGCTACGGATCAACGTCGTTCCAGCTCGAAAAGGTATCCAGGTCCATCGGTGTCCCCACCCCTTCAGCCGCAACCCGCTCCGAGACGGCCGTCTACTTTTACTCGGCAAGCCAGCGCGGTGGGATCTACGCCTACGACGGAGGATCTCCTGTCGAGCTTTCAAGAAACATTACTGAAGTTCTAGAGGATGTCACCAACACCGAATACCCGAACGTATGGCTCGGATGGGTCGGGCGTCGTCTCTGGTGTTCGCTGCCGTACGACGAGGGCGGGAGCACTGGAATTCAGGCCGTGTTCGTTTTTGACCCTGAGGTCGGCAACGGTTCTTGGGTCAGGCATTCGACGTCGGACGGCAACCTGACGTGCATCATCGAGGGGTCTGATGTTGAGGCGAACTATCCGCTTGCTGTCGTGGACGGCACGTCGGGCACGTCGGCGATCGTGCAGCTCGACAAGATCGACGACGCCTACGACTCAGTACTACCCTTGTCCGGCTACGCCTACTTCCTGTCTGACAGCGACGGAAATAGGCTCGTTGAGAGCACTCCCTCCGTGCCAGCGACAGACGTGTATCTGATCGAGAGCGACAGCTACCTCCCTGGTGCCGGGTTCGAGACCATGTACCGGACGCGCTGGCTGAACGCTGGATGGCCCGATCGCCGAAAGTCGTGGCGTCGGCCGAGGTTCGCCGTCGTCCAGCAGAATCAAGGCGTCGAGATCAACGTGGCGACAAACTGGAACTACCGAGAGAACGAGCCTCGCCGTCAGCACGTGTTGAGTGTGGAGCCTCAGGGGGCGGTGTCTTGGCGTTCCGGCGGCTACACGCCGGGATCGGACGACGGCGGCTTCGACTGGACCGTGGACGGAGTGTCTCCTCCCGGTGCGATGTGGGGTGCTTCCGGCGCTGCCGGTTCTGAGCTTGAACGCGCCCCACGAAGCGGCGGTGGTGGCCTCGGCGGTCTCGGCGTGGCAAGATCAGTACAGCTTGAGTTCACCACATCGCCATTGACGCCCGCACGGAAATGGGGAGTCAATGCAATGTTCCTCAAATACAAGACTCGCCGTTACACGACATAGAACTGGATACGAAAAATGCCAATGCAGTCACTGAGAAGTATCGAAAACGACACCCCGGCAACGGCGACCGACGTAAGTTGGAACTTCGGCACCCTGGAGTCTTTCATCAACAACAACTTGCTGAACATCGACGGGTCACTGTCAATGACGGGGCAGTTGACGTTGGTGGGCAATCCGTTGTCCAACTTGGACGCTGCGTCGAAGCAGTATGTGGACGCGATCCAGCCGGTCGGAATGATTGTCGATTATGCGGGGGCGGCAGCACCTTCGGGATGGCTGTTGTGTGACGGCTCGGTTGTCGATCAGGCTTCATACCTGGCGCTGTACGCAGTGTGTGGGGCGACGTACAACACTGGCGGAGAGGGTGGCTCTCAGTTCCGGCTTCCCAACTTCACCGACAGGGTGGCGTTGGGTGTTGGGGCGGACGCCAGAGGTACGAAGGGTGGCTCGAACGATGCGGTGGTTGTCGAGCACGTTCACGAAGTTCCATTACACAATCACTCGTTGAGCAGCCATGTTCACAACCTGAACAGCCATACGCACACCACGCCAAATCACCTTCACACTTCGCCTGACCATGACCACAAGTTCCTTGATGGAAACACTGACTCTGTATGGATTCAAGGCAATCCAACTCCTACTGGCGGCACGTCAGGGATTGGCATTAGCAGCGAACCTATCGGAAGCGGCGGATTCACATTCAAGACCGAGACAGCAGGCGTCGTAGGATCTAATAACACTGGTAACGCTAATCCCACTACTAATGGGCCAAATGTGAACGATACTGAAGGCCCAAGTGTGGCTAACACTGGGTCCAAACCTGCGACCGACACTGAAGATGCGGGCGTCATCGGCACGGGCCTGAACCTTCCGCAGTTCCTCGCAGTCAACAAGATCATCAAGGCGGCCTGACATGGCGTACAACCCACCAAGCTACGGCGGATACGAAAGGGCCAAGAACGACACCCAGTACAAGTACACCCAGGACGCCACGACAAACGCCTATAGCCGTTTCATAAGTCAACAGAGAGGTAAGCGCAATCTCGGCGACATGCAGAACAATTATAAGCAGTCCTTCCCGGAGCAGACAGCGCAGTTCGGTCAGCGTGGGATCTCCGCCGGTGGCATAAACAGTGGGATAATGAACAACTCGATGAATAGGTTTGTTGGCAACTACGCACAACAGCAGGGCCGCGCCACCCAGGACTTGTCCAGCGAGCTACAGCAGTACGATTTGGGACAACTCGGAATGGATAGCTGGCGTGATCGCCAGCTGGCCTCGATCGAGGCAGACAAGCAAGCAGCGATCGCAAATGATGCAGCTCAACTGGATTATTGGCGGCAGACGATAGGGAGCATGTAATGGGAGCCAGCGACACGACAGGGCGCAACGAGGCATACGCGAACCAGCAGCCTAGCTATCAGCCTTCCAATCAGGGCGTTCCAGGAAGCCGCACGCGCATCGTAGTCGGTGGTGCAGGTAACTCTGGGGTGAATCGTAACCCGAACGGGACAATCATTGCTCCCGGCAGTTCGCGGGCTGTTATGGACTACAACAGTTTCAACGCGGCCGCCCCCAACTTCACAGGCAGCGGGAGCGAGTCAACCGACCGGGCGAACTGGTATGCAGACGCCCAAGGATTTGCCCTTAATGGGCAGAATGGTGGATATCCATTCCCGGACACCAACCCGACAACTACCTCTGGCGGCAGTGGCGGATACGCACCGGCGGGGATCGACCAGGCAACGTACAACTTCCTTATGTCAAAGTACGGAGGAACCAAGCCCAAACAGTGGACGCCGCAAAGCTACAGCGCACCTCAGGCGTACCAGTATCAGGACTTGCGGCTCGACGATCGAGGCCCGTTCGACACTTCTCAGTATGACATTGCTCAAACTGGTCTCGATGAAGGATTCGACGATGCTTTCACCCGAGGGGGGAGCGCGTTCGACCGTTCATCTGCCGAGATTGCAGAGTACGAGAACCCCTACGCCCAGGGAATGCGGCAGCGCACGCCCGGAATCGACCCGGCGCTCCAGCAGTCCATGTCCGCATGGGCTGGAGCTGGATCTGAGGCTGCGGAAACGGAACGGCAGTTCGGTATCGGCATGGACCAGGGGATGGACTCCGTGTACGACCTACTTAGACGCTCGGAAGACTCATACACCCAAGGGTTGCAGCGAGGGATTGCCGGTGACCGTATGGAGTTCGACCAGCGCCTCGGCGGCGAGCAACGGATGATGAACAGCGACCTCGGTCGCCGAAGGGCGAAGGCCATGCAGGCTTGGACGGATGCCCAAAACGATCGGAACGATCAGGTGGCATTCTCCAACAACGCCGGGCAAAACCAGGCAGGACAGTACAACACCCAGGCTTACAACGACTTTATGAACGCTAATACTGGAATCCAAAACCAGGCAGGGCAGTACAACAACGAGTCCATCAACCAGTACAACTCAGAAGCCTACACTGCGTTAATGAACCTGGTCCTGGGTGGCGTAAACGGGGGCGGGCAGCAGACAATAACCGACTTGACCGGTGGCGGGGCTGCCTCCGGGATTATGGCATAGGGGAACGACATGGCGACTGAAGACGAACAAGATCCCGGAGGCTGGCAAGAGCTGGCGATGATCGCCTCATGGCTGGAGTCTCGGGGTATGGAGGTTCCGTCCGGCCCGAGCGGGTACACCCCGTACGGCTCGCCTATCCAGCAGCAGCCGCAGGTCAACCCGTATCTACCTCTTGAGATGTATCCCGAGACAAACAGGAACGGGACGCCCAACATCAACGATCAGTTGACTGCGATGGGCAAGTGGGACAAAATGCTTAACAATCCCTCTATGGCCGGGCAGGCTGGCGGTGGGGGCTTCGGTCCCGACTCGTTCACTGCTACCCCTCAGTGGGAGTCGATGCCGACACCGAAGCGTGACGATCTCCGCCGGTTCACGCAAGCGCAGGGCACCTGGGAGGCGATCGCCGCTGACGGCCTTCTGAACCGGATGACGCCATCACAGGTGCTACAGGCCGTCGAGACTGCCGTCTCTCAGAACCTGGTGGACGAGCCATACCAGAGCGATTCCATCGGCGGCAAGCCTTGGCAAGACGAGGTTCTCGGGTTCAGCAAGAAGTACTTCGAGGGGCTTGCCTCTGAGCCTGACATGAACTCTGGCAACCCCAACGTCCGGTACAACAACGACACTGGCGTCACGGAGATCCGTGTCGATGACGGCAAGACGGAGATGATGCAGCAGTACGACGAGTTGGGGCTTCCATACCCTAACCAGGAGTACTCGATGGACTGGTATGCGGGCACTGACGCTGGCGCTGGGAACCTGTCTGGCATTAGCGCACGCAAGGGCGAGTTCGCTCGGCAGATCGAGGATATGCAGTCTCCGTATAACCAGTTCGGGCAGCTCACCGATCCTGGCGCACGTAGCCGTGAGGCCCAGGACATGGCGAAGCAGAACTACTACCTCGGCGGCGGGGAACGAAACGACCTGAACGCCGCCGCACTGCCATCGGCTGCGGGTGGGCGCATGACATGGGATGACAGCCCAGCGACAGCAGGGCAGGGCAACCAGCCCCTGGCTGACGCCCCCGTCTTCCCCCACCTCATTGCCGGTATTGAGCCTCCGACTTTCGGACAGCCCGAGTCCTCAAGGAAGCCGCTCTCTCTAGCTGACAGGGTGCGGCAGCAGGCGCAGGCGAGAATTATGGCTGGCGACACGGCTGGGCGCAACGATGCGTACGCAGACCAAGCCGAGAGGCAGCGATACATCGACGCCGGTACGCCAAACCGTCAGACGGCACTCGGCAAGCAGCAGAACGAAGCCAAACGGTCCAACGTAAAGAGGATGGGTGCCGACCCGTCACGGGCACGCGTCCGCAACGACGACACTACAGCAGCCATGATCCGTGCCATCGAAGGTAGTGGCGCAGAGACCCGCCAGCTCGCCGGTATCACCCGAGAAATTATGGAAGCACGCCGGTCTGGTCGGACGCCGTATGGTGATGCCACTCAGGCACGGGCCAGAGCAATGATGAACTACGGAGGATTCCTGGGGTGAGCATTCTTGGAGGGCTGAACCAGACAAGCCGAGGCGTACAGATTTACGCACCCAACGGCGGCAACCCTCTAGCCCCACCTGCCCCGAGACGCCAGCCGCCTCGACCGGGTGGGCCTATGCCGTCCGCCCGGCAGCTCCTCGCCATGTCCGAAGGACAGAAGAAGCAGAAGGAAGAGGAAGACGACCAGCCCTGGTGGCAGAAGGGTCTAGGTGTTGTCATCGGCAACCGGGGAGTCCAGGCCGCCCTGAAACCTCTCGAAGTTCTCGACTACGGACGTAGAGCCGTCACCCTCGGAGTCGAAGAGTTTGCCGAGAATCTTTCCGGCGCGGTCGGCGGGGCCGACCAGCTCTCGGCACAGACCGACGAGAACGGCAACTTGACTGACACCCGTTCTAACTGGGATAAGCTGAATGATCCGTCGTACGGTGTCGGCCAGCTCTTCGGCGACACCTGGGACGACAGCCTCCCCGGCGGCAAGTCCAACTACTACGCCAACTCTCTCGGCTTCGTCGGTGATGTCATATTAGACCCTCTGACATGGACAACGGGCATCGGTGGCGCTGTCACTAAGGGCGGTTCGTCGCTGAACAAGGCGAACCGTGCAGCAGTGGCAGCGAAAATGTTCGCCAACGACGTGCCGGAGGCGGAGGTCATCAAGTTTCTCCGCAAGGGTGGAGCTGCCGTCGATCAGACAGCACTCGATTCTTTTGGAGGCCAGGCTCCGGCGTTCCGTGTGGGCACAAGAAAAGCCGTCAAGGACGAATCGACAGGGCAGGTCTATCAGGGCAACGTCCGTGTGCCCGTTCTAAGTAAAGTTTCCGAGCTTGCTGCCCGTGGCGGCGGCGAGATCGCAGATCGCTACCGGAACACTCCACTAGGTAGGACGACCAGCAACTGGCGCGCCCCGGAAGAACTCGCCAAGGATTACCGGGTGCTGTTCGAGGGTGAGGGCGGCCGCTCGGTCAGGGAGGCAGCAAGCAACGTTGCCCGAGAGAACTTCGAGCGCATCGCGACTAACTCGTTCGGCACGAAACAGGGACGCCAGTACAAGGCGCTACTCCACAAGGTGCGCCGCCTCTCCGACGAAAACCAGCGGCTCATCACCGACTCCCTCGAAGACCCCAACATTGTTCTGACCGGAGACCTACTCAAGATCCGCAATGACTACGCCGAGGCATACGACCAGATCCTGGTTGACGCCAAAGAGCAGGGTCTCGATCTGGTAAGCCGTAAGGAGTACACGCCTCACATTCTCACCCGTGACGCAGCCAAGTGGATTCGCACCAGCCCTGACAGTGGTGCAGCCGAGGCTCGCCTTCTTGGTGGCATGGCCGCCGACCCGACCAACCCTACGTTGACGTTCAGACTGAACGACAGCTCCGGTGTCACGATGCAACGTAAGTTCCAGGGCGGACAGAAACTCAATGTCAACAACAACGTAATCAAGTTCGACGGCCCTCCCGGTCGCCCGGTGCCGATCAGCGAAGTCAACAGAAAGTTCCGTGAAGCAGGATTGGACTTCGACTACTTCGAGACCAAGGCTGACACCATCCTCGCCAAGTACATCGACATGATCTCCGGCGACGTTGGTAAAGCCAAGTCTTTGATCGACATAGAAGCAGCGGGCTATGCGGGGTCGAAGAAGGCAACCGCAGGCACCAGGGCAGCTCTAGGCTTGGGTGACGAACTTGAAGCTGGGGCTGCTGGCCCCAGACGACCGGCAGCCAGCTCGGTAATCGAGGATACTGTCGGCGGCAGAAATGTCCAGCCCGACGACGTAGGTCGCCTATCTGCCCAGATTGGCGGCGATGTTCAGACTGATCTGCTAGAAGTGGCTCCGTCAACCCGCTTGGAGCCAGTCATAGGCAGTAAATCTGGCGATCAGAAGTTGACAAGGCGCGGCAAGGCCCGAATGGCTGACGGCTGGGTACGCAGCAAGTCGGACGACCCTGACGCCATAGAGCAGGTACTTGAGCACGACGACTTCGTGTGGGACGAGATCGACGAGACAGCCGAGTATAACCGGAACGTCAAGGACAGCCTGAAGGAGCAGCAGAAGGCTAACAAGGTCGAGCGGGCAGCGAACGTTGACCTGGCTACCGAGGCAGCAGGCAAAGCCAAGCAGGCGTTGAAGTCTCCGCTTGATGCCGTGTTCGCCGAGACAAACGTGTCAGCCATCAAGGCACGCAACGCTGCGAAGAAGCAAGCCAACGACGTTGAGCGCGCTATTGATGCTGTCGATGCAGCCAGGTCTGGCGGCGACTCTTACCTGTTGGGGGCTGACGGGACGCTCACGAAGGGCGACACCCCAGCCGCCGCCATGACGGGCGACCGCGCCGCCACGGTCAAGGCGATCGACGATCTCATCGAGGTACGCGACCAAGCATTCCGCAGCCTCGACGCAATGGATGAGTTTCTCGCCCGCAAGTCGGAGAATGCAAGAATCCCTGGAATCGCTCAGGTCCGTCGTGATCTGCTGAAGACACGCCGCGAGGCACAGGACAGGGTAGATGCTCTACGTCAAGACCTGAACTTCCGTCTCATCAGGCAGGGCGACCCAGAGGGTCGCGCCAGAAACCTGGAGAGCAGAATCAACGCCCCGGTCGAGGCCGCCGAAGCTGGAGTCAAGGCGGCAAAAGAAGGCAATCTCTTCGGCGCAAGCGTTCCCGATGCCGTCCCCGCAGTGAAGAAGGCCGAGGCCGACCTCGACTTTGCCCGCAACGCAGTGCGTCAGGCGGACGCCCCGGTCGATGCGGCCGAGACTGCTGTCCGTAAGGCCACGGCAGAGGCGGAGGAAGCTGTCGGCCTGCCAGCGGCGGAGGCTCGGCTGACCGAACTGGAAAACCATGCGCTCCTTAAGCGGCCGTTCACCAACCCTGACGATCCTGGTGCGTCCATCATCGCCATCAAGGACATGCAGGGCAACTACCACCCACGCCGAGACGAATGGAAGAAGGCCAAGCGCCGGGTCAACTACCACAAGGATAAGGTCACGGGACTCAAGGACAAGGTAGAAGCAACGCCCGCCGTCGCCAAAGCAAAGGCAGACCTGGACAAAGCCAAGCGGGTGCGGAACACGCCTGCCTACAAGGCAAAGAAGACTAGGGTAGCGACCCAGGAAGCCAAGGTCGCCAAGGCCAAGGCCAAGCAGGCCGGATTGACAGCCGACAACGCCGCCACGCCAGCAGTGCTGGACGCCCAGTCTGAGCTGGGTAACGCCCAGGTCGTCCGTAAGGCCGCACCAGTGGATGAGTTCGACAACTCACCCAACTTCGGGGCCAGGAGTGCAGGTATTTCCCCGTCCAAGAGTATTCGAGGTGACGACGCTTTCTCTACCGAGCAGCTAAACGAACTCAATGCGTTTATGAGGGCACGCATTGACCCCGGCGCACAGGCGCAGGTGTCACGCCTTAGGAACCAGGCCCGCACCGACAAGGCGCAGGCCGCACGGGCGGAGAAGATTGTGAAGGGGCAGATCGAACCGATCGACGACGAGCTGGTCGGCATCATCAACGACCCGGCGATCAGAGAAGCAGCCACGCAGCGTGGCGCGAAGAAGTACGTAGATGAGGTGGAGGCCAAGCAGGCGGAGCCACGGCGAACCAACAAACAGATCATGGAGGCCGCCGACGAAGAAGCCGACAGGCTCATCGACACGCTCGGGGATGCCGACAACCTGATGAAAGCCCGCACCCTCAGACTCACCCAGGCAATCACCGACAACGCTGCCGCCCAGAAACTGAAGGCCGAAACTCAGGCCGTCGCCAATCAGAACGCCAAGAATCTCCGCCGCCTCAACTACGACGAGATCGACAAGACAGCCAAGGGTGCGGCCGAGACGTTGGAGCTTCAGCGTCACACCGACGACATGCGAAACTTATCAGAGGATGTCGGCCTCAGTTTCGCTGACCAGGCAGCCACCGACGCCCACCTCCTGAACGCTGACGAGATGATTAAGGAAGTAGCCAAAGGTGACGTAACCGACGCCCAGCTGGCAGCCGCACGCAAGCACAAGGACCACGGCCGAGTTGTTGAGATGCAACTCAAAGAGGGCGTGTACGTCATGGCGAAGAACATGGGTGACGACTACATCGTTGCTAAAGCCATGATGGATGCGATGACTCAGAAGATCGTGAAGGCTGCCGACGACAACAGGTTCTGGCGTCTCATCGACTCGCTCACCGGCCTGTTCAAGACGTACGCAACACTGACCCCCGGCTTCCATGTCCGAAACGCCCTGTCGGCTGCGTTCGTGAACGCCTCCGAGGGCGTGCCGATGGGTACCCAGCTGGAGGGCGTGCGTCTGATGCGTGCGTTCCGCCGGTCGAAGGACCCGGCCGCATGGATGAAGGGGCAGCCCAAAGAAATCCAAGAGGCATTCGATGCAGCGTTCGGTTCGAGCATCGGCGGACAGTTCAACGAGGCAGGCGTCGGTACCCGAGGGTCAGCATTCTTCAAGATGTCGGAGCGGGCCTACTCGAACTGGGCCACCAAGCTCAGTCGTCGAGCAGGTGAAAGCGTCGAAGGTTCCGTCCGACTCCCGCTCGCACTCGACACGATCCGCAACGGCGGGGACGTACCGGAAGCACTCATGCGCGTCACCCGAGCACACTTCGACTACTCGCAGACATCAGCGATGGACAAGAAGATGAAGCGCCTCATCCCGTTCTGGACATTCATGTCACGCAACCTGCCATTGCAGCTCACCCAGATGTACTCGAAGCCACGCACCTACGCCAAGTACAACAGCCTGATCCGCAACTTCCAGGGCGAAGATCCTGAGGGCACACCCGAATACTTCAGCTCGATTGGCGCATGGCGATTCCAGGACAACGAGGTCGGCGGAAACCCGCTGTTCGCTCAGCTCGACTTCGCCCACACCAGGCTGGAAGAGGATATCGCCAACCTCGAAGCAGTGGCGTCAGGTGACTGGGGCAAGGCGATGTCGCAGTTCAGCCCGCTAGTCACTGCACCCATCGAGTACGCCACCGAGAAGAACCTGTACACGGGTCAAGATTACGGCGAACCCGACGACTTCCGTGAGATCGGCGGAATCGAGCAGTTACTGGGCGTGGGGCTGATGGCGGGGATCACGGGCAATAGAAGAGAATCGCCGGGAGGGAAGACAGCGGTTAGCGAAAACTTCCTGAACGCCATCCGTTCGGTCAACCCCGTATACGACCGAGGGCTACGTCTGTCGCCAGGCAACGGCAACGAACGTTGGATGGAGCAGATTGCACGATTCCTGGGTGCCCCCGCAAGGACGCTCTCGGAGGGCCAGCAGGAATCGACGATGCGGTCACAGTATTATGACGACCTCGACAAGCAGCGGGAGTCGCAATACCTCGCCGCCCTAGACAACTAGGATTGGAACTATGATTACAAAGCCATCCATCAACACTGAACCAGTACGGTTTGCAACCGCTTTGACGGCCGCGATTATCGCGACGATCAACGTACTCGGCCTCATTTTCAATTGGTCAACCGATCTTATTGCCGGGCAAAACATTGCTGCATCGGCGTGGGTCGGATTGCTTGGCGTCTGGCTTCGGTCCAGAGTGACGCCAACTGCCTCAATTCCACCGCCTGAGTTCGCATGAGCCTGTACTACCCGAGGGCGCACTGGCAGAACCCGTCGCAGCCTGTTACCGGGCCGGGACCAAAAGGTGTTCGAGGTACATGGGTTGTTCACTATCCAGGCGGCGGTGGTGCGCCGCCGTTGACTGATGCTGAGATGTGTACGTCGCTGCGGGCGATGCAAAACGATTACGTCACCAATAGGGGCTACTCGCTCGGCTACTCGTTTGTTGTCAGCCAGTCCGGTCTTGCTTACGAAGCCAGAGGCTTCACCTACAACAACGCCGCCAACAAGGGCGACAAGATGAAGCCGGGGATCTCGAACTTCAACGCCGTGTCGATGTCGATCCAGGTTGCCGTGTCCGGCCAGGACGCTGCTTCGCCGGCCGCAGTCGCCAAAGTCAACGCCATCATTGCTCTTGAGCCTTCTTGGGATGTCGTCATTCACGGCGATGTCGATTACACCGCGTGCTGCGGTGAAGGCATGACAGAACAAGTGCGATCCGGTATCATCGGCCAGCACCCGACACCAATCCCACCGCCAATCGAAAGCGACACCGAGATGCCTAACAACCTGATCCTCTGGAAAGTCAAAGGGACATCAAACGTCTTTGCCGTTTCCCTCGGCGTCGGAGCTACGCACCTATCAGAAGTGACCTATCCGCTTCTCGTTGCACGTCTTGCAGCGGCGGGCATGTCTACCGACATTATTGAGTCAATCCATGACCAGGAGATCAAGAGCGTCCTGTTTAATGCAGGAATAGATCTTGCGGATCTAGTGCCACTGTGACCGCCATATAATCGTGTGGTGGAGACCAACAGATGAGTGAGCTAGATGAAGCACTCATCTATTTGGTTGGCGTTTTAGTGGTTGCGCTTGCTAGTGCGCTTACGTATGTCGTGAAGCAGCGCCACGGGTCGGAAGATTCTGGGATGGCGTCATTGCAGGCTGTTGTCAACCGGATGGAAGCCGATGTCGAGAAACTTGTGCAGGCCGAAGCCGAATATCAGGCGAAAGGTTGGACAACGCTGCCACCAGATTTGGGTTCTTCGTCTGCGTTGACTGCTGTGATACGGGATCTTCAACACGACGTGTCTGAAATCAAACGAACGTTGATGTTGCAAAGCTGGTCTGACAAATTTCCGTAGACCGAGGGGAGACGGCCTACCAAGGCCATCTCGTTTCCCGCTCTGGGCAGCAACCCCCAAAAGCGCCCTCGATTTGTCACTAGTCTTCGCTTGGTTGGCTGACCCAGCGAACTGTGCCGTCAGCCATGAACAGCATGAGCAGGGGAGGACTGTCGTCGCTCCCGGTTCCCTGAATCTCGATCATACCGGCCACGGCCAGGGCGAGCGTCGGTGACAGCCCCGGCTCGATGTCAACGTCGTCGATGGTTGGTGGAAGTGTTTCGGTCTGCATCTTGTCCATTGTAGTTGATCCTGTTTCAATCATGCTCCGAAGAGAAACGCCCTGATTTCGATGTCTTCATCAGTGCCAGTAACTCGCACATTCAGGTTGTCAAGCCCATAACCCCACATGACTTCAAGTGCGGGACGCGGACTGGCCTGCCAGAAGCCGTCCCGTTGCGCTAGTACCGTGATGGTGGAGGTGTCGTACACACTGTTCTTCAGGCAAACCCACGCCCCAGAAGGGCCATCGTTGCCAGCAACCTGCACAAGTAGAAGCAAGTTGCCTTGGTAGCCCACTTCGTCCAACGCCTGATACCACACGTCTACGGTGGCGGAAATAGAATTATGTAAAAGCCATGAGGTTTTTACGGATGCGAGTTCGAGTGCTTCAATCCGGCGATCCACATTGAACAGGGCGCGACGTGTGGCCTCATCAACGCCGGACTCGAAGCCGCTGCGGCCGGGAAAGTTCGTCATAGAGGCAGTCTAGACCTGTATCTGGGCAGCAAAAAGCCCCCGCCCATAGGGCGGGGGCTTTTAAGTCGCAGGATCATCGAAGCCTTTTCAAGCTCACGTAACCTTGATCTCGCATTTCTGCTTCTACTTCGTCTACCGTGGTGAATCTCCCTTCCAGTCGGACAATGTTCATCATTCGCTTGACAGGCTGGACGTATACCCCACCAGCGGTGGTTAGGGTCACCAGAAAATCAGTCTCAACTTTGCGTCCATTCCACTCAGTGCGCGCATGGCGCGCGTTCCACGCCGCCCCGCCTAGCGAGATGTTACTCATCGTTGTCTCCTTGGATTGTTGCGAAACTGCATTGAGCAATGCGATCGGGGCCGCCCATCCGAAGATGAGCGGCCCCGATCGCTGGGTAGTAGGTAAAAGGGCTTTACCTACTACTCCTTATTGAGTATTGGTGGAGCGTGCTCGTCGGACTGCAAAACCACGACGGCACGTACAGCCTGAGGGGACATCGCCTCCTCGCCGACACCCTTCAACTTGTACCCGTCCCGATACTCGTACGACGGTCGCCCGATGATAAACCCATACTTAGGGTCAACATCCATACGTTTAACAGTAAGGCAGAATTCGCACTGGTAGGCGAGAGGCAGAGCCTTGTTCGACGGCTCCCAATCCGGCTTTGCCC
>TARA_R110002126_G_scaffold44875_6_pt1 | contig 26339 bp, 27 predicted proteins | sample TARA_R110002126 | Tara Oceans TARA_R110002126 (sample SAMEA4397536) | marine metagenome | biome: Polar Biome; feature: [DCM] deep chlorophyll maximum layer (ENVO:01000326); material: water (ENVO:00002006), including particulate matter (ENVO:01000060) such as... | depth 30 m | reverse complement strand
TACGGGCAATTCGGAAATCGTGCTCGACCGCAAGGTGGCCGACAAGCGCGTCTTCCCGGCGATCGACATTCTCAAATCCGGCACCCGGAAAGAGGAGCTTCTGGTCGACAAGTCTCAGCTCCAGAAGATGTATGTCCTGCGCCGCATCCTCAATCCGATGGGTGCCCAGGACGCGATCGAATTCCTGCTCGAGAAACTGCGTCAAACCAAAACCAATGACGAATTCTTCGATTCAATGAATACCTGACCCTGTCATCAACTGACAAAAAGCCCGCCAGATGGTTGTTCTGGCGGGTTTTTTTGTGTCTGTATCCGAGCCGGGCACACCCAGGTGTCTGGCGCGCGGCTGTTTCGGAGCGGATCGCGGATCACAGCGATACGAAACTTTGGGCTGGGCTTGGTGCCTGATTGGCGCTTGGATCCGGTCTGAGTTTTCTGGAGGATTGTCCTGTGTCGCGCAAACCCGATTTGACGCTTTTTCATGCCCCGCAAACCCGGTCCATCCGTGTGCGTTGGCTGCTGGAAGAGATGCAGCTGCCCTATCATTTGCAAACCGTGCAATTTGCGACACGTCCGGCCGGGGATGAGACCTATGGGCTGATCCACCCCTTGCGGAAGGTTCCGGCGCTGCAGGACGGTGATGAGGTCGTGCTCGATTCCATCGCGATCATGCAATATCTGCTGGGGTGCTATGGCCCGAGTGCGTGCGAGATCAGGCCGGATGAAGCGGATTATGGCCGCTATCTGCACTGGCTGAATTTTGGCGAGAGCGGGATGACCATGGCGGTCTCGCTCCTGCTGGCTCACACCCAGCTTTTGCCTGAGGGCAAGCGGGATCCAAACCTGGCGGCCTGGGCGCGGCATGAAACGGGGAAATTGCTCGGCTTTGCCTCTGAACACGGTATTGCGGATCGAGAATTCATTGCCGGAGATCGCTTTACGGCGGCCGATATCTCAATGATCTATATGTTCTATCTTCTCAAATTGATCCGTGAATTCGGGGACGCGCCGGACAATCTGAAAGCCTATTTTGATCGTATGACGGCGCGTGAAAGCTGGGCGATCGCGAGTTCGAGGGACTAGCGCTTCCGGTTTCGCGCCCGGCTTGCTCAATCCAGATGACGGTGGAGAAAGTCCAGCGTGCGTTGATTGGCGAGCCCTGCGCTTTCAGCAGCGTAATGTTTTCCGTCGGGACGTGCGAAGGCGTGTTCCTTGCCTGGATAATCATGCAGGGTGATGAGCGGATTTGAACCGAGGCCCTCATGCAGACGGGTCTGGGCTGCTGGCGGGACGAATTGATCGGCGCCGGCAATGTGTAGCATCAGGGGCGCGCTGAGCCCGGCCGCTTCGGCAAGCCTGTCCTCGATACTGACGCCGTAATAGCCGACGCTGGCATCGCTGTCCGTGTGGCAGGCGGTTCGGTAGGCCAGCAGTCCGCCGAGACAATAGCCAAGTGCGCCGGCCTTGCCGGTACAGGCGTCGAGGCTGCGCAATGCGGACAGGCTGGTGCGTATATCCTGCAATCCGGTGTCCTGGTTGAAGAGGCCGAATAATTCGAAAGCGCGGTTGAGTTCGGCTTCGGTCTTGTCGGTGATCTGGATTCCGGGCTCAATTCTCCAGAACAAGTCCGGGCACAGGGCTGTGAAGCCCTCCGCCGCGAGCCAGTCCGAAATGGCCCGCATGGAGGCGTTGACGCCGAAAATTTCCTGCAGGACGAGGACGCCGGGGCCGCTGCCTGAAGCAGGTACAGCGAGATAGGCCGAGAAATTGCCATCGTCAGATTCGATCTCTATGTCCTGGCCACTCATGGCGTGCCTCCATTTCATGCGATAAGCTGAGTAGAATATTTTGGGAGATCATGATGAAGGTCAATGTTGAAATTGATTGCACGCCGGCCGAGGCGCGGGCCTTTCTCGGCCTGCCGGATGTGACGGCGCTCAATGAACGCTTTTCTGAAGAGATGATTCGCCGGATGGAGGCGAATATGGGCTCGCTTGAGCCCGATGCCCTGATGCGGCAGTGGACCACCTATGGCGGACAGATGAGCGATACTTTCATGAATCTGATGCGCCAAGCGGCCGTGACACCAGCCACTGGGAACAAGAAATAGTCACGTGAAAACAACTATCTATGCCCTCGCTACCCCACCTGGACGGTCCGGGGTTGCCGTCGTGCGGCTTTCCGGGCCCCGATCCGGGGATATCCTGACCGCTCTGGCGCGCGGACCGCTTCCCGCGCCGCGTCAGGCGAGCCTGCGTTATTTGCGGGCGCCGGATGGGGACGTGTTTGACCAGGCGCTTGTGCTCTGGTTTCCCGGCCCCGCCAGTTTTACCGGTGAGGATTGCGTCGAGCTTCATCTGCATGGCGGAGCCGCTGTCATCGATGGTGCTATCGGGGCGATTGAAGCGGCCGGGGGTGTGCTGGCGCAAGCCGGTGAGTTTACCCGGCGCGCCTTTGAAAATGACAAGCTCGATCTGACGGAAGCCGAAGGCCTGGCAGACCTGATCGAGGCCGAGACCGAGGGGCAGCGCAAACAGGCGCTGGCGCAGATGTCGGGCTCGTTGAAGCTGCTCTATGAGGGCTGGCGCGAGGCCTTGATTGCGGTGCTCGCCTCGATTGAGGGCGAGATTGATTTTCCCGATGAAGCGGATGTGCCCGACGCCTTGTCGCATCGCGCCTATGAGCCGGTTTCGGCTTTGCTCAGCTCGATCGAGACGCATCTGGCTGACGGCCGACGCGGCGAGCGCGTGCGAAACGGGTTTTCGATTGCCTTGATTGGTGCGCCCAATGCCGGCAAGTCGAGCCTGCTCAACCGGCTGGCCGGCCGGGACGCAGCGATTGTGACCGATATCCCCGGTACGACGCGCGATATTGTCGAAGTGCGGCTGACCATGGCGGGTTTTCCGGTGGTGATCAGCGATACCGCCGGGCTCCGCGAAGCCGTTGATGCCATTGAGGCGGAGGGTGTGCGCCGGGCGCTCGACCGGGCGGAGCATGCGGATCTGCGGATTGGTGTCGCCGACGCCCGGTCCCAGGCTGAATTGCTCGATTTGAAAGGCCGTCTGCTGGATGGGGATTTGCTGGTTCTGAACAAGCGCGATCTCGTGCCGGATCTGAAGGGCGGGTCGGGGTTCCGGGTCAGCGCCAGCACTGGCGCCGGTATTGATGCCCTGGAAGCGCGCATCGAAGCGATCGTTCGCGAACGTCTGGGCGCGCGCGAACTGCCGGCGCTCAGCCGCGCTCGCCATCGCCAGGCGGTGGAAGCGGCTCAGAACGCCCTGATCCGTTGCCGGGAGCGGCTCGCCGATGCCCCGGAATTGGCGGGTGAGGATGCCCGACTTGCGGTGCGAGCCCTGGGGTCGCTGACTGGCCGGGTCGATGTCGAGGATATTCTCGACCGGGTTTTCAGCCAGTTTTGTATCGGGAAATAGGGTTTAGCGAGTCTGTTTCACGTGAAACACTGGGCGCTGCGGCTCGACTCCGGGCGTTGGCAGCCCTATGTAGCGGGCTTCGCGGCAAATTGATCCGCGGCCGGAAGAGTGATCATGAAATCCTGGGACGTCATAATTATCGGCGGCGGCCATGCCGGTTGCGAAGCGGCTTCAGCGTCGGCACGGCTTGGCGCGCGCACGCTGCTGCTGACGCACAAGCTTGAGACCATTGGTGAGATGTCCTGCAACCCCGCGATCGGCGGTCTGGGCAAAGGACATCTGGTCCGGGAAATCGATGCGCTTGACGGGGTTATGGGCCTGGTCGCTGACGCGTCGGGGATCCAGTTCCGCCTCCTCAACCGGTCCAAGGGGCCGGCCGTGCGCGGGCCGCGTACCCAATCTGATCGCAAACTCTATCGCCAGGCCATGCAGGCCGTGCTCAACGAGACACCCAATCTCGAAATCCTCGCCGCACCGGTGGAGGATCTCATCCTGGAAGGCGGTCGCTGCGTTGGAGTGATTGATGCTGCGGGACAGGCCTATCGGGCGGCCAGTGTGGTCTTGACCACCGGGACGTTTCTGCGTGGCATGATCCATCGCGGTCAGGAGCGTATTCCGGCTGGCCGGGTTGACGAGAAGCCTTCTATCGGGCTGGCGGACACGCTCTATGGTCTCGGCTTGCGGATGGGCCGGTTGAAGACCGGGACGCCGGCGCGTTTGCGCAAATCCTCCATTGCCTGGAATGATCTGGACCAACAGGTGGCCGACGAAATACCGGTACCGTTTTCCTTCCTGACGGACCGCATCACGGTGCCCCAGATCAGTTGCGCCATCACCCATACGACCGAGGCGACGCACCGCGTGATCGCGGACAATCTTCAGCATTCGGCCGTCTATAGCGGTTCGATCGCAGGGCGGGGGCCGCGCTATTGCCCCTCGATCGAGGATAAGGTCGTGCGTTTCGCTGATCGGTCCGAACACCAGATTTTCCTCGAGCCTGAAGGTCTCGACGATGACACCGTCTACCCAAACGGGATATCGACCTCGATGCCGGATGCGGTTCAGGACGCGTTCCTGCGGACCATTCCCGGCCTCGAACAGGTAGAGGTCAAGCGGTACGGGTATGCGATCGAGTATGATTATGTCGATCCACGCGAGCTCGATACCACGCTTCAGGTCCGTGCGGTCGCCGGTCTTTGGCTGGCCGGGCAGATCAATGGCACGACCGGCTATGAGGAAGCGGCGGCGCAAGGTCTTGTCGCCGGCTTCAATGCCGCCCTGTCAGCGGCGGGCAGCGCACCTTTCATTCTCAGCCGCTCCGAGGCCTATATCGGGGTGATGATCGATGATCTGGTGACGCGCGGTGTGAGCGAGCCCTATCGCATGTTCACCTCGCGGGCCGAGTACCGGCTCATCCTGCGCGCTGATAATGCCGACCAGCGGCTGACACCGAGGGCGATTGAACTCGGCGCCGTGTCAGCGACGCGGCGCGATATGTTCCACGTGAAACAGGAAAAACTGACCCGTGCCCGGCAGCGGGTCGCCGAGCTCGATATTACACCCCCGGAAGCCCAACGGCATGGCCTGACGGTGAATTCCGATGGCCGCCGGCGCACGGTCGCTGACTTGCTGGCCTACCCGGCCATTGCCTGGGCTGATGTCCGGGCGATCTGGCCGGAACTGTCCGAGTTTGACGGGCAGGTCGCGGAGCAGATGGAAATCGACGCCGTCTATGCCGGCTATATCGATCGCCAGCAGGCCGATATTCTCGCCTTCCGGCGCGATGAAGCCGTTAGAATACCTGCAGATCTGGACTATGCCAGCGTCGGCGGATTGTCGAATGAGGCGCGCGAACGATTGATCGCCTCCAAGCCGGACACATTGGGCCAGGCCGCGCGCCTTGAGGGCGTGACGCCCGGGGCTTTGACGGCGGTGCTGGCGCATGTGAAACGCCAGAAGAGAGAGGCAAGCTGATTGACCCGGGACGAATTTGAAGCGGCCACCGGTGTTTCACGTGAAACAGCGCTGGGTTTTGATCGGTGGCGCGAGCTCCTCGTGGACGCCAATGCCCACACCAATCTGGTCGGCCGGTCGACGCTGGACGATTTCTGGGAGCGGCACGCCCTCGATAGTCTCCAGCTGATGCAGCTCATCCCGTCCGGGACGCGCCGCATCGCCGATCTGGGAGCCGGTGCGGGCTTTCCGGGGCTGGCCCTGGCCCTGGCCTGTCGTGATCGCGGGCTCCAGACCCGCATCGTCATGATCGATTCCGTGGCCAAGAAGACCGCATTTCTCAATCGCGTGATTGGCGAACTGGGCGTGGCAGCCGAGGCGCGAGCGATTCGGGTCGAGGCGATGGACCCGTCCGAGGGCTTTGAAATCGTCACGGCCCGCGCATTTGCGCCCTTGAATAAATTATTGGGTTTCGCCGCCCCGTTGTTGAAAAGCGGGACTGTCGGCCTGTTTTTCAAGGGTCGGCACTACCGTGACGAATTGACCGAGGCCCATAAACACTGGACATTCGAAACCGAAGTCATACCCAGTCAGACCGGTGATGGTGTGATCCTGCGTATCAGTGAGGTACAGCGTGTCCGATGATCTTCCGCGCCAGCGTGCGCCCCGTGTGATCGCTATCGCCAATCAGAAAGGCGGGGTCGGCAAGACCACAACCGCCATCAATCTGGGCACCGCACTGGCGGCGGTGAAGCAGAACGTTCTCATCATTGATCTCGACCCCCAGGGTAATGCGTCGACCGGACTCGGCGTCCCGCCGGCGCGGCGGACAACGACATCCTTTGATGTTCTGGTCGGCAATATCCCACTACGCGAGGCCCTGGTGCCGACGCTGGTACCGGGCCTGTCCATTCTTCCATCCGACGTGCTCCTGTCAGGCGCCGAGCTTGAACTGGCGACCGATCAGGGTCGGTCCTACCGTCTCAAGCGCGCCGTGGACCAGTATTTTCAAGCCCTGCAACATGAATCAGACGGTTTCGATTATATCCTGATCGACTGCCCGCCATCACTCAACGTCCTGACAGTCAATGCCATGACGGCGGCCGATTCCATTCTCGTGCCGCTCCAGTGCGAATTCTTCGCCCTTGAAGGGCTGACCCAGCTCATTCGCACGGTTGAACGCGTCCGTGGACATTTGAATGCGAAGCTGGAGATCCAGGGCATCGTGCTGACCATGTATGATTCCCGCAATAATCTCTCCGCCGAAGTTGCGGCCGATGTGCGCGGTCATTTTGGCGATACGGTCTACAAGACGGTGATACCGCGCAATGTGCGCGTCTCCGAAGCGCCATCCGTCGGCAAGCCTGTTCTGCTGTATGACCTCGCCTGCACAGGGTCCCAGGCCTATCTCGGCCTGGCCCGCGAAATTGTCCGTCAGGAACGTAGCCGTAGCCGGCTGAAACAGGGTGAAGTGGCATGACCGGAACTGACAAGAATCGCCGCCTCGGCCGCGGACTCTCGGCTCTCCTCGGTGAAACCGAGGGCGAATCCTTTGAAACCGCGCCGTCCGAGGGTAGCCCGACACCTGCTTCAAGGGACGGTGTCCGGATGTTGGCGATCGAACTGATCCGCCCGAATCCCGACCAGCCTCGCAAGGCCATGGCAGAGGCCGAACTGGAAGCGCTCGCAGCCTCGATCGCCGAAAAGGGTATCGTCCAGCCAATCCTGGTTCGTCCAGCCAAAGGGCAGGGCGAGGCTTATGAAATTGTCGCGGGCGAGCGCCGCTGGCGGGCGGCACAACGGGCACGTCTGCATGAAGTGCCTGCCCTTGTTCGCCACCTCTCCGACCAGGAGACGCTGGAAATCGGCATTGTCGAGAATGTCCAGCGGGCTGATCTCAATCCGGTTGAAGAAGCCCAGGCCTATCGCCAGCTGATTGATCGTTACGGCCACACACAGGAAGACATAGCGCGCGCCGTGTCCAAGAGCCGTAGCCATATTGCCAATATGGTGCGCCTGCTTTCCCTGCCTGCCATCGTCCTGACATACTTGGCCGAGGGCCAGATTTCCGCCGGACATGCCCGCGCAATTGCGACGGCGCCCGATCCAGCAAGTCTTGCCCAACTCATTGTTGATAAGGGTCTTTCTGTTCGTGACGCTGAAGCTCTCGCACGCCAGGCCCTGGACCGGCCGGCCCCGTCCCGCCGCCAATCTCCTGCCAAGGGTGAGGCTGACAAGGATGCTGACACGCGTTCGCTCGAGGCCGATATCTCGGCCCGTCTCGGACTGGATGTTGATATCCGGCATGGCAGTAATGGCGGCGAGGTTCGCGTCCGGTATACGACGCTGGAGCAGCTCGATGATGTCTGCCGGCGGCTCAGCTCAGCCGAACACTAAAAGCCCGTCAGGCCCGCATACGCGCGGCCCCGCGTGCCAGACGCAGTAGAAGGTCACCGACCAGGGTATCAGCCGGACTGGCGGACCGCTTGACGGCTCGCTCGGCATCAAAGGCCAATTGGCGGGCCGCATCGAGCCTGCGCCCCCGCCAGATCTGCATCTGACCGCGAAATTGTGCGGCCTGCGGGCCGTAACGTGGTGCACCACTGCGGGCCATGGCCGTTTCATCCCCGCCTGCAGCGGCAACCGAGCCGAGCTGGTCCAGGCGGCGCTGAAGGGCTCGCAAGACGCCCACAGCACTGGCGCCGCCGCCCAGGGCGCGGACATAGGCGCTGTCTGCCACCGACATTGAGCCATCCAGCACAGGACCGATAATCGCGTCGAGCGCGGCATCGCCCTGGTCCGCAGCGATCATTTCGACATCAATGAGCTCCACACGATCATCGCCTGGCGCCCGCTGGCTTTTCAGGCCTTTGAAAAGAATAAGTTTTTCAATCTCTCCCCGCGCGAAGGCCCGATCGCCTTCCAGCCGTGGCAGCCAGGCTGATCGAGCGTCGGACGTGAGGCTCAGGCCCTCTTCGGCGAGCATTTTGGTGGCAATATCCGCCAGTGATTGCGCTGAGTCGGCATAGCAGGCGATAGCCATCGCCGACCTGGCTGGCTCAAACAGTTTGCGCAGCTTCCCGCGGGGGGTGAGATCGCCGGATTCGACCACCAGACACGCTTCTGCCTGGGCCTGACCCTTTTCGAGCGCCGCCACGAGCTCCAGGATGGGGCCGCTGCCAGTCTCGCCGGACAAACGCACGCGCACCAGCCGCGCGCCACCGGTCAGCGACATCGCCGCCATCGCGTCTGACAGGCTGGCGGGATCGGATTTCAGGTCTTCTTCGGTCAGCTGGGTGACCGCGAACGGGTCATTCGGGTCGGGAACCAGCGCTTTGGCCAGGGCATTGGCGCGCTCATGGACCAGGCCGCGGTCGGGTCCGAAGACAAGATAGGCCTTGATTGCAGGGTCGGGACGCGCGATGCGCGCATCGGCATCGCGTGGCGATGTTTTTACCACGCCTGCCCGTCCTGCATCGCCCGCGCCAGTTGCGTGATGATGCGATCAGCCGCGATATTGATGGCGCGATCCTCGGCATCTGCCTCTGAAGCCAGAGCTCCATAGACGCCGGCGGGCACATCATAGGACGCATCGCTCCGCGCGACGCCGGTCATGACGGGATCAATCGTTCCGTCTTGATATAGCTGCCAATTGACGGTGATGCGCAGGGCGTAGCGGCTGGCAATGGCGTCGGCACCGACGCCAAACGGGGTTGATGTCACACTCGTCGTGGCGCGGATGGTGTAGGGTCCGGACGCTGATCGGGCGCCCATGCCGTCCAGCAGCGCTTCCTGCAGACGGAAGTCGACCCGCTCGCGCCCGGTTTCGACACGAATATCGGCCAGCTCGCTGGAAACCCCGTTGGTGCCATACATGGGCGTGAAACCGCAGGCCGACAGCCCGGCAGAGGCGATCAGGAGCAGAGCGGAGAGTGCGAGACGCAAAGGGCGCATTTGATTTTATCCTGCGACGATATTCACGATGCGACCGGGAACCACGATCACCTTGCGTATCGTAAGCCCTTCGAGCGAACGCGCCACCCCTTCTTCGGAAATGGCCAATTGTTTGACGCTTTCCTGATCCAGATCCTTGGGAACCGAGATCTCGCCACGCCGTTTGCCATTCACCTGGACAGGCAGAACCAGATCAGTCTCGACCAGCACGCCGAGATCAACCTCCGGCCATGGAGCATCAATCACCAGGCCTTCACCGCCCAGTCTGTGCCAGCATTCTTCAGCCAGATGTGGAATGAAGGGCGAAATCAGCCGGGCCAGTATGCCGAGCGTTTCCGCTCTGGCCTCAATCATGCCGGCACCACCGTCCTCAGCCTTGCGCAAGGCGTTCACAAGGTCATGGATCTGTGCGACGGCCGAGTTGAAGCGGAAGCCTTCAATCGCCTCGGTGACGCCTTTCAGCGTCTTGTGGGCCATTTTGCGCAGCACCAGGGCGTCGCCCTCGACATTGGTCGCGACACTCAGTGGTCCTGGCGCGTCCTCGGGCAATGAAATCACGACGGTCCACAGGCGCTGGATAAACCGCCAGACGCCTTCCACACCGCTATCGGTATATTCGACATCGCGTTCCGGCGGCGAATCCGAAAGGACAAACCAACGCGCCGCATCCGCCCCGAAATCCTCAACGAAAGCGTCCAGATCGACGACGTTCTTTTTGGATTTCGACATTTTCTCAATGCCGCCAATGGTGACGGGTTTGCCAGTCGCGATTTCCACCGCACCATCATGCTTGCGGTCGACCTCTTCGGGCGACAGCCAGCGGCCATCGCCGGATTTGAACGTCTCGTGCGTGACCATGCCCTGCGTGAACAGGCCGGCGAATGGTTCGCCGCTCGCCATGTTCAGCAGATCGGTATCATTCAGCGCCCGGGTGAAGAAGCGCGCATAGAGCAAGTGCAGGATGGCGTGTTCAATACCGCCAACATACTGGTCGACGGGCAGCCAGTGTTCAGCCTCGGCGGCATCAAACGGCTTGTCTTCCGACCAGGGCGAGGTGAAGCGCAGAAAATACCAGGATGAACACACGAAGGTGTCGAGCGTGTCGGTCTCGCGGCGCGCCGGCTTGCCGCAGGACGGGCAATCGGTGTGTTTCCATGTCGGATGGCGCTCGAGCGGATTGCTGGGCTGGTCGAAGGTGACGTCTTCCGGCAGGACAACGGGTAATTGGTCAGAGGGTACCGGCACGACACCGCAAGTGTTGCAATGGATGATCGGTATGGGGCAGCCCCAATAGCGCTGCCGCGAAACCAGCCAGTCGCGCAAACGGTAACTCGTTGAACCCTCGCCAAGTTTCAGCGATTCCAGCTCAGCAATCGCGCGCTGCAGTGCCGTATCGGTGTCCAGACCATCCAGGAAGCGCGAATTGATGATTGTCCCCGGCCCGGTATAGGCCTCGTCCTCAACCTTATAGTTCGCAGCGTCCTCGCCTGCTGGCAGCACGACCGGATTGACGGCAAGTTCGTATTTGCGGGCGAAATCGAGATCGCGCTGATCCCCTGCCGGAGACCCGAATATCGCACCAGTCCCGTAGGATGACAGCACGAAATTGGCCGACCAGACCGGCAATTCCCAATTTGGATCAAAGGGGTGGCGTACAGTAATGCCCAGATCAACACCGCGTTTTGGCGCCTTCTCTATATCTTCGGCGGTTGTGCCCATCCGGGCGCATTCGCGCATGAAGACATCGACCTCCGGATTGTCCTCGGCAATCTTGCGCACGATAGGATGGTCAGGGGCCAGAGCCAGGAAGCTGGCGCCGAACAGGGTATCCGGTCGGGTGGTGAAGACATCGATCGTTGCCCCGAACTCATCGGCGATTTCAGTCTCGGTCAGCGGGAAGCGGACGGTCGCACCGCGGGAGCGCCCGATCCAGTTGGCCTGCATGACGCGGACTTTTTCCGGCCAGCGGTCGAGCGTCTCCAGCGCATCGGTCAACTCGTCGGCATAGGATGTGATCTTGAAGAACCACTGATCCAGTTCCCGCTGTACCACCAGGGCACCGGAGCGCCAGCCACGGCCGTCTATGACCTGCTCATTGGCAAGCACGGTCTGGTCAACTGGATCCCAGTTGACCTTGGCCGTCTTGCGGTAGACCAGTTCTTTTTCGAAGAATTTCAGAAAGATGGCTTGCTGGTGCTTGTAATATGACGGATCGCAGGTCGCGAATTCCCGGCTCCAGTCCAGAGCCAGGCCGAGGCGCTGCAGCTGACCGCGCATCACGTCGATATTGGCGTGAGTCCATTTTCCAGGATGCACACCGCGGTCGCGGGCCGCATTCTCGGCGGGCAGGCCGAATGCGTCCCAGCCCATAGGGTGCAGGACATCGAAGCCACGGGCGCGCTTATAGCGGGCGATGACGTCGCCCATCGTGTAATTGCGCGAATGGCCAACATGGATGCGTCCCGATGGATAGGGAAACATCTCAAGGACATAGTATTTGGGCTTACCGTTTTGAGCCTTCGGCCCGCCCGCCCGGAAGGAGTCACGCTCCGCCCAAGCCGCCTGCCATTTTGGCTCGGCTTCACGTGGATTGTATCGGCTCATAGGCTTGGCTCGCAGCGTTTGACCGCGTACCCGGTGCCCTAATCTTCCAGTCGCGCGATGCGCAGCTGGCGAGCTCGGGTCAGGATAGCGTTTTCGATTTCGTAGGCGGTTTGCGGGTTGGTCTCTGCATCAATCCAGCCACCGGTCTCTTCGCGAACCTGGCGGAACACATTGACCGCAAGCGCGTCGGCACGCAGGCGCGTATCGAGGATATAGACCGTCAGCTTGAAACGCTCAGTGGTCATCTGCGGATTGGCATACCAGTCCGTGATGATGACGCCGCCGAACGGGTCGACCTCGGAGAGCGGCATGAAGCTGATCGTGTCCAGGCTGGCGCGCCACAAATACCCATTGACGCCAATACCTTCCGGTTCAACCGGACGGTTGCTGCGAAGCGGGTTCGGCAAGCTCGGCAGCTGGAAGCCGGATGAGCGCTGATCCGTTTGAGCGCTGGCGCTGGAATTGCCCTGGGTTGAACAGGCAGGGAGAAACAGGAGGGCGGCAAGCAGGGCCGCACCGAGAATCCGACTGTCGGACATGTGCCGTAACTCCTTCAATGCAAGACGGCGAAAACACTCCCAACACACTCGAATCTTGCAAGCTCAGGCGTATCGGGAAGGTGTGTATAACACGCGATTTGTGTCACGCCAGCGCTGAAAGGCACCCGAATGAGCGTGGCATGTGTGCAACATGTGACCAGGAACCCATTGTTCAAGGGTTTGTGGCGCTTGACCGGAGGCGGTCTCTCGCATCCATTAACGGCGCGACGTCCGGGGGGACGGGGCCGAACGGCGGGACCGCGAGGTATGAAACGGACTTCCAGCGCGATCATTGTCGCCGCTCTGTCCGGAGCACTCGCGGGCCCGCCGGCTTTCTCTCAATCGATCTTGAATCCGACTGATGGTGAGCAGGCCGAGGTCCGGATTGATATCGGGGCTGTCTGGCTTGCCGGCAATGATGCCGCCCCTTCCGGCGAATTTCTCTACGACATTGATGCTGAACTTGCCTTTGAATCCTTTACGGATTCCGGCCGCCGCTGGGGTTTTGTCCTGGGTGGCCGTGTCGAGCAGGATTCCGGACGGCGAGGCTGGGGCGGGCGGGTCGGTCATTGCCCGGCCGGGTCTGCTGATTGCGCGTCGGCCCTGGTCGAGGGCTCGGGACGGGCTGTCCGTGCTGGCGTTTCCGGTTTTCAGTCTGGCGTGAGTGAGTCCGGGGACGGGGTACGGCTTGCCCTGCAATCCGGCTATGGGTTCCTTGATATTGGCTGGGGCGAAGTTCGCGTTGGCTATGGCGCGGGCGCGGCCGACCTTGATCCGGAGCGCGGACCGTCGGCCTTTCGTCTGAGCCGGGCTGATGGCGGCCGGGTCGATCTGACCGGACTCAGCGGGGCGCGGACGCGCAATCTCAGCTCTGGCAATGCATTCAAGCTGGTCTACCGCTCTATTGCTATAGGCCAATCGTCCAGCGTTGGTTCTCTACGTATAGCCTCATCCTTCACCCCCCGTATCCGCGACTGCGGTGTCGATCACTGCGCCTGGCAGGCCGGACCGGCTGGTCTGGTGAGCCCGGTATTCGATAATGTGTGGGAATTTGGCGCCCGCTATGAAATTTTGCGCGGCGAGAATGAATTCGCTTTCAGCCTCGGATTCAGCGACGGCGCGGAGGCGACCGGCATACCCGGTTTCACCGGTGTGAGGACGCAGGATGCCGGCTTTCACTGGAGCCGGGGCCCGGTCAGTGCCGGCGCGCGCTGGCTGCGGTCAAACAATGGCATCGCCGCTGATGGCGCTTATGAGGCCTGGTCGGTGTCGGCGGCCTATGAACACGGCGCCTGGCTGACGGCGTTCGAGCTGGCGCGGTTCAGCGATGATCTGGTCCATGTTGACGGTCAGACCCTGCAATTGAGCGCGTCGCGCCTGATTGGCGAGCGCTGGGTTCTGGGCGGCGGTATCCAGGCGGCCAGCCGGGATGAACCGGTCGCCACGCCCTTGGGACGGGCGCAAATCGAGCTCAGCGGAACCGCAGTTTTCGCCGAGCTTGGCTGGCAGTTTTGACATATCCGCCACAGCTCGACGGATTCTTTTGCGACGCCGGTAGAATCCGCTTGGGGAGTCCGGGCGCTTTCTGTAGTTTGATGGACCAAGGGAGTGTAGTTCCATGTCCAAGTGGGGAAATTGCCGGATCTCGATGACCAAGACTGCGATCGCTGCTGCGGTCGCAACGGCAATGCTCACTCTTGCACCCGGCGCTTTCGCTCAGGATTCTGCGGAAGAAGCGCAGATCCAGTCTGCGGCGCCGGTCGACGCAGTCGGCGTTGATACGCCCTGGTACGAAGCTTTCACCCTGTCGATGAATGAGCGCATGCTGCCAGGTCTCGATCTGGAAAACACCGTCGACTGGGAATCCCCGGGCGGTCGTTGGGGTGTTCGTGTCGGCATCCAGGAAGGTCCGGATGTCCGCAATGAACTTAACGACCTCAGCGCCGGTGCCTTCATCAATCTGGGTGACCGTTTTCGCCTTGGTGGCCAGGTTCGCCTGATTTCTCCGGAAGACCCGATGTTCCGCTTGATGGAAAGCGATGCACGTCAGCCCGAGATCAAGTTTGAATCGGCGCTGCGCTTCTAGTCTCCGGGACTTCCAGTCTCAGGCCAGGGCACCGACGCAGCAAAATCCGGCAAATCCCAATCCGATCAATCGCCGGCCCGTGTCTGCATTGACGCCGCCCAGCGGATAGACCGCCAAGTCGACATTGCGTGCGAGGGCGGCTGCAGCGTGGATCCCGTGAGGGCGGCTGGCCGTCGCGCTCTGGCTGGCAAACACGGTTGAATGAAACACACCGTCAATCCCGGCCCGGGCCGCGCGCGTGCTGGCGGCCGGCGAATGGACTGACGCGGTAAACGGGCGACGGTCTCCGCGCAGCCGCCGCGCCCAGGCCTTGCCCAGATCGCGTTCCGGCCAGTGAATGCCGTGAGCGCCGATCAAATCGGCGAGTTCGCAATCACTCGAGACGAAGAGACGGAGGCCCCGCGCCGCGGCCAGTTCAGCCAGTGCCACTCCGGTGTGAAACCGCTCCGGTGCGCCGAAATGACGATAGACCAGCCCGCTTCCCGGCGCGAGCCGGCTGGCAAAGTCGAGCGGATCCGGGGTTCTGACCGGATCGGTCAGTCCAAACAGGGCTGGCAAATCTGTGCGCAGACTGCCGCGAACCCGCTGCGCCAGTCTTGCCAAGCCGACCTGTGCATCATATGGCCGCGTCATGGATATATCTCCCGATATCGCGGCACGCCGCACTCACTTGCTCGCACAGCTTGGCGCGGCTGCGCAACAGGCCGGACGCAATCCGTCCGATATCAGCCTGGTCGCAGTCTCGAAACGTCAGAACGATGAGGCCATCGCCGCCGCCCTCGAGGCCGGGCAGCGCGTTTTCGGCGAAAACCGCGTCCAGGAGGCGTTCGAGCACTGGTCCGGGCGGCGAACGCGTCTTGCCGATCTCGAACTGCGCCTGATCGGCCCGCTGCAGAGCAATAAGGCCCAGGACGCGGTCGAGCTGTTCGATGTCATTGAAACCCTTGATCGGGACAAGCTGGCCATTGCCCTGCGCAAGGCAATGACCGTGACGGGCCGGACTCCGCGTCTTCTGGTCCAGGTCAATACCGGTGAAGAGGCGCAGAAGGCTGGAATCGCGCCGGCAGAGCTGCCCGGCTTTCTCGCCCGGATGCGCGGTGAGCATGGTCTGCGCGTCGAGGGGTTGATGTGTATTCCGCCGACGGCGGAGCCCGCGGGTCTGCATTTTGCCCTGCTGGCCAAGCTGGCGCGTGAAAACGGCTTGAAAGAGCTGTCCATGGGCATGAGTGCTGATTTCGAAACGGCCATCGCGCTGGGTGCGAGCTCGGTGCGTATCGGCACGGCCTTTTTCGGCGCCCGCGACTAGGCCTCGATCACCAGGTCATCGCCCGGCTTCGCCTTTGACAACAGCCATTTGACATCGGCCGGATCAAGCGCGACGCAGCCCTCGGTCGGCTCATAATCGCCCCGCTTGCAATGCAGGAAAATCGCCGAGCCCGCCCCTGCAACGGGGGGATCATCATTATGGCCCAACACCAGGATGAGATCATAAAGCCCATCCTCACGGAAAAGTGTCTCATGAGAGGCCGCGTAAGGCAGTCGGACCGGCCGGTTATAGGCAGCGTCCAATGGATCGTCGCACCAGCCATCATCGGTGCGGATGGGACGGGATGGCAAGGCTGACTTTGGGGGCGTCATCCGGTCAGCGCGATAGAGAATTCGGCGCAGGGCGTAGCGGCCAGTCGGGGTGGCGCCATCGCCTTCCTGCTTTGAGTTTTGCGGGCAAATTCCCGCCCGGCCGAGCGCAGCGCGAACGCGTTTGCCGGCCAGCTCCATTGAGCCTGATCCTGAGACCATCCAGTCCATGGCAAGCCCTCGAGCAGTGCCGGATGGTCGGCGAGGGACGCCTAATCATGACCATTGGCCACGCCTGGCGTCCCCTTCGCCTTCCCCACCACGGCTGGGTGTCCGCAGCACGGACTCAATCCGATGGAAGCAATAATCAGGCCATAAATCAGAGGCTTGCCACAAGGGCATAACCCCGCAACCCGGCAAAAATTGCCGGGTTGGACTTGCCGGTGGGCAGGATTTGCCTTGCGCCGGGAAATCGGCATGATCGGCCAGATGAGCTCAAGAAAAACCATACTGATCGTCGATGATGACGATGACCTTCGCGAAGCGCTGGTCGAACAATTCGATTTACATGAAGAGTTTCAAACGCTGGCGGCAGGGTCCGCTGGTGAAGGGATGACGATGGCGCGGGATCAACGCGCCGATCTGATTCTGCTGGACGTTGATCTGCCTGATATGGATGGCCGCGATGCCTGCCGGCTGATGCGCAAGAACGGCATCACGGCCCCGATCGTCATGCTGACCGGCCAGAACACCGATTCCGACCAGATACTCGGTCTGGAATCCGGCGCGAATGACTATGTCACCAAGCCCTTCAAGTTCTCTGTCCTTCTGGCCCGGGTGCGGGCGCATTTGCGCAGCCATGAGCAAAGCGAGGACGCGGTCTTCCAGGTCGGGCCCTATGAATTTCGCCCGTCCATGAAGCTCTTGCTGACGGCAGATCAGAAAAAGGTCCGTCTGACGGAGAAAGAGACCAATATCCTGAAATATCTCTACCGCGCTGGCGCCAAGGCGGTGCCGCGGGAGGAATTGTTACATGAGGTCTGGGGTTATAATCCGGCGGTGACGACCCACACGCTGGAAACCCATATCTATCGCCTGCGTCAGAAAATCGAAGCCGATCCGTCGCATGCCCGCCTTCTGGTCACCGAAAGCGGTGGCTATAGACTGGTCCACTGAGGGTCATCGGGCCAGGCCCGGCCGACTTGCGGATAGCAGGCTGCTACAGCTTGAGTTCGAGGACCACGGGCGCGTGGTCGGAGGGCTTTTCCCAGCTGCGTACATTATCCCAGACCTTGAGGGCGTCGCGCCCCCCGGCGACGGCCTGGTCATGCAGCTCTGGCGAGACCCAGATATGGTCGAGTCGGCGGCCGCGATTGGCGGCTTTCCAATCCTTGGCGCGGTAACTCCACCAGGTGTAGATCTTCTCATCCATCGGGATGAGTTCGCGCGCGACATCGCTGAACCGGCCAGCCTGGCGAATTCGTTCCAGGGCATCGACCTCGACCGGCGTGTGGCTGATCACCTTGAGCAATTGCTTGTGCGACCAGACATCATGTTCATAAGGCGCGATATTGAAATCACCGACCAGAACGAGGGGTGTCTTCGCCGCCGCGCGGCCGGCGAAATAGCTTTCCAGCTTGTCGAGGAATTCCAGCTTGTGCGCAAAGCGCGGATTGATCGCCGGATCCGGCTCGTCGCCGCCGGCCGGGATATAGAAATTGTGCAATTCAAAGCCGGCCACGCCGACCCGCTGATGCCGGGCTTCCGAGCGCGGGCATAAATCCTCGTCGGGCAGATCCTCAAGCGGGAGTTTTGACGCGATCGCCACGCCATGCATGCCCTTCTGTCCGCGGACGTGAAAATGTCGAAAGCCCATCTCCCGGAAAGCGTCCTCGGGGAATTGCTCGCTCAGGCATTTGATTTCCTGCAGGCATAATACGTCGGGATCGGCCTCCGCGACCCAGGCCGCTACGCTGGGTGCGCGCAGACGCACGGAATTGATATTCCAGGTCGCTATCGAGATACCGCTCATGACTGTGTTCTTTCGTCGGACTGATCAGAGAATATTATAGCTGGCACCGGCGAGCCCGACAGGCCAACGGCCGCGGGCAAACAGCCGCCAGCGGGCCAGGAAGGGGTGAGGCGGATCCTCATCTTCCGCTTCCGCCATGATCACGAGCGCGGCGCCATTGGCCGCCTGGGCCAGCGCACCGGCAGCGGCATGGACGAGTTCCATATCCTCGATATCATCGATCGACGCGGCCTCCTCGACCGCATCGCGCGAGGAATCATGGGTTTTGCTGCCGACCTGGGACAAGGCGACATTGACGGCTTCCTCGTCGAGACGCTCCAGCACGCGCGTCATCAGTCCCGCTCGCAACATTTCCTCGGCTTCCCAGCCGACCGGATCGCGATCGAGGCTTTCAGCGGCGATTGCCGCCTCGCTCCAGTCGGACAGCAGGGCCGGTTCGGCTTCCGGAAAGCCCAGCCCGTCGAGATAAGCCCGGGCCAGGGTGCGATCGCGCGGATCAAGCGGTTCGCCGAGCCGGGAGAACCAGGTATTGGCGTTCAGGCTCTCGGCAAAGGCGCGTGCCTTGTAGAGCAGGGGAATTTCCTCGAGCAGACGTGTGAAATCAACGTCGTCGGAATCGTCATGAAATTGCATGCCGGTTGTTTAACCCCCAATCAGCGGGCTGCACAGCGGAAATGCCGGTATGAGGCTGGGCTGAAACGAAAAGCGCCCGGTCTCAAGGGGGGGAGAGACCGGGCGCTATGCTGTGCGCGATTTGTATCGTCGCAGCGCCGGGAGGGGATCTAGCCGACGCAACTGAGTTTTGGATCCGCAAGCGGGGGGACGAAGCCGATCCATTTCTTCTCAGTCAGCGTAGTAATAACGCCACGGCTGAAAAAAATATACAAATAAAATATTAGAAAGGTATTGCCTGTGGTCAAAATGCCGCAGCGATCAGCGTCGTCCGCGCCGGGAATCCCGCCGGCTTTCCGGCTCGGGAATTGAGAAGAGTCGCGGGTTCAATGCCAGACCCGTCTCGGTTTCCAGCAGGCTGACACGGGTGACTTCGCCGAGGGCATCGGTCACGAACCATTCGCGCAGTTCGAGTTCTGGCCCGGCAAACACAAATTCGATATCGCCATCCATCTCGCCATCCGGGTCGCGGACAATCACGGACAGGAAGCCGTATTCACTGCGAATATCGACGATCTCGGCATCATTGGCGATGTCGATATCGGATTTCAGCAACCACCAGAGCGGGGTCGAGCGCAGAGGTACGCGATCAACCGTTTCCAGGGCCCGATCCTCGAGCGCCACGGTCGTGCCGTCGGCAATCACCCGGATTGGTGAGGGATCATCATATTCGAACAGCAGGCGTCCCGGACGCGCGATCGACACGATCCCGCGCGCGGCGCTGCCATTGGGCGAGATCTGGATAAACTGCGCCCGCAGGGTGGTGATCGCGTTGAGATAGGTATTGACGTCGGCAATCGCGGTGGCGCGGTCGAAGGCCGGCTGCGCGGCCCCGGCTGGCGCGGTCTCAGCCGACCCGGCTTCTGGCTGCATGGTCTCCGTCTGCACGGCCTCTGCCTGCACGGATGCGGGTTCCGGCAGCGCCTCGGCTGCGGCTGGCGATGCCTGCAGGAGCAGGGCGGAAATCAGGTGTGTAATCATGACGCCAAACTGCCGTGTGATTGCGGCGCGAGCAAGGCCTCGACGTTCATTTGTGCGTCACGCCACATTGTGTTCGGGCAGGTAGATTTCGCGGCGTCCGGCGTGGTCGGACGGGCCAATCATGCCCTCCTCTTCCATGCGCTCGACCAGGGTTGCCGCGCGATTATATCCGATCTGCAAGCGGCGCTGGATATAGCTGGTGGAGCATTTGCGGTCGCGCGCGACCAGGGCAATGGCCTGATCGAACAACGCATCGCCGCTACTGGCCTCGCCGTCCAGCCCCAGGGCGCCGCTCTCGCCATCATCGCTGTCGGCCGTGACGGCATCGAGATATTCCGGCGCGCCCTGTTTCTTGAGATAGGCAGCGACTTCCTCGACCTCGGTGTCTGAGACGAAGGGTCCGTGCAAGCGCCGCAGACGTCCGCCACCGGCCATATAAAGCAGGTCACCCATGCCGAGCAGCTGTTCGGCGCCCTGCTCGCCAAGGATGGTGCGGCTGTCGATTTTCGAGGTCACCGAATAGGAGATCCGGGTCGGGAAATTGGCCTTGATCGTGCCGGTGATGACATCGACCGAGGGGCGCTGGGTTGCCATGACGACATGAATGCCCGCCGCACGCGCCATTTGCGCCAGGCGCTGGACGGCGGCCTCGATTTCCTTGCCCGCGACCATCATCAGATCGGCCATTTCGTCGATCACCACGACGATATAGGGCATTTTCTCGGCCTGGATAATCTCGGTCTCGAAGATCGGTTCGCCGCTTTCGCGGTCATAGCCGGTCTGGACTGTGCGTGAGAGCGGCTCGCCGGCTGCCTCGGCAACCGCGACGCGTTCATTGAAGCCGGCCAGATTGCGCACGCCGATCTTCGACATCCGCAAATAGCGGCTTTCCATCTCGCGGACGGCCCATTTCAGCGCCACGATGGCTTTTTTCGGATCGGTGACGACCGGGGTCAACAGGTGTGGAATGCCGTCATAGACGGATAATTCCAGCATTTTCGGGTCGATCATGATCATGCGGCAATCTTCCGGCGGCAGCCGGTAGAGCAGGGACAGGATCATCGCATTGATACCCACGGATTTACCCGAACCGGTGGTTCCGGCGATCAGCAGGTGGGGCATGCGCGCCAGATCAGCGACAAAGGGCTCGCCGCCGATCGTCTCGCCCAGCGCCATTGGAAGCTCGGCCTTGCTCTCCTCGAACACTTTCGAATTCAGCAGCGCGCGCAGGAAGACGGTTTCGCGCTTGGGATTGGGCAGTTCGATGCCGATTGCATTGCGTCCGGGCACGACAGCCACGCGCGCTGCGGTGGTGCTCATTGAGCGGGCGATATCATCGGCCAGGTTGATCACGCGTGAGGATTTCACCCCGGGAGCCGGCTCGAACTCATACAGGGTCACAACCGGACCCGGGCGGACCTGGACGATCTCGCCCTTGACCCCGAAATCAGTCAGCACGCCCTGCAGCAGCACCGCATTCTGGCGCAGGGAAAGCTCATCGACGGCGCCATTTCGCTGTTGTGGTTTGGCGAGAAGGTCGAGACGCGGCAGTTTGAAGCCCTGGGTCCTGGCAAACGCCAGCGAGCCCTGGGCCTCGCGGTGATCGCGTTCTGAGGTGGCCGAGCGCCGGGTCGGGGCGACCTTGACGCTTGAACTGAAGGCGGGTTGTGGCGCGTCGTCGAGCTCGTGCTCATCGCCCTGATCCCCGTCGGCGGCCCGCATGGCCCGGCGCAGGACCGGTTCTTCGCGGATGATCTCATCGCGGGCATCACTCCGCGTGCCGGTATCGCTCAGCAAGCGGGCCAGGGACATGCCATGGCCGCGCAGGGCGTCGAACCAGACGCGCACCGTCGCCCAGGCGAGGCCGGCGGCATCATACGCGGCAGAGAGGTCACGCGACCGCAGACCGAAGGTGAAGAAAATCCCGGCAATGGCGAAGACCAGGCCGAAGGCCGCACCGATCCCGGTGGCCGCTGGCAGATCGAGTGAGGCGGGCAAGCCGCGCAATCCGCCCAGCGCCATATCGCCGAGTGCACCGCCCAGCCCGCTGGCAAAGGGCCAGGCATTGGGCAGGGGGAGTGCGCTGGCCGCCGCGGCAAATCCGGTCGTGCCGATCGCGGCAGCCAGCCAGCGCCAGCCGGCGATGGACGCCGGGCGGCGCCGCGGCCGCCGGAGCAGAAGCACACCGCCCCAGATGATTAGCGCGATCGCCGGTCCGGCGGCGGACCAGCCCAATGATTGCAGCATGACATCGCTGAAGCCGGCGCCCGGCCGGCCCATCAGATTGCGCACATCACCTTCGGCCGAGACATTCCAGCTCGGATCGAGCGCGTTATGGCTCAGCAAGGCCGTCAGCAGGAAGCCACCGCTGACCAGCATCAGTCCGCCGAGGATCAGATCGGACGCACGGGTCAGCCAGATTCGGCCCGGCTGCGGGGCTTCGGTGTCGGATTTGGATGCGGCGCGTTTTGTCATGCCCCGTTCTAGCCCGGCAAGGGTATCCGGGTGGTAAACAGAGGTTAATGCGTCTGCGGCGCGATGCCCGCTTTAACGGGCGGGAAAATCGCCTATTCTTGGCCTCATGAGCGAACACAATTTCTTCGACGGCGATGCAATCATTGTCGGTGGTGGTCTGGCCGGCCTGACCCTGGCCCTGGCGATGGATCAGGCCGGGCTGCGGGTAGCGGTGGTTGATACATTGCCGATCAACACCCAGCTGGCCCCGGAATTCGACGGCCGTGCCTCGGCCCTCGCCTTTACGTCCTGGCGCCTGTTCGAGGCCCTGGGTATCGCCGATGAGTTGCGGCCCTACACGACCCGTATCGAACACATCATGGTCTGCGATGGCCGGCCCTATGGCGGCACGCGCCCTGGCGGGCCGGGGCCACACAGCCTGCATTTCGATCGCCGCGAGATCAGTGAAGGCCCCGAGGGCGAGCCGCTGGGCTGGATGGCCGAGAACCGGCATACGCGCATGGTACTGGCCCGCGCCGTGCTGGAGCGACCGAATATCATTTCCATCGCGCCGGTCATGGCTGAGCGCTATGAGGCGCGCCCTGATGGCGTCGATGTCATCCTCGCCGACGGCCGGCGCCTTTCCGGCAAATTGCTTGTGGCGTGCGACGGCAAATTCTCGCGCATCCGCGCCCAGGCCAAAATACGGAGCGCAGGCTGGAATTACGGCCAGAAGGGCCTGGTCGCCACCGTCCGTCATGCCGAGCCCCACAACGGCGTCGCCTATGAGTATTTCCTTCCGTCAGGCCCCTTTGCCATCCTGCCACTTCCTGACAATCGTTCATCGCTTGTCTGGACCGAGCCTTCGGATGTCGCAGACGCGCTGCAGGCGGCGGATGCGGATGTTTTCCAGCAGGAACTCGAGAACCGTTTCGGCGACTTTCTCGGCGAGCTGCGCCCGGAGGGTCCGCGCTGGGCCTATCCGCTGGGGCTGAAATTCTCCGAGAATTTCTGTGCCGAGCGGATCGCCTTTGTCGGTGACGCCGCGCGCGGGATTCATCCGCTCGCCGGTCAGGGCTTCAATCTGGGGATTCGCGATGCCGCTGCCCTGGCAGAGGTTTGTGGTGAAGCCAAGCGGGTCGGACTGGATATCGGTGCGCTGACGACGCTTCGGCGCTATGAGGGCTGGCGCAAGTTCGACAGCGCCTCACTGGCGGCCGGGACCGATATCTTCAACCGGTTGTTCTCGAATGATATCGAGCCCTTGCGGCAATTGCGCGGGATCGGCCTGTCGATCGTCAACCAGATCGGTCCGGCACGGCGCTTTTTCATGCGCCAGGCCGGCGGCGATACCGGTGATCCGCCCAAACTCCTGCGCGGCAAGCGGCTGGACGCCGCCTAGCGGCGGGTCAGAACGGGTTGAGTGTATAGCCGTCTTGCTGCAGCAGAGCGTGCGCGGTCATGGCCGAGAGCGCCATGGTGACGCCGGGCATTAAATCCTCGACTTCGATGTCATGATAGACCGCGCTCTGACCGCAGACATAAATCCGGACACCGTGCTCGATCAGTCTCGCGACAAGCTCGGCATTGGCCGGCTCCATGCCAGGCATGAAATGAGAGCCGGTGGTGACGTCTTCGACGGCCCCGCCATGCACGACAAGAGCAATGTGCAGATCTTCTTCCGGGATTCCGGCGGCGATATGCATGTTGAGGAAGCGCGCCGCACTGTCGAGCTTCCGGTTGACTTCGCCGACTTCCGCCGGCCTGGAGAGGTCAAATGCGACCCGGAAAACGGTGCCATCAGGTATCGGCATCTGGTTGCTGACGGGCGCCACAGCGCCGTAGCCTTCAATCAGGGGGCCGGTCGTGAAGTCATCCGGCGCCGCCAGGCTGGTCGCGCTGCACAGCGCGCTCGCCGCAAGCGCGGCCATAACCGTGAAGAGTTTCATGAATCACCCGATGATCAGCTAGGCCTGCCAGACTAGTGCGTCCCATGGTGCGGCGCCAGCCTTGCTTATGGGCGCGCGTCAGCCTCGCCGAGCGCATAGAGATAATCCCATGTAAACAGGCCGCTATCATGGCCATCATCGAAAACAAGCCGCACCGCATAGCGTCCGACGGGTTCGGCGGCGGTGATCTGGACGTTTTCCTTGCCGGTCACGGTCACTTTCTGATCCGGCCCATGGCCCTGGACTTCGGCGCTGGGGCTCTCGGTCCGCAGGGTCTGGAAGGGAATGGAAAACGAGATGCCGTCATCGAAGCGGACATGTAAGGCCTTGTCCGCCTTGGAGAAGCGCAATTGCTCCGGCCAGGGCCGCGCCATCAGGCCTGCTCCAGCTGTCGGGCTTCCTCGGGCAGCATGATCGGGATCCCGTCGCGGATCGGATAGGCCAAGCCCGCGCCTTCGGACACAAGTTCCTGCGCCTCCCGGTCATAGACCAGCGGCCCGCGCGTGACGGGGCAGACCAGTATCTCGAGCAGTTTCGGGTCAACCATGCGATGGGTCGATGCGGCGGATGAGTCACTCATCATGGCCTCCTCAGGCAAACAGGATTGAAGACAGGCGCCGGCGACCATCGCGAGCGACCTCGCTCATCGGTCCGGCGGCTTCAAAGATTTTCAGCAACAGCGTTCGCGCTGCCTGTTCATTCCATTCGCGATCAAGCGCCGTGATCGCAAGCAATTGATCGGCAGCGCCGGCATGGTCGCCGCTTGCGAGAAGCGCTTCGGCGAGATCATAGCGGGCCTGCAGGTCGGTCGGCGTGGCCGCGACTGTCTGGCGCAAGCCAGATGTCACAGCATCGTCGGCCGGGGCGGCATTCGCCAGCTCAAGCGCTGTCCGTGCGGCCTCGACGGCCGGGTCGCCAGCGCGATCGGTCGGGACTTGCCCCAATATCTCGCCTGCCTTGTCGATATCGCCAGATTTGAGCCAGACGCGGGCCAGACCGGCCAGGGCGGAAGCATGGCCGGGGTCGAGCTGGAGGACTGAGGCGAAGTCCTGTGCGGCACCACCGAGATCGCCGGATTCGAGCCCGGCCATGCCGCGATCAACGATAGCCTTCAATTCGGCTTCGCTCGGGCCCTTGCCGGAAATCCGCTGGATGAAGTCCTTGATCTGGCTTTCCGGCAGCGCGCCCATGAATCCGTCAACAGGCTGACCGTCCTTGAAGGCAAATACGGCCGGGATGGACTGGACGCGCAATTGTTGCGCGATGCCCGGATTCTCGTCGATATTGATCTTGACGAGACGCACGGCGCCCTCAGCCTGGCGAACAACATGCTCGATCATGGGGCCAAGCTGGCGGCAAGGGCCGCACCAGGGCGCCCAGAAATCCACCAGGACCGGGACGGTTTTCGAGGGCTCGACGACATCCGCCATGAAATTGCTGTCGGAGGAGTCCTTGACCAGATCATCGGTATCGGTGTCGGGGGCTCCGGTATTGAACAGGGTCATGGTGCGTTTCCTCGCTGCGTCTTGCTCAGTAAATGGCCCTGCAGCGCCGTCGGTGCAAGCCGTTACTGCGTGCCAACTTCATCATCAAGCAATTCGGTGAAGTCAATCAGTTGCGGCGCGTGACCGGTCGATTCGGCAAAGCGGACCAGGTCGGCCGGAGCCATCCCGGTGGTGGCGTCATTGAGCAGTGGGTGTGAATAGACAATGGGCCATTCCATCAGAGCCCGGTCGAGGACGAAGCGCACCCGACCATCAGTGTCGTTCAGCAGCGCCAGCGCGGTGACCGAGCCGGGGCGCACACGCAGCGTTTCGAACAGCAGTGCCTCCGGCCCGAAGGAGAGGCGGGCGCTGCCGAGCGGCCGGTGCAGCCGGTTGAGGCGGATCTCAGTTTCAGCCAGGGCTGTGACGAGAAATACCTGCCCCTTGCGGTCCTTCAGGAATAGATTCTTGGTGTGACCACCGGGCAGTGTGGCCTTGATATCCCTGCCCTCATCGACCGTGAAGACCGGCCGGTGGCTGACAGTCTCATGGCGGATGCCAAGCCCATCGAGGTGGGCGAATAATTCTGCTCGTGAAGCGCTCATCCCTGTCTTGAAGCCCGCCG
>TARA_R110002126_G_scaffold27312_4_pt1 | contig 26395 bp, 15 predicted proteins | sample TARA_R110002126 | Tara Oceans TARA_R110002126 (sample SAMEA4397536) | marine metagenome | biome: Polar Biome; feature: [DCM] deep chlorophyll maximum layer (ENVO:01000326); material: water (ENVO:00002006), including particulate matter (ENVO:01000060) such as... | depth 30 m | reverse complement strand
GCAGTAAATGTGTGGTTTTGATTGCTACCTGATGCTGGAACATCAGTGGTTCGTTCTGTCCCATCATTGTCTAACCAATATTGTTGGTCACCACTTACATCAAAGAACCCTACCCAACACTTACCTGTGGCAGTATCAAGTGCCGCGCACAGTCGATCATTGTTTGCTACTGTTACACTACCGGGAGTTCCATTATTTCCGTTTGACCAAGTATCAAAATTTCCTGATCCTGATGAGCCAGTTTGTAATATAGCAACGCCTTCGCCAACTCCACCACCAGCACTACCAATCCCGTAACCAAGATAAGAACCAGTACTGCCTCCCCACCCTGCCCAACTAGCCAATGCCATTCCAGCGTATGTCGTATCATTACCAGCAACATCAATATTAAATTCACAGTAATAAATGCCTGTATTTCCAAGACCGTTTACACCAAACGTAAACGGAGCGTTGGTTAGTGCTGAAGCAGATGTGTTGGTAACCGTCCTGTTACCATTAGAAAATGTAGTAGTTGCTGCATAGGTTGGCGCAAGTACGTTTAAAGTTGGTAGGTTACCATATTCATCATCATCACCACCATTCGTCGGAGAATCTGAAGTCGAAATTATTGAGCCTGTGGGGGTGAAGTGGTTTACGCCATCTCCCCCTTCAAACATAGCAAGTTCGCCCATCGTGCAGTTAGCACCGTCCTCACTAGCTGTGATGTTTACTCTATATTTGTTATAAGAAGTGGTGTTAGTAAAAGTATGAACTCGTTGTTCGTTTGCAGAGAAAGCAGCCCCGTTTGTAATCGTTGTGATAGTAACCCAAGCCGATCCGTTCCATCCATCAATCGTGTAATTCTTTGGCATTTCAGCCTGAGAACTTGAAGGGGCTTGAAGGATCATCTTCTTGATAACTTTGCCAGTTCCAAAGTCGTACCCAATCCAACCAGCTTGTCCAGCTGCGTTACGCGCCCACCGTGTTGAAGTGTTTTTATCAAATGCTTTCCAAGCTGCATATGTAGTGCCATGTGATGAGTCAAAAATAGCTTCACCACTTGGTGCAGTAAAATTAGTCATCGTCGGTATTGAATCATTCTGAGCGTAACCAGCGTCTGGTGTGGAGCTATCAGTACCAGCAGCCATATCAACGCCGCCTTCAATTAAGAAGGAATTTCCAGAATAGGTTAATCCACTTGCATCCGAAATACTCCAAAAGCCATCGTCTGTTACTTCACCTGTGTCAGCAGCAGTATTCCCATCGCTTAATAAGAAGCGTGAAATATAAAACTTACCTTGGTTTGTTGAACCATCTGCCCTAACCCCAATGTAATGAGGGTTAGTTGTATTCACGAATGTGTCAAAAGCAGAAGAAGGATTGTTGGCACTAATGAAGTCCGTAACGCGAGTGCCTTGTAGTTTCAATATAACACGATCAGCAGCCGCTTGTGACATATCAACGTCAATGCGTAAGTTATTATATGCAGCAGGATCACGGAATACTTGAGTTGTTGTGTAATCAAACGTACCTGAACCTCCAACGTGTTCGACTTGCAGATTGTCGCTGGTATCAATGAACACACGGAACTCAGCAGAAGTACCAGTGCCAGCAGAGAACAACGCCAAGGTTTCGCCGAGCTTTGTTCGCTTGAATATAATATCAATACTGAACAGTTGGTTGTTAGTATCCGTGCTTGGTGTACGGACTAAATCACCAGCACCATCAAATAATCCACTGCCCTCAATGATGAAGCCACCACCACCGACACTATTCGCTATCATCATTGGAAACGAATGTAACATTAGGCGACTACTCCCACATCTCCAGAAACAGTCCAAGTGTCTGTCCCTTGCTTAACGATAGAGACAGCTTGATATTGTGTTGTCATTGCACCTGTCCCGGCACTAACACCGTTAAGTGTTACTGAGGTAGCTCCTGCAATACTGGTAACACCAGCACCGTACATCTGAATATCAATCTGAGTGCCGACAGGGAAAGCCACTGAGCTATTCAATGGGATCGTTAGCGTGTTAGCACTAGCATTAGCCATTGTGATTAGCTTGTTGGCATCACCTAATACTATGGTATATGTCGTACCTGTCTGGGCATTAATAGTCCGTGGGCCAACTACGCCATGAGTTATTACTGTAGCCATGTCTTATTCTCCCGGCTCTGTGGGCCATGTTGGGTTTAACGGATCAACCGTATTAGCTGGTAGATCACGGAGTGCTTGACGGTAAGTCAACCATGCCGCTGAAGGTGTTTGATCTGAAAGTACCCGCCAATCTGTTGCTGAGATTAATGTATTTCGTCTTAAGCGAAGTGAAGCAATACCGCCCTCAACAAACTCACTAAGAACAGTAGCGTTAGCTGCATCTCTTTCTTCATTCATAAATGCTGTACCATTCCAAGTGTCGCCAGCAGCTGCACCTGTCTCTGGAACATCTATTAGAGTCACACCAGTTATAATAAACTCTGCTGCACATTCGATCACATTGATAACGATTTGGTTGTCGCCTATAATTGCCTTTTTCATAATACGCTCCTTACGCGGTTACTGTTACGCGACATTGACCAGCAGCACCGTCACCTGCTTTAAAGCCAGCGCCACCAGCAGCACCGCCGCCACCACCTGAAGGCTGAGTGCCATCAACGCCAGCGCCAGTGCTACCACCAGCACCTCCATTACCGCCGATAGAAGCTACGCCGCCAGCGCCACCTGTTCCATTTAGACCTCCGCCGCCACCACCACCGCCATACGTTGCAGTACCGCCAGCAGTACCACCACCCGTTCCAGAGCCGCCGCCACCGCCGCCTAATCCTCCGTTTCCAGCTTCACCAGCATTGTAAGCAGCACCGCCACCGCCGTTATCATTACTTACACCATCAGCACCGGGAGAGGCTCCACCTAAACCGCCGCCTGTTCCAGCGTTACCGCCATTAGTGTTAGGGGCAGTTTGACCAGCACCTAAAGGACTGCCTCCGCCAGCACCGGATTGTTTGCCTCCGCCATTGCCTCCTCCGCCACCGCCGAAGCCAGTTAGATGAGCGCCAAATGTAGTAGAGCCGCCTACACCACCGTCAGCAGTAGTTGTACCGCCCGTAGCACCAGCACCAATCGTGACCGTCTCAGTAGCAGCTAGTGTGGACAGATCAACAGTAGTAGAATTGTAAGAGCCTCCTCCAGCGCCACCACCACCATCACCAGCAGAACTTCCACTACCTCCACCGCCTCCACCAGCACCCCATACTTCTATAAGTACTTGTGCCGTAGATGCAAAACCAGTAGGCTTTGTCCAAGTACCAGAAGTAGTAAATAACTGTACATCTGGATCCTGTGCAACCCACTCAGCAGGATCACCGTTAGCGTCAAAACCTAATTGAGCATAGGCTGTACCACCAGCCATCTTCGCAAGTGTGACTGCGTTGTCTGCTATCTTAGCAGTCTCTACTGCATTTGAAGCAATCTTAACTGCACTTACTGTACCGTCACTTGGCGTACCAATACCGACAGATGAGCCATACTGACATTCAACTTCCGCAGTTCCAATTGGGATAGCTGCATCAAAAGTGATTGTCCGTGTACCTGATGTGTAGGTATAGGTTGAATGATGCTGAACAACACCGTCGAAGCTAACGCGAATGTTCTCTTCTGAGCCAGCATCCGTAGTAATAACTAAGGTAGTGGTTGTTCCAGCCGTGTAATCCGTACTCGTTTCAAAGCTATCAACTTTGAAGTTTACTGCTACTGCACCAAATGCAGCCCATGTAATTGATGTACTTCCTAGCACACCACCGGGATCAACGGTACACATAAAGGCTTGGTCACTATAAGCAGTGCCTTGTGAAACTAACACAACGGCCCCAACGTGTTCATCATAAGTGTCTAATGGTACGGCTCTCGCCCAAGCACCTGACGCAGTGACGTATATACCATTCTCAGCAGCAGAACTTTGATCCATAACCAAGATACGTGAAGTGGACGTTAGGATACCATCAATCGTCTGCTCACCTGATAAAGTAAGATTACCCGTTGAGCGGTTTACGACAGGCTCTTTCCAGAAGATACCAGCAGCCGCAGCACTGGCTGTTACAGCACTTGCAGCGGATGCGTCTGCGCTTACCGATGCCGCCGTTGCAAAACCTGATGCTTTAGCTGAATAGTGTAAAGCAGAGAATGTTCCTGCTCCAGCAACAGTATCGTCTTCTGGATTAGAAGCCCATTCTTTTGAAGCTCCTTTGCTTGCGGTGTCGGTTATACCCGTTCCACCAACAGCCCAAGCCTTTGAACTATGGTCACTACCCGATGCAGCACCGTCAACTTTAACCGCGTAAGCTGCTGCCGTAGATTCGGAAGAAGCAGAATTGTTTTCACTTAATAATGCAGCCGCCGCACTTGCAGCCGCAGCCGCCGCCGCAGTAGACGGCTCATCAACAAGCTCAAAAGCCGTTCCTGCGGCATTGATGGCAATAGCCTTCAACGCGACTGGGGATGGAATAGATGTGTCAAAAGATGTTAAGTCTGAAGAGACCGCAAATTTCATTGTGCGGGCCTGGACCTCAGCAAGATCCTGGCTTATCTGGACGGATTTATCATATGCAGCTTCCAGGGTTGCAGGCTGTGTTGCTCCTCGGTTTTGGAGATCCGTGCCCTGTGTCCGAGGAACCGTCCGGCTGATGGTCAAAGTCTCCGTACTGGCTGGGAAAGTAACCATTGTGACGTTGCCGCCACCCTCGCTGCCTACACCGCTAACGGAATAATGCGTCGTAAGGGTTTGGACGGTTTCTACACCAGTCGAAACGACTTTTGTGGTCACCACCAAGTGGGCCTCATCAGAAACCTTGAAGTCATAAGCGAAAACGGTGGTTGCACCATTCCCAGTATACGGTCCTGTTCGTGCGTCTTCCGATGCGATTGTCATCAGTATTCTCCGTTATTTAATGTAATATACATGAATTGTATTCCCATTGCTATTTTTTCTTACCCATAACGAACGCTCTCCACCAAAACTCTGGATCTTTTGGATCGAACCCTTGGTCATCAACAACGTCCACGAACCTAGTCGCGGTCCTGGTGCCTGGGACATGGCCCAAATACCCGAGGGCCATTAGCAATGCCTTAGTTAATTGGACATCTGCCTCGCCTTGCGCCACTTGCTGAACAGCCGCTACGGTCTTGGACGCAACGCCCCCAGCCGGTGACATCTGGTAACCGAACCCGGTCTTCATGGCATTGACCACGTCGCGGACAAGGAGCATTCCACCAAACATAAACGACCCTGTAGATTTGAGGCCCCAGAACACAGGATTTTCGTCATCTTCTGGACCACCATTGAACAAATAATCGATCAACATAGATGGGATCATGGTGACCCAAACTTGGTTCAGCAAGTATCGGCTCAACGATTTCGGGCTGCTAAACTTAGTCTGCTTAAACATATCGGCTTGAACATTGTAGTATGCGTTAAAGAACGTATAAAACATCGTGAACATTTTCTTCCACACGTTCCCTCGCTGAAGACTAGACATATCTCGCTCTAAGCCAGACCCCTGGCCTCTAGCAACAATGCTGTCTGCATAGTCAACAGCCTCATCCAAAGTCATGCCTTCGTCCTGGGCCTTTTGATATGCACCAAGCCAAGACGGGATAGATACCGCCATATCCAGCATCTGGATACCTTTGAACGAGAAGTTTACTACATCATCCTGGAGACCTTTAACACCCATCATCTTCTGGGCATCCTTCACGTCCCGGTTAAATGTCGCACCCCGGTTCCGCATGAACGAGGAAAGAGACATCACCTTTTCTACAGCCTTGTTTGAAATCTCTGCTCCCGAGTTTCCTACCAATCGAGATGCGACACCTCGGACCTGGCGGCCACTACCGGCAAAAAATTCTGCTGTGCCTATCGTTGTATATTTCTCACCAATCAGGGCAATGGTCTGCGTGATGCCAAATGGTTGCTGAAGCATGGTACGGATTGACAAACCCATCTCCGCGATAGATGCGCCGGTCCTCGAGTACTGCACAATTTTTTCTATAATATCTACAGGTTCTCTAACGCCTACAACATCCTTTATAAACGACTCATATTGCTGGTAAAACTGGTCACCCTTCGCCTCTTTGATCGGCTTGTTGAGCTTCCTGATTAACTGATCAACCTCGACAACAGCCTCCCGCATCTCGATATCTTTTACAATCCCGTCCACATGATTGAACGCAACGCTGAGATCAAGCTGAACAACCCGGCCACTAGCAGCAAACCCGCCGGTCCGCTCTGTGGTGCTTCCGTTCTTTGTCGTAGATTTAGAGTGAGCCCCTCCGATTAAGCCCTCCAAACTATTCCGCGCATCCATGTCTGCCCGACCAAGAGATTTTGTACCACGATGAGGATCTGCAACCAGCGGGTAATACCCACCAGAGATAACCCGGCCAGACGAAGTGGTAAATGGTGCCGCATCAATCTTCTGTGGGATAACACCTGTGACCCTACGTTCAACAGACGAAATTCCCTCTGCTATGACATTGCCATTGGCATCCAATGTATCGTTCCAATAGCTGTCAATGTGCTTCCACATAGCCTCTACCACATCCCAATCTTTATCTGTCAATGTGCTGAGGACTGCATTTATCTGAACATGGCTGTATTCTTCAAGCATGACATCCGCGTTGCCGGTGTTACCCATGTTCAGAGCAAATGACAACCGCCCCGACAAAGACAAAGAGTCATCGATCGCAGGGATGTATGTTTTGTTCATATAGAACAGCGTCAATTCTTTTTTAGAATACACGCCAAGAATTTTGTTCATCTCCCGAGCGGCGCTCATCCCCCGGTCAAGATACGCATCATTGGCCCGTTTGATGCGATTGAAGACATGCTTTTGCATCAGGCCATTCGCCTCATACCCATCAAGTTCCAGGCTCAGGCTTGAAATCTGCCTGTGATTAGCGACAAACTGTATCGCACCACGGGCAAGCTTCGAGAAGAACTTGTCCTCCCGAGATTCTTTCTTCTTGGTTTTGGTGTTATATTCTATGCTGTTCGTTATGTCAGAGACCAATGCCTTCAGCTCATCCTGCTTGGTCTTGCTGAATTTTCGGCCTTGCGCCATTATACTGGTAACCGTGTCGTTCAGACCATCAAGTTCGCTGAACGTCATGTCCTGGTAATTATCATTAGACAGCGCCCGGTCCAACTCAGGGCTGATGGCAAAAGATGCTCCCCATTCTTTCTCGCTCTCAGCAACGAACGCATCAAGGGCCTTCAGCTTCAGTGTCTGGATACGCTTTTCTCCCGCCTTTTTACCAAAGCTGACATCCGATAGAAGTTCTTTGACTTGAGCCACAAAATCCGGATGGATCACTTTCGGGTTAATAATGTCCCGCTGTAGCTTGCTCAACTTGGTTGCAATCTTCGTTGATTTCTCAGCCGCCGTTCTGGCTTCTCTGTAAAGGTGGAAGTTTAGCAGTTGCCGTTGCTTCGCTTCAGCCGCTACAGAAAAGTCGCCTTTAAGTGTGGCGGCCATGGCTTGCTTCGCAGCCTTCATCTCAGCGTTTAAAAACTTGTTAGGGGTGAGTATCTGACCCACCTTTTTATTCGCAATGATCCGTTTCGCAGCAGCCTTAGCTATTTTGCTGTTTACTGTACGGGATTTTCCTGTTTCAGCATTCCCCTTCTTGGCTTCCTGGATGATCAACCACTTCAATTCTCTGGCAATCAACCGAGATTGGTTTTCCGAGTGAACCCGAATCAATGCTTCCTCATGCATTGTCCCATCAGTGAGCATGTCACCATGCTCTTCCGTCATTCTTTTCTGAGCCTCAGCTTTTGCGAACTGAGCCGGGGTCAAAAACTTGCCGTTCTCGTTCTTTGGCATAGCCTGGAAAGCCTGGATCATCTCACTGCCAGAATTGAACCCATGGACCGCAGCAACGGAATCAGGATCAGATCCAGAGTTAGACAGCATACCACCTGGCATAAACCTAAACGCTTGGGCATCAATATCATTTTCCAACGCCTTCCGATCGATCTTCATCTCCGCGTCAAGATACGCAGGGAGAGGCGCACCGGACGGTGATTTTCCATTTTTAATCGCGTAAGCCATAAGCCAGGTTTGGTCCGCATCTAGCTCTATGAGGATTTTCTTAGTTAGAGCCGCGCTTTGCTCTTTCCACCACTTGTTGGTTTCCCGAGAAATGTCTTTAAGGTTCTGCGCGACAAGCTCCGCTGTTTGGGCCTGTTGCGCCTTCTCTTTATCAAGTATATATTTCTGGAATTGCTCTTCCGTCACCCCAGCCTGTGCGGCATCCGCGAACATGGGCTCCATGCTGGCAAAACCACGTGCCTCACTAATAGCCTCTTCACTGGCAAGCATCCGGTCCATAACGCCGTGGATCTCGGGGGTTAGCTTCGCCCGCTTCAGGCCAAACTTTTTGTATATCACGTTCAGCCATGAACTAAACTTCGCAAACGCATCCAGCAACCCAACAGATGGAGCCTCCGCAGTCTGTAAATATTTCTCGTAAGTTTCCGCCCACTTCTCATGCTGTTCTGTGGTGAACGCCTCTCCTGGCTCCATGCCCAACCAATCGCGCACAACTTGGAAATCATCTTTCAGGCCTTGCGAGGCTGTTGGCATCTGAGACAGCTCTGACATCATCTCAAGATAAAGGTGACCGGATTCATGCAGGAACGTCGAAAGGTTCTCCGCCTTGAATAGACGGATGACAATCTCATCCATGTTTTGGCCAAAGGTTATGGAACCCCTGGCGCTGTCCTTTGATTTTTGGTCTAAAGTGAACTTTCCGTTGGCGTCAGTGTATGGCCCTTTGCCTTGAGCGCTGCCAGCATCTTCTTGCTGTCCATTCGAGTCGGCTGCCGTGCCTGCTCTTTCTCCACCTCGGTCAACTCCGGCTGAAACTGCTCCCTGGATGTTGGCATCTGAAAACCCTCCCTTTTTAGCAAGTTCTGAAAATTCGGTCTCATAGTCTGTCGGTGCGGTACGTTTTGTCCCGTTCCCCATTATAGTGGATAAATCTTTCTCTGGATACCACAAAAGAGCCTGCAAGTCTGCCAGCTCAAGATCAATGCCCTGAGACTTCAGGACTTCCAAAGATTCCCTGGCTGCTTCTCGCATGAAGCGTCTGTGCCCGCCACCTGACGGCTGGTCCAAAACCTTCTTGGCTCCTTCGGCCACACGTTGGGCCGCTAGGTGTAGTTCCGGTCGGGCGGGCTTGACCACGCCATTTTTATCGGTCTTCGTTGTCGTCTTCTCAAATGTGCCATTGCCACGATCGACACTGTCGGCGCGAAGAATCAACACAGCTATTTCATTAAGCTGCTCCTCCGTCATTTTCTTGGCGTCTTTAATGGTTGGCATCTTGATGCCTAATTTACTTAGCTTGCGCTGCTTGCTGTCCGTCAGCATAGCTCGAAGCCTGTCGAACCGTTCGATTTTAGTTTTTTCGGGTATGGTTGGGATTAATGTTCCAGACCAGCGGCCCCATGAGCGCATGAACCAAAGGTCCATCGTCAGGCTATCAAAATTGCCGACAAGGTTTTGGAAGAACCCTCCGCCAATCTTAGACCCAAATATGACGGAGCCTTTGACCTGTTCAGTGACCAACTCCCCGCTGACCTCGTGTCCCATAGCCCTCAATTCTCCAACCGTGAAATCTTGATTGAGGAATGCTATGAAGTTATCGACACCCATCTCTTGGGTATGCTTGTTCCAAGTATCAAACGCCTTCTCCATAGCCCCGACTTCTTTGCCAAAACCTTTCGGAGGTATCTGTATAGGTTGGTTGTGCTTCCGGCCACCTGGCAGATAATCATCCATGCCGATGCTCTCATAGACATCGAAGGCGCTACGTGAATTTTCGGTAACAGTTGACCCGTTACTTGTGACCGCCAGGATAAACTTAAACGCTGTCGCCGCCCGCACATCTGTAGCAATCTCTGGATGGACAAGGGCCGCAACCCGCATAGCCCCTTCCACTTTGTCCCTGTACCATGTTGCTGCGTTGCCGTCTACCTGGATGGCGTGTAGAGCCTCGATAGCCATGATCTCGCCGATTATTTTAGCGTTCTCTGGCGTCCAGGTATCACGCCCCTCAACGCGCTCCTCATGGATCTCCTGAGATATTTCAAGTTTTGATTTACGGTGTCCTTTACGGACCTCGAGCCTGCCATCCTCCCCGCGCTGTTTGGGGTAATCCTCGTTATACAAACGAGTGATACTGGTTCCGCCCATGCCACCTTCCGGCGTTTTGAGTTTTTTCAGAGCGGCTTTAGATTTTGCCACCAGCTCTTCCGGCGTGATGATGGGGTCACCGTCCTGGAAGAACGTCATGGCCTGCGATTCATCCATTCGTGGTTCTACTCGACCATAATCTTGGACGCCAGCTTCCGTATTGATAGTCTCAACCTCGGCATCAGATAGAACCCTATTAACCTTCACGCTGCCGGAGATGACCCATGTCCCCTTTACGTTCGAGCTGGTGTTGTATTCGTAGTTGCCGCCAACAGGAATCTGATCGTCTATCTGTGCCTCTTTCTTGTTGAGATTGCCCTTGTTAGGACCACTCTTAACGGTAGATGCTCTACTGTTTGCCTCAGTCTGCCAATCCACATCGTCAGCGACTTCAACCTCCGCCCACACCTGGAACGGCTCTCGGATGGCTTGGTTCCCGTCTGCATCTTTCCCACCGATCTGGTGAGCAAATGGAAGTGTCCCCGCATGCCAGCCTGGGCGGAACGCGAGATCCCCAATCTTAGATTTGACTTTAGCCTTACCTGTTTTTGTAGTCTTGCCAGGGTCGCCAATGGCAGCGTCCATCCACTCGCCCATGACCATTGGCGTATCCGCACCGACATACAGGGGAAACAGCTTCCCTGGGTCATTTGGATGTATTGCGAACAACTTGTATGCCTTACGAGTTTTCTTTGGCTGATACGCCGTGCCTTCTGTAGAGACATCTTCGTTAATGCCCAGCTTCTCTATTTGCTGATACATAATCCGCGCATCATTCGGATCGTATGTGCCGCGATTGTTGACGGATTTTATTTGGGTAGGATGGAAGGGGCGGTATTCGATTGCGCCATCACCTTCAAGGTCGTCCAGCACATCGGCAGGGATTACACCGGCTTTATCGGTAGCCGTAAATACGCCGTTATAAATTGCGCCATCATAACCTCGAGCTTTTGCCAGCTTTACGAATGCAGGACTGTCGGCAACAGTAAACGTATCCGTGTATGGGTTGTCACGGCCAGCGCCGGGATTATTAAGAACCCCGTCCAGGTTAGATACAGTGGGGTCAACACCTCCGCCATCCATCGGGCTGCCCTCGTAACCACGCCAATTCGCGGCATACTTTATCATTTCTTCAAATAGAATTTTTTCTTCAGGATTCTGAGGGGCGAGTTTTTCCTTTAGTTCACTATAAGTGACAACATCTTCAACCATGTCGCCTAGCTGAATGGGATTTTTAATGCTCAAATAAACTTGAGATACGCGGGCATTATCACCATCGGCAGCATAATCACCCGCCACGTACTTGCTTTCACTAAACGATGGCGTAGTCAGGTTAGTGTTGAACGTGTCTGTATCGCCACCAAATTCTCCACGATAAACAACCAACGGATTCCCATCAGCATCGACAACCTTGGAATCACCGAACCACGCATCAAACGCCGGAGAGCCTGGCTGATACATTATCCGCGGATCATTCGGGTCGTATGTGCCTCGGTTGTTTACGGATTTTATGTTTCTATTGTTTTCGTCAAACACATGAACGTGCGCCGTACCAGGCTCCATATTCATATTTGTAAACCGTTCCTCAGCGTTCTTTAAAATGATACTGTCAAAACCAAGTTTCTGAATAATCTGACCAATAACGTGACTTCCGATGATGCGCCCACTGTCTTGATCTTCGGCATACGCCAACGCCTCACTATCGCGCAGGGTTTTCTCGAGGTTTGATTGCGACAAACCTTCAACGGAAATATCCATCAGATCAAAAAGCAATTGTTTAGCGTCAATCCCCGTTTCTGCCGCCACTTCTTCAATGGCCTCCGTTAGAGCGTTTGGTGTGTCTGCTTCAATTTCCCATCGCGTTTCGTCAATTTGTTCTTCATAATTTTCTCTATCCTCTTTCACCGCCAAGACAGAAACATCGTTGTCCTCAGCCACGCGCTCAATAGCTTCGGATTCCAACGCATCGAAATCAACAAATTCAATCCAAGGGGACACATCCGCGCCGACAACAAACGGCTTTTCTGTCCGAACGAACATTTCAAGAACTTGTTCTTTCCCGCCTGTCATCTCTTTGTAAGCAATCCTTGCAGCCAAAGCCTCCGGCATTATGTCACTGTCGATCATGGACTGCGCTGTGGCGACATCTACCATATCAGGAACGAGCAACAGCAAATCTTCGGCGGTCCCATTGAAGTGTTCACTAAGATTATCGGACTCGATCTCCACGGACCGCCCTTCAATCCTCCCTGTTAAGTCTGGCCCTTGGCCTGCATAATTTTCGTTGGCGTCTCCTTCGCTTGACGTGAAATAATTCACAGCTCCAAATTGGCCTTCTTTATTCCCCCGAACAGATGCTAAGAACAGATCAATATTGTGCGTAGTCCCGTGGAAAACCTTTAACACATAAGGCTTGTCTTCTGAGAAATCAGTGTAGTTTATTTCTTCTGATTCAACCGTCTCGTATCCATCGCCAGCCCAAGCATCAAACGCCGGAGAACCTGGCTGATCCAACGTCCTCCCGCTAATATCGGCATCAACAGCCGCAATCTGCTTCTTGATCTCCTGGCTATCCAGCCCAACGTCAATGTCGTTCCGGTCCATGAACTCGAGTAGGTCAGCAATAGACTGTGCAGTCGCCAGAGCGTCCGCATCCTGATTGGCTATGGAATATGAGGGACGACCCTGCAATTCCTCTCCTACGGCCATCAGGAGGTCATTGATATCTGCGCCCTCTTCCAAGAACCCAGCCTCGATGGCAGCTTCTCTCACATAATCAGGCATCAAGCTTAAATCGGGGGCAGCTCCGCCACCAAGCATATCCGCGCCCAAATCGGCAGGCATGTCCTGGAGCAGCTTTCCAATGAACGGATTAGCCTTCTGCCAGGTAGCCATGTCATTAACATCAAATTCACCATCCTTGTCGATGATGCCGCCACGTTGAGCTATAAACTCAAGCAATGTCTGCCCGAGGGCCTGTTGCTCAGTCGGCTGGCTGGCAGCCCGCTTCACCCGCTCAATTAAATAGTCCTGTCCGTCCGGCTGGGTGGTTTTGTAAAACTCTGGTAATTGCTTGCGGATAGATGGCAGAAACCGTTCTGCAACCTTCAACGGGTCTATGCCTGCGCGTTGGCCGAAGATATTAAATACCGCCGCCATCTGCGCTGCCTTTGGGCCCGCATCAACAGACGTGGCTCCAGCAGATAACAATTGATTGTAGACCTCTGTGTAAATCTGGTTCTCTGGATCAATGCCTGCCTGCTCGGCCGCAATTTCTTCTTCCGTTAGTGTGCCGCCAAACTCTTTCACCAGGTCATCAACCTCGGAGGATTCTTTCTCCGTCATCTGCCCGGCATTGAAGCTCGTGTTCGCTGCTATTTTCGAGATAGCTTCTTTCGGCAAACTCCAATATTGCTCTGGCGTGACTGTGGTTGACGTTCCAGCCGCAGATGTTACGGATGCGTCTGCGTCTTCTCCAAGTTCAAAATCAGAATAATCTTGGTTTAGAACCTTCATCCCTTCTGCATCGATCTCAATGCTTTCAACGCCGCTCTTCCGCATGTACTCGCCTTGGGCCGCTGCGTAGGATTCCGGCGATAAATCTCTAAGCTTAGATTCTTTGTTGTTTATATCGTTGATCGCTTTGGTGCGCGTTTTGGCATATTTCACCCGCTGGTTACTTTGTATTGTCGCAGTTCCAACGCGGATTGATCCACCGAAAGGACCACCGGCAACGATGCCCTGAAGAATAGACTCGCCCACCTCACCCCATTCAACGCCTCTTTGCGTTCCGACAGACCCACCAAGAGTTTCTATACCTTCCTGCGCGCCCTCCGTAACACTCTCGAGGACAACACCCTTGGCCCCGGCCTTGGCTATTGCCTTTGCGCCGGTTCCTACAAGATCATCTGTCAGCCCCAGGATACCCCTTCCAGCCCATTTCTCCAGAACAGCCGAGAAAACCGCAGCGGGAAGAGCCTTAAATAAATCACCAGTCGTCGTATCGCCAGGGCGACCATCATTTTTTGCCCGGTCTTCACCGATAGCGCCTGTCTGCTTTAAAACGAATGCTGGGAGGTTCAATATAGCCGCAGCCATGTCCGGCAGAGACACCAATCCTGTTTCGATCGCGAACGGGATGAACTGACTTAATGGGCTTTCCTTCACCTCTTCCCATGTTGTGCCCTTCTTGTAACCAAAATCCACTTTCTTGAAATCCTGGCCAAAGTCGTCAAGTACGCTTTTCTCCCCTCGCTCCGCAGCATTCATATGCCGGAGGCTAAACATAGGGCCCTCGCCGGAGAAATCATATTCTATCTGGCCTGGCACATATTCATCAATGAGGTTAGCGCCACCTTTCGCAAGGATGCCGGTTGTCTCGGTCAAATACCCAACGACATCAAAGGCACTTTCCCCGATGCCTTTCGCAACATTAGCAATGCTGTCCCAAGCGTCCTCAATAAACGCCAGGTTTTCCACGTCATCATGCGCGAGATTTATATTGTCATCCTTGCCAAGCCATTCCCGTGTCGAGGGGGAATTAGCCGTAGCCGCTTCGATTTCTTTTACGCGAGCTTCATTTTTCAGGGCTCCATCATCACGCTCCACAACGCCGACATCGACGCCAACAGTTGCCGCGACAGCCTTATTGGCCCGATGCTGATCTGGAGGAGCAGCCACAGCCGTCCTGGCCTTTTCCTTCTGGCTCGCTGTATCGATGGCATTAACATCAAAATCGAACTCAACGACATTCGACGCGGGCGCAGATCCGAGAGTATCCATCTCGTCATCATCTTTTTCTTCAAGTCCAGCTTCGCCTAGATCAAATGTTAGCTCTGTCATGGGTTTTTAGCTTTCTTTGTTTTCCATAGCGCAAGGATGTTCGCACGGGAGACTTTCTTCTTTGCTCCCCGTAGCTTCGATGCCATCACCTGGATGTTCGCAATAAACAGATCCTGGTCCTTTTTAGGGATCTCCGCGTCTACAGCGAAGGTCTTCATCTCTTCCTTTGTCAGCGCGTTAAGGTTCTTGCTTTCATCAGCACTGAACCATGTGTCCGACTTATCAAACACAATTTTCTCTTTTATCATTTGGTCGAGAATTTTAGTCTTATCGGATGATTTCACTGCGCCTTCTTCTTGAACCCGCCGGTCATACTCAACCTCAAATGCCGTGTACTCATCTCCGTGATCTGATTTATCCAAGCCGGTTGCGTTCTTGAATGCAGCAGTTTTTCGCTGCACTTCCGTCATGCCACTAGGGCCTGTTTTGGCATCAGACCTATCAATCGATTTGCCAAGCGCCAGCCGGTGGGCCCGCCATTCAACCAGGATGACAGTCTCAAACTGCTTTTTCGTAACGCCCTGCTCATAGTCGGCTTCTAAATCCCGAAGGCTCATATCTGCGACAGCTTTCGTATCGGAAGAATCGTTCACCCACTTTTTCCAGGTGCCCCCACCGTCGCCAGGCCTGTTGTAGTCTGGGTCAGCATTCTGCAAGTTCTTTTCGTTCTCGCGTTTCTTAACGTAATCCTTCTCCCGCTGTGTTAGCCCTTCCAAATCAACCTCTTTAATAGGATCTGTCCCAGGGTCAGCAGCCATCTTCGCCAAGGCATCAAACCGCAAATCTTTCGCTCGTTTTACTATCCGGTCATTAAGGGCGAACTGTTGCTTTATTCGGATCGCTGCCGCGTCAGCTATTGCAACGTCCGTTATTTTCTCCGCTGCTTTCAATGCAGACCCTTCATCCTTATGCACCGCCAGAATGCTTGACGCTTCTTTCCTTGCACCCTCATCGACAGATGCGGTCCGCAGCATGTTTTTAGCCGCCGCCATGTCATCCCCGTCGAGAGATCCATTCTTCTTACCTTCTTCATAGATAGTCTGAGCGAATGCAGTGTCATCGTTTGCAATTGCGTTTTTCATCCGCCCGAGATTCATGGCGCTGACTTTGTCCTGGACCTTCGCGTCGATTTCTTTCTGATCAATACCCAGACGCTGACCGGCCAAGGTCTCGCTCGATCGGATAACATTGGTCGCATCATTAGCGAGCTGGGGGTTGTTGTACTGACCCTGGGCAGCTTCAGAATAAGACTTTGTCCGCTCATTAGCCAAGCCAACAATCTGAAGCTCAGTCTGCTCAGACTCATGCCTAAACGCCGCGCTATATCCAGTCGTTCCACTTTTCAGACGGAACAGTTTAAATCGTGCCGCCGCAGTTGGTGTGAGGCCTTTCGTATCTAATTTATTGTTGAAATCATCAACCTGTTTCTTGTAATTTTTGGCCGCGTCCTTTGCCCCACCAAGATTTGTCTGCGAAAAGATCCGGCGCTGTTCTGCATCGTTTTCCAGAACCATGCCTTCTAGCTCCATCGTTTTGATCAACGAGGCATCTTCTGCGCGCTTATCTGAGAATGCTTTTATGTCCTGGGCAGCGCCCATAAGCTCAGACCCAGCAGATGACAAAGACTTGCCAAGGCCAGCTCCGAACATATCACCAGATGTCTGGAAAGACTGAAATGGCGTATCAGCAGCAATCGGCTTAACAGCTCCGATGTTCTGAGCGCCTTGGGTAACTGGTGTTGGAACTCGAGCCATAACTTAAATCCTTATGCGAATAACTTAGCGGTTTTGGCCGCACCTGAAAGAAGGGTTGTCGCCCCTGCAAGCCCTGGGTTCTGAGCCGATGCCTGCGCATCAAATAGACCAGCCTGAGCCGTGAAGTTCTGCCCTTGAATAAGCGCCCGGCGCTCTTCTCGAGCCGTGTTCTCTTCTATCCGCAAAACGTCCAGCTCACCGGCTTCCATGACATCTGCCAGCAAATCTACATTTGACGAACCAGGGTCATCGACCAGGAACCCATTGGCAGCCTGCGCAGCAACGACAGCACCACGGGTCTGCCTGATCCTGTCCCGATGCTCCTGCGCTTCAACCTCTCCACGGTTACGAACATCCGCCGCATTCTGTTGGGCAATGATTGCATTGTTCCGCTGGACTGAAGCCTGGAAATTAGCCTGCTGTTGTGCAGCCTGGGCTTGCTGACGTGCCCCCATTGCTCCCGACACAGCCCCTAATGCAGAAAACCCAATAGACGCGATTGTACCCCAAGACATTCCTGCCCCGGCTACCGCTGTCGCTGTTGTTGCACCAGTCATTATTATTCTCCTGTAACCACGACATGGTCCTTACTGGAAACCAGCAAATACACCTCATCCGTAAATTCTTCTTGCGCTTCACCAACCGTCGTCGCCTTGGTTGAGAACAGCATTGTCATATCAGTATGCTCATGGGCGTATATAGCCTGTTTCCGGTTTGCGCTCGCTGGAACGACATTGTACCCGACAAAATCGATATCTTCACCATCAGTGTATACAGTAACATGCCCGCTTATGATAAGGGTTGTTGCAATCTTAATCAGAGCGCCAGTCAGCATACAGCCAGGCGGCATCATAATCGTTCGAGTGTAAACCCCGCCGTGGATCGTGTGGAGTATTTCAAGGTCATACTGTGGCTGCTTAGACATCTCAGCTTCAAACTTACGCACGTTGCCAATAGATGCTTCACTCATAGCCGGTATGTGTGCCCTTGATGGAACTATGTTGTTCATGCCAAACCCCTAAAGAATACGCGGTTCGTTTCTGTATAACCGACCTTCTCCATAACATCAGCCAGCTTACCGCCGAACGGAGCACTGACCAGCAGCCCAACAGCGCCGAGATCCTTTGCCACAGCCTCAGCAATGCGTAGCAGTTTAATGCCAGCCCCAGACTGCCGCTTATCAGGATCAACAAAGAAACTTTCAGTTGTCGCAACCATTGCCCCATAGTGAGGAATAACTGAAATCAACAGACCGAGGAAGCCAATCATACGGTCACCGCTAAACGCACCGAACACATGAAATGCCCCAGTAAGCTCGAGCGCCTTATACTGCTCTGGCTGACAATCGGGTGCTGGCAAACCATTGATGGCGCACTCATCACCGTACCCTGCCAAAAGATCGGCAAAGTCTGGGTGTGAGTATGCTTCGTCAAAGGTTATGCAGCGAATCATTAGTTTCCACCAATTATTGCATCTGGGATCAACGATAGCACAGTAATGGGCAGTGGGTCACGTTGTTGAATAATATACTTGCCTTCCTTATTCCACTCAGGAGGGAGCGTTACGTCCTTGTCCCCTGTCAACATACTCGGGGGTTGCCCAAACAGCGCAGGAAGTCCAAATTTCGCCTCTCGCATACGGTCTCGATTGCTTCCCATCCACATCCCCAGCGTTCTTTCCACTCGGACGGTCAATCTGGAGATTTTCTTAGCTTTGCCCTGGATGGTTTCGGCCGCAGACCCTGCATCCAAGCGCAGTGTCTCGATCTCAGCAGTGTAGCCAAACCCGACATGAACCCGGCTGGCTGTGTCCGGAAGTGTGATTTGACCGTTTGCCACCGTCAGGCCTCGAACCACATAGCCATTGGCCAGGCAAACAACCTCCGCGCCTTCTAGGTGCCACAGGAACCCAACGCTCACAGATGACAGGCGAACTTTGCCGCCGGAGTGATAGACACCAAATGCTGTGCCATCCACGTCCGTTGCGTTGTTTTGAAGCTCGAATGTGTGTGTCGTCTTGTTGGCAACCATGTACCCGGTGCCGTTTATATCGGTATCGATAATATGCCCTTGCGTCACGGTAGTGTCGAGAACCCTCAGACCGTCGATGTCCACAATGTCACCGTCGTTCAAACCATGAGACGGTGCCGTCACTACAATTGGATTTGCATTCGTAAAGCCGGTGATGGTGATCGGGACATCATGGAATACACCCGCGTCCACAAATGGTGCGTCCTGGATATCCTCGAATGTCCGTTCCTTCAGACGTTCAATATATTTGACCGTGCGGGTTCCAATCTTACGCTCAACAACAAAGTATGTGATGTCGTCGTCACCCTCGCGCACAGACGCCGTCGATTTAAAGTCGCCCTGCGTTGTGTGCCGGTGCCAACCGTAGATCTCCTGCTCTCGTAGATATGTTAGCGCCACAAGAATCCCGTCGTCTCGCACACTCCAAATGATAGACAGCGGAGCCTGGCTGAAACCCCAATCGACAACCGTGTTATAATCGAATAGGTGCCGGGCAAGGATTGATATGTCGTTGCCGCTATAGGCGTCAGTCTCAAATTTGTATCCTAGATCCCGCACCGTCTGACCTGGCTGCATGAAGATGCCAACGTCACCGGCAACGATCGGCTTCAGGGATGTCGCGCCGTAATATGACTGTGGCTTTACCTGGATACCGGAAGGAGTGATCTTGTCGTCAACCCCACTGATAACCCACTCACCGCCTGATGTCAGGACGATCAGATCGATCAGCGGAATATAATGCTTGATCTCGTTTATTCGTAAAGCGGCAATGGTCGCGGTTATTGCGTCGTCATCTTTGGCCGGGCTGGAAACTGACATGTTATAGAAGTTGGCCGTCTGTGTGAAAAAGTTGCGCTGGGTATTCGAGTTGGTATTGCCAAAAATCCTGCGCTGGTCGAAGAAACCTGCCGTACTTGGAAAGTTGTTGGTGCCAAGGAAAGGGTTGCGGGTTTGTGGTGGCGTATCAGAGAGGTCCGGATCAATGTTGTTGTCAGTAAAAGTTTCCTTCTCCGTCCGGCCAATAAACCCGAACAACCCGTTCTCGGCTTTGTAAATATTATAGCTCTCAGCCCCGGTAACCGCATCCCAGGTTATTGTGTTGTCAGGCGTTGCCTTGCCGTTGGTGATTTCGTCGTATGCAATGAACACGTCGCCAGCAGATGAATAGGCCGTGAATCCAGAACCATCTATGTCCGTTCCTGTCGTATCCTCCAGGGAGATGGTGTGTGTGCCAATAGTCCCTGCCTTGAACCTTTGACCGTTCAGCTCTGTCATTCCAACAACACCGCTGATATGGATCTCATCCCCCAACGATACGCCGTGAGATGTTGCTGTGATTACAACAGGATTCGCCGCAGTGGCACCTGATATTGTGAATGATGAACCGGTGGCACGTAAGCTTTCCTCCGCAGTTTCACGTGAAACCGCCGTTACAACGTACTGCTCAACAGCTGTACCTGTGACATTGGCCGTGACAGTCAAGGAGGTGGGGAATGCCTGCTCTGGCTGGAATACAATTACGCTTAGTGTCCAGTCATCATTGGCCGTCCGGATAAGTTCGCGGGGTTCATAGCTGGGATGGGTCAACGTCATCACGTCAGCAGACTGCACATATTGGATCTCGAACAGATCCGCGGTCAGGTACGGCGTCGCCACCTCAAAGATCAGAGATGCAATCCCTGCCGAGCTGTATGTCGTATATCCGGTGCCATCGACATCAACGCTGTCCATGTCCTGGATCTCGAACGTATGGGTAGTCACGTTGGCCACTTTAAACTGTCGCCCGTTTAATTCTGTCATGCCAACAACGCTAGATATAAATATCTCTTCTCCGTTGCTTCTGCCATGGCTGGTTGCCGTGACCACAACAGGATCGGCTGCCGTCGCGCCACTAATCGTTTTGATCTCTGAGCTATCAACAACCAGTCCGCCATCAGCAATGACGCGGATGTATAGGTTCCCCATCTCGAGGATGTATGTCTGGTCTACGTTAAATTCAAAGGGAATAATGCGGGTGGATAAAGAGCTGTTCTTCACCTCGCCTACAAATTCGGTTCCTGTCCGGTTGGACACACCGCCAGATGTCTGCACATACATATTCTCGCAGGCGGCAAGAGACGTTTGGTATTTGGAAATGTCTACCCGAGCCGCAACAGCTTCAGATATTTCTCCACCGGCCAAGCTGGGTTGAATTACTTTTACCATTAATTCCTCGCATCAATCCATGAAGCCTCTGGGGCTGACCGTGTCCGGCCCTCGCTACTATCTGTTTCCGCTGCATGGCTGACCACGCGCAGGACTTCTTGATCAAGCTTGCTGGTAATCTCCACACTTCCCGTCAGGGACATGCAAGATCTAGCGGCCAATAAGAAGCTAAATGCCATTGTAAATTCTGGGTCAAACTTGGTGGTGTCACTAACGCGGGATGTGTAGAAAAGCTCCGCATCTGACTCATCAGTTAAAACGACCTTCGTGTCATCCGATAGGAGGACAACCTCGAAGTCGATAGCCTCAGCATCAAACCCGCCAAGGACGTTGGTGATGCCGCGCACCTTGACTGCGTCAGTTGGATACTGGTAGGCAAATGTCCACCCACCTGGAACCGTTACCGATAGTGTCGCAGGGCTGGTGTATTTTTTGGCAAAGCGCCATGGCACCCGTCGCAGTAACTCGTCCCGAGTATCCTCGAAGATAAGATTCATCTGCTCTGCTTCTGTCCCCTCCTCGGTCAGATCCGATATGTCGTATCGATCACCGATATGTTGGAGGGCTAATTTTGCAATCTGAACGGCGGATGCCATGGTTTAGCCTTTCTATTTCTTTTCGGGTGCAGCCTTTATCGCAGCTCGAGCCTTTAAGTATGATGACTCCCCGCCAAGTATTTCAATGTCCCGAGACGGGATTGCTGTGTCAGCAGGCATCTCGTAAGTCTCGCCTTTTTCATACATGCCGATGCCAGTTCCGTAACCTGGGTAAAAATTCTGTTTGAACAAAACCGTGATCATATCGCCGGTCTCGGATTCTTCTTTCGGTGGTGCTTTTTTCTTGATAGCCATTTGTGTCTCTCCTCAGAGTTAAAGGGTGGGGAGGCAGATTAATCCACCTCCCCGGTTAGGTCTTAGTTAGTGGCGTCAGCCGCTGCAATCCAGCCTGTTGGGTCAAGCGTCAAGAAGGCAGAGTAAGTGCCCGCTGTTGTCGTCGCCGTACCAATGACAGCCTGAACACCGATGAACTGCTCGTAAGCAGTGCCCATTGGCAAAGGAATCACAGTGGTGTAACCAGCAACCAAAGTCGCTTCAGGGATAGCGCCAGTCTCAATGTGTGCCGTCGAGGTGGTGGCGTGGATAGCTGCCGTGCTATCTGACCGAAGCCGGAAGTTGATTGTTGAAGATGTGCCGCTAACAGCAACATCAATCTGGATCACCAAATAGATTGGTTGACCTTGGCCGATGTCGCGTGAGTTGCCAATATCAATCACGTTGTCAGACAACACAGTTGATGCAACAGCGGAGATATCACCGCCGTCTGCAAATTCGCCTAGTTTATCCATAATCATAGCAAATCTCCTTTCGGGAGAAGTTGGCCTGGAGGGGTTATTAGGCTCCAGGCCGGGGGTTATTACCTAATCGTGTGATTAAGATACAGTAGCTTCGTTACCGCGCAAAGCATCAACACGGCGGATAGGATATCCACCCCATGAAGTCTGCATTGTGCCGCCAACCATGTCCATAGACAAAGTTGAATTAGAAACCGCGTTCGACGTTTGACGACGCAACATGGACAGGATTGATTTATCCATGTACCAAGCGCAACGACCAACAGCCGTATTCGGGATTTCTGTGACCGCCTGGTGCATCAGGTCGTTCAGATCCGCGCCCGTCGCAGCAGTGACTAGCAAGGCAGAACGGTCAATGTTGGCAATACGCACAGCATAGCGCCAGTCGCGAACAGTTAAGCCCACGTCCCAACGATAGTGAGTACGGTAGCCCTGCATCAAGCCAGTGGTTCCGCCTTCAGTGTCCTGAACGGTAACCTCACCGAGGTCGCGTTGCTGGACGCCAGCTTTGGAGCCTTTTGGAATAATGCCGTGGCACGTATTTGGTGACCAACAGATCAACCAGATCGATGCATTGTCTGAACCGCTTCCGCCGCCAGAAATAATGTTGTCGCCGTTCTCAGCAGACAAACTATTGTAACGCGGAGACAAACCAGTGAACTCTTCAGGAGATGTAGATTCATCACCGTAAAAGATCTTAGTTGCCAATGTTTGGTTCATGCCTTCGATATGAGGGCGGTCTTCCTGTAAGCGGAATGCAGCGGGATTTCCAGCCATGTCCACAAGTGCTTTATCCACCTGGGAATAGTCTTCCATCATGCCGCAGTTATCGGTGATTTGTACCGCGCGAGATTTAGTCGGCTGCACGAAACCGTACATCTTACGGAAAGTTGGTGAGGGTAGTCCGGAACGAATAGAACTCCGGTGACCAGTTGTGAGGTTGCCCTCTAACCAAGTCATGTCTTCCAGAATTTCGTTCGTCTGGTTTAGAATTTCGATCACGTCAGCAATAGTGCCATCCGGATCGGTAACCTTCGCCAAATCAGCGAGGGTTGGGTTTTCAGTTCCTAATGTAGCCATAATGGCCTCCTATGTAAGTCAGCTTTGATTAGCTGGCTTCTTTAAACATAGATGGGTACATGCGCTTCAAGGAATCACCGTCAGATGCCTTGTGCCCGTCACCCTCGTGGAAAGTATCTTCCCCGAGGGCTTTACCCACCCTTAACATCAGTCGAAGAAACTCTGGGTGATTTCCCAAGCCGAGTCCGTTGGGATTGTCAACGCTTGGTGCGCCAACTAGCTCCGCAAGTGCAGGGCTCCCGAACTTCTCTTGAGCTGCCTTGATAGTGCCTAAATTCGCATTAAGGGCATCGCCCCCTAGCTCCTTGTCAGCCTTAGTCTCGCCAGCCCATCCTTCAACACGTTCTACAAATCCATTGGCAGCTTCTACCAACGCTTTCTGTCCACGCTCGATGTCATACTCAATGAGGGATTGATACTGCTCCTGAGAGAGATTCATTTCCCGCGCCGTGTCACCAAACGCTTCCAGTCTTGTTTGGGCGTCCTCGCTGAGGTCAATACCCTCGGGCGGTGTGAACTCGTATTTCTCGGGTACACCTTCGTCCGATCCGTCACCCTCGTCGTCCGACAGCAGGGTTTTGGTCTCTTTGCGCTCAGATCCGTCAGCTTTGGTATCATCACCATCCGCCTTCTTATCGTCCGCGCCTGGCTGATCCTCATCAGCCGGTTTCTGGTCTGTGACCTGGTCGTCTGCAACCTGGTCATCAATTACTTCGTCAACTACGTCTGTCTCTTCCGCCATTGTTCAGCTCCTCAGCTTTGGGTTAAAATTCATTAGGGTAGCCTCTCAAATCCATGAGCAATAATGTTTATGCCGTTTGCTGGCATTGTTGAACGGATCAAGCTCTGGCCCAAATGAGTTGGTAGAATTAACTATCAAAGTGGTTCTCCTCTAACATCTTCAGGTAATGCTCTGGATGGGCTGCCCGAATGTCCTCGAGAATCTTTGCGCCAATACTCCGAGCGCCTTCGTTGAATGCAGTGCTGTCAGAGCAGCCAGGGATATGGCTGTTCAGATCCACATGGCTAGTGCTGTAAATGATGTCATGCACCCAGCGACGGCCACGAGGCTTCGACAGGATAAATTCCAGGTCACGTTCCCGGTCCTTCTCCTGGTCGTCCGCCTTCTGGATGTCACCAGGGCTAGAGCTATCTTTGACAATGTGCATACTCATACTGATGCGCCACTTCCCAACAGGTCAGTTAATGCGTTTGGTGACTGAGAATCCGTCTCGCTCAATACCTTGGCATTCGCGGCCAAGGCTCCAGCTTGATCTTGTTCCTGGGCAGCCTGAGCCTGTTGAGCTCGCGCCTCCCGAGCATTGCCGACAGTTTCTGTATCTTTAATTAGTTGCGGATCATTACCCAGGATCTCCGAGTATTCGCGCATTGCGAAATCAGCATCGATAACATCAACGACCTCTGGGAACACAGCAGACAGGTTGCCTGCGAAGCTCATGGTACGTTCAATGCTTGATGCCGAAACAGCCTGCTGGGCCTGCGCCAAGAGCGAGATGTAATCCACCTTCAGCTCTACCCCTTGAAGTGCCTCGGGCGGCGGTGGGAGGAGGTCAGCTTCTAAGGCAAACTCGAAAACGTCATCAAGTAGGGGGTTCAGAAGCTCCACGTTCAGCCTTTGTAACACAGGCCCGAGCAGAACAAGCTTCTCTTCATGGCGCTCAACAACCTCAGTGGCTGTGATCTGCCGACGATCGGAATTGATCATCATTGCAAAGAGGTCAGCATAGAACCCACGCTGGATGCGGCCTTGTACTTCTTGGATGTCTTGACCCAATCCGGATATGTCAGGCGTCACAGTGTAGGCAGGCTGGTATCCAGCTCCGCCCTGCGTCGGGTCCACATAGGTATTGGCACCAGGTAGAGTTGACGTTGGCTTGCCGCGAAGACTTACAGACGCAACCATTGGAGGGTTGACCTGTTTATCAATAGCCTGAGCCTTACGCTTCTGCTGGTGCTGTAATTGTTTGATGTCGCCAAGTGTGTCCATACCTGGTGATCTGCCGTACACGTCGCCGGGGAGAACATCCCACCGCGGCACATAGGCTGGGAATCGTTTGTATCCGCCTTCGCTCAATAGCTTATCGCCATCGCCGCCATATTCCATGTATGCAGATTTGAACGGCATGTTCTTGCCATCCATCTTACCATACTCGCGGTCTTCAGAACGCCGTGGTTCGATCATATGGATGATGGGGACAAGCTCGTCATAGTTCTGCTCATCCCAAAGCTTCTTGGTTACCGCGCTCAATACGGACCAATCGAGGCTGCCATCTGACTGGACGACAAACTTCTCAACGACCTGGCTGACTGTGTATGTGAAATACCGGCCGAGCGTATCGACGTTGCCTTTATCATCTTCGGCAATGATGTATTCGCCTGCCGTGTATGGGCGGAACCGCACAACCTTCTCAAAGCTTGGCTCTCGGAACATTGGCCCGGTGCCGAAGCCTCCCAGCTCTGTATAGATAGTGGACATGGAATTGTAGAAATTGGAATTGTTCAGGATGCCGCGTTCAACGGCTTCAACCTTAGACAACCAGATCTTCACGTCTTCACGGTCCATTAGGTCAGGGTCTCCAGCAACTCCGCGCCGGTGCCAGGGTCGAGCTGGGCTCGTCATACCAGACATCATGCCCGCAGCCATAGTCCGCAAAGCTTGTGTGCCTGTGCTATCAATAATCTTGTTGTTGCGCTTGCGGCCTCGGGTGTTCGAGCTGTCCTCAATTAAGAACCGGCCACGACGAGGTGCTAAGTAATCACTCAGCTCTTGCCAATGACTTCTCCATGATGATCTATCGTTCTCGAGCTTACGATAGCGCCGGATGATTGGTCCGCGCTTGCCCTTCAACGTATTCATTGACTGAAGGTTTTCTGGT
>TARA_R110002126_G_scaffold104040_2_pt1 | contig 26505 bp, 32 predicted proteins | sample TARA_R110002126 | Tara Oceans TARA_R110002126 (sample SAMEA4397536) | marine metagenome | biome: Polar Biome; feature: [DCM] deep chlorophyll maximum layer (ENVO:01000326); material: water (ENVO:00002006), including particulate matter (ENVO:01000060) such as... | depth 30 m | reverse complement strand
ACAGGCCGAGCAGGGGTGGCCCAAGCAGAGCCCTAGTGGGATTAGAACTAGGCGAAGCGAGCTAGTGGCTAGGGGTTTCGTAGCGGATTCAGGAGGCCGTCAGCGGCTCGCCAGTGGCCGGATGGCGATAGTGTGGGTGGCCCTCTAGTGGCTTGACAGCATAGGTACGTTCAGCACCTCACCGTAGCAATCACGCAGTATCACTTCCAGAGGAAAACAGCATGGCACAGCAAGAGAAGGAATTCCCGTCTGGTCTTTTCGTCAGCCCTCCCCGCCCTACGGCACCGGACTTCGTAAAGGCTCGTATCAGCCTGAAGGTCAGCGATGTACTGGCGTGGCTCCAAGGAAAGTCGGGCCAGGATTGGGTTCGGTTGGATGTGAAGCAGAGCAAGCGTGTGGCAGACGACGGGAGCGAGGTCTGGTACGCAGAGGTGGATACATGGGAAAAGCCTGTAGCCAAGGCGAGTTCGGGAGGGTCCGATGGCCTCCCCTTCTGAGTTGGAGCAGCTCACAAACCAAATCTTTCCCGAGCTTGACCGCGAGATCGGTAAAGTCCAAGAGGATGTGATCCAATCGCGGAAAAGACTGAGGAAGGTTCCACCGGCACTGCTTCCACCATTGTCTAAGGCTTCAATAGATAAGGCGGTAGAGCATCTAGAGAAGGCGACCAAGCACCTCTTGGCCTGTCGAGGTGACCTCTACGATCACTACCCGTCTAACGCGGCTTATTCAGCCGAGCAGGGGTTCCGTAACATCAAGGCAGGTGTCGTTTCGTATGGCTAGGCGCAAATCACCAGAGCGCGAAGTCTCCAAGGCCATCGTGGAGTTCCTGCACATGGTCGGGTGCAGCGCAGTCTACTCAACCGAGCAGGGATACCGTCCACAGAAGGGCGGCACCAGGACGAGCCCAGGAATACCGGACTTGATCGTTTTCGGTACGCCAGAGCTTCCGTTCTTCTTTATCGAGGTGAAGGCGGGGAAGGGTCGGCTTCGGCCATCGCAGATTGAATTCCAACTTGAATGCTCCTTGGGTGGCGTACCCCATCTGGTGGCGTGGGACGTTCGTGACGTTTTCGACTTCATGCAGCAGCACGGGGCCATTGAGGGCGTAATCAATTGAGCGGGTTCATCCTGCTGTCACGCGCACTCTTGGAGAACGATCTGTGGAGAGCCAACTCCGACTTGGTGCGGCTCTTTCTCTATCTCTGTATGAGTGCGAGCTACGGGAAAAAAGAGTACAGCTATTCCCGTGGCGGGTCTAAGGTGACGGTCAGGAAAGGCGAGTTCCTTCGCAGCCTTCGCAAGATCGGAGAGGATTGCGCTTACACGGGCAACAACAAACTGATCACATGGTCACCGAGTCGGGTGTCCGCGATGCTGCAATCCCTAGAGGACGATGGCCGTATTGAGGTCGTCAGCAATACTTCAGGGCTTGGTACGCTCATCCGAATAGTGAATTACGAGTCATACCAAGACTTTTCGAGCTATTCTGGACGCAAAAAGAAGGGACTCGGAACAGATGCAGAACAGACCCAGAACAATAGTAAACAGTTAAAGCAGGAAATAAAAAGAACCCCCGACCCGGAGAAGGCTGTCCGGGCGGGTCAGGTGGATGCGTTGTGGAAGGTCTGGCTAGATGAGTTGAGCCCGAAGCCCCCGCATCCCAGGCTTACAGATAAACGCAGGTCGGTTCTTTGGAGTTTGTACTCTGAACAGCTATCGAGTAACGGGGCAGATCCGATTGTCCTGTTCCGCAAGGTGCTGAAGGCGGTCAAACGCAGCGATCACCATATGGGCACCCGAGCCTACACACTCCCCGAAAGCCTATTCAGGAACGAAGAAAGGCGGGAGCGATGGGCTCACAATGCAGTAGAGAAGCGCAAAGCAGAGAACATCACACCAACAGTCAGCAGAACATGGAGCGTAGAGCAATGATTGACACCTACGAAACAGCAGAGAGATACCACGCGAGTCCAGGTGCGTCAGCATCGCGACTGAAGAAGTTCAAGCGCAGTGCCGCACACATGAAGTACGACATGGACAACCCAGAGCCGTCCACGCCCGCTATGGTGATCGGGTCAGCCACACACAGCGCGATCCTTGAGCCCTCGCTTTTCGAGGAGCATTGGGGGCGGTTGCCTTACGGGGACGGGCGAACGAAAGCCATGAAGGACGCCAAGACCGACTTGGTGATGAAGTATGGGGACGAGTATGTCCTCAAGGCCGAGCCATACGACCGTGTCCTAGCTATGCGGGACAGCGTACTGGACAACACCCAAGCGTCAACGCTACTGGACGGTGCCCGGACAGAGATATCAGTGCGATGGGAAGACATCACCAGTGGTGTCGCCTGTAAGGCGCGTATCGACGCAGTGTCCGAGGACTACATCGTTGACATCAAGACGACAGAGGACGCGAGCCCAGAGGGGTTCGCCAGGAGTTGTCATAATTTCAACTACCACTTGCAAGCGGCCCACTATCTGGCGGGTGCTAAGAGTGAGGAACTCGTAGGGGACGGGGCGAGATTCGTCTTCGTGGCCGTAGAGAAGGCGGCACCGCACTGTGTCGCCCTTTACGAGCTGGACGCAGAGGCCCTCGATCTCGGACGCAGACAGCTAGATAAACTCTTGGGCGAGTGGGCCAGATGCGAGGCCAGTGGTGAGTGGGCGGCTTACCCGGAGGAGGTCCAAGAGTTGTCCCTCCCGGTGTGGGCGTACAACTCATGAGGAACATATTCTCAGACGACTTCATCGGAGATTGGACTGACGCACAGCTAAGGCCGGTGTCTGCGATCCCCACGCACCTGCCTACGCTCAACCGCATCATGCGCGACGATGGGGGCGGCCAGGGCATAGCCAAGACTTCAGGGTGGCTTATGGTCGTTGGTGGCTCGCCCGGATACGGCAAGTCTGCGTTCGCGCTCAACCTAGCGAGTGCCGCCCTCAACGCATCCCCGCCAGAGCCCGTCTCGTTCATCAGCCTAGAGATGTCTGGCCCACAGTTGGCGACACGGCTGTACTCGCTCCACTCAGGGACCGCCCTCAAGCTGCTTGAGAAAGGTTCGTTCTGTGAGCTTTCGTGGTCTGAAACGCACCCGGAGTTCGCGAGCCTTCCTCCCGTGTTCGTGCCAGACAGGCTCGTCACGGGGTGGGATTCCATCATGAAATACGTTGAAGGCTGTCACGCCCAGGGCTGTCGATACTTCGTGCTAGACCATCTCCAGTGCGTAGCCTTGGGCGACGACGAGATGCTACACCGTGGCATACAGCGCGTCATCTCAGAGTTGAGGGCCTGGGCGGTTAAGAATCAGAGTGCCGTTGTGATCTGCTCGCAGTTCAACCGAGCGACAAGCTCAGTCATGGAAACACCGCGCAGTGCAGGGCTCTTTGGTGGGCACTCAATTGAGAGCCATGCCGATGTCATCTGCCTTCTGGATCACTCGCGCTACAAGCGGGACGGCAACACGGCGAAAACGTGGGTCTGCGTCACAAAGAATCGACACGGTCCCTGTGTGGAAATACCCGTTGAGTGGAATTACAAGACGCTTCGCCAACGTGAGGCCCGTCCAGACGAGGAGGACCAGTGGCCGACATGAAGACAACAGTTCCCTGGATGGAGAATGACGAACTGTTTGCGTCTGAGTTAACCAAAGGCCATTCCTGGCAACTCTACGTTGCGATGCGCCTTCTGAAAGAAGGACTCGTCGTACAAGCCTCAAGGTTTGAATTTAGGAATACGCGGGATGATATAGAGGGCTTCACAAGAACCGACGTTGACCTAGTTATCGGGCGCAAGCATCCGATTCCCGCAGAAGTGAAATCGCGCAGTCTTGAATTCACATCCCCGGAAGACTTTCCATACCGCACCTTCATTGTCGGGACCGTTGGATCTTGGGCAGACACAGAGATTCCACCGGAGATTGTGATCTATGTCTCGCAGCCTACCCAAGCGATCCTAGCGTTGAATGTGGCTAGGACACGGGACACATGGACGGTCGCACCCACCGAAGACAGAATACGCGGCATCACTGATCAGTGTTATTTCTGCGAGAAGAAACACCTCCGTACCTTCGACCAATTGGTGAAATGGCTAAAGACACAGCAAACGCCGTAAGGCTCCTGTCTGCGCTAGAGCTACTGCCACTGGAGGAGTGTACGCCAGACGCCGCAGAGTGGCAGCAGGAGATCGCAGCCGCTATCCGCGAACTAAGAGGCGCGGAGATGCCCCCGGACGACCCTCTAAGGTACGGGGAGGATGGCCTCCTCTTATCACCGAAGGATTTTCAGGCGAAGCTCGAAATGATCGTAGACTCTATGACTAGCTGGAAGGAGGATAGAAAAAATGTCAGGCGGTAAGGTTACCCGAGCAGCCGTTAAGCGGCTGAACCAGTACGGCGAGTTGAAGATATTTGACCTGTATCTGAAATACCGAGATGTCAGGAAGCTCCTCAAGAACCTCCCCTCCGAAGTCGGCACCATGTCCAACAGGCCGTTCTATGAATGGCTGAAGGAAGATGAAGGGAGATGGAACCGCTGGCAGAACGTGAAGCAGGTCATCGCGTCTGACCTGGTGGAAGAGGGCCTGTCGATAGTGGACGAGGCGAACGACGGCAGCGTCCCAGCGGCCCGACTGAGGTCAGAGTACCGGAGGTGGATAGCGGAACGATACGACCGGACAGCCTACGGTAAGCCAGAGGCGCAGACCGTCAACGTGATAAGCGTAGGCGACGACTTCCTGGCTGGGCTCAAGGCCGTAGAGGCAAGGGCGAAGGCCAAGCGCGAAGCCGAGATCGTACAGGCCGTGGTCGTAGAAGAGGAGGACACATAATGGCTTGCATGGATCATGTGTGCTTGGGCTGCGGCAGGGCAGAGATGAACAACAAGTCGGGGCCAGCGCAGTGGCCGTGCCCAACGTGCGGGAGTGAGGAGTATAGCAGTCACTTCGACGAAGACCCGGACCACGATTACGCCGACCAAGACGACGATTACGCTGACCAAGACGACGAGGATATGCCGTGAAGATGCCGCTGCTGGGAGCGAAAAGAAGCGAAGCGATCGTGAGTGAGGCGAAGTCGCGCACACCAAGGGGCTCGCCCGAGATTGCTTTGATCTCCGCAATGATCGTTCAGGCGATTAGGGAGATGCGAGGGAATAAGCAGCCCCGGAGATATTCAGTTCACGGCAGACCTCAACGTAGCGGAGAGTCCCGGACGAAGGCGACCGTCTGGATTGCAAGCAAGGGGGCTGAACCTTGGTTTGACCTCATGGGCATGGATCAGCGTTTCGCCCTTGAAGCGATGAAGTGGGTGGACGAGGCAGAGGCTATCTTAAAAAAAGACGACGGCGATTTAACTCCAGACGAAAGACGGATATTAAGCGAGGGAATTCGTGAGCTGGCATACTAAGGACAAGCCGTTATGAGGAGTGACGCAGAGAAGTTTGCCTACGAGTACGGCTCAAAGGCCCGTGTCGCCTTTGTCAGTGGGTTGCCCTGCGGTGTGTGTGGTGCGGGTCCGTGCCATAACCATCATTGCAGGACGGACGGTATGTCGCGGAAGGGTCCGAAGACCGCCATCGTGCCCCTGTGTGGGAAGTGCCACACCCGCATCCACAGCATCGGAGCCCTCAGTATGCTTCAGCAGATGGATGGACACCTCCGGCTACCTATGTTCCCTGCGGCGTTCCACATAGGGAAGCAGGGGCGTATGCAGTACGACAGCTTTGATGAACTCGCAGCCGGGGTGGAGAAGCTCTGGCAATCATACGAAAACGGGCTCTCGGAATGACGGTAGCCCCCCCATGTGAATACTGACATCGGGTCCGTAGGCTTAATCGTCGGTTCCGGTGGGAGAAGGTTTTCGGGATTTCACCCCCCCAGGGAAGGAGTGGCCGGTATGCCATGACTTGACACAGGCCACCACTTGTGTTACTCTTCTAGTACTGAAGCGCACCTATCGCACACTGACAGGAGACTGACACCATGATGGACGAGAGGGACCACGAACGCATCTTCGGCAGGACAGAGGTCTACGCCACGGCAGAGGAGTTCGCCGCCGCCTCCGGGCTCCCGGTTAAGTTTATCCGAGCGAACGGGATAACCTCGTATAACAACTTTGATAAGGCTACAGGAATCGGGAGGTACGAACTAACCACGGGGGGCACCGACTCCAAGAAGGGGGCCTGAGATGGCGACCAAGAAGACACGGCATGAGTATAATCGCGAGCAACTCGCGAAGTACGGAGGTCAGTTAGAGGTGCGACGGACGGGCATCTGCGATACCTGCGGAGGTCGTTCGTCGGGTACGCACTGTCATACGTTTACGCTCACGAATCCCGATATATGCCGGGGTAAGATTACGCGCAGTTTTCGTTACGAGAAAAAAGTAACAGCAGTCGGCTATATGTGGCCGGGGAAATGGTTTCCCGAACACGCAGAAGCGTTGGCCGAACTACACGCGCTCGCGAAGACAACCAAGGAACGCCAGACGCGCGAGGTAGAGGGTTGGTGGACGAAGCAACGCGAGGAACGAAGGCGCATCAACCAGACTCGGAACCACTAATGGTTCTGGAGTAACCCCAGTGAAACCAAGGACAGAACCACTGCACAGAACCACTTTGGTTCCCAATTTTGGGGGTGGGGGGTCTGGCTGGAACCCAGCGAACTACCTCGTAACGGCAACCCCGGCGGCGAACCCCACTGCGGCAAGCCACCAATCAGCCTTGAGGCGCAGCCCGAAGCTGGGCTGAATCGATGAGCGGAGTGCGGCGATCTCGACCGACATGATCGTCGCGCTCTCCTCATGCTCCGCGATCACCAGGTGAAGACCGGCCACTAGCTCGTTCGCCATCGTGGCCCTCATCCGTTCAGAAGCAGTCAGCCCTCGCTCTACCTCTACGACGCTCTCCAGTGCTGCGATCTGGGCCTCGTATCCTGCGACCACTTCGTCCAGTTCTGCGGCTTGGGCTGAGTCCAAGGATGCCCTCAAGGCCCCTGAGAGGGCCTCAGAGCGTCTTCGCGCCTCTTCGCGGGTACGAGTAAGCCTCTGCACCTCACGTTCCGCTGAGAGCCTCTGAGCGGCTGCAACTGAATCTGCCGCCTCAAGGGCTGCGGCCAAGGAGTCGGCGCGAACTGAGACGGATTCTAGGACCAGCGCCTGTGCTTCCAGCCTGGATTCCGCATCGTCCGCGATCCCCCGGAAGTACGAAGCCTGTGTCGCGCCCCGGATACCAACCGCCAGCATCCCGATCACGGGTATGGCGATCCAGAACCAAGGTGGGATTCTCACCATCGTGCCGGTGACCTCCTTCCGATCATACCACGGATGTCGATATGGGTGAAAGTCTTGTATCGACCGATCCCGAACTGGTCACTGTCGGGGTGGCGTTCTAGGATGTCGGCTACCTCGTCGGGCGTGAAGCCGATCTTAACGACATCCGCTGCACCCCCGGTCAGGTGCATGGAGTTCGTCACTCCACCGATCCAAGCGTTGTACAGCGAATCGCGATACCAGGAGTTCACTAGCACGGGTGTGGGCCTGACCGCCGAGCGCAGGTCGCGCAGGACGTTGGCGAGCAATACGAAGTTGGGCAGCAGTTCTGGGTCAGGTGCTTGCAGCCGCACGGCAGGTGACGATGTCTTCCTTCCTACGTCAGCTACCTCTAGCGGGTGAAAGTTCGAGATCCCAGCAGCGTCTAGCGCAGCAGCGCACCCAACGACCCACTCATCTCTCGTCATCACGAAAGCCTGGAGAGCTATCAAGGACTCGCGGCCTCTTCGGCTCTCGCTTCAGGGCCGAACCGATACCGCTCGCTATGCCCCCAACTTGTGGCCCGAAGTATTGGGCGATCCTGGGGCCAGCCGTCCAGCCAAGTAGGCCGGTGAAGATGGTCCCAAGCAATGCGTAGGCAGCGTTGGGCACTTGAGCCCACAAAAGCGAGTCAGCTACGATGATCACGGCAGTGAACGCCAGGCAGGCAGTCAGTAACACTCTCGCGGCTGACAGCTTGCCTTTCTCGTCGGCTAGGATCTGGCGAATCATTGCCGCTCGCCTCTTGGTCGGAGCAAGCCCCCAAGGGGCTCTGGTAACGTGCTGGCAGGGTTGAGTGCGCCCATGCCACTTAGTCCTGTCCCGAGTAGGCCAGCCTCCCCAAAATCGCCCACTAACTTCATGGCCTTCGGGAAGAAGCCGGAGGCAACAGCCTCCACCGCCGCCGGAACATCTCTAGCGAACTGCTTTTCAAATTCCGCGAATGCCGCCTGGGGATTGGGAGCCCTGTCGAAGAATACGCGCAGCCATGCCCGGCCTCCCGGTGTCTCCATCATGTCTTGGAGTTTTTTGACAACTGCCGTCCTGTCAGTGGTCTGGAGTGGCGCGATAATGGTCCGATGGAAGAGGCCGTCTAGGAACTGTGCGGCGACTTCCTTTTGGTGTGCCAAGTCACCACCCGTCCCCTTCACGATGTCCATTACTTCATCAACAGATCCCCTCAACTCGTCTACTGATTTCCCAAGACTTAGACTTGTCTTCGGGCCACTAGAAAATGAGATCGAAGCATTCGGCACACCCGCGCCCAAGTTGAAGCCCCCGGCTAATTGTGACGATTGCTTAAAGATTGCGTCGGCGTCTGCCAGCCTTGGGAACATACTTTCCATGATGTCGTCAAGCCCCGACAAAAGCTCGTCTGAGCCTTGAGCCTCGTTTCTGCCCCTTGTGAGGTTTCTCAGTGAAGACCGAAGTGCTTGCATCCCCTTTATCGTCGGGTTGAGTCCTGCATCCACCTCGGAACTCAACAATTCTACGACCTGCACCAGGGCATCCTTGTCTGCTTTGGTCTTAACTAGCTTGCCCGTGAGTACGCGGTTTAGGCCCTGGTCCTGCAAAACAGCTACAAGATCACGGGCGTTAGCTCTAGCCACATCGACAACCGCCTCTTCAGCTACATGGCCCGCATTTACAGCCGCTGAAGTCCTCCATCCATCCAGCTTTGTCAGTGTCCCTCCAATCTCTTCCGACTGTCGCGAGTATAAGTCGTCTAACGGGCCGTAGACAGCTTTCCTGTCTATCTCCAAAGCCTTCTCAAGTCCCTCTGATTGGAGTTTCGCCCTATTAATTACCGCGCCAGCCTCGCCAGCCACATCAGTCGCGCCACCTTGTGCGCCTCTCGTTGGCAGTAGCGATCCAGCCGATTCTGGTAGTGGACCTGGGCGGGACGCGTTTGGGATCGCAACAGTTCTAGGCTCTGGTATAACACCTCGTCCGGTCTGCTCAACGAGCATCTCTCCTGTCGCCTGACCTTGGGGGCGACGGGCCAAGTCGCCACTTCGGATAGGGCTACGCAACTGACTCACGGGGCTACGCAACTGATCCACGGGGCTACGCAACCTACCCCTCGTATCCTTTAGGGTATTTAACAGCCCCGGCGCTCGCGATGGGCCAACGGGGGCTGGACCTATCGGTGATCGCAGACTAACTGGCGATCGCAGACTAACCGGCGATTGGAACGTGGCGGGAGCGCCCCGCCTAGCAGCTTGTCCCCCGGTAGCAGCACCGAACGCCTTTGCTGCGGGAGCGGCTGCTGTAAAAGCACCACCCGTAAGCGCAGATAGGGGTTGCATTAGATTGGAACCTTCGCCCCCCAACGCGCTAGGTGTCGCTTCGGCCATCCGGTCCCCTGGATCTGCCTCACCAGCCATCCGTGCGGTTGCTCCAGCGGTGCCGAGTAACCCACCTTGTAAACCTCTACGATACCTGTTGGCGCTAGTTAGTCCCCTAAATCCAAGTCTCCCGGTTCGGGCTGCGGCGACAGTTCCAAGACCCGGCACCAACATACCTCCCACCGCTTCGGAGAGCCCAGCTTGTACCGGATGCTCGCGTCGGAACCGCTCTACTCCAGCCTGTGAGCGTTGCTGTCCCTCACTATAGGCTTCACCCGGTGTAACACCACCTGGGGCTAATGCCTTGACGCCCTCCCAAATACCAATTCCTTCATCTGCTAAACCGAACGTAGCGCCTTGCGCTGCTCCACGGAGTAGCCCGCCTTCCCCACCTTCGTCGAGGTTGGCCCTCCTGACTTCCCCGAGCGTTCTAAGGTTCGTTATGCCCTGATTGGCGAGTTCGCCCAAGACCCAGGCTTCTACCGCGTCCTTGTCTTTGCCCTCGGCTAAAGCCTGATCGACGGCAGTGAGTAGCTCATCAAGATCACCGGGTGAGAATTTATCGTCATCTGCCATTATTGCCCTCCAATAGAGTCTGTAGCGGAAGGAATGCTATCGAGGGCCCCATAATTAAAGCTGAGAGGACCGCTAGGGGTGACGGGGGCACCACTACCCGCACCACCACCCGCACCACCACCTCCAGCCTGCATCTCGCGCAACTGGGCCGAGGTGAACGTATTGGTTTCTCCGACTTTATCCTCCAAAATGGCTAGATAATAATTCATCGCCATAGCACCAGTTTCATCTTCCCTTCCGAATTGACTAAACAAATGGTTCATTTCCGCGTCAGGGTCGATTCCTAGGAATTCGCGAGCCTTCCTCACTTCAGCGTCGGTGATGCCCTCTCCTCCCATAGCAGCGGTCAGCACATCACGCTTGCGCCTTTTCTTTTGGATATTCTCTACGCTATCACCCGTCATAGGCAACAATGCATTGTAATAGCGCATCGCTTCTTGGTTCGTCATCTGTGCGCCAGACAAGAACCGGACTGTCGGATTGATGAAATTAAGGGCTTCCGTGTATGCCTGAAGCAGTTCAGTTGGGATCTTAGTTCTAACTATCGAATTAAAGAGCTTCTTACCAATGCCGACTGTCTCACTGCCAGCGTTTGATATCACATCGCCCAAGAACGATTGCCAGAATCGCCAGTCACCAACCTCACCCTTCCTCCAATCAATCGCGTTCCCCTCTTCATCCCAGTCGATTGGGACGGCTCCTGCCATCTCGAAATCTAAGTCAACTCGCTCGCCAGTATCTTGGTCGATCACGAAACTCCTGTTGGCATCCCTAGCGGCAAACGCCATTTTGCCACTCATGTCCCTTTTGCCCGCTTCGTCCTCTCCCTCTTCCCTAAGCCTTCTTTCCTCGGCTGGATCGACCTCATAACCACCGACTCGCCATGCGGCCATTTGGGCCTCGTCTGCGCTCATACCTTGAACGAGATTCTCGTCGCGGATGTCCCTATCGATATGCTCAAAGACCTGCGTAACCTCGCCGTTGGGCTGAGTTACCTCACGCATACGTCCCTCGGTTGGTTCCCCATCGGGGCCGCGAAACTTAATCCGGCTGTAATTCGTGAAGTCGGTAGTCGGTCCCGCTTCGGGACCTGCGATAGTCAAACGCGCCGCTTCAATAAGCCCCCTGCCAAGTGAACTATCGCCACTAGCGAAAGCTACGTTTGCTGCGCTTTGGTAACCCAAAATCCTCTGTTCGGGGGTCGTGGTTTCGTCCCACCCACTCGTTATCTCTTGTATCTTACCGTTGACCCTTTTCTGTGCAGCGCGATCCTCGTCTTCTTGTCCCCGAATACGATCAGCCTCCTGTTGCTGTCGCTCAATCGCCTGACGCCGTTGTTCGGCTTGCGTTGCCTCACCGTAGGCTCCGATTCCCGCTTGTAATCCAGCACCCACTGACTCAAGTGCATTGCCGTAGACTTTACCCTGCGCGTCCCGCCCACTCATCATGGCGGCACCAGCAGACATTAGGGCTTGTGATGTGGTCGGGCGCGTGAAGAAGCTGCCGACCTTACTCATGAAGCCCTGCGGATCATCGGGAACCTCTGTGGACTCGGATTCTGCCACGGGTTCTATGTCTGCTTCGGTCTGTTCACCTACGAGGGTTGGCCTTTGAGCAGGAGATTGATAACTGGGAAGACTTCCATCGCGCATAGGGTCGCCCATCTGCCCATAAGCGCCCTCTGCAAAACTCATCGCTTGGTCTTGGTCGCTTCCGTTGGGTGGCCCCATGCTTGGAAAGTAGTCAGGCATGGCTATGCCGGTGTTACGCAACCCTAGCTGTGGCATGGCTATGCCGGTGTTAGATGGATTCAGCCGTGGATCTGGCATGGCTATACCTGTCGGCACAGGGGGGGCTGGGGCCGCTTGCGAGGCACCGGACCTTGAGATGAAGTTGCCTCCGACTCTCGCGATGTCTGAGCTTGGCCCCTCGCCCATAAGGGACGCGATGGCTGATCCCGATCCCGTAGGGGGCTGATAGCCACCAACACCGGGTAAGAGCCCGCCTCGCGTACCTCTTGCCATCCCGAGCATTCCGAGACGTTCGCCACCAGCTAGTCGGCCAAGCATCCTTCTCTGGAATGCCGATTGGCTCTCACCCGGATAAGGTGTGTATTCTGGCATTTTATCTCACCTTCAAGGATCTAATTGTCATGGACCTTCCGAGCCCGTCGTCGAGCCTCTCGTCGAGCCTCTCGTCGAGCCCCTCGCCCCCCAAGCACCGAGCCCTGCACCGGCTAGGCTGGTTCCTGCGCCGAGAAGCTGGCCGAATAGGTCTGGGGCTCGCTCGTACTGCTGCTGTGCGCCACCAGGCATGAAGCCCTGCATCAATGCCAATGATTGCGCCCCACCCTGCTGTCCACGCAGCCACTGCTCGTAGTCGAATGCCTGTTGCATTCTTCGGATTTGATCTTGTTCGCCACCCATCTGTCGTAGCTGACCTGCCCCTGCGAATGTCGCGTCCTGCGTCATGCCACCGATGTCGGCCAACTGCTGGGCCGCAGCTAACTGCTGCTGCCTGAACTGAGCGTTGGCGTCATATGTCATGCCTGCGGCCTGAAGGTCTGCCGACTGATTGCGAGTCGCCGCCTCTAACCGCATTCGCGCATTTTCCATCTGGCGTTGGGAGTCCAGAACTGCCTGACGATCATTGCGCTGTATAGCTGCTTGTTGGTTCTGTTCGGCAACGCGCATCTCATTCTGTGCATTCTGTAGTCCCACCTGCGTACCCAACTGCTGCTCCTGCTTGTATATGTCAGAGTCAAGCGCCTGAGTCTGCATCGCAGCCTGTGTGGCGAGTCGTTGCCTCTCTCGCTCGAAGTCTGCGTCGAGGCCCTGTGTTGCCAGTTGGCCCTCCAGGTCCAGTTGCTGGGTCTGAAGATCGGACTGAAGCCCGAGTTCTGCGTTGCGAATGTCGCCAGCCTGCGCCAACTGCTGAGTCTGCATATCTCGCTGCAACTTCAACTGCTGTCCTTGCATCGCGGCTTGTTGCGCCCTGGCCGCGTTGGATTCTGCCCGCTGCGCCTGTAGCGCCTGACCGGCGAGGCCCGACTCCATTCCCAAATTCTGACTCTGGAGGCCAGCCTGTTGGCGACGGCCAGCGTCGGCTTCCATCATCTGAGCGGCACGGTCGAACCCTGCCCCTCTGATCTGGGCAATATTTCGTTCCTGGTCCCCGATCAAGCCAGATTCCTTGACGGTGCCTCTCGCGCCGAACGCTCCTACCTGTGCCTGGCGCGACTTCTCAGCGTTTAGGGCTTCGTTGTAGTCCTGTTTCGCCTGGGCAATCTGAGCATCAACCCCAGCCGTGTTCATGTAATCTTGTATGCTCCTAGTGCCTCCAAAAATCTGCTCACCCCCAAAGGCATTAGCGGACAATGGATCAATGGCCGTGCTTGATACGGAAGGGTCAAACGCATCAAGGTTGGTGGCCGACAACTGTCGCTCGGTTAACTCGCCAGGCGTCACGCCAAGTGGGCCACCGATAGTGTCTGGGCTTACGCTGCGAGCGGACACACCTGCCGGTGGGACGCCCCCCCTGGCCGCGTTCATCGTGTCATATGCGTAGCTGCGGTCCAGACCTCCACCTCGGAGTGCTGACGCGGACCCTGTAGACTGCCCTATCGGCGTTGATCCGCGCACCGAAGTTGGAGCAATGCTGCTCGCGTTGATTCTTTGTGGCCCTGCGGGGTTCGGGGATCTTTCCCTAAGCATATTCCGAGTGGCTAGTGCCGCATCTTGCATCTCACCTATGCCGACACCTGAAGACCCATAACCACTAGGACCTCCAGAACCCGACGTTAAGAGCCCCATCGAGCCACCATAGGTGTCGTATGCGCCTTTTTTGCTAAACTCGTCTCCAGGGCCAGAACCAAATTCCCCTTCAATACGCCGACGCTCTGCTGCTTCTCTTGCTCTCGCTTCTGCTGCCGCTGCCGCCGCCGCTTCTTGGCTCGCAGCGATGGTCGCGTCAGCCGCAAGGGCGGCACCTTCCGGGCGCGTGTAATCAGTGAACCCAAGATTCTTCGCGTATTCGCCGCGACCCAATATTGAATCGGTCAGATATTGCTGGCCCGCTTTGGACATCGCGCCCATTCCAGGCAAATCGGAGCCAACCCCGTAAGCACTTGAATAGGGGTTCGTCTCAGCTAATCGGCTAGCCTTGGCATAAAGATTGGCTTCCCGCTGCTGGGTCGCCGGGTCCATCTTCTGTTCGCCCACAATGCGTAGGTCGCCGCTTTCACTCTGTCCCATCTCAGACTCCTAGCTCTTTTATGAGCTTCACGCGCTTGTGTTCGTAACCGTATGGCTTCAAGACCTTCTCCCAACCTTTCCGTCCCGACACCTCGATGCCGTCGCATTCATGCTTTTCCGCATGGTATTCTGCGGCTTCCATGACGGCTTCTAGGTTTGCATCCATCTCACCACCAGCAAGCCAAATACACAGCGTCCGTCTCTGTGGATATAACTGAACCTTAAAGACCGAGGCACCATTCTTGAACGGGTAAAAGATGGCGTGATCGTCTTCGATTTGCTTCAAAACGTCATCTACCGTGTACTCGTTTCCGCTTAGTTCCAATGCGTTCGCAAGGAAGGGCGTACTGCGCTCCCAAGCCTCCGCGAATCCAGGCTGTTCAGTTGAGTTCATACCGCTGTCGTCCCTAGTACGCCCGCATTGGTCACCGTAACACTGTAACGAGTACCGTTCGCGCTTACGAGGATGAGGCGTTCGCCGTTCGCCAGATCAACGTCCTGGAAGTGCTTGAAGTTGCTCTGGTCGGCTTCTTCCATAATCGTATTCTTGAATATCTCAGAGCGGCGGTCGTATTCTGGCCGAGGCTCTGGAAGTTTGAGTAGTCTCGCACCCGCTGAACCGGAGGGAGTCATCGCCTACCTCCAGGTTGCAGTTCTAGCCGGGGAATTCCCACGTTCCAAGCGTCCGTCGAAGTGCTGGTGCATTTCATGCGACAGGTGCGGCCTGTAAAGCGCACAGAGGTGGGCGCAGTCATCGTGTAAGGGCCGTGGGTGGTGTCACTGTCAGTCGGATACATCCGCGTGAAGAACGTCGTTGTGATGTCACCTAGCGCCGTAACGTCTGGCACCAGCGAAGTCGCTGACAAGACTCGGTCACCGTTGCCAAGCTCAATCGGGCCAGACTCGACATACGGCACTAATGGTGTCGCAAAGGTCACGGTCTTGGGCGTTGAGCTACGATCCATACTCTCAATGTCCGCGTAAGTATTGCCGACTTCATGCTCGTAAGGATTGCCGCTCGGGTCGATCAGTATCGGGTGGAGGAAGATGCCTCTGCTCGTCGTCGCGCTACGGGCGATTGTCCCCACCGACCAGTGGTTTTCTAGGTAGTTATAGCTGATGTAGCTGTCATTCTCAGCAGACGGCCCTGGATAGTACCAGACCACTTCAGTAAAGAGCGTGTTGTGCCACGCGACGACCTTGCTCGCCTGGCTCTGGTTCATGTTCTTTTGCAGGAAAGACTCAACGTCGCACGGTATTGAGCGGACGTATCCGTCGTACATGAAGAAGCCCTGCCCGCTGCGTCCCATCCAGTAGGCTGTTGAGCCAGCCACGGCAACTGAGTTGATGCTTACAGGACCGCATGACTCGCCTACGCGGTCGAACTGGTAGACATACGGCAATCCAACAAATGTCGATGTATGCGCGTCAATCGTGGTAAAGATCAGCAGCTTGTCGCGGACCTTCACTGCACCAAGCAAGTCACCCTCTGTCTCTAGGATGTGGTCACCTGCTTGGTTCACACTCGACGCCGTCCAATCGGTGTTATCCTCGGAATCTGACCAGAAAATCCTACGCCTATCACGATCCGCGACGGCCCCACCGCTTGGTGTCCCACCGAACGCCATCTGGATGCGCTCGCCCGTCACCGAAGTAGCAATAACGTGTTGTGGTGAGTTCGCGATCCTGGCTGCGACAGCACTTTCTGGTGATGCTGCGGCGGTTGGCCACTGGTAGATATCCCCATCTTCCGGCGTACAGCCGACAAGGTCTTCACCCCACAGGTCAAGACTCCATACCGTTGCTGGCTCTGGAATCCCGAGATCGGGTGGCGTCGTCCCGTACAGCGAGCGGCCATAAGCCTGGGAACCGTACCCGTCAGGCAGAGTCGCGGAATCGCGACCTGCGGTGAATCCTGTAGGAGTGATGTCGTACCTGACAGCAGACCCCGTATAGACATACAGCTTTGCGGCTGTACCAACTGCGAGCCAACGCCTGAAACTGTTATCCATCCAAGGCAGGGCGGTCCTGGGGGTGTACCCTGAACTAGCGGCAGCTTCTGTCGCGAACCCCCAAGGACGCCAACCACCTACCGGACCCAACGCGCCCACACTCCACCTCATTAAATCGGCGTCATACCACCGATTACGAGCCTGGTACAGCGTCCCGTTCTTCCAGACGCCTGGCTCAAACTTGAGAGGGAGATATTGCGGCATTAGCTGATGATCGCGCTGGGCCGTGGCCGTAGCATGAGATGGGGGTTCTCGTCGCCCAAGTCGCCACTCACGATTTCACGATCGCCAACGCCGAGCATCTGCTCACCGAAGTGGATCTTCTCCTCAACTTCCTTGCGGGCCTGGTATAGCCCACGAAGCTGGATCGCCTGTGGCAAGGTCAGGCTGATCATGTCGTCCATGACGACTGACCCTCCCTTTTTCCCGGATGTCTCAGAAGTGGACAAGTCCGCTCCCTCAGATGCGGGACTTGAGGTTTTCTGTCTCGACTTCGATTCGGCTAATTCGGTCGCCATGCTGGTCTACCTTTTCGTCTAAACGATTAACAATGCGCTCAATCTGGGTGATTGATTCTCTAGCGCCATTCAACCCACTCTTAACACCAGCCCACGCGGCTCCTGCCGCTGCTGGAATCGCTAATAAAGATAAAACTTCAGCCACATTAGACTCCATGCCCCTACTAAACCTGAGCCTCTAAGGCTTCGATCCTGGCCTTTAGTGATTCTACGGTGTCGTCCAGCTCTTTAGTTGCCGCCCAAAGAACTGGTGTCATCCTTCCATAATCCAGCGAATAGAAACTCTTGTCGTCTTGGAGGTCAGGAACTAACTCAGGCATCGCGGCTTTCACATCTTGTGCGATAAACCCGATCATCCTCAAATCGGAACCATCTTCTAAGATTACGTCTCCAGCAGCGTCGATCTTACCACTCCACTTGTCGAAGATTTTCGCTTCGACACTTCTTACTGACGCTAGGCCGTAAGGGATGGCAGCAACATCAGTCTTCAGTCTTGAGTCAGAAAAAGTCGTCCAGGCAACATCAGCGTAGCCTGTCCCGTCAGCTTGAAAAAAGAACCGTGCATTACCGTTGGATGTGAACGCCACCATGTTGCCGTCAGCGTTGACAACCTTCGAGCCGGTGCCGTTGTTCAGCGCCAGATCAATTTGGTACAGACCCTCGCCTGAAGTTGACTTTGTGGCATCAGCGTCATCAGCGTTTACCACATAGTAGTAACAAGTCCTGCTGGCCACGCCTGTCTCGGTAAATGCACCAAACTTCAGTCCACCAGTAGCCCCGGCGGTCTTGGAGACGAATCCAAATGTGTCTGCTTCTGCATAATTCGTAGACGGCTGGTTAACATCGGACGATTTGAACGCGAGTATCTCATCGTCAGCCGCGCCTTGGTTGACGGTTAAGCCCAGAGTCATCTTCGCATTTGCTGTGTCGTTCACATAGACGGTTTTTTCTGCCGTCAGGACTTCATCAAAAGTCTTAGCTCCTGTGAAAGATTGAGCAGTCGAGAGATGGGCCGTGTCGTCGTCAAGGTAAGCCGAGGCGACCTTAGTGGCCTGCCATGTCCCCGTGCCAATAGTGCCGAGTGCCGTAATCTGCGTCTGCGAGGCTTCGACGTTAAGCGTAGGCACGGGACCAGTTAAGTTTGTCCCTGACAGCCCAGTACCGGCAGTTATGCCCGTGATGTCGCCCGTCGTAGGTGTCTCCCAGGCAGGATTGGCTCCAGACCCACCGCTAGTTAGCACCTGACCATCTGAGCCGGTTCCAAGGCGGGCCGGTGTACCAGAAGCGCCATAGTACAGGATATCGCCTTGGGTTCCGTGTTCTAGCTTGGCGAGCGTAACCGCGTTGTCTGCGATATAGGCAGTCGCCAGGGGAGTTCCATTCCAGACACCTGTCCCCACGGTCCCGAGAGTAGTGATGCTGCTCTGACCGATATAGCTAGAGGCGATAGTCACTGCGTCGGCGCTTACCGTGATCTTGTCTGCCGTCCCGATCACATTCAGGGTTGGGATCGGTCCAGATAGAGCCGAACCCGTAAGGCCAGAGCCCGCGACAATCGCCGTCAGGTCACCGACCGTAGGTGTCGCCCATGACGGCAAACCACTCGCAAGCGTCAGCACCTGTCCGTCCGTCTGTTTCGCCAGCTTCGCGAGGGTGGTGCTTCCTGTGGCATACAGGAGATCCCCGGCGGTGTAACTCGTTAGCCCGCTGCCGCCCTTGTTCACGGCTATCGTGGTGGCAGACCACGTTCCTGTCCCTAGTGTGCCAACCGCCGTGATCTGAGTCTGAGATGCGTCTACGTTTAGCGTCGGAACTGGGCCGGTTAGATCGGTCCCCGACAGTCCAGTGCCAGCAGTTATCCCTGTAATATCACCGACAGTTGGCGCGACCCATGACGGCAAACCACTCGCAAGCGTCAGCACCTGGGTGTCGGACCCCTTAGCGAGCTTGGCAAGCGTGGATGATCCCGTCGCGTACAGTATGTCGCCAGCCGAGTAGCTTGAAAGTCCGGTGCCACCAAATCCTGGTGCGACCGCCGTGCCATTCCATACACCTGTGGCGATTGTACCGACTGAGGTCAGGCTACTGGACACTACGGTGGATTTCAGCGTGGTCCCCGTCAGTGCCCCAGCAGGAGAAGACGAGGCGGTCGTAGCATTGCCGACAAATCCACCGGACGCCGTGACCGTGCTGTCTTTGACCAAAACACTATCAATTGTGACGCCTGACGCGCCCGTCGTCTCGCTTATCGTGTTCGTTGTGATCTCCTGACCAGAAGTGACCACGATGTCGGTGCTGCCGGTAATGTTCCCAGCGGCAAGCACTTCAGCCAGCGTGTCGAACGATCCCACTTGGGCATCGACATACGCCTTAATACTCTGCTGGGTCGCGAGTTTTGTGGCAGAGTTGGAGGACATATTGTCCTCGTCCTTGATGCCCGTCACCGTCGCGCCGTCACCCGCTACCGACAGATTCTGGATCGTGCTGACGTTAGATGCGTCGAACGAGGCCGTTAGCGCCCCGGCGTTAGAAAGATTGACGATGTTCGGGCCGCCACGATAGAACCCGCTGGTGGTGTCACCACCGACACTGATGGCTGTCCCCGCGATTACCCCACTGGCACCCTGGATCTGACCCGTAAACGCCACATCGTCGGTGCCGTCAGCGACCTTCAGTATGAGGCCATCTGTTCCCGAGCCGTCCACGTTGGTGCCGCGTAGCTCAAACTGCGTACCGCTGCTGTTATAGACGAGCCAGTAGTCGGGAGCGGCCCCGAACTGGAGCGGCCTGTCATCGCCCATCTTGATCTGATCGAACTTATGCGAGCTGCTCGAAATATTCTGGTTATTAACGTGCAGAGTGACCGACGTACCTGCGATTCCGAAAAGGGCGTCGATATAGCCCAGGTCAGAGTTGAGGTAGCCGCCCCATGCGTCTGTGTCTCCTCCGACCGTTGGCTGGATCAGTCCTAGATTTGTCGTCGTCGCCATAGTTTTATCCTAGCACCCTGGCTCTCATAGTAAGCGAGGAGCCGCTGTGGAGTTTGCGCTCGCCCTGTAGCCGCAATTCTGTAAGGGCTTTGTCTAGTTGCATAGACCATACAGGCAACCGTTCGTCGTTTTTCAAGTACGGTTCTGCTTCGACCAACAGCCCGTACAGGTAGATATCTGGATGTGAGGCCAGCAGCCAGTTACTGGTTGCGGCGTCAGTCAGGGCCGGGATCTTCGTGTAGTAGATAATCGAAGACGTATATGTGTCGTCCGGGGACGGAAGCACTTCCAATTGATTCGTTGAGCCTCCGACAATCGTGAAGTAACAAGGTCTTCCTGTCGCGCTCATCACTCCCCGGCGAGAGGATATCTCTTCAGGCGTCATGTATTCAAGTACGATGACGGGAGAAGTGTCCACGACTATTCTGATTATTTCAAGCGTGTCAGTCGGGAGTGTGGTGTACCGACTTGCTAACGAGAATGCGTCATTCTTAACGACCATGTCAGGCTGACGGATAACACGATTGAACCTCGCTTCCGCAAGCTCAATAAACTCTGGAATCGTGGCCGTGAGGTCAGTGCGATCCAGCCAACTCGCGGCTGCGGTCTGCAACTGCGCGTAGGTCGTAATAGCCACTAAATCCTCCCCGGCCTAGTCCGAAACACCCGATTGTCTTTATCGTTCAAGAACCTACGGATCGCCGCCTGGTCTTTGAAGTTGTTCGACACCTTCGCCAGCTCATGGTAGATGACCATCGGGATCGAAGCGACTTTGTGTACGTCTCCCTTCCAAGATGCGCGTTCGTCGGTCTGGTTGAAAACCTCTTTTGAGCTTTCGATGATGGCTGTTACGTCCTGCTCACTTTCGAGGGCCATACTCCCACTGGCCTCGTCGAAGTGAAACCACTGCGTGATTCCAGTAGCCGGATCGTAGTCTAAAACTCGTTTCATAGTTGGGGTCCACTAAGGGGTGGAGGCCGAAACCCCCACCCCCGCAGTAGGATTACGCTGCTGACTTAATTCCGGCGATAACACCGTGCGCGGCTTCGTTACTAACCTGAAGCCCCCACTCGGTGAGTGCCATCCGCTTATCGGCATCACCCGTCCGTGCCAGCGTTTCGATGCTGTACGGTCTGAGTGTCGAGATTTTCACCTCGTCCGGGTCAATCAAGAACGCCCAGTCGTTCAACAACGAACCGGCTCCAGCATCAACAACCGTGGTGAAGAAACGGTTCGGTACGACCGAAAGGTTACCGAAGTCGCTGACGTAGATGTCTGCGGCACCGATAATCACTGATGGCTCTGCACCGTCTACGTTGTAGCGGCTAGATGCGATCCCAGAGAAGCCACTCACAACAGTTTTGTTGTATGGGCCGACCATCAACATTGACGGCTCACCGCCATTCTCAAAACAAGACTGCATTGTCGTCTTGAGCATTACTTCCGTAAACGCTGTAGGCGTTCCGAAAGCCTTCCAGACCTGGGCCGCGCCTGTCGGGGTTGAACCCGTGTAGGACGGCTTCGTCACGTTCGTGGAGGTTTCGTTCGTCTTGAGCCAGCCGGGGAATCCGGCAGTGACCCGTGCAGCGGCTGTGGCACCGACAACTGCGCCGACGCCATTCAGCAACGCTGCTTTCTCGACATTGCGCTTCAGCTCTTTCGCTGCCTTAGCAGCCTGGTAGCCAACTTCCGAAGCACGACCCGCTTTGTCCACGCGCTGCTCGGTGCCCGAGATGATGAAATCGCGCATATTGATCTGGCAATAATTGCCCATCCGAGCTGTCGGCGTGATCGCAGTGAAGGTTGCAAGATCCTGGCCTTCAACTACCGGCGTTGCTGATGCCGTTGCGAGTGCGTCAGTCTGCCACTCGAAATAAGTCGCCTCTGCACCACGGGTGCCAATATTGCTCTGGAAAGGCGTGGTCGTCGGACTGATATCGGAAATCAGATCACTGAGATCCTCGCGAAGCCCTTTCGCGTCGTATGTAGTAAATGTGTTGCCAATGACTGCCATGATATTTTCCTAGTTAATCTGTAGTAAGTAGATTGGCGAAAATGGCCGCCGCATCATCAACCTTACCGCTTTGTTTCAGCTTGGCCCTCTGCGCCTTTTCATTCCGGGACCGTATCTGGCGTCCTGTGGTCTTGTTGCCGCCTTTTACGGACCCGATTTTAGACTTGGCCGCTGTGATTTTATCGCCATTCGTGAGTTCGTTGTAGCGCATCGCATCACGCAATACCATGATCGCTCTATGGTCGGTAAGCCCATCCAGTTCTTCATCGCTGTACCCGGACGCCCTACCAAAATCAACCAACTTCCGCTGTTCCTTGGCCTGTATATCCGCATCGGCCCATTCAGGAATTTTCGACAGCATCAACTCAGTTTCGGTCGCGAGTCGCGCTTGCAGTTTCTTGCCGTTTTCGGCGTCAAGAAGTTGTTGCATACGCGACCTCTCGGCCTGAACAGCCTGTATCTCCCCGTTTCGCTGGCGCTCTAACTCTTTGAGCTTCAGCCACTGAAGAGGGTTCTCTCTTTCGAGCGCGTCCCAATCCATGTCCGGCGGCTTGTTCGCATCCTGCATATGATCCTGAAGCTGGTCTAGCACCCCTTGATACTGCTGGTACATTGACCTAAGAGCCTCCTGTTCCTGACCGAACCCGTCACGTTGCTGTGCGAGTTCCTGGCTCTTTTTCGTATACGTCGAGTAGCGATGGTACCCAGCGATGAGTTCGTCTAACGGCACCTCTTCCGATTCTCCGTCAACCGTGACGGTGAACTTCTGAGTGTCGTCGGCGAATTGTTCATCTTCGGGCGAGTCGTCGCCTTCTTCGTCTACGACCGAATCATCGGCTAATTCGGCTTCTATCTCCGGCTCTAGCTCCGAAGAATCCGTTGAAGGTTGCTCTCCCTGCGGAGAATCTTCTTCAGATTGCTCTTCGGCTCCCGTCAGCATCTGGGCGAAACTGTCTTCAATCTCACCCATAGAGCGGGGACCAACCTGCTCTGTCCCGGCTTCGCTCATTATTTCCTTACCTTTTTAGTGTTTTTACGCTGCTGATCCACTGTCCAATCTGTCACCAAGGTTCGCAATTCCCGCAACACCTCGTCAAGTCCACGACTAGAGGCGCTCAATGCTTCCCTTTCGTCAATCTCGTTTGGAGCGGTAAGAGTCCATCTCAAGATGTAGCCCTGCCGCACCCTCTCTATCATTTCAACGAATACGTCGTCCTCAAGGATCTCTTTAGCCCGTCGTCCTTTCTGCTCCGCGCTAAGTTCCATTATAGCCCTTCTTCCAGACTCGCCTTGAGGATTTCAAGATCAACGTCATTCTGGAATTTCTCTTCAGCTTGGAATTCCCGGATTGCCAGATCACCTGCGATCCTTGCACTCTCACGCTCATCAAGCTGCTGCTGCTTGACTACGTCCAACTGTATCTTCTGTTGGTCGATGGAGGTGCGGGCCTGAATATCTGCCATCTGTGCCTGGGCCAGTAATTCTTCTGGTGAAGGCTTGGGCGGCTCTGGTGGCGGCGGCTCGTAGTCTAGCGGGAGCGGCTTAAAGAATTGGGCAGAGTCAGGGTAACCGCTGATTTCCAGCATCTTCGTAAGCGTGTTCCTGATCTGGCCCAAGCCTACTAGCGGGTTGTTCGGTCCAAGTTTCTCTAGGGCTTCCTGTTGGCGCATCATCACTTGGTTCAGGACGGCGAGCCGTTCGTCGCTGGAGCCAACGCCTAGCCCGACATTCACCGTGCAGTCCATGTTTGAGTCCCACACACGGGGATCGACAGGAACCCACTCATCGCGCAGCCTGACCATGCGTTCGCGGTCTTGATGCGTAATTACCAGGCCGAGTACGCCCTTGAACATTCTCTTGAAGCTGTCAGCGAACAAGCGAGCCATCAATTCTAGGTGCTGCTCTGCGCCACGAATCGTAGCGGCTACGGCGACCTTGGTCGTTGATTGCAGTACGTCTGGATCTAGCCCCTGAGATGCTGCTGTCTGGCCTGTCCGGGCCTCTTTCATGCTGTCTAGGTACTGGATCATCGGGAACGCTTCCTTCCCGAGGAACGGAACGTCTAGCTGCTGAACCATTCCCGGCTGGCGCATTCTAATGATTGAACCGACTTCAGTGTTCATCACATCATCAATATTGACCATCCCCTCAACTACGCCCGTCCTGGGATAGAGCGAGAACGAAAGGCTATCAAGCATACCGCGCAGTACGGCACTTTTCACGCGCTGGATGTCTTTCGTCAGGTCAGCGATGTCGCTGCCGAAGAACACATGGGGCTCAGGATCGCAAGAGAACATGGCGAACGGAATTGAGTCCGTGGCCTCATTGTTCACGATCTCGTAGTTGTTCCCAATGGTGCAGATTCTCCGCAACTCAGAGATTCCGTCGCCGTCATAATCTATGTAGCACCAAGCCTCCACATACAGCACCCTTTTCCGATCAGAAGTGGGGCCGGGGATCTCGGTATTGAAGTAACGTGCGTCATATTCCTGGTTGTCAGTAAACGCTGTTTCGTCTGACAGATGCTCGTCCAGCATATCGCGGTCATAGCCTAGCGCGACGAGTGACGAGACGGTCGCCATCGTGCGGTGCCCAACTACTTGGGCATCGTCCAGCGAGGTAGCCGCAGCGTCCACGAAGAACTCTTCGGGCGGCATTGTCTCGATCTTGACTCTGTTGCGCTTACGCTCGCGTTTGATCTCTACATCGTAGACTTGCGGGATTTCCATGCCCATTGCGGCCATCTGCTGGACTTGCTCGTCCGGTATGCCTGGGGCTGGTCTGCCACCGACCGATATGGCATCTACGCCCTCTTCCTCAAGGAGTAAGCCCAAGGCACCTTCGTCTAGCCCTTCAAAGGAGTGGGTCTGGACTTCAATGGAGTCGTCCCACCACCACTTAACGAATCCACCTTTATTCATCAGCGCGTCCTTGAATACGCTGTAAAAGATGGATATTGCGTCGTTATCCTGCCTGACGATGTGGTTTAGGTAGTCAGTGGCCTGCTCGCTCATGGCGAGGTCGTTCGCGGTTCTAGGCACGAACTCGACCACCTTCTCACTACCGAAAAACACGCGCATCATAGACGGCAGCACGGCCTGGACTGAATCGCGCACATCTCGGCTGACGACCTGGCTACGGCCATCTACTTCGTTGCCGAACGGGTCGCCCTTGTAATACTTGGTCGATTCTGCACGGACGGGCGAGATATCGTCGTCAATGTACTGAATGGCGTCTGATATATAGGTTCCGACAACCGCTTGCAGCTCGGTCTCGGTCATACCTATGCCAGCTTCGGTTTCAGCTTCGTCTATGTAGGCCAATGTCTCAGCATCTCCAGAAGTCCATCCAAACCAGGCGGTCTAAGGGCACCGTCCGCGTGTTTTGTGCGGACTGAAGCGCATAGCTGTGGTCGTTTAAGTTAACCCGTAGGCACCACCCTACCGGGTCATCCCCCTAGACCACTCCCACCAAATTACGTCTAAGTGTACTCGCACCGCCACCCGCTCGTCCACCCATAGCAGTACCTGCTTCGGACGCAAAGGTCAAGACAAATGCGTCTGCGCTGTCCGGTGAGGCCACGCCCCGACGCTTCAATTCGGCTTTTCCTTCGATTTTCACCCTACCACTAGATGTATAATTATAGCGGATCGTCGTTAGCTCTGTCTTGAGCGTTTCATCGCGTGGGAGCCTCACATCTCGGCCTTCTAGCCAGCTTTTCGCCTTATACCAGAGTTCTGCCCGCAGATTCAGGTAATGGTGCCCCATAGCCGGGCTTTCACTGACATTAATCGCGTATGCGGGCAATTTTAGCTCTCGTAGCCTATCCGCTACACCAGCGCCTAACCCGATGGCGTCAACGAAGATTTCGGTCGGTTTCTCTTCGCTGGAGTCATATTCGGCCTTAATCGCGCCGGTAAGCTGCATGGTATCCAGGTTTCGCCATAATCGGATCGGTTCCGTGATCGCGTTGCCCTTTCTCTTGCATAATGCGGACGCATCAGCCCCGAATCGGGCTACATCGACGCCCCAGATCGTTGGACCGAACTGTGTAGGCTCAATATCCCGGCTAATCGCGCCTGCAACCAACTCTTCAGCTATCACAGTGTCGTCATCGCCCTTCGGGAAGTCTCCCAGGACGCGGACACGGTAAGTATTCGACTCCTCACCGTAGCGGAGCTTGCATTCTTCGATGTATTCGTCCGATACCCGCTTGCTGTTCTCGCAGGAGATGTGAAACGTAGACCACCTGTCCGAGAGCTTGTGGAATGTGTCGTAGAAGTAGCCCGTGCTTCTGATCGGGTTACCTGCCAGCACCATCGAAGCGTGATGAGCGGACATCGAGCCACCTGCGGCCTCATAGACCTGTTCCGGTATGCCGCTCGCCTCATCGCAGATCAACAGAACGTGTTCAGCGTGGACGCCCTGCAACGCATCGGGATTCTCGGCCCTGCTCGTTTTAGCCGAAATAAAGTTACGTTCAGGGTC
>TARA_R110002126_G_scaffold291780_1_pt1 | contig 26652 bp, 14 predicted proteins | sample TARA_R110002126 | Tara Oceans TARA_R110002126 (sample SAMEA4397536) | marine metagenome | biome: Polar Biome; feature: [DCM] deep chlorophyll maximum layer (ENVO:01000326); material: water (ENVO:00002006), including particulate matter (ENVO:01000060) such as... | depth 30 m | reverse complement strand
ATAAGAAATAATAATCAATTATTAGTACTTACGGATATACAGTTAGCATTTATGAATTAAGTGTTACAATTTTTAACGGTAAAGAAGTAGCTGATTTATTTCAACTTTTAGTTTTTAAATTTTTAAATCATTTTTATACTTTACTATTTATTTTTTCTTCCTGTTTATTACTTCATATATCTTAAAAAAGAGCGGCTAGCAATTGTAATCACAAAAGTAATTTTTGTGCTTTTAGTGTTCATTGAGTTTTCTTTAACCAATTACAGTCTAACCACTTTAATTAATTTAGGAGCAGATTTATTAGGGTATTCTTTAGATGATATTTAGCTTACAATAACTTCATCAGAAAGCACCTCTTTTATCTATTTTATTCCTTTTCTAATTTTCCCTGTACTGTTTTTAGTGAGTACTTTTTTTCTAAGAAAATCTAAATACTTTAGATATGCAGGACGTGTTTTTTTAACCATCACTTTTAGTATTCTAATTTTTAAGTTTGCATATTCAGATTTTTCAGAAGCACAATACCAAAATAAAATGTATTTTTTTGTGGCAGATGTTATCAAATTAAAAGTTGAAAAAAGTCAATTAAGTTCTCAAAAATTTAGTGGTACTGAAGAATATCCTTTGTTAAGTCCCTCCAATAAAATCAATGATGTTTTAGGATCTTTTTTTGATATAGGTAATCAAAAACCAAATATTGTAGTTCTATTAGTAGAAGGTTTAGGGTCAGAATTTGTAGGCGATAGATACTATAGTGGTTTTGCTCCTTACCTCAATTCTTTAATTCCAAAATCACTTTTTTGGGAAAATTTTTTAAGTAATTCAGGCAGAACGTTTGGAGCATTGCCTTCACTTACAGGTTCGTTGCCTTTTGGCGAAAAAGGTTTTTTAGAAATAGAGAATACGCCTACGCATATTTCAGTCTTTAGTATTTTACAAAAAAATGGATATACGACTTCATTCTTTGGAGGCGACCAATCTAGTTTTGATAAAAAAATTAATTATTTAGAATACAATCAATTAAATAATATTGTTGACGAAAATAAATACGACAACTCCTATCCAAAAGTTACTAATGGTTCAACTGGATTTTCTTGGGGATATTCAGACAATGAAATTCTTAAAAAAACTTTGCGTGAATTAGACGACATCAAGCAACCAAGATTTGATTTAATTACTACGCAAACCATGCATGAACCTTTTGATTTTCCTCAAAAAGAAAGATATCTTAAAAAAGTGGATAGTGTTTTAAATTCTCCAAATAAAATTAAAGCCACCAAGAAACAAATAGAGAGTTATAAAGAAATTTTTGCAAGTATTCTTTATGCAGATGAAAGCATTAAAAAGTTTATGGAATCTTACAAAAAAAGACCAGAATACAGCAATACTATTTTCTTTATTACTGGAGATCACAGATTAATTCCTATCGTACAAAAAGATAAACTATGTAGATTTAATGTACCGTTTTTTATCTACAGTCCTATGCTTAATAAAACTCAAAAAATGAAATCCGTTTCATCTCATTTTGATTTTGCGCCAAGTTTATTAGCATTTTTGTCTAAAAATTACAACGTAAAATTACCAAAAGAAACGGCTTGGTTAGGTACAGGAATTGATACTACTAAACGATTTACAAACAATCATAAAATACCATTAATGAGATACAAAGGCAGTATCAATGATTATTTGTATAAAGATTATATGCTTTCAGATGGAGTTTTATATAAAATAAATGACAACTTTAATACGTATAAAGTTAACGATGAAAAAATGCTTGATGAAATTTCAAAATCACTAAGAGAATTTAAAAATCTGAATGCTTATGTTACAAATAATGATAAAATTTATCCGAAAAACGACGATGTTTTAGTTGCAAAACGTTATGAGTTTTCAGAAAAAGAAAAGAAAACTTTAGATTCTTTAGTAGCAGGAATAACTCTTGATAAAGCTTTTTACAAAGCAAGAGAATTGGCATTTAACAATAAAAGAGTAAAAGCAAGATTAATTTGCAATTATATTTTAAGTAAAGAGCCAAATTACATAGATGTTATATTGCTTAAAGGAAGATCGTTGGCTTGGGATGGCAACTATCAAGCATCGGAAGAAATATTGTTAGATGCTTTAAAAAGATCACCATATTATGATGATGTTTATTTGGCGCTTTTAGATATGTATTGGTGGTCTTCACAAAACGAAAAATCAAATAAAATTGTGGAATTGGCCATCAAAAACAAAATAAAAAATGACAATGTTGCTTTTAAAATGGCTAGAGCTTACGTTACTTTAAACAAAAATGAAAAGGCAATAAAAGTTATGGATAGTATTCTAAAAAGACAACCCAAGAACGCAGCGTTTATAAAATTTAAAAGTTCACTACAATGAGCAAAAGACAGCTATTAAAAAATCTAATTTTGATGGTGATTATGTTTGTCACCATTCACTTTAGTGCCCAAGAAAAAAAGTTTACAGGAAATCCAGATGTGGCTTTTAAAATAGCAAGAGAGTTGGCTTTTGATGGTAAAAGAAAACAAGCACAAGACTCGCTAAAACTCATTTTAACAAAATACCCCAATTATTTAGATATTCGTGCATTTTTAGCAAGTACGTATTCTTGGGATGGTAAATATGACATGGCAAGAAAAGAATTTAAATATGTTTTAGAAAAAGAAGAGAAAAGAAAAACAGACTGGATTGCCTACATTAAAAACGAACAATATGCAGAAAAATATTACAACGCTCTAGAGCTATCTTTAAAAGCTTTGCAAATATTTCCAAACGATCCAGATATTATACAACTAAAGGCAAAATCTCAAGTTAACAGAGGAAATAGAGAAGAAGCATTAACTACCATCAAAAAAGCAGTTGAATTATATCCTGATAATGAAGATTTAAAAAGTTACGAAAACTCATTATCAACTTTGTTAAGTTTTAATACCCTTGGCATTAGTTTTTCTGCGGATTATTACGATCTAAATTCAGATAATGGTAGAGCTAATATGTATTATTCTTCATTATCTTATTCAAGACAAACAAAATATGGAAGTATCAATACAAGAATAAATTATTCAAACCGCTTTGAGACAGATAATTACCAATTTGAGATAGATTTATATCCAAGAATCGCAGATGGTTTATATGCCTATGTAAGTGGTGGTTTTTCTAACAGCCCTTTAAATCCTACTCAACGTTACGGTTTTGAACTGTTCAAGTCGCTGCCAAAAAGTTTTGAAGCATCATTAGGTTTTAGATGGTTAAAATTTTCTACAGAAACCACCATTTATACGGGTTCTGTTGGTTGGTATACAGGTAATAGTTATTGGGCATTTAGAACCTATATAACTCCAGGAGATCCAGGAACAAGTAAATCTGGACGATTGATTTATAGAAAATATAGAAGTGATGCAGATAATTATTTTAATGTAGAGGTAGGTTTTGGAGCCTCACCAGCTTTGGATAGATTTGCACCAGGATTTACTGGCGATGAAATTTTTCAGTTAGATTCTCAAGCTTTAGTTTTTGGTTATTTTTTCTCAACAAAAAGCAAGAAAAATATGTGGGGTTTTAATGCTAGTTTGTTTAGAGAAGAGAAACCATTTTCTAAAGGAGATTATTTTTTATACACTTCTTTAGGAGTTTCTTATGCTGTAAGGTTTAAGTAACAAATACAATGTTTAAAAACTCAGTTAAAACTAACTTTTTGAGTTTAACTGAGTTTTTTAGATAATAATTTTGGAATCGAAAATTTAATGGATGAGTTACACTTGAGCCAATCTACATTGTGTCGAAAAATTAAATTGTTAACAGGCTTGTCTTTAACCGGCTTTATTAGATCGATTAGACTTAAAAAATCCGCTGAAATTATTTTAACAGAAGATAATAAATTATCATACGTAGCTATGAAGGTTGGGTTTAATGGTTATAAATATTTTAGAGAATCATTTAAAAATCGTTTGGTAAAACTGTATAGATAAATGTGTCAAATTAGTGATTTCAATATAAGAAAAATAACATAAGTTGTCGATTATAGTTAGTAACTTTCTTTTTAGAAGCTGTAGGACTGCCTCAAAGTAAGGAAACGCATTCCAAATATCCCCTTGAGGGGATTACAGGGGTGTTTTTACCCCTTGAGGGGATTATATGGGTATTTTCCCCCTTCAGGGGATTATAAGAATGTTTTATCCCCTCGAATGGATTATAGCAGTAGTTTTCATCTCTTTTAGATGATTATAGCAGTGTTTTTCATCAACTTAAATAAAGTTAATATTTCTAATTTATTAAATACTAGAATGTTAAAAAGAAAACTCGCGTTATTTTAGGCGCTATTAATTCAAGTTGTTAAACTAAAGTTATAGTAACGAGTGGTCTAAAAACACGAGTATCTACAACTGCACTTAATGGCTTTCGAAGTTTTTCTTTGAAAGGCTTTATTTGAATAAATTTCGATTATTCCCAGAAGAGTCACTTTTTTTTTATATTTTTAGATGCATTCATTTTAAGATCTATGAAATTTAAATCCCTCTCGAATAAAGTAATAACGGCTAGCAGCATTGCTATTATTTATTTTATAATTTGTACGCTCTACATTATTGCCTCAGATAAACTTTTATTGGTTTTTATTAGTGAAAATATTACTAACGAAACATTAACCCAAATACAGACTTATAAGGGCATTTTTTTTGTTTTATTCAGTTCATTTGTTATTTACGTTCATTTAAAACGAAGAGATAGCATTGTAAACAAATACACATCAAGTCTTAAAAATAACCAAAAACAGTATCAAGATCTTTTTAAGAACATGTCTCATGGGGTAATTTATGCAACTCCAGATGGTATTGTTACTTCTGTAAACCAATCAACTTTAGATATTTTAGGGATAACAAAAAAGCAGATGATCGGAAAATCTCTTTTTGATGATTCTTGGAGACCAGTAAACAGTGATGGAGAGCGTATTGACGTTTATGAAAACCCTACAAAAAAAGCCATAAGAAATAAAAAACCAGAACGAAATCATATTGTTGGTGCTGTAAATGTTAAAACAGGTTTGTATACTTGGCTAAAAGTAAATGCCATACCAGAGTTCGAAAAAGGAAATGACGAACCTTTTAGAGTTTGTGTTACTATAGATGATGTTACGCTATTAAAAAATTATCAAGAGCAACTAGAAGAATCAAAAGAGCAAATTAATAAATCTCTTAAAAAAACTCAATTTAGTGAGTTTTTATTAAAAGAGGCTAGTAAGTTGGCTAAAATAGGGGCGTATGAATTGTATTCAGACAATCAAAATAATTACTTTTCTGATGAGTTGTATGCGTTTTTTGAGGTTCCTACAAATGAAAAGTTTCCTCTAGAACGAATTCCAAAATTACTTACAGAAACCTCTAATGCTCTTTTACAGGAAGGTCTTAAAAATTGCATGGAAGCGGGCACTGTAATGGATGAAGAGCTTCAATTAAAAATGGAAGATGACACACATCTTTGGGTGAGGGCTATAATTAAACCAATCTATAATGAAAATAACAAAATTGTAGGTAGAACAGGAGTTATCCAAGATATTACAGCGCAGAAGATAGCAGAAGAAAAAATAGTACAGAGTGAGCAACGTTTTAAAGCTTTAGTGCAAGAAGGCACTGATATCTATGCAATAATAGATAAAGCAGGAAACTATATCTATATGAGTCCTTCAAGTATCTCAGTTATTGGTATTCCACCCGAAGAATTTATTGGTGAAAATGCTTTTGAATTCCTACACCCAGATGATGCTGAAAGCGCTTTAAAAAGTCTTAAAAAAGTGGGTACTCAAGATAAAGTTTTTATGGAGCATTATAGAGCTAAAAACAATAAAAACGAATGGAGATGGGTTGAAACAGTGTTAACTAATATGCTTAACAATCCTGCAGTAAAAGGTATTGTAGTCAATTCAAGAGACATTACAAATGAAGTAGAAGAAAAGCGACATTTAAAATTACTTGAAAGTGTAATTACCAATACCAAAGATACTGTTATAATAACAGAAGCAGAACCATTTGATGAACCTGGCCCTAAGATTATTTATGTAAACGAAGCGTTTACTAAAATGACAGGGTATGCCGCGGCAGAAGTAATTGGTAAAACTCCAAGAATATTACAAGGACCTAAATCAGATAAAGAAGAACTAGTAAAACTAAGTAAAGCTATCAGAAATTGGGAGCCTTATGAGATGACTACCATAAATTACAAAAAAAGTGGAGAAGAATTCTGGATTAATTTTGCTGTTACACCAGTTGCCGATGAAAAAGGGTGGTATACGCATTGGATTGCTATAGAACGGGATGTAACCGAAAGTATAGCATCAAAAGAAAAATTAATTAGAGCAAAAGAAAAAGCAGAAAAAAATGAGCGAAAAATGAAAGAGGCTCAAAAATTGGCTCATTTAGGAAGTTGGTATTATGATGTCATTAACCAGGTGTCTCATTGGTCTGAAGAAACCTATAATATATGGGGCTTAAACCCAGAGAAGACTTCAATAGAACTTGTAGATCATCAAAAATTAGTAAATCCAAAAGATTGGGAGCGCTTTAACGCTGTTATTAATGATGCAACGAAAAAAGGAATTCCATACAAAATGGAATTAGAACTTATTATGCCTGATGGCTCGAATAAAATCGTTAATACTATTGGAGAACCAATTTTTAACGAAGAAAATAAGGTAATTGCATTTAGGGGAACTACCCAAGATATTACAGAGCGTAAAGTAATTGAGAATGAATTAAGAACCTCTAAAGAAAAACTTCAGGAAAGAGAGCAATCTATGGCGCAAGCTAGTGAGTTTGCTAAAATTGGATATTGGTATTATGATTATGCTACACAAACTTTTACATGGTCAGATTATATGTATCAACTATATAATTTAACGCAAGAAGACAATATTCCAAACTACCTAGAGGCATTAGGTTATTTTGATACGAAATCTCAAGAAAAAATTAGTAAAGCAACTAAAAAACTTGATGAGAATGGCACTTCTTACGATTTAGAGTTAAGAATGATTAATGCTGAAAATGAAGAAATTTGGGTTAGAAATGTAGTACAACCTATTTATAATGATCAAAACGAAATTGTAGGCAGAAGAGGAATTATACGAAACATTACAGAAGAAAAAACCCTTAGAGAGTTAAATAATGCTGTAGCTAAAATGGTTAAAATTGGTAGCTGGAGTGTTGATTTAGAAAAAAACACGGTTTTTTGGTCTGAACCAATTCACCAATTACACGAAACAGATTCAAAATCATATGTTCCTAATTTAGAAGAAGGTATTAACTTTTACAGAGAAGATTTTCGCCAAATCGTACAAACAGAAGTAGAAAAAACCATTAAAACTGGAGAAGGATGGGATTTTGAAGCTGTAATTGTTACTGCCAATAAAAATGAAAGATGGGTACGTTCCATAGGTAATGCTGAGTTTAGTAATGGTAAATGTGTGCGTATTTATGGTGGTTTTCAAGATGTTAATGTTCGTAAACAAGCAGAAGACAGGCTACAATCTTTGGCTTATAATTTACCTGGAATAATTTACAAATATGCTATCTATCCAGATGGTACAGATGCATTATTACACATATCTGGAGATGTTGAGAAAATCTGGGGTTTTACGGCTAATCAAGTTTTAGAAAATTCAGATCTATTATGGGACCAAATTAAGTTAGGAGGAGATTTTGAAGCAGTGCAAGCTAATCTCCAAAAGTCTATCCAAACAAAATCAAAGTGTATAACTCGTTTTAGATACGTAACTCCAACAGGTAAAGTTCGTAATCTCTTAGGTTTTGCTAGTCCACGCTTTTTAGCAGATGGCACGATTATTTTTAACGTTATTCTTCTTGATAATACACAACAGGCTAAAAATGAAGACCTTTTGGCATTAACAGGGAAACTTGCCAAAATTGGCGGTTGGGAGGTAGATCTTGTTAGTAACGCTGTATACTGGACAAATGAGACACATTTAATTCATGAAACAGATCCTGATTCTTTTATCCCAAATCTTGAGGGAGCTATTAACTTTTATAGAAAAGACTTTCATGAATTGATAAGATCTAGTGTTCAAGAATGTATTGCAACTGGCGAGCCTTATCAAATAGAAGCTGTTTTAATTACTGCAAATAAAAAGGAATTGTGGGTTAGAAGTAATGCTAAAGCAGAATTTATTAACGGTGTATGTACCCGTATTTATGGAAGTATTCAAGATATTCACGAGCAAAAGACCGCTGCTATCGAATTACAAAGAAGTATCAAAGAATTAGAGGATTACAAATATTCCTTAGATCAGTCTGCCATTATCGCTTTTACAAATCAAAAAGGAGGAATTACTTTTGTAAATGATAATTTTAGTAAAATATCTGGCTATAGCAAAAATGAAGCTATTGGAAAAACACATCGAATAATTAATTCAGGCTATCATCCCAAATCATTTTTTAAAGAGTTATGGAAAACAATAGCTTCAGGGAAAGTATGGCGTGGCGAAATAAAAAATAAAGCTAAAGATGGGGCTTACTATTGGGTAGATACCACTATTGTACCTTTTTTAAATGAAAATAATAAACCTACTCAATATTTATCAATTCGTTTTGATATCACTGAACAAAAAAGAGCAGAAGAACGTTTAATATCTACATCAGAACAATTACGTTTGGCTACAACATCTGCAAAATTAGGAATATGGGATTGGGATGTGGTAAACGATAAATTAACTTGGGATGATAGGATGTATGAATTATATGGTGTTAAAGAAGAAGATTTTGAAGGGGCAGTAAGTGCTTGGAAAAATGGTCTCCATCCTGATGATGTGGAAAGAGCAAGTAGAGATTTACAAACTGCTCTTGATGGAATAAGCGATTTTAAATCAGTTTTTAGGGTAGTTTGGCCAGATGAATCAGTGCACTATTTAGAGGGAACCGCAATTATTTCAAGAGATGCAGATGGAAATGCGGTAAGAATGATAGGTAGTAATATCGATATTACAGAGGCTAAGAATAAGCAACTAGAAATATTACAAGCTAAAGAAAAAATTGAAGCTAGTGAAGCTAAATTTAAATCTTACACAGAAAAATCGCCATTTGTTGTGTACACAACAAATGTAGAAGGAGAGTGTAATTATCTTAATAAAACCTGGGTAGCAATGTCTGGGATGAGTAGAAAAGAATCTTTAGGAAAAGGATGGATAAAAGCAATACATCCTGATGATGTAGATTTGGTGAATGCTAATTGGTTTAAATCTATAGAATCTAAAGGTAAATTTAAATATGAATATCGATATATACATCAGAAAGATAAAAGAATTGTCTGGGTAGAAGGCACAGCTAAAGAAATGCTGAACGAAAAAAACGAACTTATAGGATATATAGGTAATATTATAGATATAACGGTCAGAAAAAAAGCAGAAGAAGAAAGGACTGGATTTCAAGAAACCATAGAAAATAGCTTGAATGAAATTTTTATGTTTGATGCCGAAACTTTTGAATTTGACTATGCAAACAATGGTGCGTTACTTAATTTAGGGTATACTTTAGAAGAAATAAAAAAATTAACACCTCTTGATATAAAGCCTGAATTCACAAAATCGGCATTCAACCAATTAGTAGCCCCTTTAAAAACCAGTGAATTAGAGAAAATAATTTTTTTTACAAATCATCAACGAAAAAATGGCAGTTTATACCCTGTAGAGATTCACTTGCAATTGGTAAAACAACAAAATAATACCAGATTTTTGGCATTTGTTTTAGACTTAACGGAAAGAAAAAAAGCACAAGAAATGTATCAATTATTGGCAGATAACACCAATGATATAATTACGTTGCAAGATGAAAATTTCTCGTTTACATACGTAAGTCCGGCTATTGAAACGTTATTAGGGTATAAACCTGACGAGTTACTTCAAAAAGAGCTCTTAAGCGTAATTCATAAAGAGGATGTTGTTATTATAAAAGAAACATTAACTGAAAAGCTCTTTAAAGGAATAGAGGTAAAGTCAATTATTTTTAGAGCACTCCATAAAGACGGGTATTTTGTTTGGTTAGAGTCATTACTTTCTCCTATAATTAAGGCAAATAGAATTATTTCTATTGTGTCATCTACAAGAGATATTACAGAAGCTGTACATACAAAAAATGAAATTGAAGATTATCAAATGTCTCTTCAAAGATTAACTAGTGAAATTTCTTTAATAGAAGAAAAACAGAAAAAAGAAATAGCCGCAAATATTCACGATCATTTAAGTCAATCTCTTGTCATTTCAAAAATGCGGATAACAGATTTAGAGAAAAAAGACGAATTGAAAAATGTTAGTAAAGATTTAGACTTTATTAAAAAGCATATTTCTGATGCATTAGATAACAGTCGTAAAATTACGTATGATCTTTCTCCACCTGTTTTGTATCAATTAGGTTTAATAGATGCAATAGATTGGTTTGCTGGTGAAACAGAAGAAAAATATGGAATTAATTTTCAGGCGAACAGCAATGTAGATACCATTCAACTTAGCGAATTTAAATCTATTTTATTATTTCGTTGTATTCAAGAAGCCGTTACAAATACCATAAAGTATGCAGAAGCTTCTTTAATTATACTAAACTTAACAAAAGAAACAGAAACAGTGCGTGTTGTAATAACTGATAATGGAAAAGGTTTCGATACTAAAAAATTAAATAATAACGTAAATTCAGGATCTGGCTTTGGTTTGTTTGCAGTAAAAGAACGAATTAGAAACATGAATGGCACGTTAGAAATAATTTCAGAGATAAATATTGGCACAAAGATTAAAATTATTGTACCTTTAGAAGAATGAATCCCTCAAATAGATTAATGAATCTCCCAAAAAAAGTTAATATTGTTTTAGTAGACGACCATCAAATACTTCGTGATGGTTTAAAAAATATCATTCAACAGAAATCGAATTTTCAAATTATTGGAGAAGCTTCAGATGGCAGAGCTGCCATAAAATTATGTGCAAAACTAACCCCAGATGTTGTAATTACAGATATATCTATGGAGGGTTTAAATGGTATAGAAGCTACCAGACAAATTATTAAAGAGCATCCCGAAGTTAAAGTTATTGGACTTTCTATGCATGCGAATAAAAAATTTATACAAAACATGTTTAAGGCTGGGGGCTATGGATATTTATTAAAAGATGGAGATTCTAGCGAGCTAATTGATGCAATTACGGCAGTAATGGAAAACAGAAAATACCTGTCTAAAAATATTGATTCAAGTTATTTAAGACTTTTAAATGAAGTGTCAGATCAAAAAAAATTAAGCTCTAGAGAAATTGAAGTTTTGCAATTATTAGCCGAAGGAAAATCTTCTAAAGAAATTGGTAACTTGTTATTCCTTAGTTCAAAAACGGTAGACGTTCATAGAAATAATGTAATGAAAAAATTAGAGTTACACACCATTCCTGAATTAACAAAATATGCCATTGTAGAAGGTATAACTTCTTTGTAGTCCATAAAATAAACTTTTTTTATGTTTTAAATGTAGTTTAAAGTACTGTTTTTTAGAATTGGGCTATAATTTTTTCTCTATTTGGTTTTGTGTATTTTCCAATAATTTTTTAAGAAATTTGCTTATATATTTAAGTGCTAATATTTTTTATATTTGTTACAGGTTAAAAAAAATGATTTTGGTAACAATAAAAAATAATCTTTTACTGATCGAAGATGATTTTCTCATTGGAGAAAAATTATATAGCAGTATAAAACAACTACAGAACATAGAAAAAGTTCATCTTGCTGATAACTTAGAAAAAGCAAAAACCGAGTTAATGCTTCATAGGTATGATTTAGCTATTTTAGATTTGAATTTACCAGACGGAAACGGAATAGAATTGTTAAAGTGGTTAAAAGAAAAAAACAAAGATATTAAGGTGTTCATTTTTTCAATTAATGTAGAGTTAAAAAAATTGTGTCTAAAATATGGGGCGCATGCTTTTTATGACAAATCACATGATTTTGACGCATTAATTAACGATATCGAGAATTTTAATTAGCAAAACTACTTCATTAAACAAAGCTGTTTTTCTAAGGATAAAATTCATTTTTTTTAAGATGTTTTATTTTATATGAACAGCTATTACATCCAAATTTCTTAAACTTCACAAACAAACGTTACTTTTTAGTATTTAAAATAAGATGTAAAGTCTTATTAGAAAAAAGCTGTTCAATATTTTTGTTTTAAAATGGGAAGAAAAAAATATAAGCTAAGCTTTTGGGGGAAAACTTAGCTTATAGCTTAGGGGATTTAATTTACTAATTACGTTTTATTTTTGGGGGATTATATTCTTTATATTACTCAAATTTATGATATTTTTTAGTACTCTAAAATAGGGAAAATCCTTAATTAGTAAAATATTCTAGTAATTTCTATATAAACTAAAAACGAGTTAAAAAATAAAAAGCTAAACACAAAATGTTTAGCTTTTCGAGTATACAAAATAGTTGAGGGACATCTATTGTATGATACATCAAATATAAAATAGAATTTAAGATCTTTATATAAGCAAAGTACCTAAATTTAAAAAAATAAGGTAAACACGTATAAATTAAAAATAGAATAAGGTCTTAGTAGTAACCTGATTTCGATTAATATTTAAGTTGTTGTTATTAGCATAAAAGATTTGTTTTTATAAAATTCACATTACTTGCAGAAAATCAAACTACATTATCTATAATTTAGTTTGCAATAATTTATATAAAATTTAAATTATAAGTATCCTTTTTAAAGTATCAGTAAAAATTAAGTTTTCAAACAAAAAAACAAGTATTCTAAAACTAAAATTAAGTAATAATACTTAGTTTTGATTTAAATATACGTAATTATGAAAACTGTAATTGTTGTAGGTAATGGCATGGTAGGGTATAAGTTTTGTGAAAAATTTATAGCCTCATCAGAAAGTAAAAACTTTAATATTATTGTTTTTGGAGAAGAACCAAGACCAGCTTATGATAGAGTTCATTTAAGTGAATTTTTCGAAAATCAAGATGCAAAAGCTTTAGAGATGGCACCTGCAGAATGGTATGCAGAAAACAGAATTGATTTAATAGTTGATGAAAGAGTTTCAGATATTCACAGAAATACCAAAACCATCAGCACTGCAAAAAATAGAGTTTTTAATTACGATTACTTAGTTTTAGCAACAGGTTCTTCGCCTTTTGTACCGCCAATTAAAGGAGTGGAAAAAGAAGGTGTTTTTGTATATAGAACCATAGAGGATTTAGAAGGGATGCTCTCGTATGCAGCCAAAATAAAAGGAAAAAAACCAAATGCAAAAGCCGCAGTTTTAGGTGGAGGATTGTTAGGTTTAGAGGCTGGTAAGGCAGTTATGGATATGGGTTTAGAACCTCATATTGTAGAATTTGCACCTAAATTAATGCCTAGACAATTAGATGCGAGAAGTAGCCAAGTTTTGCAATTAAAATTAGAGTCTATTGGTTTACATATTCATTTAAGTAAAGCTACAAATCAGATTTTAGGTAATGGAGCAATAGTAGGAATGGAGTTTGGCGAAGACGATATTTTAGCTGTAGATATGCTAATCATTTCTGCAGGAATTCGTCCAAGAGATGAGCTGGGTAAAGAAGCTGGTTTAGAGGTCGGTATTCGTGGGGGAATTGTAGTAAACAACAAAATGCAAACTTCAGATGAAAACATTTTTGCTATTGGAGAAGTTGCTTTATACAACCAAATGATTTATGGTTTAGTGGCTCCTGGTTATGATATGGCTGGTGTTGCTGTTGATCAAATTATAAGAAAATCAGAAAATGTAATGGTAGAAGATATTGATATGTCTACCAAACTAAAATTAATAGGAGTCGATGTTGCTAGTTTTGGCGAACCTTTTATGCCTGCATCTAAAGGTCATTCCATCATTTTCGAAAATAAAACACAACATTTATATAAAAGAATTAATGTTAGTCTAGATGGAAAATCTTTATTAGGAGGGATTTTGGTTGGTGATGCATCAGATTATAACATGTTGCATCAAATGTATTTAAACGGAATGAAAATTCCTGAAGATCCATCTCAATTAATTTTACCAGCAAGCGATGGTACTGCTAATTTTGGTGATGTTATGGATTTACCAGATACAGCTCAAGTTTGTTCTTGTGAAAACGTAACCAAAGGTCAAATTTGTGGAGTTATAGAAAGTGGTGATGCTAAAGATTTAGCAGATGTTATTTCTTGCACAAAAGCAGGCACAGGTTGTGGAGGTTGTAAACCAATGGTAAAAGATATTACCATAGCCAAATTAAAATCTTTAGGAATCGTTGTTAAAGATGCTGTTTGCGAACATTTCGATTTTAATAGACAAGATTTATATAAAATTATAGAGGTTAAAGGATATGATACTTTTGATCAAGTTTTAGACAATCACGGAAATGGTGGTCATGGATGTGAGTTGTGTAAACCTTTAGTTGCCTCTTTAATGGCAACAATTCACGCAGATACTGCAAATAAGGAATTTGCAATTCAAGATTCTAACGACAGATTTTTAGCAAATATTCAACGTAATGGAACGTATTCAGTTGTGCCTCGAGTTCCTGGAGGAGAAATTACACCAGATAAATTAATTGCTTTAGGGCAAATTGCAAAGAAATACGATTTATATACCAAAGTAACAGGTGGGGTTAGAATCGATTTATTTGGAGCAACTTTAAACCAATTGCCTCTAATCTGGAAAGAATTAATTGCGCACGGTTTCGAAAGTGGCCATGCTTATGGTAAATCTTTACGAACCGTAAAAACCTGTGTAGGCTCAACTTGGTGCAGATATGGAATGGATGAAAGTGTTAGTTTTGGCATAGAACTCGAAAATAGATATAGAGGAATTCGTGCTCCACACAAAATTAAAGGGGGCGTTTCTGGCTGTATTAGAGAATGTGCAGAAGCTCGTGGTAAAGATTTTGGGTTAATTGCTGTAGAAGGTGGTTGGAATTTATATTTAGGTGGTAATGGAGGTGCAAATCCACGTCACGCAGAATTGTTTGCAGAGCAAATCGATAACAAAACCGTTATTAAATACTTAGATAGATATTTAATGTTTTATATGAGAACTGCAAAACTTTTACAAAGAACTGCAGCTTGGCAAGAACGTTTAGAAGGTGGTTTAGACTATTTAAAAGAAGTAATTATTAACGATAAATTAGGCATTGTCGCAGATTTAGAAAATGACATGCAAGCATTGGTGAATAAGTTTGAGTGCGAATGGACCCAGGCTGTTAATGATCCAGAGGTTATGAAACGTTTCAATCATTTTGTAAATAGCGAAGAGGAAGATGATAATCTTGTGTTTGTTCCTTTAAGAGATCAAAAAATGCCTGAGCCTTGGGTGTAGATTCAGTAGGTACTAATCAGTCCAATTTTTCCTGCAAGGTTTCAAAAATCTTGTAGGTATAAAAGTTAAAAAGTTATTTTTTTGGGCGTTTTAACGGGCTTTACATTATATCTTTTTTTGAAAAAACAAAAAAAGGATGCCATTTCAATCCCTAACGCTCACGCAAGTCTAACAATTAATAGAAATAGAAATTACCAAAAGATAGTTTACAATGTCAGAAGAAATACTTAAACAATATAAAACCATAAAATTAGAAGATGTAAATGTTTGGTTTAAAGCAGCATCAATAAAAGATTTTCCAAAAGATGGTGGTGCTTGTGTAAAATATAAAAACAAACAAATTGCAGTTTTTAATTTTGCAAGACTCAATAAATGGTATGCCACTCAAAATGTATGTCCTCATAAAATAGAAATGGTTTTAAGTAGAGGTATGATTGGTGATGATAAAGGAACACCAAAAGTAGCTTGCCCATTGCATAAAAAAACATTTTCATTAGAAGACGGTTCAAATTTATCTGGTGATGATTTAAAAATTGCCACCTATCCTGTAAAAATAAAAGACGGAAATGTGTATATTGGCTTTTCAGAATAAAATTAAAAAATGAAGCCAACAAGATTTGAAACTGCCATAGCTTTAATCGATAAAAAAAACGAAGAAGACCCAAACACATATCAAGTTGCAGGTTTTGATTATCCAAAAGAATTGTTGTATTCACAAAGAATGACAAGAAAATTATTGCAATTTGAACCCAATGCATCTAAAGCATTACAAATTGCAGCAAGAGCACAACATATTTGTAGGTGGCAAATTGCTAGAAACGAATATCCAATGGATAGAGTTGGGTATTTAAAATGGCGTGAAAACTTAAAGAAGATGCACGCAAATACAACTTCAGAAATTTTACAACAAGTAGGTTTTGATGAACAATTTCAAGATCGAGTAAAAAAAATCATTCTAAAAAAATTAATCAAGAAAAATGAAGAATCGCAAGCATTAGAAGATGTTATTTGTTTGGTTTTTTTAGATTATTATTTTGATGAATTTGCTGCTAAACATTCAGATGAAAAAATAATTGATATTTTACAAAAAACGTGGGTAAAAATGTCTGATAAAGGGCATGAAGCAGCATTACAACTTCCGTTTTCTGATAAAGGTTTAGCATTGGTGCAAAAAGCAATTTCTTAAAACTAGATTTTAAAATGACAAAAAACGGCAATTCATTAGACCAAAGAACGTTTAATAAATTAAGTCGTTTATACATTATTGCCTTAGGTACAATTGCACTTTCCGTAATTATTAGTCAAATTTTAGTTCGCAATCATTTAGACAATCAACAAAGTGATTCTACTGTAATAAATATTGCAGGAAGACAGCGAATGTTAAGTCAAAAACTCACAAAAGAAATTGTTTCTTTAACGGTTACAGAAGATCAAATAAATAGACAGCTTCTTAAGAATAAAATAAAAAAAACATTGGTTTTGTGGGAGTTGTCTCATAATTCACTTCAAAAAGGAAACGATTCGTTAGGGCTACCTAAAGGCAATAGTTTAGAGATTAAAACCAAATTCGAAGCAATAAATCCCATTTTTAATATCATAAAAAATGCCTCTTATAATGTTGTAGAAAAACTTCAAAATAATCATTTAGTAGATTTAGAGATTTTAAAACCGAACATTTTAAAAGTAACCAAAAACGAAGGAGAGTTTTTGGTGAAAATGGATGACATTGTAAATCAATACGATATAGAAGCAGATGAAAAAGTTACCTGGCTAAGAAAACTCGAGTTTTCTTTAATGGCGCTTACATTGTTAATTCTACTCGGTGAAATTTTGTTTATTTTCTGGCCCGCAGCAAAATCAGTTAAAGTAATATTGTCTGAACTTATTTTTGCAGAAAAAAGAGCTAAAAAAATGGCTTTTGATGCAGATGAGCTAAGTGTTGCTAAAGAAAAATCCGTTAAAGAATTGCGTGCATTAAGTCACGCAATGGATGAAACGTTGTTGTTTGCGAGAATTTCAGCTAGTGGAAACTTAATTCATATGGGAAACAAGTTTTCGCGCTTGTTTAAAATTTCTAAATTTAATCAAGAAATGCTATTTTGGAAGGTTCTTTCTACTAATGAAAGCGAACAGGTTTTAATAGAAGTTTTAATAAATCAACATAAAAAAACAGGTTGGCAAGGAGAGGTAAAAGCGACACTAAAAAACGATATTCCCATTTGGTTAGAAATGTCTATAATTCCATACAGACCTACAGAAGATAAATCAGAATTATTAATTATAGCATCAGAAATAACGCAACGAAAAACGGCTCAAATAGAAATTGAAAGGCTAACAACAGCCAATTTTGAAGAAAAAATGAGTCAGCAAAAAATAATTTCTAGCAAAATTATTGAAAATCAAGAAAAGGAACAAAACAGAATTGCAAAAGATGTTCATGATGGCATAGGACAGATGCTTACAGGCTTAAAATATAATTTAGAAAGTATAAATTTAGATGACTTAGAGAAATCTAATAATAAAATAGAGCACTTAAAAGTCTTAACAACAGATATTATAAAAGGAGTAAGAACAGCCACTTTTAATCTAACGCCTCCAGAATTATCCGATCACGGAATTGTACCAGCAATAGGAAAACTAACGCGCGAGTTAGGGAAGTTAACAAATAAAGAAATTCTACTTTTTAATAAAACAGATTTTAACAAAAGACTAGATTCTTTGTCCGAAATAAATATTTACAGAATAACCCAAGAAGCCATTAATAATGCTATAAAATATGCAGATTCTTCGCATATTATTGTATCGCTTTCTCATAGTAAAAATATGTTGAGTATTGTTGTCGATGATGATGGAAAAGGTTTCGAACCTTCTAAAGTAAAGAAAGTGAAAAATGGTGATGGAGGTATGGGAATGACCTTTATGAAAGAACGAATTAAATATATTGATGGTAGATTATTCTTGAATTCAGAATTAGGAAAAGGCACAAGAGTTACTTTAAATATTCCAATTTAGACTAGAGACTCTAGACAAAAGACAAGAGAGTGAAAAATAAAAAAAATCCTAAAAAGTAAAGTTTTCTATTTGTCTAAGTGGTAAGTATTTTTAGAATACGTAGTTTAACATAAAAAAACTACTTTTGTACGTATAAAAAGTTTACAATTATTATGATAAATGTAGTTTTAGCAGATGATCACGTTTTGGTAAGAGATGGTATTAAAGCCCTTTTAGAAGATCAGTCAGGTATACATGTTATTGATGAGGCTTCTGACGGAAAAGAAGCTTTAGAAGTAATTTCTAAAAACAAACCTCATATTTTAATAGTTGATATTAGAATGCCTGAAATGAACGGAATTGAAGTAGTTGCTGAAATTAATAAACATCATAAAGACGTAAAAACACTTGTGCTTTCCATGCATGATTCAGAAGAATATGTTGTAAAATCTATTCAAGCTGGTGCAGATGGTTATTTATTAAAAGGAGCAAGTAAAAAAGAGTTTTTAAAAGCACTACATCAAGTAGCGGCAGGTGGTAAATATTTTACAGGTGATGTTTCTACAATAATAATGAACAACTTTGTGAATGGAAATTCAAATGCTAAAAATACTCCTAAAACAGAAGTACTTGAACTTCCTTTTAAACTTACAAAAAGAGAAAAGCAAATTCTAAATTTAGTTTTAGAATTAAAAAACAACAAAGATATTGCTGATGAACTTCAAATCAGCAAAAGAACTGCAGAAGTGCATCGTTTTAATTTGATGAAGAAATTAGAGGTTAAAAATTTAATGGAATTAACCAAGAAAGCAAAAGAATATCAATTAATCTAAGTGTTTTTTCTAATCTTTTTATTTTCTAACACCAACTTTTACCAAATTCTTAAAAACAGTATTGTTTAAATAGTGATTTCTTAATAATTAAAAAATACGTATTTTTATGTAAAAAAGTAAGTATTTATACTTAATTTTGATAATAATACTATTTTACTAATAGGCAGACTTTTTTGTGTTTTATTGGGTATATAATCTTGGTCTAAATGATAAAAAAAGAAATAAAAACAACGTGTTCTTATTGTGGAGTTGGTTGTGGAATTATCGTAAAAAAAGACATCAATAATAAGGTTTTTGTTGAAGGTGATAAAGAGCATCCTGTAAATAAAGGAATGTTATGTTCTAAAGGTATGAACTTGCATTATGTTGCCAATGATGTTTCAGATAGAATTTTATATCCAGAAATGCGATGGTCTCGTTCTCATCCTAGAGAGCGTGTTTCTTGGGATACAGCTTTAGATAGAGCAGCAAATGTTTTTAAATCGATTATAAAAAAACACGGGCCAGATGCTGTTGCTTTTTATGTTTCTGGACAAAGTTTAACAGAAGAATACTACATCGCAAATAAGTTAACAAAAGGATTTATTGGAACCAATAATATAGATACAAATTCACGTTTGTGTATGAGTTCTGCTGTGGTTGGTTATAAAAAAACTTTTGGAGAAGATAGTGTGCCTGTTTCTTATGAAGATATAGAATTGGCGGATTGTTTTTTAATTACGGGCGCAAATCCTGCTTGGTGTCATCCTATTTTATTTAGAAGGATAGAAAAAAGAAAAGAGGAAAACCCAAACGTAAAAATAATTGTTATAGATCCACGGAAAACAGATTCAGCAAATTTTGCAGATGTACACTTACAATTAACTCCGGGTACAGATGTAGTTCTATACAATGCCATTGCAAGACGTTTGTATAAAAGAGGATTAATTGATGAAGATTTTATAAAAAAACACACAGAAGGTTTTCAAGATTATAAGAAAATTATTTTAGGTACAAATCTTAAAAAAGCATCTAAAATTTGTGGTGTTTCAGAAGATGATATCGAAAAAGCAGCAGAAATTATAGGGCTTTCAAAAGGTTTTATAAGTATGTGGGCAATGGGTTTAAACCAAAGTGTAATTGGTACAGACAAAAACACATCACTTTTAAACTTGTCGTTAATTACAGGTCAGGTTGGTAAACCTGGTGCTGGTCCATTTTCGCTTACAGGTCAACCAAATGCAATGGGTGGCAGAGAAGTTGGTGGAATGGCAAATTTATTAGCCGTTCATAAAGATTTACAAAACGAAGAACATAGAAGAGAGGTTGCGCAATTTTGGGGTGTAGATAAGATATCACCAAAACCAGGATTGACAGCAACAGAAATGTTTGATGCTTTAGAAAGTGGAAAATTAAAAGCAGTCTGGATTGCTTGTACAAATCCATTGGTAAGTATGCCAAATTCGCATAGAATAGAAAAGGCGATGGCAAACTCTAAATTTGTAGTTGTTCAAGAAATTTCTCATAAATCAGATACTGTAAATTATGCTGATTTGGTTTTGCCAGCTTCAGCTTGGTTAGAAAAAGAAGGTACTATGACCAATTCTGAGCGTAGAATATCTTACTTACCAAAAGAAATTGAAGCACCTGGAGAAGCAAGGCCAGATGTAGAAATTTTTTGTGATTTTGCGCAAAGAATGGGTTTTAGAGGTTTTAATTATAGTAGTGCAGAAGAAATTTACGACGAGTATGCTTCTATGACGAAAGGCACAAATATTGATGTTTCTTTTTTAAATTATGATCGATTAAAAACAGAAGGAACATTTCAATGGCCAGTAAATGAATATCGTCATTCAGGAACACCTCGTCTTTTTCAAGATAAAAAATTCTACACACCATCACAAAAAGCAATCTTTAATGTTCCATCAACAATAGAAAACACGTCTATTAAAACCAATGAAGAATTTCCGTTAATTTTAACTACAGGTCGTGTTAGAGATCAATGGCACACCATGACCAAGACAGGAAAAGTATCTAGGTTAAAAACGCATTATCCTAAGCCAGTATTAGAAATTAACCCTGTAGATGCCTATTTAAAAGGAATAAAAGATGGAGATGTTACAGAAATTAAAAGTGTAAATGGAGTAGTTAGAGTAAGAGCAAAAGTTACAGATGCCATAAAAGAAGGTGTTGTTTTTTTACCAATGCATTGGGGTAAGGTTTTGCAAAGTAATTTAAATAGAGCCAATAATTTAACCAATACACACGTAGATCCTATTTCTAAAGAGCCAGATTTTAAATTTACATCGGTATCTGTATTAAAATATAAAAAGCCAAAAGAAAAAATTATAATTGCAGGTGCAGGAGCTGCTGCTTTTCGTTTTTTACAAAACTATAGAGACTACAATGAGGTTGATGAAATTCACGTTTTTTCAAAAGAATCAAACTTGTTTTACAACCGCGTTTTATTACCAGAATATATTACAGAAGAATTGACTTGGGAGCAATTATTAAAGATAAAAAACACAGAATTAGGAAGTTTAAATATCCAAGTGCATCCAGAAACAATTATTGATAAAATTGATAAAGAAAATAAAACAGTTAGAGATTCAAAAGGGAAACAGCATTCATTTGATAAGCTAATTTTAGCTACAGGAAGTAGCGCTTTTATTCCAAGAGATGTGCAAATAGATTTGCCTGGTAGATTTACAATGCGTAATAAATCAGATGCAGATTCTTTTAAAAAATACTTAGAGGCAACAGGTTTGCCTCCAGAAGAACAACATGTAGTTATTGTTGGTGGTGGTTTATTAGGTTTAGAACTAGCTGCAGCAATGAAACATAAAAATGTAAAAATCACCATTGTTCAAAGAGCTTCGCGATTAATGGAACGTCAATTAGATAAAATTTCGAGTAAATTATTGTCTTTAGATGTTCAAGAAAGAGGTATTCAAATTTATTTTGATAATGAGGTTAGTACTGTTTTTGATGATGATGAAACTGGGGAACTAACCATCAACCTAAAATCTGGAAAATACATTACAGCCAATGCAATTGTATATGCAATTGGTACAAGACCAAATATAGAAATTGCAAAAAATAACGGGATTGTTTGTGGGCGAGGTGTAAAAGTAAACCAGCATTTACAATCTTCTCATCCAGCTATTTTTGCTATCGGAGAAATTGCAGAATTTGATAATAAATTATTTGGTATTACATCTGCAGCAGAAGAACAAGCGGGTGTTTTGGCTAATTTTATAGCCGGCGATATTAGCGAATCTTATAAGGGTTCTGTATTAATGAATATTCTAAAATTTAACGATTTAAATCTGTGTAGTATTGGCGAAATTACTGTTCCAGAAAATGATTTAAGCTATGAAGAAATTATTTTCACAGACATTTCAAAACGCTATTATAAAAAGTGTATCGTAAAAGACGATTTATTAATTGGTGCTGTTTTAATGGGTGATAAAAACGAGTTTGCCGAATTTAAAACGATGATTGAGAGCAAAATCGAAATGTCTGATAAAAGAGATACCTTGTTAAGAGGTTCATCTAAAACAGCGCCAATGCTGGGAGAATTGGTTTGTTCTTGCAGTCAAGTTGGTTCTGGAAATATAGAAGAAGCAATCTCAAAAGGGTGTACAAATTTTACAGAATTATGCAATAAAACTGGTGCAGGTTTAGGTTGTGGAAGTTGTAAAACAGAAGTTAGAGAAATATTGAATAACGCAAAAGTTGGGGTATGAGCGAATTGTTAAATAGAGTTATCGTAAAAGGAGGCGTATTATCTCCTGGAGAACTAAAATATATTTGTGAATCTGTAGAAAGTTTAGGTTGCAAAACCATATCATTTGGTTCTAGACAAGATATTTTACTACCTAAAAAAGTGCAATCGGAAGATTTATCAAAATTCGAAAAGTTAAAAGTTGTTGAGTTTGATGAGGTTGGTGTAGAAAATATAGTTTCTTCTTATGTTTGTGCAGATATTTTTCCTTCTACATCTTGGTTAACAGGAGATCGATATTTATATCTTTTAGAGCAGTTTAAGGCCAAATCTACCTTAAAAATCAACATTACAGATCCAAAACAACGCTTGGTGCCTTTGTTTACTGGGCACATTAATTTTATTGCCTCAGAACACGAAGATTATTGGTATTTGTATATCAGATTACCAGAATGGAAAACAACAAAAATGTATCCTGCTTTAGTTTATAGTTGGGATTTATATAAGATTGAAACAGCCATAGAAAACATCCTTCAAGAAGAACCTGAAACTATAGAAACTATTTTTGAGTTGGTTAACGATGCAATTGATACTAACAATAGAACTGTAGATAAACCTTTAGAAGTGCCATTTTATCCTTTTCCATATTTTGAAGGAATGAACAAAATAGGAACAGATAAATATTGGTTAGGTTTATATTGGAGAAATAATAAGTATGATATTTCTTTTCTTAAAGAAATGTGCGAATTGTGTTTCGAAAATAAAATTGGTAAAATATCAATTACGCCTTGGAAATCTTTTGTGGTAAAAGGAATTCCTAGAGAATCTAAGTTAATTTGGGAAAAATTTTTAGGGAAAAGAGGTATTAATGTGCGTCATTCTATGTTAGAGTTAAATTGGCATTTACCAGTTTCTAATAAAGATGCTTTAAATTTAAAAAAATACTTAGTTTCTAATTTTGATCAAAATGATATTAGTACGTATGGTTTAACATTTGGAATTACAGATTATAGCAAATCTTCTTATTTTTTCACTTCAATTGTTGTGCAAAAAAATAAGCAACCAGAAATGATTGGTAATTTTCAAACAAGAGATACCTATAATCTCTTATATGCCAAGAATTTTGATCCGAATACAAGAGATTATATAACCCATGTACAAGATGTAGATAAAGTGGAATTACCTGGTTTGTTAATGGAACTAAGTCAGTTGTATTTTGATGAATTAGGAAAAGAAAAAGATGAGGAAAAAGCCATAGAAATTAAGAAAGAAACAACTGAGTTAGAAGTATATCAATGTCAAGATTGTTTCACAGTTTATGATGAAAATTTTGGTGATATTACTCAAAATATAGCGCCAGAAACGCTATTTAATGATCTTCCAGAAAGTTACGAATGCTCTTTGTGTGAAGCTCCAAAAAGTAATTTTGAAAAAGTAGTACTTGTAAAATAATAACTAAAAGATTGGCATTACATCAAAACATAGCAACAAAACAGTCTAGAAAAGGAAATGACAATTTTTCTTGTAGCTCTTGCGTGAATTTAAATTGTTTGATAAAAAAGAATTTAGGAAACTTAAATAATGCTGATTTTGTTGAGCATAAGAAAAATTTAAAATGTAAAAAAGGACAGCAATTTATTATTGAGGGAGCTCCTGTAAATGGATTGTTTTTTATTTTAAAGGGAACCGTAAAAGTCTTTAGAACAGGTATTCATGGTAGAGAGCAAATTGTGCGTTTTGCCAAAGAAGGCGAAATTATTGGGCATCGTGGTTTTGGTACAGAAGAATATTATTCAATTGGTGCAATCGCTTTGCAAGATGTTGTTTTGTGCTATTTTTCTAAAGATGATTTGCAAGAAGCGTTGCTAGAAAATCCAAAATTTGGTTATGATATGATGTTGTTTTACGCAAATGAATTGAATAGAAGCGAAAACAAAGTAAAGTCGATTTCTCAAATGACAGTTCGTGAGAGAGTTATAGATACTTTATTATATATCCATAGAAAATTTGGCGATTTACGTGGATTTTTAAATTTGCCATTAAGTAGAAAAGAATACGCAGATTATGCAGGTACGACAGAGGAACAGGTAATTAGAATTTTCTCGCTACTTAAAAAAGAAAAACTAATTGCTGCAAAAGGAAAGAAAATTGCCATTAATAATGTTCAAGATTTAAAAAATGAAATTAGCGAACATAATTTTTATTTGGATTCTTAACTATTTTTACTAACAATTCAAGTCTCTATTAATTTAGTTCTTGAATTCTCCATATTGTTTTAGCTAGTTTAGATAATTCCTTTTGTCTCGCAGAAATTTTACTTTCAGTCCAAGTATTGTAATCCTCAGCAATCAATTTTGTGGAATGACAATTTGATCTTTTTAAAATTGCCTTTTTTTCTGAATAAGATTTAGCTCCTGCTTCTAAGTTTAATTTACTCTCTAATAAAGCTAAATTTCCAAACCTGTATAAAGACCTGTTAACCTCTTCATTGTTAAACTCACCCCAATTTTCGTCAGCACTTTCTGGTAATATATGTTCAATCGTAAATGTTTCACTTTCAGAATTTATTTCATTACCAAATGTATGTTTTTCAATTTTTGAATATATATGTTTAACTATTTTGTGGTTCTTGGAGGTTCGTTTAAATTGTTTAGTTTTGAAATCATTTTCAAAGTTAATGTCAGAGACATATACAGATTGAAAATCACTGATATTAATACTTTTATTAAGTGTTATTGAGTTTGCTATTTTATTGTAAACATCTTCTTGTTCATTAGGATTTAATCCACCAATTATGTTGTATCTGAATGATATAACGGAACAAGACTTTACAATTTTTGTAAAAGAACGGATATCTAAGTTTTTATATGCCGCCATTAATAGAGAGTTAGTTTGTTTAATTTGAAAAAGTTTCAGTTCATTTAAAGCTTTTTTTATTTCTATGTGATCACTCCAAAGTTCGCTCTCAGGGTCTTGTATGGCTATAAATACATCAGTTAGTTCCTCTAAATCTCTTATCAAATCAAAAGTGTCTTTTTTTGATTTAATATTATTTTTGATAGCCTTAAAAAGTTGATTTTTACGAACAGTTTTATTCTTGCTATTCCAATAATATCTTAAATAATCTTCAAATTTTTTATTTCCTAGTTTTCCAATTATTCTACTCCATAACTTTTCTAATTCCTCAATTTCAGTGTGATGTGGATTAGATTCATCAATTACAGAAAAAAGATAATTTTTCAATAAATCAGATGATGAAAGTTGAACACCTCTCGCATTTAACGTTTCAAAAACCTTGAAAGCATTGATTTGGTCAGTAACAGTTATTACAGTGAAAAATAATTTATCTACAATAGTTTCTAGGAAGTTCGCTATACTTTCTACATTAGAATGTTTTTTTAGTTTTTTGTAAAACCATTCAAAACAGGATCTCATATTTTTTTCTGAGGTGTTTGTGTTTCTTAATGGTAAATCTTTTAATAAAACCATATAACTTCTATAATAATCATCACTATTTCTATTCAATTTTAATTTATTGTCAGAAATTAATGTAACAGTATTTAACGTGCCTATATAATTATTTCTATATGAATCTATTCTTAATTTATTCGAGTGTATATCAATTTCTTCATTTATAAAATCATTTAATCTTTTTAAAGCTGCTAAAATTAAAATATTAAGAGTAGTCAACCTTTGTTGTTCATCAATTATAGTGTACTGTTTATTGGTCTCAAAAATAGTTAAAACTATGCACTTTAGTGCAT
>TARA_R110002126_G_scaffold1402_9_pt1 | contig 26711 bp, 23 predicted proteins | sample TARA_R110002126 | Tara Oceans TARA_R110002126 (sample SAMEA4397536) | marine metagenome | biome: Polar Biome; feature: [DCM] deep chlorophyll maximum layer (ENVO:01000326); material: water (ENVO:00002006), including particulate matter (ENVO:01000060) such as... | depth 30 m | reverse complement strand
CTGGGTGAGCGTACGGGATCCCCAAGTACGTCGAGGACCGCGGATCGGGCCCTCTGGGCCCAAGAACGCCGATTGTCGGCATCCAGCCTTGCCCTACATAGATCTGCTATGTAACTTGGTCGAACTACGTAGCAGCTCTAGGCCTCCAACCTGGAGCGACCCGATCCCCATGACCATCACCAAAGACCTCATCGCCGCATCGTCGACGCCGCTCGTGCTGTCGATCCTGAAGCAGGGCGACAGTTACGGTTACGAGATCATCCAGAAGGTGCGCGCGTCTTCGGACGGCGCGCTCGAGTGGGCGGACGGGATGCTCTATCCGATCCTGCATCGGCTCGAGAAACGGTCGCTCGTCGAGTCGTACTGGGGCCAGGCCGACAACGGACGGCGTCGCAAGTACTACCGCTTGAAGAAGGAAGGTCGCAAAGTCCTCGCCGAACAGCGCAAGGCCTGGAACGACGTTCACAACGTGCTCAACAAGCTGAATGGAGGTGCGCCGTGTTCCGCCTAGACGAAGAGGTGTTGGCCTGGTGCCGCGACGTTCACAACCATGGGGGCGACCGCCAGGAGCGTGTCGATGAACTTGCGGACCACCTGTACTGCGAGATCCGATCGTGGACCGCACAGGGCTTCTCCGAGAAGGAGGCGTTTCAACGGGCGACGAACCAGGTCGGGGATTCCCAGGAGTTGATCCGCGAACACTTCCACAGTTGGGGATTCCGCTCGCAGGCCAGTGTGATCCTGTGGGCGCTGCTCACCTGCAACGTCAAGACGCTGAACAGGACGTTGACCGCCAGGAGCAAGGCGTGGATGGTGATCGGAGTCTCGATCTTCTTTGCAGTAGCCATGACCGCGGTCGACAAGGTCTTTCACACCTCGGAGACCACGACCAACGTCTTCTTGGCAATCTGGTGGGTCCCCTTCTCGGTGCTCTGCCTCGTCAAGCCGGCGGATACGGACGAACCCACACGAGCCTGATCCCCGGCTTCCGGGGCTGATTCGGCCCCCATCAGGTGTTTCCCGTGAATGCCACCTCGCCGGTCGAGTACCCGCATCCCATGTCGACCCTGCTCTCGCCACTGCACCTCCTCACGCTGCTCCCGCTGACCGCTCCGATCCAGGATCCGGTCGCCGACGAGCCCGCCTTCCCGGCCTCGACCGCGCTCGCCGAGGGCGTGTCTCCGGACGCGCTGACCGACCTGCACCAGCTGGTTCAGTCCTTCGTCGACGAGGACGAGATCGTCGGCGGGGAACTGCTGGTCGTGAAGGGCGGCAAGACGATCCTGCACGAGGCCTACGGCCTGAGCGATGTCGAGGCGAAGACGCCGATGTCCAAGGGTAGCGTCTTCTGCGTGCGCTCGATGACTAAGCCGATCATCGGGACGGCGATCATGATGTTGCTCGACGACAAGGTGATCCGCCTGAACGACCCGATCTCGAAGCACCTCCCGGCGTTCGACGTCGATGGCAAGCGAGAGATCACGGTCGAGCACCTGCTGACGCACACCAGTGGGTTGCCGTTCTCGCTCATCGCGACCCACGACCCGCGCGAACTCGCGAGCCTGGACTACGTCGTCGGACTCGGGGCCGCGGGCGACCTGGAATGCGAACCCGGCACGGACTTCCGCTACAGCGATCAGGGTGCCGACACGCTGACGGCCTTGATCGCGGCCGTCGCCGAGATGCCCGCCGAACAGTTCGTTCGCACGCGCATCCTGGATCCGCTGTCGATGCACGACACGACGTGCTTGATGACCAAGGATCACGCGCTGCGTCGGCGCGCGCTCCCGGCCTATGTCGGATCGAAGGGTGCCTGGACGCAGTTCTGGGGCCCGGACGACGAGGCGCTGTTCCCGATCTTCCTCGGCTCGCAAGGCATGTACTCGACGGTCGAGGACTACGGACGGTTCTTGGACTTCCGCATGCGTCGCGGCCGAGTCGCTGGCGAGCGACTGCTGGCCGGCCGCAATCAACGCAAGGCGCTCGAGCCCGGTCCGCACGACTGCAGGATTCCGACCGCCATCGCGGGGCTGAAGGGTTCGTACGGTTTCTTGATGCAGCTCTGGTTCGATGCGGAACCCGCCGAGGACCAGGACGCCGAGCTCGTCGCATTCGGCCACACCGGATCCGATGGAACCTTCGCGTGGGCCTTCCCCGAACAGCAGGCGATGGTCCTCTTCTTCACGCAGTCCCGCGGCACGACCACTGGCCTGCGCGTCGAGCAAGCGTTGGGCGAGTTGTTCCTGGGCGTGCCCTTCGACGCGAACGACCTCGCGCCGCCGTTCGAGGAGTACATGGGTTACTACTGGGAGGGCGAGGGCGACCTCTATCGCGCGATCGTGCGTGACGGCGACGACCTGGCGCTCGAAGTGATGGCCAAGGTGGTCGTGCCCTTGACCTACCTCGGCGAGGATCGCTGGAGGATGCGTCCCAATCCCGCCATCGTCCTCGAGTTCGACCGTGACGAGAATGGCGTCATCACCGGCTATCACATCGGCGATCACCAGGAGTTCCGCTTCACTCCGCCGGACGACTTCCCCACGACGGACGAGATCGCTGCGAAGGTCGCGAAGGCGCATCGCCTGGACCTGCTGGAGTCCCTCGGTCCCTTGCGCATCACGAGCGACATCGTGATCGAATCCCAAGGGATGACGGGCGAGACCACGGTGCAGCTCGCCTGGCCCAACCAGTTCCGTTACGACTCCGTCTTCCCCGCGACCTGGGAGACGGTGGCCTACGACGGCAAGGTCGCGCGCTCCAAATCGGCGATGGAGGACCTGATGATCCTCGAAGGAGAGCGCGCCGCCTCGGTCCGATCCAATCACATGCTGGCCTTGCAAGGCGACTGGAGCGCGTGGCACCCCAAGCTCGAGGTCGTCCAGCGCATCACCGACGACGAGCGCCTCATCTATCTGGTCCGCGCCGGCGACACCACCGCTCCAGCACCGACGATGTACGTCGACTGGGACAGCGGTCACGTCCGCATGGTCGACTCGGTCACCCACGCCGGAGCCGCCGGCCGTATGGGCATGCGCGTGAAGTACGAGGACTACCGCGAGATCGAAGGCATGTCGATCCCGCACCGCATGGTCCTGCAGATGGCGAACCCGGTGATCGGGGACATCGTCTCGACGGTGACGAAGGTCGAGACGGGCGTCGAGATCGCCGCGAGAACGTTCGAGTTGAAGGACTGAACGCGAGGGACGCAGGTCCCTATTCGTCCAGGCGGTTCAAGGACTTCTGCGCGAAGTCCGCGACGGCTCCCCAGGACATTTCGGACGCCTTGAGGTAACACGCACGAGCGCGGTTCAAGTCGTTCTCGTCGCCAGTCGCTTCATAGGCGATACCCAGGATCGCATAGAGTTGAGCATCGTTCGGATGCCGTTCGATCGCGGCGCGAATGTCCTGGATCAGCGCAGGGGTGTCGGCGAACACCTGGAGAGTGACGCGGGCCCCGAGCCAAACCAGATCGTCGCGATTCTCTGAATCCTCGGTGCCAGCCCAACCGGCGGCAAGGGTCAACACGTCCGCCAACCGATCGGCCCTTTCGAGCGCAGCATAGGCCTTTCCGCGCATCCTGCCGTTCTCACGATGCACCTCGAGGAATCGTTGGGTCGTCGCCAGGGATTGCGTCTCCAGCAGGGCATCCCAATCCGGTCGATCCAGCTCGACGAGCTTGGCGGCCAGCGTGGCCTCGTCCATTCCCAAGAGGATGCGCCGACCCTCGCTCGCTTCGAGGGTCGCCCAGATCGGACTGGCCATCTCGGCATCCGGTAACGAGGTCTCAATGAGGAGTCGCAACGGGTTGGCGGTCATGGCGAAGTCGTTCCCATCCCCGTAGGACCCGAGAGTTGACACCGAAAGCGGACGGCCGCTGGACTTCACCCATTCTGCGCCGCTGTCCATGAGATTGCGTGACACCATCGCGGCGAGCAGCCACATGCCGTGGTCGGAAACGCGCTCCTCGCCGACTAGTGCATTCGCCAGGGTGTCGATGGCGGAGGCGTCACTGGGCAGGCCCATGCCCAACGTGGACTTCGCGATGCCGTCGGCAATCTGAAGAAGCGTGCCGAGCGTGGCCCAATCGTGCATTTCGCTCATCGAGTTCGAATCGAATCCCGTCGATGCAAAGGCTGACGCAGCCGTCTCGTTCAAGCTGCGTACCGTCCAGCCCTGGCAACCGTCGCCAGACTTGAGAGCCAACTCCATCGGAGTCGAACGAACGATCCAGGGGAACTCGGCTTCGGGATCCGACTGCGTTGCCAGGGATCCGGCCCACACGAGGTGCCCGTCATCGTCGAGACCAAATCCATGGACCTCGTCGCCGCCGATCAGGAGCTTGGGTTCCCTTCCAACGACGACATCGTAGATCCCGGCGGAGGCACCGCTCGGACGACCCGTGACGATCCACCCGCCGGGCTTGCGACACGCTTCCCGGAGCCCCGTCCACACGCCAAGATCCACGGAGGTGCCCGATTGCAGGTCGTGGTCGATGAGCTTGTCGTGAGAGGCATAGCCATGGGACCACGTCCGGTCGATGACAAGCGCGTGATCCCCCTTGGCGGAAATCGCGAAGCGGGGCGTGTTTCCGTGCTGGGTCCTGAGGACCACCTCCTCGCGACCACCCAGACTCCGCGTGATCAACTCGTGCCCAAGGTTCGGAGTATTCATGAACCCCGGCACAGGTTCCTTGATGATCGGCCTCAACAGGAACAGCGTTCCGTCCGCGGACGAATCGAGCCAGGTGGCTTCTGTAGAGGTTGCCCTGGTTCCACCGTTACGCAGGCTCTGCAGGATGCCTTCATCGCTGATCGTGTACTGCTTGCGCCCAGTGTCCGCGATGCAACGATAGCTTGAATACTCCGGAGCCTCCAGCAACGCATGCTTCTCCGAGCCATCCGCAGGAATACGCCAGATCCCCTCATAAGCGGCAACGAGAAACCCCTCTTTGGTGCTCGCAACGTGATTGGGGTAATCCGGCACGCGCCCCAGTACGGCCGAGCCATCGATGATGTCCCTTTGATTTGGATTGAGCGTGAAGACCTGAGGATCCGCCCCTCGGACCGGGAACGGGTTATCGACAAGTTGGGACTCGATTCGAATGGAAGACACGAACTGATCGCGATACTCCTGCCAACGACTGGCTTCACCACTGTAGGTCAAACGAACGTCTGCGAGCCTGCCATCGCCGAGGTCGATCTGAATCAGGTCGGCCCCCATCTTGCCCTGTTCCATGAAACTGACTTGGGTGCGCAAGCACGATTTCCCGTCGATCACGAGGACTTCGCGGGACTCTTGATTCAGTGTTTCCAGATCCGTGACCATCACGGAGCAGATGGCCCGGCATTCCTCGTCCAAGGAGTCGGTTTTGGTCATTTCCAGAACTGCGAATGCAAAGTCCTCCATCGGAGTGGTCACCATGAAGAGCGCATCGCCGGGATCGTGCGCCGGGGTCAAGACAGACTCCTGATACACGAACGAGATGACGTCATGCCCCAATCGCACCTTCTTACGTTCGAGCTGTGTGGACTTGCCCCATTTCGTCTTAGGGCCCGGATACTCGATCGCTCCAGCAAGATCCCGAACGATCTTGTCGAGGTTTCCAGACTTGGACTGAACACCCCATGAGACGATCACGTACGCGAGGCCGTCCCTGGCAACGACGGCGATCTCATAACGCAGTTCCATGCCCTGCATCTCGGCGTCCGCACCAACCTGTGCGAATCGAGCCCCTCCCAACATGGAGTGGCGAACCTTCTCCCTATTCAGATCGTCACCCATGAGCTCCATACCACTGATCATGGTTTCGGCCAGGAGATGCAGATCGTTCTCTTCAATGAACAGTCCCTCGTTCTCCAGGAGGAAGAAGAACTGTCCGCGATTCTCCCCGGTTCCGGCGAACTGGTCCGGACCAAGGTCGGTGGTCAGCTCAGCCCGTTTCCATTCGTTGTTCAAATCGATCTTCGCGCCCTTGGTTCCGATCGTGGTTTGGGAGAGTGCGGACGACATCAACGCAGCTGCGCTGATCAAGGTGATCAAGGTTCTGTGGAGCATGATGGATAGGGAGCGGTTCAGGGATAGACATGTTAGGGCCAATCGCGAATCCCGCTAGGCCGACCCCAGCCCCTTTCAGGGTTCGCACGATCCCGAGTAAGCTTGCACCAGCAATGATGCCATTGACCGAGATCCGCAACGAACACGGCGAACGCATCGCCTTCACCTACACGCCCGGATCCACGAACGACGTCGTCGTCCTGGGGCACGGCGTCACGTCCGACAAGGAGCGGCCTTGGTCGGAAGCGTTGTCCAACGCCCTCGCTGTCCACGGCATCGCGACCCTCCGCATCGCGTTCTCGGGCAACGGGGAATCCGAAGGCTCGTTCGCGGACTCGACGATCACCAAGGAGGTCGCGGACCTGGGTTCCGTGATCGATGCGCTCGAAGGCAAGCGCGTCAGCTACGTCGGGCACAGCATGGGCGGCGCCGTCGGAGCGTTGCGCGCTGCGATCGACGACCGCATCCACTGCCTCGTGTCGTTGGCCGCGATCGCGCACACGCGCGAGTTCGTCGAGCGCGTGTTCGGGCACCTGAACGAGGGCGATGCGATGCTGGACAAGCCGCACTGCCCCTTCTCCTTGGCCCTCCGGGACGACCTGGTGCAGCTCGAAACGATCGTGGATCGAGCACGGAACATCCACGTTCCGTGGCTGCTCGTGCACGGCACGGCGGACGACATCGTGCCGTTCACGCACTCGCGCGACGTGCTGGCGGTCGCCGGCTGGAACGCGCAACTGGTGGTGCTGGACGACGTCGACCATTCCTTCACCGGGGACGGCCTCCCGCAGATGCTCGAAACCGTCGTTCCTTGGTTGGTCGAGCGGTTGGGTGCCGGAACGCGCTGACCGAGGTACCGTCTGTGGCATGCCGTCACCCTCGGACATGCTGGGACCCTCTCGATTCCTGACGACCCGCTGGAGCGTCGTCCTGAACGCGGGTGGTGCGAAGCCGGACTCGCCGGAGGCGTTGGAGGCCTTGTGCACCGCCTACTGGCGTCCGATCCACGGGTTCATCCGTCGTCGAGGCCATGACCAGGACGACGCGCGCGACCTGACACAGGGGTTCTTCGCCCAGTTCCTGGAGCGCCTCGACCTGCGTGGGCTCGATCCGGCGCGGGGGCGATTCCGCGCCTACCTCCTGGCGTGCGTGAAGCACTTCCTGGCGAACGAGCACGAGAAGGAGCGGGCGCTCAAGCGCGGCGGAGGCGAGCGGTTCGTCGACATCGAGTTCGACGACGACGCAGGGCACTTCGAGCCGACCGACGAGCGCACGCCCGAACGCGAGTTCGAGCGGCAGTGGGCTCATTCCGTGCTGCGCCGTGGCCTCGAACGTCTACGCCTCGAGCAGGTCCTGCGAGAGGGCCTGTTCGACCGTCTGAAACCGACCCTGGCCGGCGAGTCCGTCGAGGGCGGCTACGCAGCGGTCGCGGACGAGTTCGACATGACCTCGGTGGCGGTCAAGGTCGCGGTGCACCGTCTCAAGAAGCGCTACGCGCAGAGCTCCTCGAGGAGGTCGCGCGCACGGTCGAGACCCCGCAGGAGATCGAGGACGAGCTCGATCACCTGCTGCGGGCCCTCGAGGGCTGAGGCGCGGCGGAAGTTCGGATTCCCGGTAACCCTCGTCCGCGATTCCGTCTGAAGGGGGTGAAGGCCCCACTCCCGGGGCCGCCAGCCCACCTATCGTAGGCTGCGCGCCGGCCACCGCCGTCGCGGAGCCCTTCCGGAACCTCCCGAGATGACCGACCAACCCCGCGACCGGATCGAAGGCCTCGAGCCCGAGAAGCTGATGCGTGCTGCCCTCCGCGCATCCCTGCAATCGTCGTCGAGCTCGCCGAACGCGAACGAGCGCAGCGCCAAGGACGAACTCGAACTGCGCGCCGAGATCGAAGCGCGACTGCCGGACCTGGAGCTCCTGGAACTGCTCGGTCGGGGCGGCATGGGGTCCGTGTTCCGCGCACGGCAACGCAAGCTCGACCGTGAGGTGGCGCTGAAGGTCGTCTACCCCGATCCGGAGCATCGCCAGGAATTCGCCGACCGTTTCGAGCGCGAAGCACGCGCTCTCGCGCGCTTGAACCACCCGAACCTGGTGTCCATCTTCGACTACGGCCAGGACGGTGGCTTCGGCTGGCTCTTGATGGAGTTCGTGGACGGCCTCAACCTGCGCGACCTCCTGCAGGCGGGCAGACTGGCGCCGACCGAAGCGCTCTCGCTGGTGCCCAAGATCTGCGACGCGTTGCAGTACGCGCACGACCAGGGCGTCGTCCACCGCGACATCAAGCCCGAGAACATCCTGCTCGACCACAAGGGCGGCGTGAAGATCGCCGACTTCGGCCTGGCGAAGTTGTCCGAGTCCTCGTTGTCGATGGCGAACCTGACCGGCGCCCAGCAGGTGCTCGGTACGTTCCGCTACATGGCGCCGGAACAGCTGGACCGCCCGCTCGAGGTCGACCACCGCGCCGACATCTACTCCCTGGGCGTCGTGCTGTACGAGATGCTCACGGGGGAGATCCCGATGGGTCGCTTCGATCCGCCTTCGGCCCACTCCGAGGCCAATGAGGCCATGGACAACGTGGTTCTGCGTGCCCTCGAGAAGGAACCCGGGAAGCGGTATCAGCATGCGTCGGATGTGAAGCTGGACCTCGAGTCCGTCGGTACCGGCACCCACGCCGCGCCGCGTCGCGAGGCTGCCGAGGTCGAGGCTGGCCTGTCGATCCAGGCTGTGGCAGCAGCAGCTACGACGGGCATCGCATTCTTGATCGTGGCCGGATTCACGCTGACGCTCGGGTTCGCCGAAGAGGACCTCAACCAGTGGGTCCGCCAGACTCCGTCCGAAGTGCTGATCTTCGGCCCGACCCTGCTGTTCGTCGTGTCGTTGGTGGCCGGACCCGTACTGGGCTACCGCTCCTACAGAGCGCTGCGAGCCAGTTGGCCTCGCCGATTCGGTGCCGGCGCGGCGGTCTTCGGACTTTGGGGCAGCCCCTTGCTCGTGGCCAACATCATCAGCCTGCTCGCAACGCTGTTCCTCTCACGCGGCAGCGAGACGTCGCACACGGGTCCCTTGGTGGTCGCGCTCTTCACCCTGTATGCGCTGGATCTGGCCGTCGTCCTGCATCTCCGCGGACGGTTCTTGCGGGAGTGCCAGGGAGATACGAGCTCCGATCCGTCGGGGCCCGGGACACCGGACACCCGGTCTCGGGAAGCTTCCGCGCAACCGGACGGTCCGCCCTCGATGTCCGTCCACGCCGTCGTGTCCGCGGGCCTGTTCGCGATCGGTGTCCTTCCGTACTTGGTGCTCTTCGCGACCCTCATCACGGACCCCCCCGAAGTGGGCTCCGATGGCATCTGGATCGTGCCCGCCACGATCCGCACGCAATGCCTGCAAGGGATCCCGTTCTTGATCGTGGGAAGCGTGGTCGGGTTCGTGGCGCTGAAACGCATCTACTGCGACTGGCCGGGTGTTCGAGGCCTGGGCGCTGCCATCGCCGGGGCCTGGGGAGGCGTGCTCCTCGCCGTGAACCTGGTGTGCTTCCTGGTGGTCCACCAGTTCGCACCGATCCAGGCCATGCCGATCCTCACCGTCGTCATCGGGATGGCCACGGCCGTGTTCCTCGACGTCGCCGCGCTCCTCTGGCTCCACAAGTCCACGTGGAGTGGTCTCCAGAACGTGCGGCAGCGCGCCTGAGCCGACGCGCGATCAGCGGGTCTCGATGCGCAGTTCGAATCCACCGGCGGTGCGCCGGATCGAGCTGATGAACTGGGCGTCGAACGGATCCCGAGCGGGCTCGCCCTCCTCGAGCGGGGGCAGGCGCCACTCGGGGTCCAGGTCGCGCAGGAAGTACGCGCGCAGCGGCGTCATCTCGATGCAGAAGAAGAAGCACGCATCCAGGTTCTCGCCGATCGCAGCGGCCGTGAGCGAACCGGGATCCAGACTCGCGTCGGGTGTGCGAGCCAGCGCGTTCAGCTGGCTCACCAGGACGTGACGCGTCAGGGCGAAGCTGAAGTGGTGCGGCAGGAAGGCGAGGCCGCCATCGATCGCTCCCAGCTCGTCCTCGTCCGGCAGCATGTAGGCCTCTGCGCCGGCGATGTCCTGGAGCTGGAGGTGTTGATCGAATCCCGCCACCCCGAACAGCTCTTCGAGCGCGAGCTGGAACCGGTCGCCGTCGAGCAGCCCGGCGCGGAAGCCGAGGAGCATCAGCTGGCGGAACCAGAAGTCGGGCGACGACTCCGGAGTCGGCAGCGGCTCGTGGAACGACAGGATGAACTCGCCCGTCAACTGGCCCAACACGTCCTGGATCGGATCGACGCCGCCCATCGACTTCGCGAGCTCGATGCCCGCATCCAACTCCTCAAGGTCCCGATCCGCCTCCCGGAATGCAGCGCGCGCGATCGCATAGAACCGCTTCAGGTCCCAACCCAGCGCATAGATGCCCCACGTGTCCGCCGCAAGATCCGCCGTCAACGTAGGTGAGAGCGGAACGAACGTGTCGGCCAACCGTGCGGCCAGCGTGTCCTTCGGGATGTTCCAGGTCGCGCGACCTTCGAGGTGCGTGCCGGGGAAGGCGTTGAAGCTGGCGTGCACCGTCGTGCCCTTCTCGAGGCCCAACAGATCGGTCGGGTCGGGCAGGAAGTGATCGACCGAGTCGCGCAACGCCTCTTCGGCCTCGTCGATGAAAGGCGTCAGGTCGATGAAGGCCTCGACGCCGCCGCTCTTGCCTCCACCGCCGGCCAAGTAGGACACGACCAGAGGCGCGTTGCGCTTGATACCGAAGCTGGTGATGCCGGTCGTGACGGCGGCCATGAGCGCTTCTTGGTCGGTACCCGAGTACAGCGCGAGCGCGAGCGGATGATCCACGAATGCAGCGACGTGACCTGCGCGCCGACCGTCGGGCCAAGCGACGAGGTTCACGATGGCGCCGTCCAACTCGATCCGCTTCTGAGCTGCTGCGGCGCCCTTGGGCATCCAGTCCTGCATCGCGTGGACCAACACGTCCGCCCTGTCAGGCCGGTGCGCGACGAAGCCCGCGACGGGACCGGTGTCGAACAGCACGATCTCGCCCTCGATCGCTTGGGCGACCGCCCACAGCTGGTCCGTGTCGCTGTGGGTCGCGGCACCGAACCCGGTTGCGAAGTCGGACAACCAGAACTCGCCCTGGGGCGAACCCAACAGGCGGTACCAGTCGTTGCGCTCCAGTCGTTCCCGGAACGCGCCGACGTCGTTGCAGTGCAGTAGCGCGTAGGCGTCGTCGGGGACGGCCGCCAGCAGCGATTGGGCGGTCGGTTGCGGGCCGAGAGCGGCCAGCGTGAGCAGGTGGAGGAGCATGTGGCCACGATACTACGCAAGCTGCACAATCGCCCGATCTCGGCCCGCAAGGCCCGAACCTACATCATCGTCATCAGGACCAGGATGGGCATCGCGCTACCCGGGGTGGAGTTGACTGCGGCATGTTGCGCGTGAACCAGCTGGGCGATCTCCTGGGGCGACTTCGTCTTCATGATCTGAATCGTCGCGTAGGGCAACGACACCGTGGTTCGTCGCAACATCCGGATCGCGCCCTCGCGATCGAGCACTTTCATCTGCTGGATATCGGCGTAGGACATTCCGATCAGCGGAAGCCCGGTCGCACGAAGGGCCTCGAGGAGTTCTTCGCCGAAGGGCGTGCCCGCTTCCGGCTCGGGGGTCTCGTCCGTCATGGTTCCAGCTTAGGAATTGGATCCAGGGTGGTTCGATCGAATGTCCGATTCCGACCCCGAGGCATCCCTCGTTCCGGTCGCGACCGCATTCCAGTGAGTACGCTGAGGGCCTCCCATGAAGCCGTCCAACCACCCGATCGAACGCTTCCGGGCCCCGCTCGGCATCACCACTGGGCAACCGCTCAAGGACCTGTTCACGCCGAGACTCGTCGGACTCATCGGCGAATCCCTGGCCGCCGTGCACGCTTCGTTCGACGCAAGACGGTTCGGGAAGAACGCCTGCGACGGACTCGCCGACGGAACGATGATGCAGCGCGCCGCGCACATCGCGGAGGCCATGGCGATCGAGTTGCCGGACGACTTCGAGGAGGCCAGCGAGATCCTGGTCGCATCGCTGGGTCCCGAACAACGGATCGGCGCGGGCGATGGCCTGCGCGGATTCTTCTATCAACCGATGTCGTTCTACATCTCGAACCACGGTACGGATCGGTTCGAGGCCGGTATGACGGTCAACTACGAACTCACCAAGCGCTTCACGTCCGAGTTCAGCATCCGTCCGTTCCTCGAGCGCCATCGACGCCGAACGCTCGCGCGTTTGAAGTCGTGGACGAAGGACCCGAATCCACACGTGCGCCGGTTGTGCAGCGAAGGGACGCGGCCGCGCCTGCCCTGGGCGTCACGCTTGCCCGCACTCCAGCAGGATCCGTCGTTGGCGTTGCCGATCCTGCAAGCGCTCAAGGACGACGACGAGTTGTACGTGCGCCGGTCGGTGGCGAATCACTTGGGCGACATCCTGAAGGATCATCCGGACGTGGTGTACGACCTGTGCGCCGCGTGGCTCGACGAACTCGAGAGCGCCTCGCCGGAACGCATCAAGAACCGTAAATGGATGATTCGCCACGCGGTGCGCCTGCCGGCGAAGAAGGGCGTGAAGGCCGCGCTCGACCTGCGGATCGCGGCGAAGTGATCGGGGATACTGGGCTAGAGCTGCCCAGCTACGATTCCGCATCTCGACTCCGTATTCGCATTGCGGGTTTCTCAAGGACCTGCATGATGAATCAACGTGCTGTGCCCTATTCGGTTGATCCACTGAACCTGCACAACAGCCTCCAGACCTGTAATCCCTGTCTGCAATGAGAGACCCGTTCGAGCACTTCGAAGATCAACAACTCTCGCACGAACTCCTCGAGAAGCACCGAGGAGATCTTGCCGAGGAAGCGCGGAATTTCATCTCCGGTAACGCCGGTGCGGAACCTGTCGGCTTGATCCTCGAGGCCGGTTCCTCGGAGGCACGTGCCTTCCTGGAGGCGCTGAAACAAGCGACCGGCCAAGAGTTGGACGCCCCCGGATTCCTGGGCGTGGTGCCGCGAGCATTCGCGGTCGGGATCCTGCGCGCCAACCTTCCCGCCGCCCTCGACAACCTGCCGATTGGAGAACTCGGTGCGAAGCTGCCGGTCCTGGTTGCGACGAAGGGAGGATTCCGGTTCGCCGAGGTCGAGTACTCGAGGTGGGGTTAGTTCGGACACGGAGTCCGGTCGGCATGACCACGGATCCGTGTCTCCAGGTCGGACATCGCGCTCAGGCCTGCCACAGTCCGTGCTGGACGCCACCTCGGACGTAGATCGCGAACTTGCCCTCACCGGGAAGCTCCATCGGGGGATGCGCGATCTCGGCACCCGATTCCGCAGCTGCTGCGGCGGCCGCTTCGACATCGTCGACCAAGACGTAGGACCGCACGACCGGCACTTCGGCATCGCTCATCGGCGCCCGCACTCCGATGCGGCTCCCACCGGACAGGCTCACGGTTCGTGCTCCACCCAAAGCAGCGACTCCCGAACAGAACGACACGCCATGGACCGTTTCGAGCGTCGCACAGGTGCCGTCGACGTCCGAGGTCACGATCTCGAGGTACTGAACTTGCATGGTTCGATGATAGCCGATGGGGCATTGACCGGCTGAGTGGGGATCACGGTCACCTTCACGCACTCCTTGCAACGCCGCACGATCCACGCGGCGACCGGGCGAAGTACGGTTGCGTGTGCCTGTCGCTCCTTCGAGGAACCCACATGATCCGTTTTGCGCTCGTCGCCTTGGGACTCACGCTCGCTCCGAATTCGGAAGACGAGCCCGTTTGGAAGGCCATCTCGACCACGAACGCGCCAAGTGCGCGCGAGGATGGAACCGCCGTCTGGACAGGGACCGAGGTGCTCGTCTGGGGCGGCGCCGATGCGTCCGGCTATGTCGCAACAGGTGCCGCGTACGACCCGGCCAAAGACGTTTGGCGTTCGCTTCCGACGAAGGGTGCTCCGACTCCGCGCGCGTGGCACACCGCCGTCTGGTCCGGCACCGAGATGATCGTCTGGGGCGGCGTGGGCGATGGCGACGAGGACGACCGCCGCGACGGTGCCGCCTACGAACCGACGTCGAATCGCTGGCGCTCCCTGTCCCTCCAGAACGCGCCGAGCGCACGCGGCAGTCACGTCGCCGTGTGGGCCGACGGCGTCATGTTCGTCTGGGCCGGTGTCGACGACGAACATTCGTTCCCCAAAGGTGCGACCTACGATCCGGTCGAGGACGCGTGGACGCCGTTCGAGATCCAGCTGAAGTGGACCCCGCGCACCTTCCCCGCGGTCTGGACGGGCTCCGAAGTTCTCACGTTCGGTGGCATCAACGGCAGCCATGTCATCGACGATGGCATCGCGTGGAGTCGTGAGTCGGGCAAGGCTCGCACGTTGCCCAAGGACGCTGCACCCAGCGCTCGATCCCGCCACTCGGCGGTTTGGACCGGAACCGAGTTCGTCGTGTGGGGCGGTGCGAACACGGCGCTCTCGAGCGGCGCGTTGGCCAATGGCGGGCGCTTCGATCCCGAGTCGAACACCTGGCGACCGATGACGCTGGTCGACGCTCCATCTGCTTGCTTCGACCACGGTGCAGTGTGGACCGGGACCGAGATGTGGATCGTCGGAGGCAGGTCCGAGGTCCGAGGCGACGCTCGGTGTGAGGTCCATGCCTGGCACCCGAACAAGGGATGGCGCACGATGACGCCTCTTCCGGAGGGACTCTCCCGAGCCTCCGTGATCGCGACCGATGCGGGCGTCCTGGTTCTGGATGGCGGAGATTCGGTCCGGACAACGACTTTCGGATTCGTGTGGAAGCCGAAGGGCGACTGATCCGGTCACGGTTCGGTCCCAGCAGCCCTCGTCCACCGTTTCGACGATAATCCTCCACATCGGGAACCGGGACCGCCACTACGTCGTACCCCTGGGTGCCCGCGGAGATCCACCCTGGCCCCTGCCGACCTCATCCCCACACCGGACGACAGCTCGCTCGTCCGCCATGCTGCCCTCGGAGACGAGCGCGCGTTCGCCACACTTGTGGAACGGTACGGCGCCCAGGTTCTGGCGGTGCTCGAGAAGCAGGTGCGCGATCACCATGCGGCGTCGGACCTCGCCCAGGACGTGTGGCTCAAGGTCTACCGTAGCCTCCGTTCGTTCCGACCCGGCGCCGCCTTTCGACCGTGGCTGTTCACCATCGCATTCAACTGCGTCCGCGACGATCACCGACGGCGCGGTACGGATCGAGCGCGCACGCTGGCGACCGCGGGTCCCGAGGAGCTGCTCGAAGGACGTGCCGCTCCTGAACGTTACGAGCCCACGGGACAGGTCGATGAGGCGCAGGCGATCGACGCAGCCCTCGCGGCCGTGCCGGAACCGTTCCGTGCAGCCCTGCACCTGGTCGACGTGCTCGGGCTCGATCACGCCGAGGCCGCCGTCGCGTTGGACTGCCCCGCAGGCACGGTGAAGTCGCGCGTACACCGCGGGCGACTGCACTTCCGGGAACACTACGAGCTCTTCTGCCAAGCCCCTGCCGAACGCGGCATGGGCGCCATGAATCCACCTGCGCCACCGCGCACCGGAGGTAAGACATGACCCTTTCGCAACACGTCGAAGATCGCTTTTCGGACTGGATCGACGACGACCTCGACGCCAACGAACGCGCTGTCGTTCGGGCGCACCTCGCCGCGTGCGAGAGTTGCCGAACCGGCCTCGAGGCGTTCGAACGATCGACGCGAGCGCTGCGTGGACTGCGCCTGGCGCCGACGCCCATCAAGCATGTCCAGGACGTACGGACGGCGATCGTCTCGTCGCGTCGCCCGCGCCTCGCCCTGCGATTCCTGTCGCATGCGGCCGCCTTGCTGATCGGGATCGCGCTCATGTGGAGTTCGCGCGGTTGCGCGGAGTCCACGTCCCAGGAACCCACCGAGACCGTTCGTGTGGTTCACGTCGAAGTCCCCGTCGAGGTTCGGGTCGAAGTGCCGGTGGAGGTGCCCGTCGAGGTCATCCGCGAGGTCCCCGTCGATGTCGTGAGAGAGGTCCGCGTCGAAGTGCCTGTCGAGATCATCCAATACGTGGATCGACCGGATCCGCGCATGCCCAAGCTGGACGTCGAGCGCACCTACGCACTGCTCGCCGACATCGGCGGCGCGCTGACCGAGATTGCGAACGCGCGGAATCAACCGCCCCCGCTCGATGTCGAGACGCCCACCGCGATCGCGAACGTCACGGATGGTTCGAGCCTGTCGCGACCCGCGGAACGGTCGAACGCTCCGCTGCGCATCCAGCGCGATGGCGACCGTGTGCTGATTCATACGCGCGGATCCCTCGACGACGTCGTTCCGGCCCTGATCGGCACTCTGAACGATCCGAACCAGGTCGTCGCGCGCGCGGTCGAGCAACACCTGGAGGCGTTGCGCGCGGACCTCGCAGGGGATCCGAACTTGGCGCCCTTGGGTCGCAGGATCGCGAAGGTCCAGGCCGATCGCCCAGGTGGATTGCGTGGCTTGCTCACCTCGAGATCGGAGGACGACGAGTTCGAGGTCACACCCGACCTGCATGCCCGTTGGTCGGAATGGTGGCACGACCGGCCCAACACGCTCGCGCTCGCCGGAATCAACTGAACCACAAATCGCGGGAACCCGAACGAACGGAACCACGTACCCACGACACCATGCAACATCAACTCAAAGCACTCCTGGCTGCGGCCCTTCTCAGCAGCTGCGTGTCGTCCTACGGAGGCACGGCCTCGTCCTCCAGCGCGTTCCTGCTCTCGGAACACACGACCGACGAGGGCATCCAGACCAAGCTGCGCGTCCACGGGGATCGGGACAGCGGCGCGTCCCTGCTGCGCGTCGAAACGCGTGAAGAGGAGGTCCCCTTCCTCGGCCTGAGTACGCGTTCTCTGAACCGTGCTTACGCCGAGTCGATCGGGGTCACGCCTTGGCGTGGTGTACGCGTGTCGTCCGTCACCGAGGGTTCAGGTGCGGCCGCCGCCGGCCTGCGTACCGGGGACATCCTGCTGACACTTGCAGGTCAGGAACTCGCCAGCACCGAAGCGTTCCAAGAGACGGTCGTGTTGTTGCTGCAACCGGGAACCCCGGTCCCGGCCGTGCTGTTGCGTGCGAACCCGTCGGGTGCGCGCGTCGAGGAAGCGGTCACGGTCACACCCGGCTCACGCATGATCGAGAACTCGACGACCGAGCAGATGAAGCTCGACGCACCCGAAGAGATCGTGAGGCGTACCGGCATGCAGGTCGCGACCCTCGAAGCCGAGATCGCCAGAGATTGCGGTTTCGGCGATCAAAGCATCGCATTGGTGACGACCGTCGTCGCTGGCGCCGCGGCGTACGACGGAGGCATCCGCAGCGGCGATCGCATCCTCGAATGCAACGGAGAGCCGGTGACCAGCGCAGCTGAGGTGCTGGCCGCCATCAAGACCAACGAGACGCTGGCCCTATTGGTCGAAGGCGACCTCGGCGTACACCGCGCCGGTATCGGAACAGGCAAAGACATCGACTCTCGCAGCCGCTTCCACGTCCCGATCCTCATCGACCACAAGACACGCGTCGATCGCACGCGCACCAGCTTCCTCGACTTCATCTTCCAGTTCGGGTTCAACTATCGCCGCACCGCCGTGGACTCGGACACGCGTGAGCCTCACGAGGAGACGTACTTGTCGATCCTGCCGCTCGGGATGTTCCAGTTCGAACGCTCGCCGACGCACAGCAAGAACACCTTGTTCTGGTTCATCACGTGGTCGTCACGACGTTGAGCGCGCATCGGGCTCGGGCGTAGCTGTGTCCTTGAGCCCCTGATACTGAAAGTGCGGCGCCGGACAAGGGCGATCAGGGTGGGAGAAGTGGTTTTCGAGGCCACTTCGAACAGGTGCTAGACTCGTGGAAACCGCTTCCAAGGTCCCCACCCATGACACGTCCTGCCTGCTCACTCCTCGCCTTCGCACTCCTTCTGTGCAGTTGCGCCACGACGCCGACCGAGGCCGCGCGCGACCTCAGCGTCGTCCCCGTCCACTACCTCGAGATCGTCACACCCGACGTGGACGAGACGTGCGCTGCCCTCGCCGTGATCCATGGCGTGACCTTCGGCGAGCGGAGGGCCGAGCTCGCCGGCTCGCGCATGGCATCGCTCGTCGATGGCGGACGCATCGGCGTGCGAGCGCCCATGGGCGATGTCGAGGGCCCCGTGGTCCGGATCTACGCACGCGTCACCGACGTGCAGGCTGCGACGGAAGCCGCCGAGGCTGCGGGCGGTCAGGTCGCGATGTGGCCGACTGCACTGCCGGGCGACGAGGGAATGTTCTCGATCTACCTTCAGGGCGGGAACGAGTTCGGTTTGTGGCAGCCCGGACCGATTGAAGCCGAGTGAAGATCGGCCGAGCGGCCGCATGAACGACAAAAGGAGGAGTGGGTCGCAGGACCTGCTCCTCCTTTCTCATGCAACGCGTGCGACCGCCATTCCAGGTGACGCTCCGAACCAGGCGCACCTCACGCTGTGCAAGTTACTGCGGGTCACTCGAGCGGGGGCGCTCGATCTTCATCGCCTTCAGTCTAGATGTGAGCGTTGCAGGGTTCACTCCCAGAAGATCCGCAGCTCCGCTAGGTCCTGAGATCTTCCAGCGAGTGTGATTCAACACCGCGATGACGTTGGATCGCTCGAGCTTGGCCATCTCGTCATAGCTGAGGAGCCTGACCTCGGATGGGCTCGGGCGATCGCCCGCCGGAGACCTGGAAGGTATGTCGAAGTTCAACTTGCCACCTCGAATCCCTATGAGCGCGCGCTCGATCACATTTTGGAGTTCGCGAATATTGCCCGGCCACTCGTAGGCCTTCAACGCTTCGAGATCCCCTTGACGCAATCGAGGAGTACGCCCTTGCGACGACTTGGTATTCACGAAGTGCTGAGCGAGTAGCGGGATGTCCTCCCTTCGCTCCCGCAACGGGGGAACGCGGATCGGGAAGACCGTCAGCCGGTAATAGAGATCCTCTCGGAACGTCCCGTTGCGAACCTCTCGTTGTAGATCTCGGTTCGTCGCTGCGACGACGCGTACGTCCACGGTGCGCTCGGTGTCCTCGCCGATGCGGGAGAACTGGCCTTCCTGGAGTGCGCGCAGGAGTTTGCCTTGCAGGTCGTGCGGAATCTCGCCGACCTCGTCCAAGAACAACGTCCCCCCGTCAGCCACCTGGAAACGGCCGGCGCGATCGGCCGTGGCCCCAGTGAAGGACCCCTTTCGATGGCCGAAGAACTCACTCTCGAACAGCTCGCGCGGAATCGACGCGCAGTTGACGCGAACGAGCGGGCGATCCGCACGCGGACTTCGTTCGTGCACTGCTGTTGCGACGAGTTCCTTGCCCGTTCCAGACTCGCCCTCGATCAACACCGTCGCGTCGGTGGCTGCAACGACCTCGACTTGTTCCAGCACGTTCCGGATCGCCGGGCTCTCCCCGACGATTTGGCCGAACGCCTGGACGACCTTGATCTCCTCGCGCAAGTAGTCGCGTTCGATCTCGAGTTGCTCACGCAGTTCTTCGACTTCGGCGAAGGCCCTTGCGTTCGCCAGCGCGACAGCGGCCTGGTCCGCGAACGTGCGTAGCCAACCGAATTCCTCCTCGTTCAAGGCCTGCCGCGAGAACACCGCCAGCACACCCACGGTCTTGCCGCGGAAGATCAGCGGCTGTCCTGCGAAGCAGCGAACCTGCTCGCGCTGGGCCCAGTCCGGATTCGCGAGCCACCCGTCCTCGTCCTCGACATGTAGCAAGAGAGCCTCGCCGCTCTCGCCGACTTTGCCGACCTTGCGCACACCCAGAGGGAAGCGACGGAAGTGCCCTTCGGTCCTGGACCAGTCCTCCTGGGGGTCGACGAGGGAACGTCCTGCGCTCGCCTTCAGGTGCAGACAGTCGACTTGCTGTGGACACTCCGATCGGAACACGCATGTTTCGCAGACGTCGCCCGGCCCTATCAGCCAGATGCGAGCCAGCGCGACGCCTGGCTCCTGAGCGAGGCCGGAGACGATGTTCTCGAGGACCTGCGCGGGCGCCAGGGCCTGGGCCACGTTCAGGGCGGCCCGCTGCAAGGTCTCGGGGTTCATCCCTTCAAGGGTAATGAGATCTCATGAATACGATGATGAGATCTCCAGCTTCCAGGACATGCCACGGCGCATCCAACAATGCCAGATCAGACCTAAAGCACTGCCATTAAAAGGCTTGCAGGCCAAGCACCCACTGGTGGCACGCCCTGTGCATTGGACACCTCATCCAGCAAATCGCTCTCAAGAGCATCGCCATGAAGCACACCATCAAACTCGCCGCAGTCATCCCCCTCAGCCTGATCACCGCTTACGTCGCTCGCACCGATGCCCTGGAGACCCAACCCGTCCCGAGCACGGCACCCACCACCACCACCACGGGTGCGGGCCCCCTGCAGTTCGATGCGACGAACACTGCACTGGTCGTCACCGATCCGCAGAACGACTTCCTCAGTCCGGAAGGAGTGACCTGGGGTGTCGTCGGCGAAAGCGTCACCAAGAACGGCACGGTCGAGAACATCGAGACCCTTCTGAAGACGGCCAAAGCGGAGGGCTTCGAGGTCTTCGTGTCGCCGCACTACTACTTCCCGCACGACCACCATTGGCACTTCGAGGGAAAGCTCGAAACGATGATGCACAAGATCGGGATGTTCGAGCGCACAGGCGCGCTCGACCTGGAGGGCTTCGAGGGATCCGGCGCGGATTGGCTCGAGCGCTACAAGCCCTACATCGAGGACGGCCGCACCGTCGTCACCAGCCCGCACAAGGTCTACGGACCTGAGACGAACGACCTGGTTCTGCAGTTGCGCAAGCGCGGCATCGATCGAGTCATCCTCGCGGGGATGTCCGCGAACCTCTGCACCGAGGCGCACATGCGTGAACTCATCGAACAGGGATTCGACGTGACCGTCGTCTCCGACGGCACCGCGGCGGCCATCACGCCCGAACTCGGGGACGGCTACGCCGCCGCCCTGGTCAATTTCGAGTTCATCGCCAACGCGGTTGTCACCACGAAGGAAGCCGTCGCCTCGATGGCTCCGGCTGCCAAGTAGATCACCCACCCTTCCACCTAACCCCAACCAACCCAAGAATCACCATGTTCACACTTCACATCGCTGCCGCTCTCGCCCTTACGGGCATGACCCAAACTCCGACCGACTCGAACGCAGTCGACGAGGTCACGCCCACGACTGCAACGACCGACGAGGCACTGCCGCTAGTGCGCTACGGCACCGAGGCCATCGAAGGTCTCGACATCTTCTATCGCGAGGCTGGAACGCCCGGTAAACCGCAATTGGTGCTTCTGCACGGCTTCCCCACCTCGTCGCACATGTTCCGAGATCTGATTCCGGAACTTGCGGACGACTACCACATCATCGCGCCGGACTACCCCGGTTATGGGCTGAGCTCGATGCCGAGCGTCGACGAGTTCGAGTACAGCTTCGCGAACATCGCTTCGATCATGGACACGCTGCTCGAGAAGCGCGGTTTCGATCACTACACGCTCTACCTGATGGACTACGGAGCGCCGATCGGGTTCCGCATCGCTGAAACCCACCCCGAGCGCGTCTCCGGCTTCGTCATTCAGAACGGGAATGCCTACGACGAAGGCCTGCTCGGCTTCTGGGATCCGATCAAGACGTTCTGGAAGAGCGGCACCAAGGAAGACGGCGATGCACTGCGCGGCCTGCTGACCATCGACGCCACGAAGTGGCAGTACCAGGAAGGCACGCGCCACCCGAAGTCGATCAGCCCCGACAACTGGCTCGTCGTTCAGCCGCTCCTGGATCGCCCCGGCAACCAAGAGATCCAACTCGCCATGTTCTACGACTACCGCACGAACGTGGCGCTCTACCCGCGCTGGCAGACCTATCTGCGTAAGCACCAACCGCCGACGCTGATCCTCTGGGGCAAGAACGATCAGATCTTCCCGGCAGAGGGAGCCGCGCCTTACCTGCGCGACCTGCCCGATGCAGAGATTCACATGCTGAACACCGGGCACTTCGCTCTGGAAGAGGACGGCAAGTGGATGGCCGAGCAGATGCATCGCTTCCTGAAAGGGAACGTCACGCGCTGAAAGACCTGGAGCGATTCGGCGTGAGGCGACCGGCACAGCCATCGCCTCACGCGTTCCTTCCCCTCTGCAAGTCGAGGCCACCGTGAGCAACCTTCTCATCCCCCCCTTCACCTACGAGATAGCCGTCCGCAAGGTGCGCCTGGCCGAGGACGCCTGGAACTCACGTGACCCCGAACGCATCGCATTGGCCTACTCACCGGAGACGCGTTGGCGCAATCGCAGCGAGTTCCTCGAGGGTCGTGAAGCCGTTGTCGCATTCCTTCATGGCAAGTGGGAACGAGAGCTCGACTATCGATTGATCAAAGAGCTTTGGGCCTTCGGTTGGTCGCAAATCGCGGTCCGCTTCCAGTACGAATGGCACAACGCGGAAGGTGAGTGGTTTCGGTCCTACGGGAACGAGAACTGGGAGTTCGACAAGGACGGCCTGATGGAATGGCGACAAGCCAGTATCAACGACGTCGCGATTGCCGAGCACGAGCGGTTGTTCCACTGGGACCGTTCGGGTCCGCGCCCAGCCGACCACGCGAGCCTGAGCGAGTTGGGGGTCTGACGTGTCTCACAAGTACCTCCAACTGAGCTTCACCGACGCCGTCAAGGAGTCGCAAGTGCACTTCGGTGCGCGCGCAGCCGGCGCGAACGACAAGACGTTCGATCTCGACGACGATCGGTTGTCCTTCGCCGAGGCCGACTTCATCGCTGCACGTGACGGCTTCTACATGGCGACGGTCAATGCCGATGGTTGGCCTTATGTTCAATACCGCGGAGGCCCGACCGGGTTCTTAAATGTGCTCGACAACGCGACGTTGGGCTTCGCGGACTTCCGTGGGAACCGGCAGTACATCAGCACGGGCAACCTGACGGAGAATGATCGAGTCGCGTTGTTCTTCATGGACTATGCGAATCAACGCCGCCTGAAGGTCATGGCCCGTACGGAGGTGTTCGACGCCAATGAACACCCGGATCTCCTCGAGAAAGTTCGGGACGAGGCCTATGCCGCTCGCATCGAACGCGTGGTCGTCTTTCACGTCGTGGCCTTCGACTGGAATTGCCCGCAGCACATCACGCCACGCTTCACGCAAGACGAGTGGAATGTCATGACCTCCAAGGGGGAGTCTTGATGCTCCCGTGCCAACTCCCCCTCTCTTGGACCGTCACGATCTTGCTCCTTACGACGGGGTGCTCAGCCCCCCGCGCCACGACGAATCAGTCCAACCCGCGCACGACGATCTCCTGGACGCTCGAGAACGACACGTTCACCGGGTCGGACAACAACTACACGAAGGGGCTCGGACTGACGTTCCAATCGGCCGAGCATCGGAATTACACGGAGGGCAGCTTGCAACGTCGCTGGGTCGACTTCTGGTCGTTCCTGCCTCACATCGGCAATGCGAACTGCCAGGTGTTCTCGGCCTGGACCATCGGACAGGAGATCTTCACACCCGACGACATCGGCCCGGCTGTACCGCCTGCGGATGATCAGCCCTACGCCGGAGTCCTGTTCCTCGACAGCACGTTGTACGCGCGAACACGAAAGGTGACACATGCCTGGAACCTGCGACTCGGCGTCGTCGGTCCGGCCGCCCAAGCGAAAGAGGTGCAGAAGAAGGTACACAGCCTCATCGGTTCCGCAGAACCGTTGGGTTGGGGATCGCAACTCCCGAACGAACCGATCCTGAACGTCGACTACACCGTCGGATACGAACTGTTCACGCGGGATCTGTCCGACAACGCACAGCTCCGACTCGTGCCTCTCGTGGGTGCTGGAGTCGGAAACTACTTCACCGGCGCCTCGGCGGCGGTCTACGGCGAGCTCGGCTGGAATCTACCGGCCTCGATCGGACTTCTCTCCGTTCGCCGTGGCGTGGACCCGTTCGTCGACATCGAAGGCGGTTTCGATGAGGACTGGTCGCTGAGCACCTACATCGGAGCAGGGGGCTTTGCCGTGGGTCATTACCTTCCACTCGACGGCACCGTCTTTCGTGATAGCCCTTCGGTCGACTCCAAGTCGAGCGTGGGCTTCGTCTCGATCGGAGCGACGCTGCGAGTGAGCGACTGCACGGTGGGCTACCTGCTGACTTCCTTCACCGATTCGTTCGAGACGCAGAGACAGAGCACGGACTACGGAACGCTGAACATTTCCTGGGCGTTTTGAATTCGACCAACCACATCGACGCACGAAACAACCACGCAGAACCACCACTCACTCAAGCTCATCCTTACCGCAACGGGCAAGACAGGCCGCCGTGTAGCCGAGCGGCTGAAGGACCTAGGGATTCCCATACATCGCGGATCCCTCACCGCGGACATGCTTTTCGACTGGGACGACTCATCCACCTGGGCGCCAGCACTCGCCGGAGTGCAGGCCGCGTATGTGGTCTACACACCAGACCTTGCTATTCCTGCAGCACGGACCGCAATCCAGCAGTTCACGGATCTCGCAGAATGAAGCGGCGTTCGTCACCTGGTCCAGTTGTCGGGCCGAGGCGAGGAGGAGGCCCCATTCTGAGAACGCATCGTTCAAGACTCGAGCAAGGAGGATTGGCTCGCGGTCGTGTCGACCTTCTCAGCGACCTCTTCTCCACGATCCTCGATGCCCCAGCACGAATAGCTGGTCCGCACAAAGTCTTGAGCTCCCAGGTAGGATCTGGAACGATCTTGCAGATACAACACTCGGCCCTGATTCGGGTCGAGGCCATCGAGGAGCGACAACGTGGACACACCCCAGAACGAAGAGCGGGACGACCGACCGGAACCGATGGACGCCACGAACCCGGAATTGGGCGAGAAGGCCGGCGATGTCGTCGACCGCTACGAGCTGATCGACAAGGTCGGTGAGGGTGGCATGGGCACCGTGTGGCGTGCGCGACAGGAGCAGCCCGTCAAGCGCGAGGTCGCCCTCAAGATCATCAAGCTCGGGATGGACACCCGGGAAGTCGTCGTGCGATTCGAGGCCGAGCGGCAGGCCTTGGCCCTGATGGATCACCCGTTCATCGCCAAGGTGCTCGACGGCGGCGCCACGGCGAACGGCCGGCCGTACTTCGTGATGGAGCTCGTCCAGGGAATCCCGATCACGGATTACTGCGACCGCAATCAGCTCGGCCTGCGGGATCGCATCGAGTTGATGGTGCACGTCTGCGAGGCCGTTCAGCACGCACACCAGAAGGGCGTGATTCACCGGGATCTGAAACCGTCCAACGTGCTGGTGGCCGAGCTCGACGGCATTCCGATCCCGCAGGTCATCGACTTCGGCATCGCCAAGGCCACCAGCGCGGAGCTGACCGAGAAGACGTTCATGACGCAGGAGGCCCAGATCATCGGAACGCCGGAGTACATGGCGCCCGAACAGGCCGACATGACCAGCAGCGATATCGACACGCGCGCCGACGTGTACTCGCTGGGGGTCCTTCTGTACGAACTGCTCACCGGGTATCGACCCTTCGACCTGCGGGCCCTGCTCGAGAAGGGCTACATGGAGCTGCTGCGCACGATCCGCGAGGATGATCCGGTGCGCCCCTCCACACGGGTGACCACGCGCCACGCGTCCGACGCGAGTACGGCCAGCACCGACTCGAACACCCAACTGCTCTCCAAGCGCCTGCGCGGAGACCTCGACTGGATCGTGATGAAGGCGCTCGAGAAGGAGCGCGACCGCCGCTACGACTCGGCGACCAGCCTGGCGCTGGACCTCGAACGTCATCTGCGCATGGAACCCGTGGAGGCCGCGCCGCCCAGCGCCGCCTATCGCATGCGTAAGTTCGTGCGTCGCCGGAAGGGAACGGTCATCACGGTCGCCGCGATCACGATGCTGCTCATCGGCGGATCGATCGGCACAGGCTGGGGCTGGTGGGAGGCGCATGAGCGCGGATTGGAGCTCGAGACGGCGCTCGGCGAGAAGTCCCAGGCTCTGGCTGCGGAGTCGGAAGCCCTGGCTGCGGAATCCCTGGCCCTCGCCGAGAAGTCGGAAGCCCTGGTCGCCGAATCGAACGCCCTCGTCGCGGAGTCCGAAGCTCGCGCCCATGCGGAGGCCCAGCAGGCCATTGCGAAGGACGAACGGGACCGCGCGAAGCGTGCCGAGGAGCAGGCCGTCCAGCGCGCCTCGGAACTGGAGAAGGTCACCGACTTCCAGCGGAGTCGCCTCGATCACGTGGACGTGCCCGGCATGGCCGCCGTGATTCGCGAGACGCTCATGCAACAGATTCCCGAGGAGCGCCGCTCCGAGGCCGAGTCGATGCTCGAAGGCGTCAACATGATCACTGTCGCCTTCAACGTCATGCGGGATTCGATCCTCGGGCCGACTCAACTGGCGATCGAGACGGAGTTCAAGGACGACACGGTCACCCAGGCCTTCCTCCTGCAGCACCTGGCCCGTTCCATGCAGCAGCTTGGGATCTCCAGGGACGCCGTGGATGCACAGGAGCGAGCGCTTGCCCTGATGAAGTCCGAGAAGGTCTTGGGTGGTGATCACGTGACGAACTCGCTCCTGCTCGCCAGCAGCCAGGCACTCTCCTTGG
>TARA_R110002126_G_scaffold10363_2_pt1 | contig 26833 bp, 36 predicted proteins | sample TARA_R110002126 | Tara Oceans TARA_R110002126 (sample SAMEA4397536) | marine metagenome | biome: Polar Biome; feature: [DCM] deep chlorophyll maximum layer (ENVO:01000326); material: water (ENVO:00002006), including particulate matter (ENVO:01000060) such as... | depth 30 m | reverse complement strand
GAAGCGCTTGCGCTCGCAATCGAAGCGGTTGCAGTCTGAGTAGGCATGTTGGTGCTTTCGAAAAAGCGCACACCCTCAAAGACGAAACCAGTCGGCATGATAGGTTCACCGGCTACGAATGTAGCCTGACCAAAACCTTGACCCATGTAGATTGCAGCGTTGGGCTGCATCGAAGACATGAGGGGGTTGATTTGGCCGTTGCCAGGATAACGAGCAACTTCACGGAAGTCACTGTTCTGGCGAAGGTGCATAAGGAAGGTCGGATCGCAAACACAGCGATAGAAACCGTCCTGATACGTTGGCACGTTCCGCTTACGCAGAGACTTAACCACGCGGAGGAGGTCGTCTTTAACGTCGAACTTAGCTTGCTCGGCGTTAGCGTAAGTTAAGGAACCGACCGAAAGAGAACCAGGGTAGTAGTAACCACCTTGGGTATCAGACGATTGACCCTTAGAAACAGCTTTCAGGAGTTCATTAATGAACACCCGATCGCGCCACCTTCTATAGTCGTCTAGGAGAGTCAGAGACCCGATAGACTGGTGGAAAGCGGTCAGATTCCCTGTATCCAGCAGAAGACGCTGCGCGGTAATTAGGGTTTCCCGTGCAACCTTAAACGTGCTGGCTTGTGTGGGATCAGAAGGATCTGCAGGCCCGGTGTACTCACGAAGAGTCACCAGAACCTTGTCCTTCACAATATTCCGGCTGTTAGCCGTGCCGATAGTCTGCTCAGCAGTGCGCTCGCGAGACTCTTTAGATCCAGGATTGCCCCAGAACCTATATCTGTCGAGCTGCACGGACTGGCCCGGTTGCTTACTAAAGTCGTGAACAACCACGGGCTCAGCAGCCATTTCTACAACGTACGCGGGGTGCGGACGGTAGAGTTCTGCGCCGAGCAGCTTCGGAAAATCATTGTCGACGAACAAAACGCCAACCCCCGAAGAACTACATACTTAATTTAACTGGAAAAGGGGTAAAGTAACGAGTAACTGTCGCGTAAACCTCGGTTTTACTTTAAGGAGTATCTTGACCGGCAAAGTTTCGAAATACACCTCCAGTTGCACCAGAGATTGTGACTACTGGGGTAACAGGGTTAAAGTACGCACCCAGATCTCGGGTGATCAAACCCGCAGGAGTCGGGCACGTAAACCTATAGAAAGTATGATCAGAAGTTACAGGCACAACGCCGCTTGCTGTGTACTTGTTCGCGTTATCCGAACAAAGGTAAGTCCCGTTAGGAGGTAAGTCATTTACATCCAGCCGTATCCGATACCCCGTGTCAGTTTGCACTATAAATTTAGATTCTTCCGGTAGTGCTTGAATTATCATGTTGGTCCCCCCAATGTCGCTAGGAGTTACAAGCTCTAAGGCTTCCTCTAAATCTCCTGTCTCCAGATTAAAGACACAGATTAGTAAATAAAAAGTCGTAAAAGTACCAAAAAATACCCACGGGGCGACTAACACTAATTTTGAATCAACTACTAACAATTGATTTCCTTGAACAGAAATACCAAAGGTTCTGCCAGGAATTGAAATCATATTCCGGATGTCTTTAGCCCATATAGTAGTATCAGAAGGAGAATCTTTATAAACTACGACTGGAGAAAAACTACCTATAACTATTGAACCATCGTATCCACCAATACCATATATGTTACCTTCTGAATCTCTACAAACAGAGCGAGGAAGAAAAGGATTTAGGTCAGCAGAAATGTCGGGTGTACTAAATTTAGGCTTGAAGACGCTTAAAGTGTTTCCGTTAGCGTCTAAACTAAAGTAATTAGGTGCTGTGTATACGAAGCCTCCTTGACCTACACAACCTATGATCCCTTCATCCCCTATTGTTAGACTGATAAAAGGGCCGCCGCTTGTCTGTGGAATAACCGAGCACACAACTCCGTTTCTATACACAGTTAATGGTATCCCTCTAGCCCAAACAAAAGTAAGATTTTCGGTAAATTTAAGTATAGAGTAAGTTAAAGTTTCACTATTTATTGGAAACGAACCGATAAAGTAATAGTTATTTTCCGAATCTATTTTTACATCTTTTATTGTTATGTACAACTCACTCGGACTGCCAGGAGGAGTAAAATCCACTGAGGCAACGTTTATAACGGAACCGTCAACTTTACTTATACGGTATCTATAAATACGAATTGGGTACGTTACACCGTAAGGAGGTCCAGCGGGACTCCACTGCCACGCTAGAAAATCTACGGTAGTTTCTCCCGAGTTTAATAGAAAGTAACTCTCACCGTATTGATTAAGAGCAGTACTTACTTTGGCAGGATCTAGTGGGTACACTTTTCCCCACTGTTGTGTTACTTCGTTAGAAATTTTATAAACAGCGGGAAGTACCCCATTGGCGTTTGGCGTAGATCGAGCTACATACATATCGCCATTGTTGTCTACCACACAGCTGTAAGCTAAATCTCGGACAGTGCCGCTATATCCTCTCTGATACCAATATCTAAGGGAAGACTCAATAACAACTGGAAAACAATTCAGAGATGAACTATCAGTCGAGTTATCCGCATAAGTTACAGTAAAGAATATTCTATACCCAACGTCACTCAAAGTAGTAGTATACGTTAAACCAGACCCTACTAAAGTATTATCTGAATTAAACCATTCTATCTTGGCAAAATCACAGTAAACGACAGCAGATAAAATATCACCAACGATTAGTTGAGTAGGGCTACCTGAATTAGTTGGACAACCGACAGGAAACGGACAACCAAGAGTCTGATCATCAGGGGGAAGTAGCTCAAACCCACCTCTATTAGCTAACAACTCACCGCCGTAGTTGTAGTTATACGAAGTAGATCCGCCGCGATACACAGCTCGAAGCGGTGTGGACATCAGACCGGGTACTTCCGATCGTTTGGTTTCCGTATAGGTCTTGCAATAAACAGGTTGGTGGTATCTCCACTGCGATCTATCTGAAGTTCCTTGACTACCTAAGACATTGGTTAAGAGTGAACTCTCAAACGTCTTGTGGGTAACCCCGCCGCCAGTCTTACCTTCAGCAGCGCTATTTGCATCTGGTGTGTTATACGGTGAGTAGTTCTGATTATCAGGGGCTGCACCCCCGAAGTACATATATTTCTCAGGTCTATTTACCGTCGATCCCGGCTGCGGTCCTATAGCACTCGCTATCTGCGCACCGGCTACAGTGTTTCGTGTATAAATCCTAACGCCATCGTATGTATCCAGCGCACCACTAACATTATATGGAGTCGGATCTAACCCTCCGCTTTGAGTCGGCAGCGTGGATGGTACATACCGCCAATTAGCGTCATAGTCCCACGCGCCTAAGGCTAGTGTTCCGCTTAACGGAGCCCCTGCGACTACTATCCCCTCATCCGGCCCGGTAGATTGAACGCCAGAATATAAAACTACATACCCCTCATGGTCTGGCCCAGACTGAATACGTCTCGGGCCAGAATCGTAATTGAAGTTCGGGAGGGATAAGTAAGGCATTAGACGCTTACTCGACTACAGGAGTAACCGGGGTCGGCTCTTCAACAACGGGGGTAGGCTCTTCCACTACAGGAGCGGGCTCTTCCACTACAGGAGTAGGCTCAACTTGAGTCGAAAGTTGGGTAACGAGCGCTCTCATATCGCTACTTACATTAGCCATATCCTGAAGATACAACTTCCTCAAATCACTGAGTTCTTCTTTTAACTTAGAGATCTCCTCTTTAGCTTCAGTCGGCGTGGAGTCTGCGCGACGGCGACCAATAGAATTAGGCATTTTTCTCAGATGCTTTTCTTCCATCGTAATGCAAAAAAAAGAGACCCGCTCCTTCAAGCAGGTCTCCATTTCCTCCTTACTTACTGAGTTTATCAGCCTTGATCCATAAACAGGAGCTTGCTGCGCAGAGCATCGGGGCTCATTTGCGACAGATAGCGCCACGCCTGGTCGGGGCTTTGGTTCATCACTTGACCGAAAGCATCCCACTGAGTTTGGGGATCGGCAGGGCGGCCAGTTGCCGAAGCCGAAGCGGGAACAGCGGGGAGTTGGTCGTAGCGAGGGGCGGAAGCGGTTCCGTTATGGGGCCAGAACTCGCCGTTCTGGTCGTAATAACCGTTCTCAGTCTGAACATCGATCGGCTCTACTTCAGTGAAGTAACGATCGGTGTAATCAGCTAGAGTGCCGCCATCAGTCAAGATGTGCTCCATAGCAGCAGCACGTTGACCAACCTGATCCAGAACGCTCTGTTGCTGGATCAGTGCATCCTCAAGCGTGGTGGCATACTGATTAAGAATGCCGGGAGCCTCGATACCGAAGTGGTTAACTACGGCGGCGGTTTCGGGGCTGAGTTGAGGACTTGCCGTAGAACCCTGATAAGAAGTCGGGGTTGTATAGGCGTTGTTGTACGAGGTCTGCGGAGCCTGGGCTGCCGGATACTGGGTTGGTTGGGCCAGTAAATTCGGATTGTACTGTGTTGTAGCCTGCGGTGCCGTTTGGTACGTAGGATACTGTGCTGTCTGGCTGGGGGACGGTGAGATCTGGGAGACCACCCGCTCCAGACTGCTCATTGCCGCTTCCCACGGATTGTTCGGGGAGAAGCTGGACGGAGACTGGCTGAACTGGTTGTTGGTAGAAGGGACCGAAGCCGGTGTTCCCTGCCACTGCTGTTGGGGCGTAGCTACCGAAGGTGCCCCCTGGGTAGTTGCTACCCATTGCGGGTAACTGGTTGAACCCTGGTCTGCCAAAGGAGCCGCCTGTGGGGCCGCTACCGCCGGGGAGACCGGGCTCGGGATCGAAGCTGGGATCTGCTGGCTCATAGCTGCCCGAGTAGGTTAATTCCTGCGCAAGGTGGTCGAATGTCCTGTATAACAGGGCCGTCAGATTGAGCCGAGGATCAGCTGCTAAAGGCTGATTTGGCGCAAGCGGATGTGGCGTCTGCAACATCTGATTCAATAATAGTAGAAATTGGCTGAATGCGCCCTGAGTTTGCTGAACCATTCTGAAAGGAAAGCCCTTCAGCATCTCCGCTCGTTCGGAATCAGTCTTATCGGGGAACAAGAATTTAAGCGCCTCTACGCTATCAACTCCTAGTTCTTGTAAGTTCCTGACAACAATCGACTTCTGATTAATGTCGTACGCTGTATCTTCGTAGACATCACCTTGAAATCTATATGAAACGGCACGTTCGCCATCAGGAGGTAAACCATACACGCCACGAGGGATTTTATTTTTCTCAAGAGCTTGAGAAATCTTCTGATCAATTTCCTGCTCAAACCTCGCTAAACGACTTTCGTACTTCGCAACGGCCTCTTCTGTCTGCTCTGTCGGCAGCGGCGGGGCCTTTAATCCCGTAACTTCGACGAAAGTTTGTCGGAAAATGTTCTCCTGGTGGTACAGGATCATTTCCAAAATCTTGCAAAAACCGTAAGTCAGGAAACTTTTGTTCTTGCGTAGAGCCGTGGCCTGCGCCCGACCCATCAAACCTTTAATCTCTGTCGCGGTTGCACCAGCCGAAACAGAAATCTCGTCTACTCCACCTAGCGCTGTTCGTATTTCTTCACGAATCAGCAGGGCATAACGATTCATATCCCCGTTAACCGGATCAGGCGTCAAGAAGCCGACACGATCCGAAGGTTCGACGTTGGCGATAATCCGAGGGACTCTTAGCCCACCGAAAGCAGCAGACGCGCCAAACGGCTCGGAAACCCGAGTGGAGGGCGAATCCATGCCCGCAAAACCACTCTGACTACTAATAGTCGGACGGAAATTACGGTCGGCTCCAGTAGCTTCGACCAGATCACTACGAGGACGAGAGCTAACGAGCGTAGGGTTACCAAAGAACTCGATATTCTTAGCAATCGTGCTCATCATCTGATCGTGCAGCACGATCGCTTCCATAAAAGGCTCAAACTCGCCTTCACCTTCAGTTCCACTGGCGTTCGGCTTGTTTAGAACCTCCACGGCGGGAATAAACCCGAGGGCGTTGGGTTTCTTACTCTTTGGAGTCAGTAAACCGCCGGGTTCTAGATCAAAACTCAACTCCGTGTTGGATTCGTACTCAGAAATAGAATCCGCAGTCAAAGAGAGCCGCACGTAGCGCTTATTTTGGTTCATGGACTCACTAGGGAGCCCAAGCATCGAGTTACGAACTTTATAACTGTAAAGAATTACGACTTCTTCAATACCGCCATTTAAGTCGTGATAAACCCGGTACTGATTCTTGTTAAAGAAGTAAATCTGGTACTTTAACTTTGGGTCAGGTCTGAAATAGAACAGTCCGCAACCGTCAATTAAGAAGTTACGAATAATCGCCGGAAACCGAATGTCTAGCCGGTTTAACTCAATTAAGTTTTGTAAAAATTTAGTTCTAGCCTCGTATGTATCTTGATCGCAGTAAAAAAACAGCCCTTTTTTCAGCATCAAAAGGATCATCTGCTGAAGATGACCCAGAACAACCAAAGTTGTCGACTGCTTACTACGATCTTGAGTACGGGACGCCTCAAGAATCTCGTTAAAGCGGCTGCGGAGGCTCAGACTGTCACCAGACATTAGATCTAGACCTGTTTACTGTCAATTCGGAGCCGGAAGAAGGAAACTTCTGACTCGATCTATTCTAAACAGCTCAGGCGGCAAAGACTCATGTGGGTAATCAATCAAAATGTGATCTGTGCGGCCTAGAGGATCAGTAGAACCAGCAGAAGCGTGGTACGAGTCCATAAAATCTAACATTTCTTGACTGTCCGCAGGGGCCACGGAGTTTGGAATGTCGTCATAGCAGTGCGAAAAGGATTGAACTTTAGTTTTCAGGCGTTCTCGGTCCCCCATCCAAGAAAAATGCCAACCGGCGTCACAGTCCCCAACAACAAGATCATTTTCGTTCCGCCGAATTTGGGAAAGCGTCTGATCCAAGTGCGAATGCAGTACGACTGTGCCGCAAATCCAGTTGTTCGGGGCTTTATCTTTACTTTCAGCCGGATTAACTACCCGAAGGTCCGCTCGCCCATAGAACATAGGCATTGAAAGTCGAACACACCGCTCAGAATCCTGCTTAGCTAGCTCAACAGCGTGTAAAAGCGACTCTGGTTTAGGGATTTCATCTACATCACTGAAGAAAAAGACCGAATCGGGAGGAGTCATACGCATCCCTACAGCCAAAGCATCACGCTGAGCGTATTCACGGACCCACGGGTTTAAGATTTCTTCCTTTGAAGGCAGTTCTACGTGCAGTACCTGAACCTTCTCTTCCGGAATACCTAGTTCACGAAGCGTATCTACACACGTAAAAGGTTTTGGGTCTCCTTTAAAGGTTCTGTTAGCATCTGTAATGATAAAACCATCTACAACGTCTTTTAGAATTTCGTAACGAAGTTCCAAAAGCTCCTTTTCATTGAAGTATAGAAAGCAATCGAAGAGCATCGGAAGTCAAAAGCTGTCACTATGATAATACATAATGAACTTCCTAGGTAAAACACGGAGACTAGGAAGACGATCTACTAGCTATGTACGCTGAAGCCTTTCGCCTAGCCCGTCGCGCAACTTCAGTGTTGGGGACCTGAGTATTTACGGGCTTATCGCCACGGGTGGCTTGTTTCTTCTTCTCGTCAGTAGCCCTTCGCTCTTCAGGACTGAGTTGCGCCCAAGCCGAGCGAGGGAGATAACGCTCTGTGCGTCCTTTTTCGCGAGCTAAATCAGTCATTGTCCCCTCAAAGGCTTATTTATCGGACTTTTCGTACTCTTCACGCGTCTGCCAGTCCTCTTTACTCCAACGGGAAAGACGATTTTTAGAGGACTTAGCACCAGAGTAGGTGCCGCCGGCATCTTTATAGTATTTAGTAGCTAGCTGCATAGCTCTAGCGCTATGTCCCCCGAGTTTCGCACGAGCTTTTGCTTTAGCCCGAGCCCACTTTTGCGGGTCTTTTTTAGTAGCTACTTCAGCCATCAGAATAAAACAACGACTTCAGATACATCTCCACTAGCTATAGCAGTGCAAGCTATAGGTAAAATAGTGTCTCCTTTGATATGGTCTATCCGCAAATACTGACCGGGCGCATCGTTTAATTGCAAAGATACAAAACCCCCCGCTCCGGTAGCCTTGGCCTCTATAAATAAGGCTCGGCAAGTAGAGAACACGATCCCACTCGCTCCAGTTGAAGTTGGGGTATGCGCAAAACCACTTGCATACGGAACTTCAGCTCTATAAGCGTAAACACCGCCAAAAGCGCGAAGATCCATACCAAAAAATTATTTTCTTGAGTCTAGCGTAAACGCTGAAAGATTACTATCGGACGACTCCATTCAAACGGTCACAAACTAGCATCGAGTATCCAGCAATATCACGCCAGCTGTCATCATAATCCGCGTCACCGTTAATAATACGCCCAATCTTGTGCGTAATCATCTCCAAAGCTTCTGCCTGATCAGCCGCTAACTGTTTATCTCTAGTAGCTAGCTCTTCCCAAATAACTTTCTTTAACCGCTGGCTTACTGCCGCATGATCCATAAAACACCCGTAACGGCAACCACGCTCTTCGAGTACAGAGACGAGGGCATTTGGAGCAGTCGATTCACCAGGGGCCGGCGTTGTCATGAAGAAACTCAGTTGAGTGCAAACAGCTCAGTGTAGTCCATAAGCTCGATTCCCTTTCGTTTTAGCTCTGGCGCATATTTATAGTCATTGTGTCTAATGAGACTTGATTCTGTTAAGACATATTTCTTATCTCGCCTGACTAAAGGCACACACCTCCGATGCTCATAACCCGCTGGGAGGTCTTCAAACGCCAGTCCCATCGAACTTCTGTCCGCTATAGGCCAATTACGGATACCAACTTTCTCATAACTCTTCTGAGGATCGTAACTTTCTGATCGAATATACTGCTCCCCATCTACTTGATTTAAAATCATAGCTCCGTAATAAGGATTAGCTGCTTGCACAAACACACTTATCTCGTGATCAACAACTAAAACCTTAGGTACTGTAAACCCTATCTCCGCCCAAACATCAGAAGTCTCCCCTACCAACGAATGTACACAGTGATTATCAAATGGAACTCTTAACCCGTCGCAATCCTCGTACCGAATAAACCCCGGCTCAAGGCCCAGTTTACTTAGCCGAGGTTTCCACGTCAGCCAGTACTTGAGGTTCTCTAGCGTTAACTCCATGTCATTTTCTTGGTAGATATAAAGATCGTGACGCTTGTTCAAAATCTCTAACGCTAAATCTGTTTTGTGCGCCCAAGTTAAAAACCAACCCTCATATCCAGGGCTAGCTACCTTTACCTGAACGTCAATATTAGAAAAGATACTTACAGCCTTCTCTAGAAACTCTAAACTATCCTGAGAGTCGTAATCAATATAAATGCACACTGTAACCTTATACGGAAACGAATCGTAGTGCGAAAGTGTTTTCAGTAGTTCGTTTAGTCGATCCAACGGACGATGCGCCGTGACCGCTACCCAGATGCTCCGCATATCAATACTCGATTGAGAAAGTACCCCTTCTTTGCAAGAATGTAATCAGGTGTGTGTACGCATCTAGTAAGTCATCGTGGGATGTAGCTCCTACATTTATCAGCTGTTCAAACAGCGCATCAAACTTTCTATATTTGTTAAACACCACTTTTTTGTGCTCCAGGATTCCCAGTGTACCTCTAAAGCGGGAGAGCTTGTCGCCTCGGAAACCCTTCACTTCATGAACATTTAAATTAGTCAATTCTCGCTCATTAATCAAGACCCTCTTAATATCAGCCGAAAGCGAAGCTTGGTAAGCCACTGACTCAACCACGAGAGTCACCGTGGAATAGGTCGGTAGAAAGAGATTATCTTGCTTCACGAGAATTCCCCATTCCAACAACATATCACAGAGTAAATCAATTTTCTCTAGATTACCTATACTCCTACACTGATGCGCGTCAATTATGTAGTACATATCTTTAAGGCGCCCGCCTAAAACAAACGCTGTGTAATCGCTTGTTTCGTTCTTGCTTGCCGACAGGTCGATCCCAACTGCGAGTGAATCAAACTCTGTAACTACCTCCCCTTTGACAAGTAATTCCGGAGACACGATTAAATCCGAAGTCAGTACAGGCTGCTGCTGGTACTGGAAAGCAAATGCAACAGGATCTAGCTCCTTCTGCTGCTGTAGATAACTAACTGACCACTGCTCAGGCCAATAACTCCGCACTCCTCCGAGGTTGTCGTAGGTAAGCGCCTCTTGGGTTACCTGCTTCCACCCCTTAGATTCAACAAAAAGTGTCTTATGTATATCTAGAGGGTGAAATCTTGTTCCTAGACAGATAGATCGACCCCCTTCAAAAATAATCGGAGCAATAACCGAAGACCAGTTATTATTCATCTCCTCCCGAATAGACGGGTTTTTAATATCGGTACTGGATTTTATAGGGTCATCAATGATAACTAAGTGAGCCCGCTTAGATGTAATTGAACCTCGAAGTCCAGCTGCTCTCAGAGTAAATTCTTCGTCACCCACGCGGGGGATTCCAGCGTAATCAAAGTCAATCGACCAGCCGACATCTGATTGCATCCCTGTCTTCAACTTGACTCGCGGAAAGATCTTTTTGAACTCCATAGAGTCGATAATCTGCTTGATAATTCGACTCTTAGGTATAGCGGTGTTGATGTTGTACGAAACGTAGATAATCTGAAGAGGCAACTGAGCAGACGTGTGGCGTCCTATAATCCATGCAGTGAACAGGTTGAGCACCGTGCTCTTCGCTGAACCTCTGGGGCTCAGAATATCAAGGTTTGGTCCTGCAATATCTATAAGGTACTTATTAGATTCACCTGTTATCAAGTGCTGGTGCCACTCCAGCATGTGTTTTGCGGGAGGTTTATCAAGAACAGTACAGAACGTCTGGAAGTCGTTTGCCGCTTTCGTGTAGATGTTGTCCACAACGACTGCTGTGCTCTCCTGAGCACGAACAGCTTTCATCTGAGCTGCACGACGGTACGCAAACGACTCACGACTGGGCATATCAATATCCTGACAGTGTTGCTATAGTAGCTCTATCAAGATTCTACAGCTGAATGGCAAAAGTTCTGTGGTATGGAGACGCCTGCTCTAATACCGGATTTGGACGAGTGACACACAGCGTACTAGATCATCTGCATAAAGACCATGAAGTTACAGTAATAGGTATTAACTCAGTCGGAGACCCTCATAAGTACCCGTTCGATATTTACCCTGCTGCGACGATAAACGCACCAGATCGTTTTGGGCTGCAGAGGCTCCCTGAAATAGTATCAAAAGTAAACCCAGACATCGTTATAGCTTTAAACGACATCTGGGTTCTGAATCAGGTCTGGGAGAAGATTCACTTCCTAAAAGAAAAGAACAAGTTCAAGTTCCTGGCGTACTTCCCAACCGACAGCGAAGCGTACTATCCGGACATGCTTCGGAATATCGAGCACTGGGATCTAGCCACGACATTCACCGTGGGTAGTGCCGAAAGACTGCTCGCCCATAAAATAAAACCGAAAAGGATGGCTGTGTTGCCTCACGGCGTAGACAATGCCAGATTTAAACCTATGTCACGCGACGAGGCTCGCGACAGTCTTGGTCTACCTAAAGACAAATTTATAGTATTCAACGGAAACAGGAATCAACCAAGGAAACGGATCGACCTGACCGTACAAGCGTTCGCTAAGTTCGCTGTAGATAAACCAGATACAATGCTGTATCTGCATATGGGTCTGAAAGATCTCGGTTGGGACATCATGCCTATGTTCCAGCGAGAAATGGAAAGGTACGGATTAGACCCGTACAACCGATTAGTCCTAACCTCAAACTCAATTTCTTATCTAGACGCGCCTTCAGACGAGTTGCTGAACAAAATCTATAACGCCACGGACGTTGGATTAAATACAGCGGACGGGGAGGGTTGGGGCTTAGTGAGTTTCGAACACGCGAGCTGCCGTAAACCTCAAGTGGTCCCTAACCACACGGTCTGTAGGGATCTATGGGCAGACGTAGGTATGTTGTCTGATATTGCAACCTGGGTAACAGATAAAGACCTAGGCGTTGTCAGAGGACTCGTAGACATTGATAAAGTTGTAGCTAACCTCAACGAACTGTATACGAATAAAAAGACGTACGATGAGGTAGCTGACGCGTGTTATGCCCTCACTCAGCGCCCCGAATATCGTTGGGAACACGTATCTAAGGGCTTCTCTCAAGCAATCACCGACCTCCTCGCTTGATCATGCAAACAACACACCGTTTCTTTCACGCCTACTCAGGCGTTGCCAAACAGATCAAGACGGAAGAGGAGGGGATCAAAAATGTCTACCGTCAAGCCGAAGATCTTGGCGGAGTATTTACGCGAATTGTCAGAGGGCTGCCAGAGGGATCTGTAGCGAACTTCAGCCCAAGCGTTATCAAGCATGGCGACCGTACTCTTATCGCGTGGCGCACTCAGCCCGAACCTTTCTACTTCCTGCCGGATAACAACTACGCCTACATGAACCGTACGCCAACAGAAGTCTATATAGGCGAACTAGCGAACGATTCAACAATCATGGGCGCAAAGAAAATCCGCTCGAAACCTCACCGGCTGAGTTACGAAGACCCGAGGTTGTTTCACGGACCTGATAAAGAGCTGTACGTTCAATTTGTCGGTTCTACGTACGCTAGTAGTTACAACAAAGGTGGTAAGAAACTATTCGATCACCCAAAAGTAGTTGTTTGCCACGTCAATGCCGAGGGGGAAGCGGTGCATCCAGCGATCCCTCCTATCGGAGAAAACAAAACTATCGGAAAGGCAGAAAAGAACTGGTGTTTCTTCTCGCATAAGGACGAACTCAAGTGCTTGTACTCGACAAGACCGCTAGTTATCGAGTGCGAAAAGGATAAAACCACGAACGTAGACACCAGTATCCTCGATACGGTTACTGGCGGCAGCGCTACGTTTAACTCACTACCCCCTATTAGCTTGGGGTACGGTCATATTGTCTTCTACCATTGGAAGCATATGACGAAAGATAATACAGGACTTACGTATCTGTTATACCATTTAGGCGCCTACATGGTAGATAAAGACTTTACAAAAATCACACACATCGATCCGAAACCTCTATTTAGCGGGTCTCTAAACGATCGCCTAATCTCGTGGACTAACGCTGATGGCAACATCGTATCTTTCCAACCAGCGGTAATCTTACCTTTCGGTGCCTACGTAGAGAATACAGATCTAGTGATGTCTCTAGGAGTAAACGATGCTTTCATGGGCGTGTTCCGATGCCCTATCGAGAACTTAGTTAAAAGGCTGACACCTGTAACCTAACTCTTCTCTTCACGTTCTAGAACGGACCAGACCAACATCGCTGCATCCTCCAATAGTGTTTGGATAGTAGGCTGCGAATCAAAAGTCTGGTTCAGTTCACGTAGGCAACGATCGGCGCCGGCAAGTAAAAGTCCGCGCCGGTCTAAACCATCGGACATGGCGCGTACCGACTGAATGTGAGACCGCAGTTCTTTCTGAAGCGCTGAGATCTTAGTAGCCGCCGTGGCGTGATCTAGCATGTTAGTTAGAGTCATATCTCTAACTTTACGAATGTCGTCCTGCAACTCGTTAATCTCAATCAACAAGATCTTACGTAGATCGCTCTTAGGGTATTTTTCTTGTATCCAAGCAGTCAAATCACTAATGCTTCCTGTATAGCTAGGCTTTAAAAACCGGGCGTATAAGTACGCTTCAATATCGCTAGCTGCGTTCTTCGCATAATAAACAAACGCATCTTTATTTGATCTATCTAAAGATGCCAACCAATCAGCGACTGTCGGGAGAGTGCTTACAGTCTGAGTAATCATGCGAACATCTGCGCACCGGCCAGAGCCATGCCGGCACCGAATCTCTTCATCGCTAGTTGACCTTCTACCTGGCCACGCTGTAAAGCTAACGCATTTTTCGTTTTTTCCTGCTCTTTACGTATATCCATGTTAGTGCTAGCTAGCTGCGCTACGGTTTGATTCCTTAGATTAGCAGCATTTAAGCCCTGTGCAACCTGACCCTGAGTAATGCTATTAAGAGCACTAGACTCTCCCTTAAGCACTTCTTGTTGTAGAGCGCCTGCAGTCTGACCAAAGAGATTAGTCATACTAGCCGCTGTGGATGGGCCTAGGAACTCAGTAGCGGTTTTATACTTAGCGGCAAGATCTTCGTTACCGATTAACGCTGCCTGATAAGCGCCGGCAAGACCTGCTAAAAGATCGGTTGTAGTTTGATCTTTGTAAGCCGCTTGATTAAACTGCCCTAAAGCTTGGGAAGACTGCAAGCTTGTGTTGGCATTTAATCCCTGAATGTAGGGGCCGGTAAGAGCAGCTAATTGTTGTGCAGCTACTGTAAGCCCCACATTACCTGGGGCTAACTGTGTAGCGTACAAAGACGCATAATCGCCGGCTGGCGCCTGTTGTTGGCCGCCACCTCTAATGGCTCCTAGTAGTGAGCCCGCTCCACCAGCGAGAGCGCCAATTGCACCGATAGCAGGTAATACCATTAGCTGTAAAGTGTACGACCAGTAGGAACGTTAGGAGATTGAATAGTAACAGGCGTCATTGCAGCCTTCATTGCTTCATTCATCGCCTGCATGACGTTGGCATTAGGAATTTGAGAGAGGTACGCCGTAGTAGCCAACGAAATAGCTTGATTAGACCGAGCGTTTTCACGAGCGACCTGAAGATCTCTCCATGCACGAATATTTTCGGTCTCAATCTGTCTACGGGATAACTCCTGAAGACCACGATCTCTAAGGCTTGCTGTAACAATACTACGCTCAAGCTCTGCTTTTCGCTCAGCTTCTCGCAAAGGCAAGAAGTATTGCTGAATCATCCGCTCCGCGCTTTCAAACGGAAGCTTTGGATCAAAGTCAGGTTTTTGAGCTTCCAAAGGAGATTCCTGACTAGCAGGAAACTGTGTGCTCGAAGGTTCAGTTAAAGTAGAAGGTAACTCGCGAGGCGCAGGAGGTTCCTGTTGAGCCAAATCGGGGGGAGGGGGAGGTAAAGTATCTGCGGATGCAGGAAGTTCGGCAAAAGATGGAATCCAAGTCTTGCTTCTGTCATCCCACATTACAGGCTTGCCACCCTTTATAGCGGGAGTGCTGGCTTTACGCCACGCGTCTTGGCCCTCCGTAGTAGTTAGATCAGGTTTATACTTCCCTGTAGCCTCATCGTAAACATATGGTTTGTTATTTATAACTTTTCGCTCTTCCGGCTTAGAGAACATCCCGGCTAACCTGAAAGCCGCCCCTATCGGAGTGAGGTCTAGAGCGGAGGGGAAAGGAGACATAGTAGTACCTCAGATTATTTTAGCTAACTCTACTTGTGCAGAGCGATCATTAATGACGCCAGACTTAAGGACGTTCTCAATTGCGCTCTGAAGTGTGCGACCAGCCATATCATAGGAAGAACGCAACCGTTCGGCTTGAGCTTGTCCAAGACTGGCGAACTCTTGACTCCGTACGTCCCCGGCACTCTGAAGTTCCTGTTTCTTCACTCCAGCAAGCGCATCCAACTCAGCTTTCTGGACAAGAGCATCTTGAATTATTCTTTCTATGGTTACATCAAAAGCTCTGTTAGCTCGTAGCTTTTCAATCTCACGATTAGTCAAGCTACGTGCTTGCCGTTCTCGTCGTGCCTCCATATTACCTAGCACCTCTTCAGGCGTACGAGGCATAGGTAAATTAAACCCAAGAGAGTTTAAGAAACCTGTCCTAAACGCGTCCGCTCTGTAATCAGGAATCAACCTGAGATCAGTCTCAGCGCCAATAAAATATTTACCAGAACTATCCGTCGCAGCACTAGGGATAGCGGGAGGATTCACAGCACTCGTAATTCCCGAAGCAGCTAGAGCAGCAATAAAATCATTTAAAAGATTGGCTGCCATCCCTTGTGCAGCGGCAGCTTTACCGCCAGCAGCAACAGCGGGGGCGGCGGCAGCAACAGCGGGGGCGGCGGCAGCAACGATAGGAGGGGCCATTAACTAACTTGCGGGCGGTCGTATGAAGTGCCGGAAGGAATCTTCTTAGCCTTCTTAAAGTTTAACTCGTTTTCTTCAGTTGAAGGTGTAACTTCGTTTTCTCTTTGTTCCTTAGACGGATACGCAGATGTCTGTGGAAAATTAGAAGCTACGTAGTTGTCAAGAAACGAAATCGGATCAAGAGGCTCCGAATCCTTCCTAACGTCCCTATCGAAAAGTTGTTGTCTACGGTCCATATCAGCTCAAGGGTTGATAACGCATGGATGCGGGGATCTGCGTAGAGTTAGGTGCGTTGAGCACAGAGTACTGTCCACCGTAGTTAGGAGTGTCGTACTCCAGAGGGCGCTGTTGGCTCAGCATGTCTCCCGAAGCTTCGCTTTGCGTCTGCATATCGGTTAACAGCTCTATGAGAAGCGAGACCATGCTGGGATCGTTATTCAGCATTTCGCTTATTTCCATAACCTCGGCTATATCATCTGGATCAGTTACACCAGCTTGTAACCTGTGCTCCAGTTGATTACGGGCTTCCGGCTGAGAGACACTAGGCGGGGCGTTTAGAGACCGGGTGGCCGACATGCTCATCATGCGGTCATCTTCATAACCGGGCATAGTCGGAAGCGCCCGACTGTACTCACGTAAGATCTGAGATACAATCGGTGCCGCTGCGGCTTTCTCAGCAGTAGTCTTGGGGACAGGCAGTCCCGTAAGTCTGGCGGCTAATTCGTAATCGGCGGGACTAAACACCAGAACATACGGCTATCTGTGTCTCCATATTAGACGAGATCTTCAGAATATCGCCAGGTTCGACATTCAATATCAAACAGATTCGCTCTAAGACATCAGGCGAGGGTATATACTTAGGGTCTGTGTATATGCGCCGAGTAGTTGTAGGTGACAACTCACACACACGACTCAGTTTAAACGACGAGATATTTCGAGTATCCAAAATACCCTTCAGGGAATTAACAAGTCTCTGCCGAGAGGTATGTGAAGAATAATAAGGCACAGCTTGAGAACCTACTGACTCAGTTTAACGTGTTGCATCAAAATCCTAGATTCTTAGAACGAACGAAGTGTAGGTCGTACGTAGTGAAATCTAGCGGAATACTAGGGTTGTTAAACGGCGTTTTATACACTTCTCCGTCGACATGTCCTTGCCACGCTGGGTTCCATTTCGCGTGGAGATACTGTTTGTTCATCTCGTGCGCGTAGTGAATCTTTCCAGCTAACTCAGGTTCCGAACGCCAAGTCTGCGACCCGTCTGCGTAATCACCCGCAGTCTCACCGTGGAAGTAAGGCAGACCGACAGACATGTGACGCTTTAACTCCTGATGCTTAAAGCGCATACCATAATCCATATCCTCACAATAAGCAGGAGACAAGTTCTCATCAAATAGTCCAAACCTCTGTACCACCCAGTCTTTGATCAAAAAGTTATCCCAACTCCCATTCTCCCCGTGAACTATACCTGTTTCGGCATCTTCAGCGTGGCTTACCATGCGCTCTAAATAACCGGGTGTGAACATAATATCATGATTTACAATAAGCCAATAAGGACACATCATATAGCACTTGATCAATAGATTCCAATATCCACTGCACCCAATGTTGTGAGGTAGGTGGCAGATTTTTACCTCCTTTACATACTTATGCGGGACTTTAATTAACAGATCTAACTCCTCAGTAATCTCACCACGTCCGTTGTTATTGAATACAACAAAAGTATCTACAGGGTAATCTATACTATAGAATAATCTGTAAACCCAATGAGGTGCGTTTACAGTTGCGGTTCCGATTACAGGTATTGACATAAGAACCGAGTGTCAGAAACTCGTATAAAAACTGCTACTATACTAACAGTTTATTCTCGCGACAGTACAAGCCTGTACTACAAAAGCAAAGAAAACTCCCCGAATTTAACTAAAACCGAGGGGTGGATGGCCTAGGTGCGCCGACTCCACGGAGCGCAGGTCCGTACATGTAATCAAACTCTTTAGTTCGTAAGTAACGATCGAATTGATTTTGATACTCCGGATTATAATCAGGAGCAACAGAAATAGTATTAGGTACTAATTCAGGGCTCTCAGGAGGTACTAGAGTATAGTCCTGAACCTGACGAGTGGTGGCGTCCACACGGGCACCGGGAACAGGAGGGGGAGCAGCGCCAGGAACTGCCCGCTGAGGAGAAACAGCGTCAGGCATACGCACCCCAGCAGGAACATTTTGTATAGGAAATCCCGCTCCTTGGGGTTCATTTGACTCCTGCTTATTTTCTGATAAAACTTGAATTACGGGCGCTACACGTTTTGGATCTGCTAATCGAATTTTAAAATTTGCCTCTACAACAACGTCGTTCTCTGTCTGAGCGCCCTGCATCAAGCCGCCTAATAAGGAATTTAAGAAGTTTAAACCAACGTCGTTACTCATCTGTATAAAAGTAATCCCACAAGAGTAGATCCTAAAAAACGAAGACTACTCGCCTGCGTCTCCCATAGTTTAAAGCCACGGGGGAGCCAGTAACAGAAAATTCTCCAGTATTTGCTAAAAAGTTGTACGTCTTGATTAACGTAGAGCTGTTGCCTGTAAGTGCAAACTCTCCAGTATTTGCTAAAAAGCTGTACGTTTTTGTCAGCGTAGAGCTATTGCCTGTAAACGCAAAAACACCGCTATCGACTGAAAGGTTGAATGCTTTCGCCAGCGTGGGGCTATTGCCTGTAAGTGCAAAAACACCCGTGCCACCCTCAAGAGTTGCGTTGCGCCGCAAGTCAGCTGGCTGGCCTACCAGTGCAAAGGAGCCGGTGGCGGCGTCAAGGTTGCGTGTAAGAGCTAATGTGGCGCCATTGCTAGACAGTGCAAAAGCGCCAGTACCAGCCTCGATAAGAATGTTGTGAAGCGTGGTGGCGCTGTTGCCAGTTAGCGCAAACGACCCAACATCTGCTGGTAATGTGTAAGAAGTGGGGCTCGCAGTAGCGTCAAACTGCTCGTCAAACCATTGCCCTATCGGGCTGTAATCCTCTAGAGGATCGTCAAACCAGACTGGTAAAATTGGCACTCATCGTCCCTCCCTTTACCAGGAGAAAATGACGCAATAACCAGTTCCGCCTAAACCGCCAGCACCGCCGAGACCAGGGTTCTGTCCTACTCCTCCTCCTCCACCGCCGCCGCCGCCCACGCCGCCGTTGCCGCCAGCCCTGCCAGCGGTAGCCGCCTGGACGGTTGATCCACCGCCGCCGCCCCCCGCGCCGCCGGTAGTTGATGTAGCGGCAGCGCCATTAGTGCCAGCTGTAGGGGCTGCACCAGACGTACCCGCAGCACCGCCGCCACCAGCGGTATAGGCGTTAGACCTACCTCCGGCACCAGCAGTTGTGACAGCAGGTACAGCCGTGTGGCCGCCGCCTGATCCACCGCCCCCGCCACCGTTTATAGAGCTACCGCCAAGGGAAGCGCCGACAGGAGTAGTTGCTTCACCAGCACCGCCGCCGCCGCCGTCTTCTGCCATGTGAGTAGTACTAACGGCAGCAGAACCTGTTACACCTTGTCCAGCAATTGCGTTAGTAGCAGCAGTAGGAACACCACCAGTACCACCTGCAGTTGTACCAACAGCACCCGCACCAGCAGCACCTCCACCGCCGCCGCCTCCGGTAGCGACAGCAGAGATAGCACCACCACGGCCCCCGCCCCCGCCGAAGGCAGAGAAGAATGATCCAAACGTAGTGGTGCCACCAATACCGCCATCACCGCCAGCGGCACCAGCAGCACCAGGACTACCAGCAGCACCAGCAGCACCAATGGTAACTGTTATCGTGGCGCCAACATCAGCGGCAGCAAACAAGTGGTTGATGTAAGAACCACCTCCTCCCCCACCGCCGCCTTTTGCTACAACGGCAGTAGCAAGTGAAGCGCCAGCTCCACCACCTCCACCGGCACCGTACATCTCAATGTTTACTACTGTTGGCGTAAAGCTAGTTGGCTTTGTCCAAGTACCCGTTGAGGTAAAAATTTGAATATCAACAGGGTTGCTTGCTTCGGTGATCTTTTGAATACCACCACTTGTATAAGCTACAAATCGTCCTTCCTGTGTTAGCGATACGGATTCACCAGGAAGAAGGGTGCCGTTCCACAGTTCAGAAACAGTTGCACCATCAGTGTGTTTAATTTCAACAAGATTAGAAATGGTTGTGTTGGTGTTACAGACAACCATTGTCCGCACGTTACGCTGAACACTGGCTCCAGGGGATGAAACAGCCGTAGTAGTCGCAGCAGTTGCAATAGATACGTTGGTCCTACCGGGTGTAAACGTACCGGAAGCATTGTCTACAAAGGACGAATGAACCGTGACCGTACCAGCAGAGCCAGTAATAACCTGAATTAGATCAGAGGTTGAAGTAAGAAGAATCATGACATCGAGTCGCCGGGATTAATGTGTTTGTTATCGTCTGTGCGCTCTACCGCTGTTAGATCTGGGAATAATTGCTGTGCCAGATCTAAACTCTCAATCACGATGATGTTGGCAACGATGCCATCTTTGATCAAAAAGACATCAATCATTTTCTTAAGCCAGCGTCAGGATACCTGCAGCATCCCAGGTAACTGTAAATGTTTCGCCATTAAGTACGTTAACTGCTGCACCGTAATCGTACCAACCGATAAGCTCATCGTTAGTGGCGCTTTGGTTGAACAAAATCACATAGCGGAACGTCGGCACTGTTCCGATTGCTGTTAGTACGAGGTTATTTGCATCTAATGTATAGGTTCCGCTGACTTGGCCAGAAGTAACACCAGTAAGATCGCGCCCAGTAGTACCACCGTTCTGAATATTGGTGTAGGCAATCTGTGTGATGTTAGCCAGTACCGTATTGGTATTGACCGGCAGTGTATTACTAAGCGCTACCGTCAAAGTATCAGCACCGAGGTTGTGAACTTTCTCCGCAAGTGCCTCTACAAAAGAATTAAATTTGTTAAAAACGGCCATTTTTTAAAAAGAGATTGTGAGGTTTAGTTCCTCTACTGTACCTGAAACTGCCGTAACAACCACCCAGACATAGGAACCTGCGGGTATCGGTTGATTTTGGACAGTAGCTGCGTCCCCTGTAGTGCTGTTTGTAACGGTGTCAGGCACAATAGCCAGTGTTCCGACGCTAGAGCGATCCGCATCGTAACGAACTTCATAAGTAACACTAGGAGTGCTGCCCGTGACCAGCCCAATAACAGAAGTTAAGGTAGTAGAAGCATCTGTTTTAAAAATTGTAAAAGAATCATCTGCTTGAGGGCTTGCAATCGTTATCGCACGAGGAACCGAAGACCCTATAGCATCCGCTAGACCACTAACAGTTATCTTTTTAGGCTGGCCAGCGGCACTAACTTCACTAACATCTAAAATTATTAAAACGTCGTCAAGAGCTACAATACCGTCAGCGGGCTGTAAGTTATTAACAGGCTCTAGAAAACGTCCAAACTCCCTAGCAGCCGTTAAGTTAGAGCGTGGCATTTCGCAGCAAAAACTATTGAATATATTATAGAGGTATTTTGCTATACTACCATAGTAGCAGTTGAACCTATTTCATGACTACCTTCCTCTGGGGTCCACAAGAACCGCTGATTCAGAAAATACCCAGCCCAGCATTTTTAATGCACGACGACGAATCAGGCCGGTGTCAGATGTTCCAAGTCGGCATCCCTGAATTAGCCTTAGTTAAATACGCTAAATCTATAGCCAGACCAAATTCTAATTTCATCGACGGAGGAGCCCACATGGGCGTCTACTCGATACTACTGGCAGATAACTTTAAAACAGTCTACGCATTCGAACCACAAAGCAGGACGTACAGACAACTCTGTGGGAACATATTCATAAACGAAAAGGACAACATCATCGCGTCTGCCGCAGCCCTAACCGACAAAGAAAACGCAAACGACATAAGAACACTGTCAATCGTTTCTGACGACGGCGGCGGATCTACTCTCGAAAAAACTCCTGAAACTGTCAAAAAAACTGAAGATGTTAGGACCACGGCGCTTGATTATCACAACCTAACTGATATAGGACTAATTAAACTAGATGTAGAGGGTAGTGAGTACCAAGCACTGCGGGGTGCAGAACAGACCCTAAAGGCAAACGACTACCCACCGATCCTGTTTGAAGCGAACGGACACGATTGGTACGCTCACTCTAAAAAACAGCTATTCAAATATATAACTGAGCTGGGTTATCAGATCGGTGCGATTCGTCCGTTTGATAACATGTTCCTTGCTCGACAAGGTTCGGATCTATTAAGGTAAGCTTTACACCTACCTCACGGAACATACCTTTAGTCGCTGCGAAACTATCCGCCCAACGGTCAGGGATAGGAGTGTTGGGTACAACGACTCTGGTAAACCCAGCTTGAATCAAAAGCGAACAACACGAATTACAAGGTATAAACGGCCAAACGTACATAGTGGAGTGCTCTAAACAGACTCCATTACGTGCCGCTTGTGCCACGACGTTTGCTTCAGCGTGAACCGTATGAAGTAATTTCTTTTGACGATCTAGTAGCCTGTCGCCCAGATCCGCAACGCCTTGGGGGAACCCGTTGTAACCCGTAGCGAGAATACGCCGATCGCGTACGGCTACCGCACCGACTTGTGTAGATGGATCTTTACTCCACTCAGATATATGCTTTGCGGTAGATAGAAATCTAATATCCCACTTAGACGGAATCACGAAAAGTCAATTGGAAGTAGAATCGATAATAGAGTACAGCCACGCGATAAGTTGTAATGGCACCGTGGAATCCTATTCAATTCCTGCAGCAAAAAGCTGCCGAAGCTCAGAGGGTTATTCCCCGAATGGCAGGAGATATATACAGGAGAAATGTAGAGCCGATTGTCCGACCCGCTGTGCGAGCATACAGCAACCTACCTCCTGTACGTGCTTACAGGAGCTTGCCCCCAGCGATTCGATCAGGAATCAACCCCCTGTCTAGCGCTGCACCCAGAGGTCTCCGTGGTATGGGACTTTCCTTAGGAACGAACCTGATTGCCGATACAGTGATCTCAGAAGCAGCTAATGCTCTACTCCCCAAGAAGCAAGCTGCTGAAGTAATAGACTTCACTACATTTACATCATCACCTTTCGGCGGACCTGTAGCACGATTGGCAGCATACGCTGTACTCAGGCCAACGCCAGTAGGCGCAGGAGAAGATGAAAAAATGGCTCAGATCCGTAGAGAGTTTGAAGAAAGCAAACTACGTGCAAGGGAGCCGAGACAAGATCTACAACTAGCTGCACCAGCACAGCCCGCATTCAGAGCACCTGGGGTACAGACGGGAAGCGTAAATCCCGTAATCAGTTCTTCGCCCAGACAAGCTTCGGCTACACCGTCAGCTCCTAGCGTACTGTCGGCTGCTCCCCGTATAGTCTCGTCAGCAGTAGCTCCTGCAGCGCCAGAAGTAGGCGGCAGCCAAGTGCAAGCAGCATCCCCGCTGGCTGAACAGTATGCGCGTGAAAAACGATTAGGGGAGCTGCTAGGCGCTCAGGAAATGATTCGTCGATTAAACCAAGGAACTCAACAGGCCACGGAGGTAGAAAGAAACTTGCAAACGTGGGCTGAAGCAAATCCCGCACTCGCGTACAGAGAGATGCTCAGACGAGAGCAAGCGGCTATCTAAATAAGCTCGGTGTATAACGAGCACTCAGCAGCAAACTGGCCGCCGGCCTCAGGGAAGTCCATCGTGCATTTTCCGTAGTTATTCATATGGATACAGACTTCACAAGTAGGTGTCCGCCCAGCCACGGCTGTTACTCCTTTAGTCTCTAAGATCTTCTTTAGGCTAGACAGAACTTCTTGCGCTTCTTTGAGTTGATCAAAGTGCTCTGATGGTATCTCGTATGTAGTCATACGTTTGCCACATGTGTTGCATTTCTTCCGCCGCCTGATGTAGAAGTCAAGTTTGCGACTTTCAATAACATAAAAAGTTGCATCAGTGTTACAACCTAAGCAGCGAAAAGTAGCCTGTGACATTAATATGTGAAAAGATACAGTAGCCGAAGTGGGACTCGAACCCACACTGTAGCGATTTTAAGTCGCTTGCCTCTACCGATTGGGCTACCCGGCCAAGAGAGGTGCGCGTTGAGGGGATCGAACCCACCTTAAGCGAATTATGAGTTCGCTGCATTCACCAGATTGCTAAACGCGCCTTGGCAAAGGATAACACATAAAGCAACGCTGTACTGACTAAAGCACTCCACTAATGGGTACTGCCTTCAGCTCGGCGGCGATGGCTAGGAATTGGCGACGGATTCGCATCCACTGAAAAAGGCGGGCATCGTCGTGCTCATCACCGACAGGGTTAGCGTTTTCCGGCAGCACCTGATCCACGGTGGCCTCCAGGGCGGCGGCAATGCCGTACTCGTACGGCATGTGATCTGGGGTATTCATTGCTGCTTCCCAAACGGCGCGGGCGGCGGGGGAGAGGGGTTTAGTCATTCGCTTAGGATTGCGTTGATACGGTTGATCTTGTCTATTGGTAAGCGATTGGAGATTCCCCAGTCGCAGCTCAGCGTTTTCCTAAAGAGAGTGCGAGCTTCTCGTTCGCGCTTTTCTAGTTCATAATCCGCTTTGTCAAGGTAGGCATGATAACCATGGCCATTGCTGTGAGCAGAACCTGTGTAATCGCCATGCCAGCTTTTACCATTTTTCTCTACGGGGTGATGAAACCCGTCTAAATAGATATATTTTCTTCCGGCTTTGACTACTGAGGCCAGTTCGGTTCTAGCAGAGTCTCCGTTGCGAGCCTGCCAAGATGTAAGGCCAAAAACGATAAACAACTCGTCACCAGCTCTAACTTTGGACAGGTCAGCCATTGGTGGCCTCTTCGATGGTTGATACGCAGTGCCGCTGAATAATCAGCTTGTGAGGGCCGTCTTGCGAGTAGGTCTGTAGGTAGCGATTGCCTTCACGCTGAACATCTTCCAAGCTGTTAGCGGAACCACCGGCTTGCCATTCACCTTCAGCATCTTCCAGTTCCCAGGCGTAGTGAATGTCATCCCACACTGGCTCTGCCGGCTTCGGTTGATCCATTAGTGCGCGGTAAAGGCGAGCGAACTCAACTTGATCTGCAACCCATCCGTTCGGAATGTTAGGGTAAACAGTGTGTAATAGATTGATACGATTCTGCATTGCCTTTAGCAAGGCCAGCGCCTGTTCATTCAAACTCGGCGGCAGGGCCGGAGACGATCGATCCATCAGCTCATCGCAAGTGTTCTGAGTATACAGGAAACTAAGCCCCTTTCCGCTCACACAAATCTATAAATTTACCTACAAGTGACGTTGACAGTTTACGCACACTCGTTTCTTGACTTAACGCATGTTCCACAACAAAAATGCCATGTTGTAAATAACCGAATGTGTGTACTGAAGTCAACGTAGTCATACCGCCACAGACATCGCAACATCCATGGTGCATGGTTGCGTATAAAGAATATGAGGTCATACCCGGATGACTAAAAGCAATGCCGCAAGGCTCGCAAACGAAATCTGCGTTTTTTAGCTTAAACAGCAAGTCTTTGCGGGTGTTGTCTGACTGAGGGAGTATAAAATTAGCCGGGAAAAGTTCAGCCTGTTCGTAAGACTGTTTCTGCTCGTTTTTGTTGGGCATGGATGATGTTGGATTTAGAAGAACACATATAACCGCAATATGGACCTAATTTGTTCGGTTTTAATTTAACCGACTTAAGCCACGATTTCAGTTTAGTTCCACGGAGCGTAAAAACGGTATGACAAGCTGGGCACGTCTTCACCAACTGATACAAACTTACAGGCATACCTAGTAGGCGCACAGATTAAATTATACAAGATCACGTAATTGTGTCCCCCAGAGTATGCCACGACTGGGAGTTACGTCGTAATCTAATTGACATCCAAATATTTAACTAACTCTCTACTCAGCCTGAATGGATTGCCTGGTAATGCGGGCCTCGTCTCGAAGCCATTCTGCAGTCTCGCCGGGATCTAGATCGTCACCCTTATCACCACGCTGTTCAACCCTGTCCGCAATCAACTCCATCAACATTGCAAGCTTGGGCGGCCACACACTTCCGTACAGATCCAGTTCTTCCTGAATCACGTAGAACAACGGGCGGGGCATCAATCTGAAAGTAAGGACACACTGGTAGTATAAGGACACCAGCCAAAATGACGTGCAGCTGCTCCTAGATCCGAAATATCAATTAGCGCATACATGGTATGAACAGCTAACAGGTGCCTTTCACAAGGTTTTAGAGGAGCCCACGGCGGAAGGACTGCATTTCAAGCCCGAAGAAAAGCGAATTATCGTTGAAATAGGTATATATGAGGGCGCCTCGTCCTGTTGGTGGTCCGATAATCTCCTAGAACACCCCGAAAGTCGCCTTTATTGCATAGATCCCTTCCTAGGGAATGTCGAATACCAGCAGGAACGAGAAAATTACCCCACGCTGGATCAAATCGAGTACACAGCCAAGTCAAACATCGCCAAAAGCAAGCATCCTGGCAAAGTTACAGTACTGAAAGGTGCCTCATGGGACCTATACCCCGACTTCGCCCGCACCCTACAGGAACAAAATCAACAAATAGACATTCTATACATAGATGGTGAGCACACACCTACTGCTGTATGCCGCGACATCGCCCTATACGCACCTCTTGTCCGCCGTGGTGGGGCGATCATCATTGACGACTATGGCCACGAGGACGTTCGAAGTGGTGCAGATGGCGCACTGAACGCTCTCAACTGCTTGAAGAAAGGATTCTGTACTGGCTGGCAACTCTGGTGTATTAAGAGTTAAGCCATACCGCCCATATCACTCATTTCTACCATACCGCCCATACCGCCCATACCGCCCATACGG
>TARA_R110002126_G_scaffold274775_1_pt1 | contig 27042 bp, 23 predicted proteins | sample TARA_R110002126 | Tara Oceans TARA_R110002126 (sample SAMEA4397536) | marine metagenome | biome: Polar Biome; feature: [DCM] deep chlorophyll maximum layer (ENVO:01000326); material: water (ENVO:00002006), including particulate matter (ENVO:01000060) such as... | depth 30 m | reverse complement strand
AAAATATTATCAATTTGACATATATAAATTAGACTAAAGCCAAAAAATTTAATTAAGGTGTATTCGATTTATAAAACTCTAGTATTCTAAAAAATTACAAGTATTGACTTTATTAAAATTGATGCAAAACACCCCTATAATCCCCTCAAGGGGATACCTGACGATTCGGAAAAGGTGAATGTTAACTTTACATAAATAACGTAAGTGCTTTTTTATATCGAACTCACGTTAATTAGTGCATAGGAACATCAATCACCAAAAGTTTACTGTTTTTTGATGCTTCAACAGTTACCTTATCTGTTTCTGAAATTCCTACTGCGTCTCTTTTTTCTAAAATTTCATCCGCAACCTGAACTTCTCCTTCAATTAAGAAAAAATATGCTCCATTTTTTAATTGATATGCTGCTTCAAAACCTTCCTCCAAATCAATCATAGAAATGTATCCTTGTTGATGAATAGGCAAAGAACCCTCAATTTGATTTGTTCTTGGAGAAACTAGCGTTTGGAATTTGTTTTTTCTGCCTGCTTCATCAAACATTTTTTGATCGTAATAAGGTGTAACTTCTTGTTGTTCTGGAATAATCCAAAGTTGTAAAAAATTACTTTCTGCTGTTTTAGAATCGTTGAATTCTGAATGTGTTACACCAGTTCCTGCACTCATTACTTGCACCTCTCCTACTTCTATAGCGCGTTTATTGTTCATACTATCTTTGTGAGATAATGCTCCTGTAATAGGTATAGAAATGATTTCCATATTTCTATGAGGATGTGTACCAAAACCCATATTTGGTTGCACGATATCATCATTTAAAACACGTAACATTCCGAAATTCATTCTTTCTGGATTTTGATATGACGCAAAACTAAATGTATGATACGATTTTAACCAACCGTGATTTGCTAAGCCTCTTGTGTTTGCTTTGTGAATTGTTTTTTTCATGATAAATTTATGTATTGAAGCTGCCTAAAAAATTAATTTAGCGGTCATTTTGAGCGAAGGCGAAAAATCTATACAATTGATTTTCAAAAAATAAGATTTCTCCATTACAGTCGAAATGACAATTTTTCATCGTTTTTAGACAGTCTCCTAGTTATTTTATTTAGATTTTTAGTTCGTCAATGTGAGCGGAGCGTGGCAATCTTATACATTAAAAAGATTGCTTCATCTTTCTTCCTCAAAATGACAACTCATAGTATTTAATACAAATACCCCATTTTACCTTGTTGATAATCACGCATCGCTTCTAAAATTTCAGTTTGCGTATTCATCACATAAGGGCCATATTGAGTAACTTTTTCTTTAATTGGTTCTCCTGATAAAATCAATAATGTACTTGCTGATTTTGCTTCAAATTGTATGGTATTGCCATCTTGATTGAAAGTTACCATTTGATTTTCTCCTTTTTTTAAAACTTCAGTCCCATTCACTAAAATCTCACCATCTAAGAGATAAATTAAAGATTGATGATGTTCTGGAATTTCAATTTCCACTAGACCTCCTACATCAGCATTTGCTGTAAAAACATTTACCGAAGTTTGCGTGGTAATCAATCCTTCTTTACCCTTTTGATTGCCAGCAACAATATTTAATTGCACTTTTTTATCCTCAGAATATAGTTTCGGAATTTGTTCATCTTCTAAATGTTGATAATTTGGCGTAATCATTTTGTCTTTAGCTGGTAGATTTAACCACAACTGTATTCCTTCTAAATCGCCACCTTTTTTTACGAATGCTTTGGTTGGTGCCTCTGCGTGAATTATGCCACGTCCAGCAGTTGTCCATTGCACGCCTCCTGCTTTTACCACCATTTCATTACCAAGAGAATCTCTATGCAATTGCTCGCCTTTAAACAACAGCGTAATAGGCTCGAAACCTCTGTGTGGATGTGGTCCTAAATCAAAAGGATTGTTAAATTCTGAAATTGCATAAGGGCCATAATGATGCAATAACAAAAATGGATCTACATTTTCTATGCCTTGTGTTGGTAATGGTTGTCGTAATTTTATTGGTCCCATATTTACTAAAGGACTGGTTACTTTGTGTTGAATTGTTTTTAAATTTTTCATTAATTGTAATTATTAAGTAGTTCTATATCGAATCTCGATAAAAATCGAAATTACTGGAACTGACATTCGTATTCTTTTATCTATCCAAAGAATTCGTGCTTGGTACTTTTTGTTTTTTATGTTTCAAATTCATAATTAATTCCATTTAATTTATTTTCCTTGGAAAGTATTTTTATAAAAAAAACCGCTACTATTTTAGATTTTTAAACAAATTTAAGGTAAATTTCAACGTATTTTATCTAACAAATTGCTTAATGTTTCCGCTTCTTCATCGGATAATTTGTCTAAAAAAGATAAGTTTTTATTCTCATCAATAGTCACTAATAATTCTAAACCTAGATTGGTAATTTTTACATAAACCACTCTCCTATCGTGCTCACATCGTTCTCTTTCTATCAAGTTTTTATCACACAACTTATCCATTAAACGTGTTGCATTTGGTGCTCTTTCTATCATTCTATCTTTCACAATTTGCACCTTTGTTCTTTCTTTTGCTCCTCGTAAAATTCTAAGAATATTGTATTGCTGAGGCGAAATGCCATAAGGCTTAAAAAAAATATTCTCTATGCTACTCAGCCAATTAGAGGTGTATTTAATATTAATTAAAGCCTTCACTTTATTACTCTTAAAACTAGATTTGATGTCTTTAGAAATATTGCCCATATTCAGTATTCAGTATTCAGTATTCAGTATTCAGTATTCGAAAATTAAAAAATAAAACCTTGTATAATAAAGTTTACTAATTTATATTTTTCTTTAATTATTCTAGTTTCTAAAAAAATTAACACATAAAAACATAGAACACATAGGTTTTGTGGAAATCCTTCCTCTTCTCTCTTCTCTTGTTTCTTGTTTCTTGTTTCTTGTTTCTAAAACTACGCTCTCAACTTCAAATCTTGCATAATTTTATTAAACTCTTCTGTTGTTGGTGTTAAATACACTTGATCGTCAACAAACAACGTAGGGAATTTTGCAACACCTCCATACAATTCTTTGCTATGTTCTCTAGCTTCAGCATCTTTAGTAATGTCTTTGTACACATAAGGCTCGTCTGTTGAATTTAAAAAATTTTTAAATGCAACTGTATATGCGTGTCCTTGTTTACCGTATAAAGTTATCTTCATCTTATTGATTTACCGTTTTTTCGAATTCGTTAACTTTACTTAATAATGCTGTTAACAATTCTTTATGTACTACTTTACCTTCTTTAAAATTATCGTAAAAATTTGGCAAAGAAAAAGAGATTAATTCTTTTGCGCCTTGTCTTGAAAAGCGTTGTTCTCCAGCAGTTAACACAAATCTACCACCCATTCCTCCTGGTGATGTTGCCATTAGTAATAAAGGTTTGTCTCTAAACACACTTCCCTCTACTCTAGAAGCCCAATCGTATATATTTTTAAAAGCAGCTGCATAAGAGCTGTTGTGTTCTGCTAACGATACAATAAAACCATCATAATGATCTAAAAGTGCCGAAAATCGTTTTGCATCTTCTGGTAAACCGTTTTCTTTTTCCTCGTCTTCACTGTACATTGGCATTGTAAAATCTCTTAAATCAATAACGTCAAAAGAAGTATGCTCTAAACTTTCTGCTGCAAAAGTTGCCAATTGTTTGTTTATTGAAGTAGAACTTGTGCTACCTGCAAATGCTAATATTTTTTTCATAATTTTATTTATGTTTATTTGTGTAATTGTTCTCTATACAATTTTTCAAAAAAGAAAAATCACTCGAACTGACAGACTGAAAACTGCGAATGTCAACTATATTACTGAATACTGCTCACTATTTCTGTTTCTCCTTTTACCATTTTAGCAACAGGACATTTACCTGCTATTACTAATAATTTTGTTCTTTGTTCGTCTGTAATTTCATTTTCGAAAGAGATTTCTTCTACTAACGATTTTTTAATGCCTTGTGGCGTTAATTCCTCTTTTTGAGAAACGATTACTTTTATTTTACCTAAATGCCAACCTTTTCTTTCTGCATACATTCTTAATGTCATCGAAACACAACCACCAATTGCAGTTAATAAATATTCTACTGGTGTTGGCCCAGTATCTCCTCCACCCGCTTTTACTGGTTCATCTAGTACTACAAAATGATTTCTCATTTTTGCTTCACCCAGATATTTTTTTTCTGATAAAACGACTTCTGATGTTTGTCTCATTAAGCTTGTATCTTTTTCCAACTAAAATAAGAAGTTAATAATAAAACAGTGGCAATTACAGCGCCCATTTGTTCGCCATCACCTACCATATAATGTGCAAAAAATGCCAAAATAAATGCAAAGAAAAAACCTGAATATGCCCACTCTTTAATTGATGTATTTGGGAATAACCAAATGGCTGCAATACCTAACAATTTAATAGCTCCATAAGGATAAATAATATAAGTTGGATATCCAAAACTCTCGAAAGCCTTTGTGATTTCTGCGTGATTAAAAAAGTATTGACTCACCGAAAAAAGCATTAATAGCGTTAATAAACCTGTAGAAATGTAATAGATTATTTTAGTTGTTTTCATAATGATTGATTTTAAATACACCACAAAGTTACAAAATAAAATTTTATTTACCAAGGAAAATAAATCCAAGGAAATATATTTGATAACTTTTAATTAAATAAATTTGGATATAGCAAATTAAAACTCGGTATATCCGAATAGAGTTGGCAATAATAGCACAAACAATCTACTAAGGTTAGCACTTAATTAATTCTTATTTGTATATTTGCACAATAAAAGCAAATTTTAATTTAAGATGAAAATTCAAGAATTCAGTTTTGGAAATTTTAAATCATTCAAGGATATTCAAACCTTGAATCTTTCAACTGCAAAGATAAGATCGAAAAAGGAAGAAATTGACATTAATAATGTCATTAAAGGTAAGAACGATGAAGATGTTTCTTTTCTTAAATCTAAGGCAATTTATGGAGCAAATGCAAGTGGGAAAAGCAATGTCATCAAAGCATTTGTTTCTTTCATCAAAATTGTCAGAACTTCTGTTAAAGATGAACAGGTATTAGATTATACTGAATCATTTAGATTGTCAACAGAAACTGAAAACGAGCCTACTTTTTATCAAATTATCTTTTGGCATAAAAAAATAAAGTATCGCTATGGTTTTGAAGCTGATGATGAAAATATCACAGCAGAGTGGTTGTATGGAAAACCAAATGATAGAGAACTTCCTTTCTTTATTAGAAATAATCAAGAAGTTATAGAGCTAGATAAAACTAATTTTAGTGAGGGAAATAAACTGTTGAGTTTGTTAGATGATGATTCTGATGAAAATGAAATTTTTAGGAATAATTCACTATTTCTATCAACACTAGCAACTTTTGGATTTGGAAAATTATCAAAGCAATTAATTGACAGCATTGCTTCAGTTTTTATTATTAGTGGTTTAGGGCACCAAGGTATGTATAGATATGCTGGTGATTCTTTAAATGATGATAAGAAAAAGAAATATATTCTTGACTTTCTCAAATATGGTGATATTGGAATTGAAGATGTAAATACTATAGAAATTTCATCTGATGATTTACCAAAAAATGTTGATGAAGATATTCGCAAAGATTTTGATAAGAAAAAGAGAAAACTTCTCATTTCTACTAGAAAGAAATTTGATAAAAATCTAGTTTCAAGCGAAACAGAATCATTCCCTTTTGGAGAGCACGAATCAGAGGGTACTCAAAAACTGTTCGAATTAAGCCCTTTCATCTATGAAGCCCTCAGAAGCAAAAGACCTATTATCATTGATGAATTTGACGCTCGTTTTCACCCTTTATTAACAAGGAGGATTTTAGAATTGTTTAATTCAAATGAAAATACTGGTTCTCAACTAATTTTTACTACTCACGATACAAATCTATTGTCTTCCGATTTATTAAGAAGAGACCAAATAGAATTTGTAGAAAAAGACAAATATGGAGCAAGTCATCTATATTCTTTAGTTCAATTTAAAGGCATTAGAAATACAGCTTCATTTGAAAAAGATTATATTCAGGGCAAGTATGGAGCTATTCCTTTTTTAGGAGATTTCAGTAAATTAATTAATACTGAAGAAGATGCCTAAAAAAACAAAAGCAATAAAAAAAACAGATGTAAAAGCTCAAAAACCTTGGCTCAAAAAAGTTAATGCTTCTTTATATGAAATTGATGTAGTTGAAACTAACAAAACTATTTTAATAGTTGGTGAAGGGCAAACCGAAAAATTATATTTTGAATCTTTCCCTGTTTTAACCCTTACTGTTGAGGCAGTTGATTTAAAAGGGCAAAGCAAACTAAAACTGATTGAATCAACCACTTCAATAATTGAAAATAGTGATACAAAATATGACGAAGTTTGGTGTGTCTTTGATATGGACTTCAAACAAGGCGAAAAAGAATTTTCTGATTTTGATAACGCTATAACCAAAGGCAAATCTTTAGGTTATAACATCGCATATTCTAACGACTCTTTTGAATTATGGTTTTATCTACATTTTAATTATACTGAACAGAAACATCACAGAACTTTTTATTATAAGTTTCTTGGAGGTAAATGGAGTTTAAACTATGAGAAAGATGGTAAAGCTTATAAATTTTGTCAAGCAATTTATTCCAAATTAGAAAATGACGTAAACGCATCACAAGAGAATGCAATAGAACGCGCTGAAAAACTTTTTAAACAGCAGTCTGACTTGCCTTTTTATCAACAAAACCCTGTTTCATTAGTCTATCAGTTAGTGAATTATCTAAATGATAATAAAAGAAAATAAGTACTATTGCCAACAATGTATAAAAAAAATAGGGCAATAAATGCTTGATCGAAAGGTCTGTGAGTATTTTCAAAGTCGCCAAATTTTTAATTTTGGTATAATTAAAAAGATAAAATATAATTAACAAAATTTAAAAATTCGGCTCTAGCTTAATTCGAAAAGTATTGCTTACAACTGCCCTACTATTCTTATACTAGACCGTTAGCAAAACACAAAAAATCATATCAAACCTAAAAACCAGCAAACAAGTTTAGCCCAGATTGAACCTTTCGACTTCGCTCAAGACGGGCTTTCTGTTTGAGCTCTTTTTTGCCTTTTTCAGGCAAAAAAAGCGAGTAGTGAAAGCTGGAAATAGCTACAAAAAAAATACGGTACTTATATTAATAGATTGCTTCGTAAACTCGCAATGACGTTAGTTGTTCATTTTAATAGAATCAATTTGTTTTTGCAAACGTAAAATTTCTTGCACCTTTGCTTGTTGTTTGGATAACAACTGAATAGAATCTAAGATTTCACGATTTTGCTCTAAAATACTTTTCTCTTTTTCGAAATAAATATTCTGGTTTTCGCTGGTTCTCCAAGCTTCATTGAGTTGCATATAGACTTCTTCATTCCAAGTACTTGGTTTTTTGGCGTTAATCCAAACGACATCTCTGTATTCGCTATCTACCAAAGCTAAATCTGGCGTTGCAGAACCATCAAACTGTTCTGGGTTATCGCTACTTATGGTAGAAACTGTACCTAGAAAAAAGAGACGTTTTCTACCTGCAATATTTTTAATATAAGGTCTGAATTCTACAGGTGTGTTCGAGTTCCAATCGTATTCTTTTTTAGACTCTTTTACCTTTAAGGGCATTGCAGAAACCCCTGCATAGCCTTGTTTTTTAGAAGCGTGATCGTAATAATACAATTTTTTAGTACCATCTGCAGGAATAAAAACGCTGTAACTTAAACTGGTTCTTTCATCGCCAACTGGCTCTAAACCAAACCAATGATACAAACCACTGTAGGCACCAACTTTAGTATCTGAAAAATTAAAATCGGTTACATAAGGTTGCGAATTTTGATCTTTTGGTGCAGTCGGAATTTTAACAGCACTTTTCATATTCCAAGGTAATGGATCTGAAAAACCTGCTAAAAATTTTAAACTTTCTGCCTGCAAACGCGATACTTTTTCTGATAAGGTATTTTGTTTTGTTAAAAATTTATGGTTTTTCATTTCTTCTGGCGCAATAAAAGTGCCTTTACCAATAGTAATTCGCTCAAAATAATCTCCCCAAGAATGGGCACCATTTTCTACAACCATAACTCCACCAAAACTTGGATAAGGAAAAAAGAAACCTTTCCATTTTATTAAGCTCACCACTTGCACCCAAGCACCTTTATCGTTTTTCATATAATAGGTGTCACTTGGTTCGTAATTAAATAACATCCAAGGGTTTAAACGCTGCACCACTGCATTGTAAGTATTTCTACTAAATTTTAGCGATTCGCCAATTGAAAAGGTAACCGGAATTCTATTTTCATTAGAAAACCGTGGAAAAGGGGTTGTACTCGACACCGAAAACACTTCTTCTGTATTGTCTTTCAACCCTTGCCAATAGTATTTTTCGGTTGGCTGAATTGCCATTGTCCATTGATTATTGCCATCTACTCTTACCAAATGTGGTAACGACACGTCTTTTGTTTCGCCTACAGATTCGTTTGCCATAGAAAAGATATTTCTTAATGGCTGAATTCTTTCGTTTTGTGTAAGTGGTAATTCTACAATTTCAAAACGATTTAAATCGTTGAAGACATTATAGGTTTTCATATAATCGTACATATTAGAATGAAATCCTACAAAATAAATCGCACCAAAAAATAAGGCCAAAACACCTAAAATTCCGATTCTACTTCCTGTACTTGCTGTTTTCCTGAATCTTCTTAATCCTAAAAACAAGATTGTAAAACAGAATAAAATAATGAAAATAAACTTTCTAAATAATAATAATGCAGGCTGATAATCGTCTCTTAAAAAGAATAATAGACCTATTACCAAAATAGATGATAGTATGATATTTCTTTTTTGTTTCCCTCCTTTATTCCAATAATTTTTGATCATAATAAAAGCCCACCTTAATCCTCCCAAAGGGAGGAAACTTGCAGCGTGAGTTACTGCATTTTATGCTTAATGTCTAATGTCTAATGTCTAATGTCTAATGTCTAAAACTACAACAACCCTTTATCTTTTAAGCGTTCTCTTGCGCTTTTTTCTTCAGCCTTTGGTGCTTCTTTTTTTAACGGAACTTCTTCTATTTCTTTTACGTCTTTGGTTTGTAAATCCTCAATAAAATCCTTTCCTTTTTCGATAACATCTTGAAATTTATCTTCTAAAGATTCTGATTGTTCTTCAATAACTGCTGATGATTTAAAAACGAACCCAGCAACATACGTTCCGATTAAAGTCCCGAAAATCATTGATGCAAATAACGAAATTGTGGCTAAATCAATCGGAATTAAAAAACGTGTAATTACAATAACTACCAAAAATAAAGCGGTTATAAAAACCAATCGTAACAAAAATGATTGTTGATACACAAAACCTTTTGTATCTGTTTTTTGCATTTGTAGTTCTTTGGAGTTCATCAACTTGTTGAAAAAACGATACACTTTATTGCCTTGAGATTCTCTCCAGAAAATAACTGCTCCAAATAATATGGATGCGATAAATATGATAAGTTCTAGTGTCATAATTAAGTTTGGTGTTTAGTTGATGCGCTCTATAAAATTAGTCTATTTTTATTAGAAATTGTTACGGTTTGTAACCAATTAATTTAGAAAGCTAATAAACCTACAAGGTTTTTGAAACCTTGCAGGACACGTTTATTTCTTAAAAATCCTAGAAACACTCTTAAAAAACTTACGAATTCCTGATGAAACTGAACTTGCAAACCCTTTATCTACTTGTTTTACATATTTTTCTCTATGCGATTCTTTATAGTTAAAAGTTCCTAAAATTTTGGCAACTCTTTGTTTGTAAATAATTCCTTTTACTTTATCAATCTGATAAATAAAGTTGGCAAATCCATCAATTTCTGCTAATACATTTGATCCACCATTCCAAGATTTACCTTGCAAACCATCTTTTTCTATTTGATATAATAAAGCTCTGAATCGTTTTAAAGATTTCTTATTTACATTGGGTTTTTCATTTACAATAACGCCTGTAACCTCTTGTCTTTGATGACGTTTCATTATGCGCAACTTATCAGGATGCAACACAAAGTTTTCATCTTTTACAATTTTTCTAGAATATTTTAAAATTGCTGAAATATTTTTAAATTGTTCTTTTTCTCCAGAAAAGGTAATATCATCTACATATCTTGAGTAATTGAAACCGTATTTTTTGGCTATACCTTCTAAACGGAAATCCATATTTTTACACAAAACGTTTGTAATTGCAGGGCTACAAGGTGAACCTTGAGGTAAAAATCGATTTCCTCTTTGTGCAAAGTAGTTTTCACCTAATAAAGAAATGTCTAATATTTTTGGTTCAGAACAGAGTAAAGCAAAAATTACTGCTACCTGTTCTGAATAGCCAAATGATTTAAAAACACCTTTTATTCGGTTATACGTAATTGTTGGAAAAAAGTTTTTTAAATCTTGATTGATAACAACTGCCTTATTTACGTGAGGTACTGCATTTGATAAAATAGATTTACCAATTACACAACCGTGCGCTTTTGGATGCGTTGCTACTTTATTTAAAATCTCTTCTAAAATATAATGCTGGGCTTTTTTTAATCTTGGCATTGGTGCAGAAATCAACCTGAAACCCCCCGTTTTTTTAGCTACTTTAAAACGTTTGTAATGACTAATTTTTGAGTTCTTTCTAGAAAAAGTTAAAAATCGAAGTTCGCTTACATCAATTTTCATTGCAGCTGCAACTTCTTTCACAGATTGTAAAACAGGAAGATTTAATTGTTTTAATCGTTCTAAATCTGTTTTTTTATCATTTAATTGATGCGAATAGCCTTCACCCAAATAAACAATATCTTCTTTCTTTTGTAAAGCCCATTTTTCGGCTTTTTGTTTACGAAGAAGTGCTCTTTTTTCTTTGGTTTCTTTTTGTTTTTCTTTAGATAAACGTTTGCGTTCTTTGTGTTTTTTGGCAATAAAAGCATCGATGTCTTCTATGCTTTTTTCCTTTTTTAAAAGTGTATTGAGTTCTACAGAAAGCTCACTTTCTTCTTTAAAAAAAGTGTTTACTTTATTAAAATCAACATTTTCATCTGTCCAAAATCCCAAACGTTTCATTTCTGAAAGTATGTATTCTTGTTTAGACGATTGTTTAATTTTATCGTAGATTTCTTGTCTTCTCTCTGTTGAATTACTCATAAAAACAAAAAAGGCAACAATAAGATGTAATTTTTTCCCTTCGTACACTCTAATGACTGAATTGAACAACTCCAGTGAAATAGGTATACCATCACTATTTCACTTCGTAGAAGTTTAACCGGAAATGGTGATGGTATACCTATTTCACAAGTTAAGTTCGAGTCAGTGACGCGTTCATTGTCTATTAACTAGATTGGCGATCCACCAATCAAATTGCAAGGTTTTTATCTTATTGTTACCGAGTTTTAAATATATTAATTATTTTTTATCAAAAGCCAATCTTGTTGCTAAAATATGCGCACAAGGACCTTTTGTCATTTTATTCTTATAATAGTCGCCACAAGTACATTTTCCATCAACAATTATTAAATCGTTATTAATAATTACACTTGAATTGTACTGGTTTTTAACGAATGCTGATACCTCAACTTTATCCCTAAAAGCATTTGATTTTAGACGTGTAACTGCACCATTTTCCATTAATTGATAAGCTTCTTTATCTGTTTCACTAGAAAAACGCAAAGCTTCAATATCTATGCCTTCTCTTTTTAATTCTCTTATTCTGTAAACGTTATTTTTTAAATCGTAAATTACTTTACCTGCTTGTGTAAATGTTACTAAAGATTGTTTTACAACTTGTTCATCTAACTGCAATTGACTCGCAATTTTTGAGGTGGTATTTAGCCAATCTTTTCGCAATTCTAAATACACAGTTTGCATTGTATTTGCTGGTACTTTTGTTCTTGGCATCAACAAATCTAATTGTGTAGATTGTGCCCAATCATTGGCTGTCCAACCAGATAAACCTAAGGTAAAATACATTTCGTTGGTTAAATGCGCTGTGTAAAATGATGGCATTCCTGAACCTAATAAATGTACTGTGAATTTGGTTGTAATTGGTAACAAACGTTCTAATAAAGCAATTCTTCTTCTTCCCCAAACTCTTATTTCTTTTGCTTCATTTCCTTGATAGATAGATTGTAAACATTCAACTTCTATATTCCAAGGTTCAAAAACTGCAATAATTGGATTGCCTGGTTTCAAAATATATTTGATGGCTCTTGGTCCCGTCTTTTCTTTATTTCGTTTTAAAACGGATATAAAATTTGCAATATCTATAGGATTTAAATCAAACGAAACTTTATCACTTGTCATTGCTGTACTTACTTGTAAAAAACCACGAACCCAACTGTCAGGTAAATCTATTTTTACTTCTCTGTACGTTTCTTCTCCTGTCGTTTTTACATCAAAACCTTTTGGATCTATCTTAAATTCGGTGTTTTTGTAGGTTCTTATTTTCTGGAATTCGTTGTATAATTTCTTCGAATAATCAATATTGGTTGTACCACATTTAAATTCATCAACTTGATTAAAAACCTCATAACCACAAGATAATTTTCCGTAAACGGATTCATCTTTACTAAAACATTCAAAAAAAACCTGATCTGGATGTACTGTAATTACAGGATCTAAAACCAACCAAGCTGCGTAATCTCTTTTTAAAAGGTAATTGAAATATTTTCTTTGTGCTTTATAATAAGGTGCTGTAATTTTTCCTCTTTCAGAACGCACTTTATTTAATTTACTCTGTAATCTGGCTATTTCACTTTTTAATGTTGATGCTTCTGCTGTAGCTTCTGCCACCCAAACATCTTCTTGACTTTTTAACCATGTTAAATATTCGGTATTGTCTTTTGGTTGAAAATTAAAATCTGCAGTAACTACATTATGCAATGCAGAAATGGCTTCTCTAAAAGGAATTTTCTTATCTAAATTACCCACAAAATAAGTAGGTTCACGCAAAATATCTGGCGCAAAATTTACACCAGTTGCAGACGATGTATTTTCTACTTTGCTATTTCCACTATATTTATAATTAAACTTCATCTGCTGTAGTTTTAATTGATAATGGAATTTCTAAACCTGGGAAACTGCCTGCAATCTCCAGTAAAATATCAATATTTTTACTTCTGTCAGTAATCGTTTTTGTGTCTAAAATTGAACTGATTATATTAATGGTCATTTTTGCAACAGCTTCATCTTTTGTGGCTTCTTGTTCTAAAAATGCATAAATTCTTGTTTTTGTCGCTCTATTTGTATTTATGTTGAATAAACTTGTTCTAAAATAATCTTCTAATTCTAAAATTACTTTCAGATTGTCTTTTGCATACGCATTCAAATAATTTGTTACAAAAAATTGCATTTCTTTAGTAGGATGTTCTTGTAGTTTTTCTAACAAATACAAACCTTTTTCATTTGAAAAATGCTTCGTAATCATTCTCATTCCAAATGCTTGCACTGCTGTTTTCACATTGTCACAAACGTATAAAAGCAAATCTGGAGTCCAATTTTCTGAGTCAATATTTTTATCAAAATAAACACAAGCCCATTCTATAACATCTTGCCATGTTGTATTAAAAATATATAAAGCTTCTTCTAATTCGTAGTTGATTTTTATGCTATTCTTTTCAAAATAATCTTGTACTTTTTTACGAATTGAAAAAACAGGACTGTTTGCTAATTTTACCAATTTCGGAATTGAAATAATAGATAATTGAATTTTATAGTCAAATAAAGGAGTTCCTAAATTTTGAGCAAATTCATAATCAGATAAAACAAATTGAAAAATTTGGTCTTCTGATAATGTACTTAAACTGTCTTTAAAATAAGCTGTTAAAAGTTGATAACTGTTTTCGTGTAAACCTTCATAAGTTTCAGCTTCCGTTAATACCAGCAACAACTTATCTAACAAACTCAGTTTGAATTTAGCATCTAACTTCACCAATCTTTCCATAGTTGGCTGAATGGCTTCTCTAACTTCTTTGTATTCAGAAAAACAAAAACCGACAATTTCTTGTTGATGATCTAATAAAAATTTGTCTGGAAAATGCGATAAAATTTCAATTCCTGATTTTCGTAACAAGGCATCATCAGCATTTATATACTCTTCAAAAGTGTCTTTAAATAATTTATAAGCTGGTGTTATGTTGTGTTTTGCCAAATTAATCGCAAATAATTTATTGGTTACCAGTTTAGAATTTGATAACTCAGTAATTTTAGTTGCTGATGTTCTATTGAATAACTTTCCGAATTGTGTGTTACCTATTAAATTGGTAATGGCTACTAAAAATTCTCTTGAAAACTTAGCATTCTCATCAAATAAAGCAGCCAATTTTTCGATTTCAATTTTATGAATATACGCAACTTCATCTTGATAAAATTGACTTAAAAGTGCAATTACTTCAACTTGATTTGTTAATAATAAGCTGATAATGAAGTCTTCATTTTTAAAATAAGAAGCTTCATATTTCAACAGCCAATAGAAACCTAATTCTAAAGCTTTCTCATTTCCAGAATTTAAAAGTCCGATTATAAGATGTTCTTCTGGTTGTTTATCTGCGTACTTTGTTTTTAAAACAGTAACAATTAGTGTGATGACTTTTGGGTGATGATGATTGACCAACTTCGATATAATATCAATCGATAAATTGTCTAAAAAATGTGGATTTTTATCAATAATTTTTAATGTAAAATCAACAGCTACATCACTTTTAGTGCCGGCCAAAACTGCTAAAACTGCTGTAGGTTTTTGATTCCAAACTTCGGCTAAAACTTCTTCTCTGATAGTAATTTCAGTATCATTTACAACAAAATACCATTTGTTTTTTTGTTGTGTAAATCTTGTGGATGCTCCATACAAAATGTACATTAAAGCAGGAAAATTTGCATATTTAGGAAAACATCTTTGCTCATTATTATAAGTCTGTGTTTCCCAATCGTAATCATAATTATATACGATTTCCTCTTTTACATCATCTTCTTTATCATTTAAAGAAATCAATATTTTTGATGCGTATTCAATATAGGTTTCTGTATCATTTTGACTTAAATGATACATTTTTTTATAAATCGTATGATTAAAATACGATTTGGTTTTACCAGAAAATGCAATTGACGGATTTGGCTTTTTCATTTCCTCTTCTGCAGTAACCCAATTGCCTTTATTATCATAAAAATAATTGGAAGAATAACCAGGATTATTTAATGCCAATCGTTTTGCCAGAATTGCAAAAAAGCTAGTATCATTTGTAATTTGTGCTGTTCTAAAAATATATCTGATAGATTTAAAAGTATTCGCTTTGTATGGAATACTTGCAATCATTTCATAAATTTTTGAACGTAGGTTTTCATCCTCAAAAGCAAAAATATAAGCATAATATAAAAGTGATGCGTTTTTAGCATTCGCATTTAAAAACTGAATTGGTAATTTATGGATGACATCTTCAGAAATAAAATTAGCAACTTCATTTTCAATCACTTTTTTGTCGGATGCATCTCCGTATTTTAAAATATAAGCGCAAGCTGCTCTACCACCAATTGTGCTAAATTTAGCCGTTTTAAAAACTTCTAAAATTTGATTTTTATATTCCGTAATTCCAAAAGAAGCTAAAACTGTAATGGCATTGTGTTGCTCAAATTGGTCTTTAGCATTTATAAACTCAGCAATTAAACTTGAAGTAGCAATCATCTTTAAATTTCCTGCTCTTAAGATAATTCTAGATACTTTCCAATTTCTTGTATACGTATTTTTTACAGCTTGTTCTAAATATTTTAGAATGGTTTTTTCTCTAACTGTATTTACGGTAATTTTTGGAGGTTTAGCTGTATTTTGCTCTTGTAAGCTCTCTGTATAACCTTTTTTCTCTTTACTATCAACAAGCTTAATAAAGATTTTTAAAGCCTCTTCATAAGCTACAGGAAAAACCGTTTTTGTGCCTTCTCTTAAATTCGCACCACGTCTTCCATATCTAAAATTTACAATGAATAAATCTTGATTTTCACAAATGTCAACTTCGTAAACCTTATCTGATTTGCCTTCCGAAAAATAAAGTGTTTTTTGCTGTACTAATTTCAACTTGCAATTTTTGTTTTAAAAATATGGAATGTTATTTAAAAATGAGTCATTTTTCTAAAATTTATTGCGAATTGTTTCAATAACCCAATCTTTTTTGGTTTCATCCCAATTTTTGAAGTTTTCATAAAAATCTTCTTTGTCATACCAATACCAGAATAAAACATCTTTTGGGGCGATGTTTATCAATAATTTCCATATTAAATCTTGATGATTTGGTCTTAAAGACGAGTGTGGTTTGTGTAAAGCAAAATAAAATTCTTCATCTACGATATCTTTGATTTTCGTATCACTATTGCTGTTTTTTTTCTCTAAATAACGCTCAACACTCATGATCTTTTTTCGATTTTTTATATCGAGTTTATTCAAGTAACTTTTAAATAACATTTTGTCTTCTAAAATATTATTTACAGGATGTTGTGTTTCTTTTAAAGCTTCACCAAAAATGAATTTCTTAATACGTTCATATCTGTCTGATTGCACTTCTTTGGCCAAATTACACTCAATAATAAAGTGATCTTTTAACTGCGTAATTAATTCTGGCTGCAAAATATGAAACATTAACACATCGTAAGTGGTGTCATCAATTGCTTCTTGATAGGCTTCCCAATTTTCGAAAACTAAAATGGGTGTTATAAAATTTCTTAATAAGTAAATTCCGCCAAAAGCTTTGGTATAAAAAGAATCTGAGGTGTAAATAATCGATTCTAAAGTGATGTTTCTATTTCTTAAATCGCCATATTTTTTTGCTGATGTTAATAATTGTTCATGCACGTTTTCATCAATAAAATTCTGATCTCTTTTAAAAGTTTCGATCAATTGTAATTGTTCTTGTCTTGCTTTTTTGAGATTATCAATCAGATGAAAATTGATAGAAACCTCTTGGTATTTTAAAACATCTAAAGGTTCATAAAACACATCAATTTTTTGGTCAAAATCGATACAAATTGCAGAATCTCTTGTAATATCTTGAATCTTTTTTTCGTGTGTTCTAAATACGAGTTTCATCAATTCTACATCAAAAGAATGATAGGGATTGTAAATAGGCAATCCTTTTTGTAAAGGTGTAATTAAAATTGCGTGCGGATTTGCTTCTCCATTATTTAAGTAGAAAACCTCTTTTTTTTCTTCTGCTATTTCTGGACTCCAACCAATCCCATCAATAGAAAATGAATTTAATTTTGTTGGTATAAAGCCTAATTTTACCAAACACTTGTTATAACGTTCTACTAATTTACCACTTATGGGTATTAGTTCGCTTCTGTATAAATTGGCTTGTTTTAGTTTGTTCATTTAGACACTAATTTCACGAATTACTCTAATTTTTTAAAAGTTAGCAAAGATTGTATTAAAATTGACATTTTCTTCTCCAAATCTATATTTCCCGAAAATGATGCTGTTAAATTATAAAATTGTCCTTCAGTTCTACTTTCAAGAAAAAAAGTTATCATTTCGAAATCACCATAAGAATCATTGAATTTTGTTCTATAGAAAAATGCATTTTCATTAAAAATTTTAGTTTTTCCACTTTCTAAAATTTTAATGTCCTTATCCAAAAAGCACTCAAATTCAGATTTTAAATCTTTGCTTTTTCCGAAATATTTAATTTTTTGCACTGAAATTAAATCAACAGAACCTCCTTTTTTCACCTCGGAACCAGCACTTATCCCTAAAACAAAATTTTCATTGTGAAAATCTTCGACTTTCCATTTCCAACTTTTTGGAATATCTAACGAAAAATCAATATTAGGATGCTCTACTTTCTGTTTTGAAAACTTTACTGGAAAATTTGCATACTCGTCAATACTTTTTTGAGTATCAGAACAAGATAAAAATACACATAAAACAAAAACAAAACAGACGGACTTCATATTCTTAAAATCTAAAAAGTATTATGAATCATATTTACTTTTCACCACCAAAGTATTAGCTGCTAAGTCTCCAATTCTTTGATTTTCCTTATTCGCTGCCGCTACAATAATTCCAACAACAAGTATACAATCTACAAAACCAACAAAAAACCTCACGAAAGCTTTACCAATATTTATAGGTTCATTTGTTTTGGTAACTACTTTAATATCTAAAAATCGTTTTCCTAAAGTTTGTCCCCATATACCTTCACTAATTGGCCAAAGAAAAAAGAAAATTCCAAAACTAATTAGTGCAGGAAATCCTTCTAAATGATAACTAAAAACGCCATCATCTTGAGTATCAAAAAATAACCCTAAAACAACACCACTCAAATAATAAATAAAAAAATCTATAAAAAAGGCACCTATTCTTCTTCCAATACTTGCTTTTTCAAATTTTGATTTGTAATTATCAAACTCTTCTAATCCACTCATTCTAACAATTTATTAATCTGTATATATTGCAACAATAGAATAGTTCTTGCATCAATAATTTCTTCGTTTTCTATCATTTTTAGAGCTTCCGAAAAATCGGTTTCTAATGTTTCTATTTCTTCGCTTTCTGTGGCTAATCCGCCTCCTTTTTCAAGTTTATCGTCATCATTGTATTCGGCCACATATAAATAAACTTGCTCTTTCATTAATCCTGGTGACAAGAATACTTTCGCTACTTTTTTAGGATTATGTATCACATAACCCACTTCTTCTTTGGTTTCACGAATTACAGTGTTTTCTGGCGATTCATTTGCATCAATTGCACCACCAACAACCTCAATACAAAATCCGTTTTTTACACCAGCCACATACATTGGTATGCGAAACTGTTTTGAAAGAATTACTTTTTTTGTTGATGGATTGTATAGCAACACAGCAACTCCGTCGTTTCTTCCATAAACCTCGTGAGTTAGACGCTCTGTTTTTCCGTTTTTAAAGGTAAAATCGAAACTAACTTGTTCTAATTTTGCCCAAATATTGGAGATTACTTTAGAGGTTACATTATTTATTTTTTCTTTAATTTCCATTTTCAAAATTTCTTCTTGCCTCTAAATCGATGTTTAATTGATTGACTCTAGCATCAACTTTACGTTTAAAATCAGTATCTGCAATTGTGGCTACATTATCTAAATAACGCACCACTTCTTGTCTTCTAATTTCAGAAAAATCTAAACCTTTCATATTGGCTTTCATTAGTTCTTGCAACATATTAAACTTGGTTTTGTACTCTTTTTTGAAATAAATTTCTGGATTCTCAAACCAATCTTGCTCTAAATCGAAATCTGTTAATCGCAATGAAATTGCAGATTGAATATTACGAACATCTCTTGAAGAGAAAAATGGAAATATTTTCTGAATTTCTTTATACAAACTCGCAAAAAATTGGTGTTCGCTTGTTTTGTGTTTTTGCGCTGCTCTGTCGTAAGCTTCTAAAACTCTTTCTTCTGATGGTTTTTGAACTGAGTTTAAGATTTCTCCCATACTTTTCGTTAAACCTTGATCTTTCAAAAAATCGTAATTCTGTGGATTTTGCATATTCACAAAATCGGGAATTGTCTTCTCAAATTTCTTCCACCAAATATAATCTTGATCTAAAAAATCATGTTCTGTTCTTGCGCCATCAATCTTAAAACGCCCTTGAATTCTAGAAATCACGGCTTTGTCTAACATTTCTGGCAAGTTTGTAAATAAACCCACAGAAGAATTTCCATAATTTACAGCATAAGCACCTTCTGTGTAACGTAAGAAAACGCCAATAACTTCTTTAACTCCGGCAGAAACACCTTGTGCAGTTCTTTCTTGTAAATTATTTTCAGCATCATCAATTGGTGCAAAAATAATTTTAGTTGGGTCTTGCATTGGTTTCATCCATTCTACCATTTTTTCAGCAGAACCTCCTTGAAAAGTACTGATTAAAGTATCTGGCATTGGATGAAATAAAAACGGAATATCTAAATGATCACAATGTTCTTTTAAACGAGTTGCAATGGCTGCAATTAACATAGATTTTCCTGTTCCTGGAATTCCATATCCCATAAAAACCGGCATAAAACCACCTAATTCTTGAAACGGATTTTTCTGGGCCTCAAAATCGTAACTCAACATTCTTTCTGTTAATCTGCGTGCAAAATGTTTGGCATCTTTGTTACCCACAATTTGCTCGAATTGTATTTTATTAAAGGCAACACTTTTTGCAGTTCCTTGAAAAACGTTTTCCCAACCAGAAACTGCAAAGTCTGAATTTTCTAATTTATACGTTCTATCAACTATGGTTTCTGTGTATTCTAAACTGCTTTTACGCAATTGAATTTCATCTATCAAAGCCTCAAAATATACCACTGTAAAATCGACAACATCTTTGTCTGATTTTATGATTTCTGGATGCGCTAAATAATTATCAAAATAAAACAATGCACACGCAATTCCTTTTAAAGGTGATAAAAATGAAACTTCTGGAATGCCCGCAAATTTTTGTTTCATCACAGATAAATCATCACTTGCAAACGGTTTTAAATCGTGTAATATTTTATACGCTGTTGCAAATAACTGAAAAGCTGTTGCTGTTTGTAATTTGCTTTCAAATTCTCTTTTTTGATTAGAGTTTAATGCTGTTTTTCTTTCATTTAAGGAAGATAATCCTGATGCATCATAATAAGAATCTTTAATCCAAACCCCCAAAGTTAAACCTTCTTGAACTGCAAATAACGTTTGATTTAAATGCACAGGAATTGCAATTGAATCTGGTAATAAGCGTTTTTTTAAAGCTAAAATGGTTTTAGAGACTGAAGTTATTTCAATAGCACTTCCGTTATTTGCTCTAGACAAATACAACAAAATGGAATCGTCTTTGGCATCTTTTTCACGACTTTTTGCCTTATTACTTTGGTCCCATTGAACGGATTTTATGTAACCTGTTGCTTCTTCACGAAGGATATCTAGTTCGTTTTGTTTGATAGGAAATGTGGAATTATGCTGCATTGTTTTGTTTCAGGTTTAAAGTTCAATTTGTAAATATTCATTTACATTTACCTAGTTCTAACTTATTTAATTTTTAAATCACTCATCAAAATCGGTGCTTTCTCTAATTTATCTAATGCTCTTGGATTTTGATTGTGGACTAATTGAACGATTCTATGAGGCGCAAAAAGATATTGTTTCTTGCTTACTTCACTCCATTTTTGCATCGTTTGTTTTGTAAAAAAACCACCTTCTGTAAAAGTGTCTCCAGAAAAAACATCATCGATTTTAAGTGATAAAGCATACGATTCTAGAGTAACTGTTTTTTCAGCTATCGCCTTTAATATGGCATGTGTAATTTCATTTTCATCTTTAGCAAAAACATTATGTAAAGGTCCTAAATCTATTCTTTTGATATGTTTTGGCTGAATATTTGCCAATTTTCTATCAATATTATACGCCATTGTGTCTAAAGGCATTTCTCTATCTGCACTTTCTTTTAATACTTGATAAATTTTGTCTTTGTCTTTAATAGCGTCTTTACCTTCATAATCAAAATACATAAAACAAATAAAAGGTCTGTTATGACTTACATCGTAAAAGCTCCAACTTGTGATGTATTGATAATTCGCATTTTCTGGACCTTCTAAAATTTTACCTTGTACAAAACGATTAAAAATCAAGTTTTTATCTACAGAAGTGTAATAAATTATAGATGATGCTTTGAATAAATCTCTTTGTTTAATAGGTTGCTTTTTACGTAAAAGTGTATCTAAAAACTGTGATTTTAAAGTATCTGTATCTACTAATTTATCTACATAATTTTCTCGTAATTCTAAATCGTTGTACAAAAAACGGAATTCTAAATAATTAGGAAAACCCGATTCTGTTAAATCTACTTTCATATTATCTTCTTCGTCATACATATATTTAATGCGTAACGCTTCGATAGAATACAAGAGTAAATCTGAATACTGTTTGAAAAAGATAAGTTCTTGTTGAGAACAAAGTGCTTCTTGTTGAATGCTCACGATTAATTCTTTCAAAACAAAATCTACCATTTTATGATAGAAAATGTATTGTTCTTTCGAATTTAAAACAGCAGAATCTAAAGGAGTTGGAATCATTATTTAATATTTCAAAATATCGTTTAGTGTTTTTTTGATAATCGCTACATCTTTTAAAGAAATTTGACCGATTTTATTTTCTAATCTCGTCTTAGAAACTGAATGCACATGAAATGTTAACACTTCCGATATTTTTGATAAACCATTAGTAGCATTTGGTTTCAAAATTAAATTCCCTTTATAGTTTTTAACACTAGTTGTTAGTGGACACACAATTACAACTTGTAAATACTTGTTTAACATATTACCACTAATAATTACAGCTGGTCTTCTTCCACTTTGCTCACTTCCTTTCGTTGGGTTTAAATACAAGTCCCAAATTTCACCTTGCTTCATGAATTAGAATCTGCATTGTTAATTGTATCAAAATAATCTTGCATACCTTCTTCTGCCACAATTAAAATATCTTTATCTATAGCTGCTTGTTTGTATGACTTTATATAACTGGCCTTTTCTATTTGTTCTAAATAGATTTCTAGAGCATTTTCTATTAACCTATTTTTAGGAAGTTGCAATTCTTTTGCTAAAACGGATAATTTTTTCAAAAGATTATCTGGTAAAGAAGATGTAAATGTTGCCATGTTATACTTTTTTTTTTACAAATATATTAAATATTTATATTTTATATTTACAAATTGTAAATATACTTTACAATTTACTTGTCAAATCTGTGCGTTAAGGATTGAAATGGCATCCTTTTTCTTTTTCAGAAAAAGATACAATGGAAAGCCTGACCTTATTTTTATCTTAAAAAATAAGGTAACGCCCAAACATTATGATATAAAGATAAAATCACTATTCTTAAAATGTAAAAATCAACTAATTATCCGCTACCTATTTAAGACAACATATCGTCATTAGATGTCTCTTTCTTTGGAGCTTCAGGAGTTTTATCGCCATCAGGTTTTGGTATAGTTTTATCCGCTTTATAATAATCTTCAAAAATCTCTTTCATATCAATTCCGTATCTATCTGCAAAGTTCTTTTGAATATCTTCGTCTTTTTCTCTAATTTCATGTAAAGCCTCTGCGTAAGTGCTATAAACGCCTTTCATTACTTTTTCATGCACCGGAATATTATCCATCATTTCTTGACGAGCTCTTGCACTTGCAGAATGCATAGAAGCTAAAGTTGCTCCTATATGCTCATCTGTTTTTACGCCTAAATGTTCTAAAATAGCTGCAAATTCCTGATCTGTTCTTGCCTTTAAAGCAACTACATAACCATCATAATACTTTAATCTTTCTTCAGTATCAGATTTTAATTTTGCTCTATGTGTCTGTAAATTAGAACGCAAAGAGGTCAACACTTTAATTGTTAAATTGTGTTTGTGCACAAAACTATCTTTACTCGCTGCTAAAGTTGTGTACGCATTTTTTAGGCCCTCTAATTCTTCAACTTTTTGCTCAATAGTAGTTACTTTACCTATGGCTTCTGAATATTCTGTAGATTGTTTGTCTGCAATTTCATCCAACTCTTGTCGAGATTGTTTCAATAAAGCATATTGCTCTTCTAACTTGTCTTCAATTTCTTTCTTTTTCTCTAAGGCTTTTGTGTGATTTTTAGAAGCTTCTACAATAGCCGTTTTTAGTTTTTCTTCTACTTCTTTAATTTCTACTTCTCTGTTTTTTAAACGCGTTACCGCTGCTTGCGATTTATAGGAAAGTTCTCCTAAAAGCGTTTGAACATCTGCACTTTCTATACGCTGTTGAAACATTGCTTTTGCCTTATTATCTGCACCTGCTCTTATTTTTTCTGCTTCAGAAAATTCTACTTCCTCTTTTTTTATCTTAGATTTTCTTCCCCAAAGATTATTCCACCAATTATCTGGTTTGTTTTGGGCATCTTCTAATTCAATTCTGGCTCTCTCTAATTCTTTCTGAGCATCATCTATTACTTTTTGTTCAGTAGCATTTAAAGACGAAAATTTCTCGAACATTATACCAACCTCATCTTGATAATCTGTTAAATCTTTAATAGCATCTAAAAGCGTAGTTCTATCTTTTTCTGCCATGTGCACCACATCATCTAAAGTAGCATTTAATATTTTTTGGCGTTTTTGAGGATCATCTTCTTGCGCTAATTTAGATTTCATTGTATCTACAGCTTTCCCCCAATTTACATCTACTTTTTCAGCTTTTTTATTGGTATTTGTTTCTAATAAATCAAAATCATCAGACATATTTTTATCGTTTTTAAAGTTGAACAATTTTTAGTTAAGCAAGTTCGTTATTTTTTTTAAGTAAAAGAAATATAATTATTATAATTATATGTAGCTATTGTTTGAAGATTGTTACAAAGGGTTGTGAAATTTAATTGATAAAAAGCAAATACTTTTATGAATGTTAAAAAAAATGAGTTGTAATTCTTTTTAAATATCTTTGATTTTTTGAAAAAAAAACAAATTAATGAACAAACTTATAACCTTAATCATTTTATTTTTTACATTAAATGCATTCTCTCAAAAAGAAGCCAATTTTTGGTATTTTGGTGAAAATGCTGGTTTAGATTTTAGTACAAACCCTCCAACAGCATTAACGAATGGTCAATTAAATACAACTGAAGGGTGTTCTTCATTCTCTTCTCCTACGGGCGAATTGTTATTTTATTCTGATGGTATAAAAGTTTTTAACAAAAACCATGAATTAATGACGTATACAAACGGTCGTTTAGCAAACGATTTACTCGGAAACCCATCAAGTACGCAATCTGGTATGATTATACCCAAACCTGGCTCTTCTAGTATTTATTATTTATTTACTGTGGGTACTGATTTTGTACCTAATGGTGTTAGTCCTAATCCTGGGTTTAATTATTATACCATCGATATGTCTCAAAACGGTGGTTTGGGAGAAATAACAGATGGCCCTGTTTATTTAGCTATAGACCCAACTACAGGAACGGATTTAGGCAATGTTTGGTCAGAAAAAATAGCAGCAGTTAAAGGTAAAGAGTGTAATGTGTTTTGGGTAGTATCTTTTGTCCAAGACACTTTTTTTAGCTATAAAATTACAGATGCTGGTATCGATTTAAACAATATTGTAACTAGTAAAGTTAATTTTAGTACTCTTGATAAAAGAGGGTATTTACAAGTATCTCCTGATGGAAGAAAATTAGCATTTGCAGACTACAATGCAGGAGGAACCAATATTGATGGAAGACTTTTTTTATTAGATTTTAATAATGAAACAGGAGAAGTAGATGCGTCATCTACACAAACCCTAATTCCAATTTTTACTAACGAATCTCCTTATGGTGTGGCTTTTTCACAACAATCTAACAAATTATATACCTCGTCTTATAATGGAAATTTCTCAATATATCAATTTGATCTTGAAAGTACAGATATTGCTTCTAGTCGAGCTGAAATAATTACCAAATCGGGTTTTAGGGGCGCGTTACAATTGGCTCCTGATGGTAAAATATACGCCTCTATACCTAATTCTACTTTTTTAGATGTTATTGAAAATCCTCATGAAGATGCTGCAAATGTAGTTTATACTGAAAATGCAATTAGCTTAAATGGACGAAGAACTACACAAGGTTTACCGCCTTTTATTTCTTCTCTATTATTACCAGTTCAAATTACAGAGACCAACACAAATACAACCATCAACAATCAAGATTTAAGACTTTGTATAGGACAAGATAGAACAATAGTTTCTGAAACAATTACAGGAAGTAATATAACATATAGTTGGACTTTTAATGCTGGTTTTGGGTTTGTTGAGATTGCTGACACAAAAGATTTAACTTTAAATAATTTACAATATTCTAATACTGGTGAATATGCCCTAAAAATAGAATTAACTGATGAATGTGATAACTTAATTCAATATAACGGAACTTTTAAAATAAATGTTTTTGAAGCTGCAAGTGCTACAAAACCTGCAGATATTTTTTTCTGTGATACGGATAGAGATGGTTTTAACCAATTTAATTTATCAACACTTAAAAATGCAGAAATATTAAATGGATTAGATTCAGGTAATTTTAACGTGTTATATTTTACTGATCTAGTAGATGCGAATACTGGAAATAACCCTATTGCTAATCCATACACAAATCCAACTGCATTTAGCTCTCAAACGATTTATGCAAGAGTGCAGAACAGAATTGCACCTAATGCTTGTTTTGCTATTACAGACTTTGTTTTAGAGGTTAATGATTTACCAATACCAACACAGCCTAATGCTTATCGAATTTGTGATGACTCTGAAAGTGGAAGTGATACCGATGGAATTATAAATACATTTCTTTTAAATACTAAGGATGATGAAATTTATGGAAATTTAAATAAAACGCAATACAATCTAAGTTACCATACAACACAAAACGGAGCAGAAACTAATGATAGTACAACACTTATTGATAAAAATTCGAATTATTCTGTTACAACTTCCCAGAAAATATTTATCAGAGTAGAAAACAAAGACAACACCGATTGTTATGATGCAAATACCACTTTAGATTTAATTGTAGATCCTTTACCTGTAGTACTCATAGAAATAGATCTACTGCAATGTGATGATGATTTAGACCGAATTTCTACTATAAATCTAACACAGACAGAAATTAGTATTTCTGCCAATTTTCAAAATGAAACTTTTCAATATTTTGAAACTGAAGCACATGCAATTGCTGGAACTCCTGTAGTTGCTGACGAAATTCGCTATCCAGTAAATCAAAACGGTGTAGCTTGGGTTAGAACTATTTCTAATGAAAATTGTTTTCGTATTTCTAAAATAAATCTCGAAATAGAAGCGGCTGCGGATGTAGCATATAACAAAGAGTTCCCAGCTGTTTGTGATGATTTTTTACAGACAGATGGAACTGATGGAACTGAAAACAACGACACTGATGGAATTACTAACTTTAACTTTAGTGCTGCCGATTCAGAAATTCTCGCATTTTTTCCTATTGCCTTGCAACCTGA